>WBZS01000027.1_pt1 | contig 365634 bp, 314 predicted proteins | sample 5204201 | NCBI WGS metagenome assembly WBZS01 (sample SAMN12344357, study PRJNA552823) | activated sludge metagenome | biome: Activated sludge suspended growth; feature: Nitrification reactor; material: Wastewater; isolation source: activated sludge from nitrification reactor of wastewater... | reverse complement strand
AGCGCGGGTGGCGCGTCCCCGAGGATGACGACGCTGGTGTCGTGCTGTGGCAACCAGAAGACCGGGGCGTCAGGTGGAGCCTTCAGAGGGTCGACCGGGAAATCGCAACCCCCATTGGTCGCGGATTTTCTGGCTCAACTCTTTCGGATCGACATCGACTCGGCCGAGAGCTTCGAAGTCGTGATCGTAATCATCGTTACGACGCAGCCATTCCCATGCGAGATCGGATGCGGTGAGATCATCGATATGCTCGTAGCGCACGGACAGGCGCCACAGGGATGAATCCGGCGTCATCGCGTTCCTCCCCCTCGTTTTGTCGCATTGCGGGGAGAACGAGATTTCCCGGAAAGGTTGATCGTCGGAAGTGTTCTTGCTGGCAAGGGGCGATGCCGCAGTGGCATCGCCTTATCAGTGCCGCTGACTTTCGCGGACGATTTCCCTGTAGCCGCGTTCGGACATCCAGCGCGCGCGCGCCAGATGCGTGTCATGGACCAAACGACAGCGCTGCGGATCGAGATCGGGATCGAGGCCGAACAGGATCTGCACCGCCTCGCGCCAGTCGGCGCCATCACGCGCGGCGTCGAGCAAGCGCAGATACAGCGTCATGTGTTCGCGGTCATAAGGCGTCAGCCCCTGACCGGGAGGCGGTTCATCCAGAAACTGTGGCGCGGAGTGAGTCACCGAGGCATCCTATTCGCCTGCCGCGATCCTGTTAACCAAATCCGCGGCTGTCATTGACGCAGGACATAAGGACGGCGGAAAAACGGACGGGCGCGTTGCCGCGTCGGCCGGCTGGCTAGGATGGAGACCGTCGCTGGTGTTCATCATGAAGCCGCAGCACCCCTTCGCCCTTGTCGGTGGACAGAAGGACGACGCCAGCGGCTTCCAGCGCCCGTCGAACCTGATCTCGCGTCGTCTCATACACGTCGAGTCCGCTTTCGGATTCGAGGCGTTTCAACGCGGTCAGCGATACTCGGGCCTTGTCAGCGAGCGTCTCCTGCGTCCAGCCCAGCAACGCGCGTGCGGCCCGTGATTGTCGGGCGGTGATCATGCATGATCACCTCCCACCGGGCCAAACGCACTTGCCAGAACTACGGCTATTTTAGTCGTTCTTGCTTCCGACGCTACCGGAAATCTCTTTCAGTGGCGTTCGGATTCTCGATCCTCGCGGCCGTTCGCGCCCAACTGATTCGGTCGGCGGCGAGAAGCGGCCCCGGCCTTCCGGCCGGGGCCTTGCTCCGGGGCCTCAGTCGCCCCGGCGCCCGTTGGGGCGGGACCAGATCAGCGAGTAGCCCTCGCCGTCCTCGTCGTCGAAGAGGTTGGCGTAGATCGGGGCGTTGAAGCTCGGATCGTCGAGCTTGAGGCCCAGATAGTCGCGGCCCTCGTTGGAGCGCTTGGACCAGGCGGCGCCGATCTCGGCGCGGCCGACCAGCACGCGGTGGCTGGGGGCGTTCTCGCCGGTGGAGCGCAGGTCGGGGACGATGCGCACGCCCTTGGCCTGGACGCTGAGGGTAACGATTTCGCCGGTGAACTCGTTCGAGCCGGTCTTCTTGAAGGTGCCGATGGTCGCCATGATAAGTCTCCGTTTTCGTGTTCGAGCCCGCACCATGCGGCCTCGATGGCGATCGACGGGCCGGAGGCGACCGACGGCGCATCGCTTGCGACCGAAGCAAAGCGGAGGACGGCCAAGGAGGACTTTGTTGTCCCGCGAGGAATGACGGCGAAGCCGGCAGGGGAAGAAAGTCAGACGCCGCCGTTGCGGCATAGGCGGTCGAGGCTTCAGCCGTCCTTCGGCCAGATCAGCCCATTGAAGAGGCCGTTTGGGGCGCTCGCAACGGATTGGGAACGGAGACAATGGCGGCCCTTCGCAACCGGGAAAGAGACAAGCGCCAGTGCATCACCGGCTTCGTCCTATCCTCCCGGCCTGGCTTGCGTGTGTTTTCCCACCGTGCCGCTTCACCATCGGAATGCCCGCCGTCGCGTGCTGCCCGGCTGCGTGAGCGGCCTCAACCGTAGTGTCGAGCGCTCCTCATGGGACGCCAATCGGGGTTCGACTCGATCCGCTTTTCGTCGCCCCTTCGCCATACCGTTGACGAGGATGTTGATGCGGACATCGTTATTTCCGGTCCCCCGCCGACGGAGACGGTGATCATCAGGCCCGAGCAAGCCTCTGGCCCGGAGGGACGGTGGCCGCCATCCCCGCCACGCGCACGAAAGCCGTCGCGCCGACCGCGATCGCGCCGATGATCGAGAAGATGATCTGCCACGCTTCGGAAGGCATGCTGTGTTTCACGATGCCATGGGTGGCGTGATAGCCGGCGAGCGCAGCCGGAGCGACGAAGACGAACGCGATCAGCATTCGCGCCCAGAGCGGTTGCACGACGATCAGCAGGAATTGCCCGATGCCGAGCGTGAGCGCCGCGCTGACCAGGCCGACGATGATGGCGCCGAGCCAGCCTGCGTCGGTGTGATACGCCCACATGCCTAGGCTGACGCCGGCGAAGAACGGCAGCGCGAAAACGGCGAGCGTGAAGAGCAGCCAGCAGAAGAAGCCGATGGCTGCGATGGACAGAAGAATACCGAGAATGATCATGGTGGGGCCTTTCCGAAAGAATGCTCTGACGGTTGCGCCTTCCACCACCACCACGGCGCGACAGCGAGCATAGCAAAAGATGAAGCGCGACGGGAGCGGAAACTGGCAAGGTTTCCGGCCCGGTCGTGGCGGTCTTCGCCCCGTCATGGGGCGAAGGGATCGATTTCGACGAGAACTGCGGACGGCTCGCCGTCGTATTCGTTGGCGGGAGAGACCGAGAGCGTGCCGTCGCCGGCGCGGAAGATGACGATGACGGCCATCAGCGTGGTGGCGAGGCTGAAAGCGAAAGCGTGAGCGTCGTTGAGGGACATCGATCCGGCTCCTGTTTCGAGCGGAGGACCATCCCCCGCTGACAGGCGCCCGATGTGTTCGGCCGGGGGCCGCAATCACCGTGAAGGCGCAGCCGTAACGGCGGCACGCTTCGCGTAGTCCGACCCTTTACGGGTTGATGGCGTCAGGCCCTCGGCTGAACCAAGGATCAGCGCACTTGAAGCGGGAGTGGTCGTCCGGTCAGGAGCCGAGGCGTTCGAGTGTCACGACAGTCGTTTCCGTCAGCCTGTTCGATCCACCCCGTTGCCCGTGGCCTCGTCAGGGCTCGGCTTTCCAGGGGTCTATGACCTCGACCCCGGCGGCGTCGAATGCGCTGGCGTCGCGCGTCGCGACGGCGAAATCCTTGGAGGCCGCGATCGCCGCGATATAGCCGTCCGGCGTCGGAAAACCCTTTCCGGCCGCGCGGGCTTTGACGGCGAGATCGGCGTAGCGCCGGGCGGCATCGACGTCGAAGGGCAGAACGCGATCGGCGAAAATCTTCATCACGCCGTCCAGCGCGTCGGCGAGTTTGTTTTTGCGCTTGCCCTTGGGAAGCGCACCGATGCCGAACATCAGTTCGGCGATGGTGACGCTGGAAAGGAAGAGCGTCTCGGCCGCTTGCTCGTCGAGCCATGCCCGCACGGCGTCGTCGGGCGCGGGCTTCATCGCCTCCGACACGACGTTGGTGTCGAGGAGGATCACTCGAAGCTCATCGGCTTGGCCGGCGTCCTGTCGCGGGTGTGCTCAAGGGCTTCGACATCGTCATTGGTGAGGCCGATGCGACGGCTGGCCTCGGCGAGCGCCGTGCCAAGCCGGAGTCGAGTCGCGGGCCGAACGGCCGTTTCGAGGATGTCGCGCATTTCAGCCTCGGCGCTGCGGCCATGCTGCGCTGCCCGCACCTTGAGGGCGCGATGAGTTTCCTCCGGCAGGTTTCGGATCGTGACGGCGGGCATGATAGCGTCTCCGCTGAATGTGATAGCGTTGATGGCACTATATAGAAAATGCCATCATTTTTCAAGATGCGGGTGCAGGCGGCGCTTACGCGCCGCCCTTGCCGAACCGATAGACGGGGATGCCCATCTTGCGGGCCTTGTCGGCGAGGTTGTCCTGAATGCCAGTGCCGGGGAAGATGATGACGCCGATCGGCAGAACGGCGAGCATCTGGTCGTTGCGCTTGAAGGGCGCGGCCTTGGCATGTTTCGTCCAATCGGGTTTGAAGGCGATCTGCGGAACCTTGCGAACGTCGGCCCAGCGGGCGGCGATCTTCTCGGCGCCCTTGGGCGAACCGCCGTGCATCAGCACCATGTCGGGATGCTTGGCGTGGATCTGATCGAGCTTGGCCCAGATGAGCTTGTGGTCGGTGCTGTCGCCGCCAGAGAAGGCGATCTTCGGTCCTGCGGGCACGAGCACCTCGATCTCGGCGCGGCGCTTGGCGGCGATGAAGTCGCGGCTGTCGATCATCGCGGCGGTCATGTTGCGATGGTTGACCTTGGAGCCCGTGCGCGGCTTCCAGCTCGATCCGGTGTGCTGCTCGAAGTGATCGGCGGCCTGGTCGCGCATCAGCTCGAAGGCGTCGCGGCGTTCGATCAGGGTCTGGCCCTCGGCGGTGAGGCGTTCGAGTTCGCTGGCTTTGACCTCGCTGCCGTCCTGTTCGCGCTGAAGGCGGCGCTGCCCTTGCTCGTTGTCGTCGAGTTCGCGTTCGATCCGTTGGCAAGCGCGGTGGAAGAGATTGACGGTCGACCAGAGGAGATCGTCGAGGTCGGGTTCGAGGCGCGTGTCCAGCATCGTCGAGATCAGGGCGTCGAAGATGTCGGCGATGGCGCCGGCGACGCGGTTGCCATCGGGGAGCGGTCGGGGATCGGGTTCGTCCGCGAAGGGACGGTAGCCGTAGAGCTGAAGCTCCTGCAGAACGTGGTCGGTCGGGGAAGAGGCGTGGTGGGGTTCGTAGTCGTCGTGCCCGCTCATGGGATGCTCCGTCGATTGGACCGCGACCATCGCGGCCTTCTGGCGACGAAAGCCCACGGGCGGAACGGCCCTGCACCCGGAGCAAGGCGTAGGGCCGAAGCGCAGCGGAGGATGGCGAAGCCCGGCTATTTTGCCTCGCGATGGAAAGCGGCCCGCAGGGACGCGCCGGAAAATAGCCGGGCACAGCCATTGCCGGGACGGGCCGTTTGTGGGCCGATCGCCCTCTCGAAGGCCGTGGCGCGGTTCTCTTTCGACGGATGAACGCGTGCCTGCGGGCATGATGGTGAGTGGTTCTCACCACCTTCCCGTCGCCGCCTACGCAGCCCGAGCCATGAAGCGAGCGACGTCCTGCGGGGCGAGTTGCACCCGGAGATTGGCCCGAAGCGTGTCGACGCCGAGCTGCCGAAGATCCTCGTTGAAGTCCTGACAAGTCGGCGAGAGCGTGATCGCCTCGATCCCGGCCGCGTTCGCCCGCTCGATCAATGTCGCCATCGCGCCGTCGCCTGCCGGATCGTCGTCGCGGACGATGTAGAGCCGACGCAGCGTGTCGGGGAACTGACAAGCGGCGAGATGCGCCGCGGACAATGCAGCCGCTGCCGCCATGCCGGGAACGATCTCACGCACCGACAGGACGCTTTCGATGCCTTCGCCCGCCGCCATCACGTCGCCGGGGACACCGAAGCGAACCGCGTGCCCAAGCAGGTCTCCCATCGCCTTGCGCGGTGTGTCGATCGGCGCTTTGTCGGAGCCGTCGGGCGCGAGCCAGGTGCGGTGCGCGCCGGTGATCTGACCGGAAAGGTCGGTGACAGCGGCGATGAGCGCCGGCCATGTCTCGGTCGGGCTGTCGTCGTCAGGCCGATAATAGCAGCGGGGATGGAAGCGGAGGTTTCCGGTTCCGTGCAAAGTCGTAATGCCGCGTTTGCGCAAATACGTTTCCGCGATCGTGCCGCCGATCGGCTGCGACATGGCGATGAGCCGCCGCGCCGCCTCGGATGAACCTGTGGGAGCTGGCGCTCTTGCGTGCATCTTCGGCGGCAGCTCGCGTTCGAGATGCGGCAGACTGAGAAACCGCCGGGCCTCCTCGGCGACATCGACGAAGTCGATGAGGCCGAGAGATTCGCGGATCACGTCGAGCAGGTCGCCGTGCTCTCCCGTCGCGGCGTCGGTGAACTTGCCGGCCGGGCCTTTGGGTGAGTCCTTCAGCCGCACGAACATCGAGCGGCCCGGTGTGTTTCTGATATCGCCGACCTGCCAGTAATTGCCCTGGCGACGGCCGGCGTCGAGATAATGGCGGCACACCGCCTCGGCCTGCCGGCCGAGACGCTGCGCCAGATCGGATGCGTCGAGACGGGCCATCAGGCCGCCTCCCGATCCGAGATGCGCGCGATCCTGTAGGTGTCGAGCAGCTTGCCGAGGACGGTCGGCCCATTGGCGTCGATGGGAACGAAGAAGCGCAGCTTCCACGAGATGATCTCGGTGAAAAGGCCATAGGCGCGCAGGCGTTCGCGCATCGCTTCGGTGAAACCGGATAGTTCGATGCGGTTCGCGCCCATGACGCGGACGCGGCGAAGCTGGAGACCCTCAGTGAGATCAAGGATGGTGCGCCCGTCGATCAGCGCGGCATAGGCATCATCGGCCGACAGACTGGCGACACCGGATTCCGCTGCATTCGCCGCCCACGCGGGCGAGACGCGCCGCCCGATGATGCGCTCGCCGTCATCGGTCTGGAGCCGATAGACCCGCGTCGACTCGTTCGGCAGGCGCTTCCACACCGGCAGAAGCAGGCCGGCGACGATGTGCAGCGTGCTCTCGGTGAACGGGGGCACGTCATCGAGTTCGCGCGTCCAGGCGCGGGCGAAACTATCTCGGTCGACCTCCTCCCAATGGCTGTCCGCCATCATCTTGAACGAGGCGTGATGATGCTCCATCGGCCGGATCAGCCGGACGCGGCGTTCGACCTCGCCGTCGTCGAGCATCAGCGAGGGCGCGGGAACCTGCACCGCGGCGCGGCCGGATTTGGCGTTGACCAGCAGCTTGCCATGATCGGCATCGACATAGGCCAGCGCATCGTCGAGCGTCATCGGCCGGTTGCGGCGCTTTTCGGCGATGGTGAGCAGCCGGGTTTCTGCGCCGGTCGCCGGATGGGTGTAGATGGTCTTGCGGTCGGTGACGACGAAGCTCTCCGCCGTCAGCGTCTCCAGCCCGACGTCATAGACGCCGCTGGCGATCGCGCCCTGCACCTTGGCGTCGAGCAATTGCTCAAAGGCGGTGAAGAGAATGCCCTGAAGCTCAATGGTCAGCGCCAGCAGGCGGTTGAGGAAGGTGGTGATCGGCGGCAGCTCGTCCTTGACGCCATTGGCGTCCATCAGCTTCAGGCCGGTCGCGCTCTCGAAGCGTTGAAGCGAGCAGCCCTCGATCTTGCCGCGCACGATCAGGAGATAGAGCTGGCGCAGCGCGTCGCGGGCGTATGGCGATTCCAGATTGTCCTCGGGGCGGAACAGGCCCTGGCCGCCGGTCTGGCGCTGCCCGCGCGTGATGGCGCCGAGCGTGTCGAGACGCCGGGCGATGGTCGAGAGGAAACGCTTCTCGGCTTTCACGTCCGTCGCGATGGGACGGAACAGCGGCGGTTGCGCCTGGTTCGTCCTATTCGTGCGGCCGAGGCCCTGAATGGCGGCGTCGGCCTTCCAGCCCGGTTCAAGCAGATAGTGGATGCGCAGGCGCTGGTTCTTCGCCGACAGGTCTGCGTGATAGCTGCGGCCCGTGCCGCCGGCGTCGGAAAAGACGAGGATGTGCTTTGCGTCATCCATGAAGGCGGCGGTTTCGGCGAGATTGGCCGATGGCGCCCGGTTCTCGACGGCTAGGCGGTCGCCTTTCCTGACGATACGGCGTGAGCGCCCCGTCACCTCGGCCACCATGTCGGTGCCGAACCGCTGCACGATCTGGTCGAGCGCGCCGGGCACGGGCGGCAGGGCTGCGAGCCGCTCGATCAGCTCGTCCCGGCGGGCGACGGCTTCCCGGCTTTCGACCGGCTGGCCGTCGCGGAAGACCGGCCGCGACGACAGATTGCCCTCGCCATCGGTGAAGGGCTCATAGAGCTGCACCGGGAATGAATGGGCGAGGTAATCGAGGACGTATTCGCGCGGCGTGATGTCGACTCGGACGTCATTCCATTCCTCGGTCGGAATATCCGCCAGGCGCCGCTCCATCAGCGCTTCGCCGGTCGAGACGATCTGCACCACGGCGGCATGACCGTCCGCCAGGTCGCGCTCGATGGAGCGGATCAGGGTCGGCGTCTTCGTGCTGGTCAGCAGATGGCCGAAGAAGCGTTGCTTGGTCGACTCGAAGGCCGAGCGGGCGGCGGACTTGGCCTGCCGGTTCAGCGTGCCGTCGTTGCCGGTGATATTGGCGGCTTCCATCGCCGCGTCGAGATGGTTGTGAATGATCGAGAACGCCCCGGCATAGGCATCGTAGATGCGGCGCTGTTCGTCGGTCAGCGCGTGCTCGACCAGTTCGTATTCCACGCCGTCATAGGAGAGCGATCGGGAGGTGTAGAGGCCGAGCGAGCGCAGATCGCGCGCCAGCACCTCCATCGCCGCGACGCCGCCATCCTCGATCGCCTCCACGAACTCAGCGCGGGTGGCGAAGGGCAAATCCTCGCCGCCCCAGAGGCCGAGCCGCTGGGCATAGGCGAGATTGTGAACCGTGGTGGCGCCGGTCGCCGAGACATAGACGACACGGGCGTCGGGCAGCGCATGTTGCAGGCGAAGTCCCGCGCGCCCCTGTTGCGAAGGGGCGACATCGCCGCGTTCGCTTTTGCCGCCGCCGGCGTTCTGCATGGCATGGCTTTCGTCGAAAATGATCACCCCGTCGAAATCGGAGCCCAACCAATCGACGATTTGCCGAACGCGCGAAACCTTCTCGCCACGCTCGTCGGAGCGCAGCGTGGCGTAGGTTGCAAATAGGACGCCTTCAGACAGCGTGATCGGCTTGCCCGGGGCAAAGCGCGACAGCGGCGTGATCAGCAGGCGCTCCATGCCGAGGGCCGACCAGTCGCGCTGCGCATCCTCGATCAGCTTGTCGGATTTGCTGATCCACACAGCCTTGCGGCGACCCTGCATCCAGTTGTCGAGGATGATTCCGGCGGATTGGCGGCCCTTGCCGGCGCCGGTGCCATCGCCGAGCATGAAGCCACGACGGAAGCGGACGGCGTTCGCGGCGTCGGCCGGCGCGGCGCTTACGTTGTCCCAGGTCGCATCGACCATCCACGATCCGGCGAGATGATCGCCATGCGCTTCGCCGGCATAGATGACGGTTTCGAGCTGAGCGTCCGAAAGCAGCGCCCGGATGTTCTCCGGCAGCATCGGCCGGTAGCTCGGCTTCGGCGGCGCCACGCTCGCCATCGCCGCCGATTGCACGAGCTTGGTGGGATGCTTCTCAGAGCCGGGAATACGGATCGACTGCAATCCGTATTCCTCATAGATCGCCTCGGTCAGATGCGCGCCATCGGGCGGCGTCCAGTCCACGATGTCGTAGGCGAGCGGGACGCCTTCGGGATCGGAGCCGACAGGCGCAACCGGGCGAGTGGTTGCCGTGCGCGTGAGATAGCCGCGCACGGTCTTCGGTGATGCCGAGATCTGCGCGGACATTGCAGGCAGCGTGACCGGCAAACGGGGCGGCACATGCGCGTCGATCCAGTCGAGCAGCGTAGCGGCGTCGGGCGCCATGCCCGGTGAGGCCGGGAACAGTGTCGGATCGTCGGCGGGTAGTTTGTCGATGACCGTCAGCCGCGTCGGAAAGGTCGTGCCATGCCTGGCATAGACAGCGCCAGCGATCGCGGCGCTGAACACGACGCGCCCGCGCTCCTGCAAGCGGATGAAGGCGTCACGCCAGTCCGGTATATCCGGGCCGACATTGGCGCCAGTGATGGCGACCAGCCTGCCGGCGGGCGCGAGCCGGTTCAGCGCCGAGACGATATGGCGGAAGCCGGCATCCTGCACGCGCCCCGCGACATGCGCCATCGCTGAGAACGGCGGGTTCATCAGCACGACGGACGGCACGGCCGAGGCATCCAGGTGATCGTCGATCTGCGCCGCGTCGAAGCGGGTGACGGGAGTGGCCGGAAAGAGGAAAGAAAGCAGGTCGGCGCGCGTGTAGGCCAGTTCATTGAGGATCAGCGAACCGCCGACGGTCGCTGCGAGTATGGCGAGCAGGCCGGTTCCGGCCGAGGGTTCGAGCACGCGGTCGGCAGGCGTGATCGCCGCCGCTATCAGCGCAGCAAGTCCCAGCGGCAGCGGCGTCGAAAATTGCTGGAGCGCCTGGCTCTCCTCGGAGCGGCGGGTGTGCGTCGGCAGGAGGGCCAGCACCTTCGCCAGCACGGAAAGCCGTGCAGCCGGAGACGCGGCTTTGCGGAACAGCGCCTTTCCGTATTTGCGCAGGAACAGGACGGTCGCGACCTCGCACGCCTCGTAGGCCGCTTTCCAGTCCCAGGCGCCCGATGCGTCGGACGCGCCGAAGGCGGTTTCCATCGCGCGGCGCAGGATCGCGGCGTCGATCTGTTCTCCGCGTTCGAGATGGGGGAGCAGGAGTTCGGCGGCGGCGAGAATCCCCGACGCCGGGGCGAGCGGAAGCGACGCGGCCGGCGCGGCGGCCACGGGAGACAGGATGTTCATTGGCTGAGCTTTCAGGAGAGCAGGAACGGACAAGCCCGCGCGACGCTCTCTCTCGACCGCTCGGACTCACCCCGTCCCGGCGGACCTCTTCCTCTCGAAGACCGGACATGAAAAAAGCGCCCGACCGTGAGGCAAGGCGCTTTTTTCGAGGATCAATTCCAGTGTCCGTCTGCGATCTCGCCGGCGACGAACGCGCGGGCTTTGCGGATCAGGTCATCACCGCAGATGGCGATGTGGCCGAAGAACCTCGCGCGGGCGCCGTTTTCAAGCCAATCGGAATAGGTGCAATATTCTCGAACATCGGACAGGAATGCCCGCATGTCGTTGGCCCAATGGGGCTTGGGTTCAACGATGACGGTCATGCCATTTCTGGTTTCTGGCCATGGCAACGACCGTTCGTGCGCCGGACGCTGGCGGTCTGCCGCGAAGATAGCGTCGATGTACATCATGGCGCTTCTCCCGGCGCATCAGAATGTATGAAGCCGCCGGGATCGCCAGGGTCGGGCGGCAGATAGGCGTCATAGGGATTGCCGTCGGCGAGGTGGCCAAAAGGCGTGAAAGCGTAATCGCCATCGTTCCGACCCACGGCGCAGATGACGTAGCGCGTATTGCCCGTCACCGCGTCGAGGCATTCCATGAGCGCAAGGTTTCCGTCGCCTGCGGCGCGCAGCAGGGTCTGGAAATTGGTGCGGGCGAAGGAGGGGATGCTCATAGCGGTCCTCCTTCGTCGGCGATGGTCTCGGCGAGCCAGCCATCGGTGTAGATCCAGTCCACCGTCTCGCCGGTGGCGAGGTCAAGAACATGGGCGCCGCCGCCGAACCCGTCGAGGCGTGGCCGTGAGCAGGTGTTGGCATATTGAAAGCCCCATCTGCCGGTCAGGCCGAACGTGGCGGCGCAGCGTTTGACGAACTGGATCAGCCGCTCGGGATCACCAGTCACGTCGTCGCGCATTCAGAGTTCAGTGCCGCCGTACTGTGGCTCGATCGACAGGAGAAAGCCTTCGGAAGGCGGTTCTTCTGACGCGCCTTCTGCGGACAGCGCGTTGTAGAGATCGAGCGCGCGAGCTGCGTTCTCGGGCGTGCCGACATCGAGCAGGCACGAGAAATGGATGAAATATTCGGCCATTGTCAGGCTCCTGAAACGAAAAAGCCCGGCGCGAAGCCGGGCAAGTGTGGGGTTGGTGAGGTCGGCGGAGAGCGGATTGCGACGCTCCCCGCTTAGGATCGATCACTCGGCGGCGATCATGGCGTCCTCGTCTTCCTCGACGTCGGCGGGCTCTTCCTCATCGTCATCGTCGGTGAGGAAAGCGGGAAGCGCTTCATCGCCATCGGTCTGACCGACGGGCTCGACAGCCCCGTCGCCATCGGCGCCCGTGAGGCGCAGCGGCTCGGGCAGCCAGCCGGTGTCGGCCAGCAGGCGTTCGGCCTCGTTGGCCATGTCGCCCTTCTTCATATGGTCGATGAGCTGCGCGGCGCGTTCGCCGGCGCCTTCGCGCACGGCCTCAACGATGCGCGCCTTGGTGACGCGGCCGAGATAATTGCCGACCGTCGGCCGCCATCCGACTTGCGCCATATCGAGGCCCGTCGCCCGCGCCAGCCGGTCGGCCTGTGCGAGTCGGACCTTTAGCCCATGTTCGCTGACGCCGGAGCCGCTATAGGGGTTCGGACGCTCATAGAGCGCGTTGACGCCATAGCTGACGCAATGGGCGAGCAGCTCCATACGGTTGTCGTCGTCGAGCGCGACGAGCCAATCCCACAGCGCCTCGTCATCGGCCGGAACATGATCGCCCCAGCGCTCATGCCGATCGGTGACGGATTGCGCCGAGGCGCTGTCCTTCATGTCCTCGGCCTGCGCGATGAAGTGAACCTGCCGGACATTGGCCTCCAGCGCGCCTGTCGCCGGGCGGTGCAGGAAGGTGTCCGAGACCAGCTTGTGCAGCAGCGCCGTCATGGCGACATGCGGGTGGCTCGCCACGGCGTCACGCAGGGCGAGCGTGCGGTGCGCCGTCAGCTCGGTGATGAGGCGATCGGGCAACGGCTTGATGCCGTCATCCTCGTCATCCTCCGCTCCCACCGGCGCAGGTTGGCCGCCGATGGTGATGACGGCGCGCTGGATGACGGGTGCCGCCGGTTCGCTGGTTTCGTGGTCGCTGACCTCCGGGCTATCGTCGCCCTTCGGCTCGACAGGCCGTTCGTCCTCGGGGCGGACATAGCCGCGGTCGACCACGAGCTTGCCATTGGCGTCGAGGGTCACGAAGACGCCCGCGATGGCGATTTCGGCGGGATCATAGCGCACCGGCCTGTTGTCGAGTTCCTCCATTGCCGCCTCGATCTCGCCAAGGCGCTGATCGATCTCGTCCGGCAGTTCCTCAACGCTCTCGTATTCCTCGGACAGGCGGTTGTATTCGGCCTGCAAGGCGTCGCGCGTCGCCTGTTCCGCCTCGCTCATGTCGAGCGGCGTGCCGGAAATCTCACGCATTCCGTGGTTGACGCCGTAGGGAATGCTGAGCGCGGCCTCGACCCATTTCCAGCCTTCGGCGGCGATCTCGTCGGCCGCCGCCTTCAGCTTCTCGGCGACCAAGCGGTCGAGCAGGCCAACATCCTGAAGCCATCCGCCGTCGTCGGACTGGAAGAGGTCGCGCAGCACGCCGCCGCCAGCCGCCTCGTAGGCGTCGATGCCGACGAACACGGCGCGCTTGTCGGAAGCGCGCACGGTGGTCTCGGTCAGCATCCGCCGGATCTGCCACGGCTCCTTTTGCCAGCCGGAGTTGATCGTCTCCCAGACCTGTTCCTGACGGGCATGGTCGGCCGAGACGGTGAAGGCCATCAGCATTTCGAGCGTCATGCCGTCCTCGGCATAGATGTCGAGCAGCTTCGGCGAGACCGACGCCAGACGCAGGCGCTGCTTGACCACGTTGACGCCGACGAAGAAGGCGGCAGCGATCGCCTCTTCGGTCATGCCCTTGTCACGCATCGCCTGAAACGCCCGGAACTGGTCTAGCGGATGCAGCGGCGCGCGGTCGATGTTTTCGACCAGCGAGATCTCGTCGATGAGGATACCACTCGCCGCGTCGCCGACGACGCAGGGCACGGGCGCGGTCTTGGCGAGCCGCTTCTGCTTGGCGAGCAGTTCGAGCGCGCGATAGCGGCGGCCGCCAGCGGGCACCTCGAACATGCCGGTCTCCTGACCCTCGGCGTCGAGGACGGGCCGGACATGCAGGGACTGGATGAGGCCGCGCCGGGCTATGGACTCGGCGAGTTCCTCGATCGACACGCCGGCCTTCACGCGCCGGACGTTCGCCTGGCTGAGCACCAGCTTGTTGAAGGGGATGTCGCGCGACGACGACAGGGTGATCTTCTGAATGGCTGACGCCATGGTCTTTACTCCGCGACGGACGCCGAGAGACTCTCTCTCGACCCGAAATCCGTCACGAAGCGAAGCGCCGCCCTCTTCCTCTGAAGGGGCAGCGCCACGAACACATTGATCAGTATGAGAAAAAGGAACGCCGACTACCAATCAGCGGACCTTTGACTACAAATCTGCCGAGGTCTGTCGCCGACGCGAGAAGCCGGAGACACGGAAAACCGCATCTCCGGCTTTGCTGAGATCAGGCGGCGCGATCAAGCAGCTTCTTCGCCTTCGCCTCCATGTCGAGGCGGGCGTCCTGATGCGGCTTGTCGCGCGCAACCGCCGTGATGCCTTGCACGAAATCGAAGATGCTCTCGGGCGGACGGCCTTCCTCGGCCAGCACCGCGTCGATGATCTTGCCAGTTTCGGCCTTCGAGAAGCCGCGCCGGCGCAGGAAATCGCCACGATCCTCGTCGGTCTTCGCCACGATCCGCTCGCGCGCCGCCTTGATGCCGTTGATGAAAGGCATGGGCGACGAATTGGCGAAGTTGAGCAGCGCCGGGGCCGCCTCATGCGCAAAGCGCGAGGCGGCGTATTTGCTATGGCGGATGCTGATCTCCTCGAAATCCTCGACGCCCCACAGGTTTCGATTCTGGCACACGGCGCGCAGATAGAAGCTCGCCATGCCAAGTGTCTTCGCGCCGACCTCCGAGTTCCAGGCATAGAAACCGCGGAAGAATAGATCGGGCGATCCATCCGGCAGCTTGCCAGCCTCGATCGGATTCAAATCGTCGACGAGGAACACGAACACGTCGCGGTCGCTGGCATAGAGCGTCGTCGTGTCCTTCGAGATGTTGACGCGCGGGTTGTAGATCCCTGTCGACCAGTCGAGCACGCCCGGCACCTTCCAGCGCGTATCGCCCGTGCCGTTGCCGGCGATACGCTGCACGGCCTCGACCAGCTCGTGATCGTAGATGCGCCCGTAATCCGGGCCGGTGACGGCGCGCAGCTCGACGCGGCCGGTGTCGGTTTCCAGCGTCTTGATCTGCTCGGCGCGGTTCGAGGTCAGGCCGTATTGCAGATTGATGCCGGCGAGCGCCGCCGGAAGCTGGCGCAGATAGGCGGCAGGGGCGCCGACCTGTGACGCGAGCTGACCAAAGGACCAGTGTGTCGGAGCCACGGGCGCATTGGCGCCGGGCAGGATCAGCGACAGCCGCTCGGGATCGGTGCGGCTCGCCTCGACATGGATCAGCGCGGTTTCCACCACGCGGGTCCGACTGCGTTCTGACCGATCGCGCACCGAGCGGGCCAGATCGCCAAGCGACAGGAACCGCTCGTCGTCGGGCCGTGAGAACCACTCCGACGAAACCCGACCGACGCGCTCGCCGCGCGTGACATCCACCTTGTAGCCGCCGCTGAGATCGCGGTGGGCGTCGAGAACCTGCATGTTCATGGGGATCAACTCCATGACGGGCGCCGAAAGCCTCTCTCTCGGCACTCCACCCGTCACGGAAATCCCCTCCGCACTCTCACTCTACCGGGGGCGTTGCGGGGTCTCCCCGCAGAAGGGGTCGGCCGAGACATGGGCTCGGCCGCAGGGGAGGGCGCTCCCCTCAATCAAAAGCTGTGGCGTCAATGGTTGGGGTTCGGCGCCAACATCATCATTTTTTCTTGTCCTTCCCGGCATCGAAGAACATCGGAAAGAAGCTGCGCTGGGTTTTGACCTTGATGATGTCGTTTACGCCGATTGTGTTGGCTTTCCGTCGCTCGCCGCCAGCCGGCGTGATCACCTCCAAGTCCGGGTTTTCGATGATCGCGGCATGAACATCATCGGCATGCGCTGGTGTGACGTTGTAGATGCTCTCGTAAAACTCCATCACGGGCATGGCGTCGCCGGCATCGGTCACGAGACGCGGAATATCTCCAAGAAGCTGGGTTTTCGCCGAGGCGCGTCCGTTGTCGTCGAAGAGATAAAGCATCCCCTCGTCGTGCCGGGGATCGTAGGACAGCATATTGAGGCCAGATCGGCCGAAATGCGCCTGAAGGCTCGAATTGTCATGCAGGATATTGTTGTAAACCTGCCGCGCCCGATAGGCGTTTGCGAAATGGATCAGCCAATAGCGCCAGCCACCGGGATTGTTGATGGAGAAGGGGCTGACATAAGGCGCACATAGGCGGAAGGCGTCGAAGACGATCTTCTCCGCCGTACCGAGCCAATCTTTCTGGCTCATCAAATTGTCGAGCGCCTGGATGTCGTTGCTGGCTAGGCCCAGATGGTCGAGTTGGGCGCGCAGCTTCTCCGGCTGATCCTTCTGGAGGAACGCCAGAAGGGAACTAATGACGAAAGTGTAGAAAATCTCGGCAGCCGGATAGGAGTGCATGATGTCGAGAATCGTATTCCGCTCGACATGGCTGTGGCCGCACTGATCGAGATTGAAGATCACGCTTCGATAGCGGCCTTGTTCCAGGAACCGCTTGATCGTCGGATAGGCAGTCTCGAAAAATTCATTCAGATATTCGACGCGGAGATGCAGCTTGGGGCACGTCGCGGCGATGTCCGCCTGAAGCGGAGCCACATGGGTCTTCAGCAGTTCGATGGCGTCACGGTTGGCGTCGTTGAAGACGAGCAGGCATTCGATCTCGATGGAGCCAAGTCCCTGCGCTGCGCGATGCGTATTTACCGCCTCGGTGGCGCGCTTCAGTTCTTCGATGAAAATCAGCGGCGAGCCCGATGTGCCGCATTGGTAACGGCCGCCACCGGCGAAGCCGTCGACAATGGCGAGCCGGAAACGCTCTTGCTGCGGCAGTTTGCAGCGAACGGTCAGATAATCGAAGACATATTCGCGAAGAATCTTGTGCTTGCGACGTGAATGATCTTCGAGTTTCGCGCCATCAGCCCATTCGTATCGTTTCTCGACCACACTAATCCCCTTGGTCGCATCGGGCCGTCATGCCACCGCTTGCGGCGCGGCGGGCATTTCATCCCAAGTCCGGCCACGATATTCGCGGCCATTTGCCTTTTTCGATCGTTTCTTGTTGTCCTTGCCCCACGTTCCCCATTGCTTGAAGAAGAAGGCGGTGCCTGCTGACAAGCATTGAACATAGATTTCGTCGATCCATTCCTCACGGATGGGCCGCGCTGATTTTCCACTTTCTCCGCCGACAATGGCCCAGTGAATGTCCTGGAGATCGACAGCGCCGACGGGGCCGATCAGTGGCTCGAACGAGATGAAGCGGATCGCTGCGGGCGCAGCACGCAGATAGTCGATCCGGCTGACGACGTTTTGGTCCTCTATGCTCGTGCCCAGCCAGACATTCGGTAGAACATCGCCGATCTTCGAGGCGACCAGTTCCGCCATGCGCTCGGGGCGTTTGGTCAGGATCTGATAATTGTGATGTGGCGTTTCGCGCATCACTTTCCAAACGTCCAAAATGAAAGCGTCGTTGACCCGTTCATGGAACAGATCACTCATCGAATTGACGAAAATCTTGCGCGGCTTGCGCCAGCTATAGGGAATGGCAAGCGCGTCGCGATCCTCACGCACAACGCCGTTCCAGACCGTGCGCCGACCGCTCTTACGGGTTAGGCCGGCGTATTTTTCGATGTGCATCGCCTCCAGACGCTTCGCCATCTCCATTGCATAGCAATGCGTGCAGCCCGCCGTAACGATTGAGCATCCGGCAACCGGATTCCAGGTGGCGTCAGTCCACTCGATTTGAGTTTCAGCCATGACGCTCTCCTGACCTATGTGCAATTGGCCTGAGCATCAGTGCGTTTCCCGCAATGGATTGACGAACTGGATGCCGGCGAAATCCTTCTCGTTGTCCGTCACCACAACGCAGTCATTGGCGCCCGCGATCGCCGCGATGATCATGTCGAGGCCGCTACGCGGACGTCCGGCGGCTTTGCCGTCCGCCATCAAGCGAGCCCAGATAAGCCCGGCCTTTTCGTCGAACGGCAGGACGCGCCCCGCGAATAGCGCTTGCGGTCCTTCCGGCCCTGAGAACCACGCCTCCAGCGCGTCACGCTTTTTTCCCCGTGGTTTTTCGAGAATGCCACGCCGGATTTCCGCAACCGTGAGCGACGCTACGAACAGGTTCTCATCATGCTGCTCCGCCCACCAAGCCAGGAGCGCATTCGATGGCTGCGGCTTGACGACATTGCTGATGATATTGGTGTCGAGGAGATAGTGTGTCACAGGTCAACCCTGCGCCCTTCCTCGCGCTGCCGCGACAGGTCGAGGTCAGCGCCGATCAGCGGCGAACGCCGCAACGCCGCCAGAATGCCTCCCGGCTTAGGGGGCTCGCCGGCCACAGCGGTTTGTACAGTGGAGCGAAGCTGCTCGGCCTCCGGCCCTTCTTCGGCGAGGCGCCGGGCGAGCGAGCGGAACAGGTCACGATCGGTTTCGAGAGCGGTGATCTCGAAGCGCGTGAAACCGCGCTGCGACAGGCGCGCGCGGTAGTTCTGAAGCGCTTTTTTCTGTGCTGTGTTGCTCACGGCGAACCTCCAAATATATCCGGAAATATAATCCAGGTTTCCGCCGAAGGCAAGGTTTAACGGCGCCGTCGCCCCTTGTCCCTGCTGCAAGGGAAGGCTCTTCCCCTATCTGGCTTGGGCTTCTTGGGTTCTCGAAATCTGTTAGAGATTCGCATATATTTCTGACACGAGAAAGGCCATGACACGACTGACCGAACGGATTCTGGCGCATATGACCGGCTTGCCTGAAGGCGCCCCTGTGTCCGCCAAAGGCTTGCTTCACCTGGGAAACCGGGCGGCTGTCGATCAGGCATTGTCGCGTCTGACCGAACGCGGGCAACTCATCCGTGCTGGTCGCGGTGTCTATATGCGTCCTATCGCCAGCCGGTTCGGCACGCGTGCGCCATCGGTTGAACAGGCGGTCGAGGCTCTTGCGACCCAAAAGGGTGAGGTAATCGTTTCGAGCGGCGCTGCGGCCGCGAACGCCCTCGGCCTTACGACGCAGGTGCCTGTCCGCTTTGTCTATCTGACATCTGGGCGCAACAGAAAGATGCGCCTGGGCGAGCAGATCGTGGAATTGCGGCACGCCCCGCGCTGGCAATTAGTTCTGGCTAATCGGCCGGCTGGTGAAGCCGTGCGGGCGCTGGCCTGGCTCGGCCCGGAAAAAGCGGAAGCCGCGCTCACGACATTGAAGCGGAAGATGCCGCCCGGCGCGTTCGGCGAGCTGGTCGCCGCCGCGCCGCAGCTTCCCACATGGCTCGCGCAGAGCATCGGAAGGGTCGTGTATGGCTGATGTTCGTATGTCGAGGGAGGCGAGCGACCGGAGTTCGCGGGGACGCTCCTGAAATGAATGTCGGATCAGCGTGGAATGCTGCTGAGAGGCGCGGACGGAATCTTTCGCTGAGGATGGCAAATCGTGGGGAGAGTCGGTACGATGGGATTCTTGCGAGCACTTTCGTCCTTGGAAGCATCAAAAGGCGCGGTCGCCGTCACCGGCGATAGATGGCGAAGTTTTCAACAGCCCGCGTAGCCGGAAAAAGCCAATGTTTTCATAAGCGAAAAATTCTGACGCTGGCACTGACGGACTTTTCGCTCTCAAAAATATTTTTTCGCTTTTCTTTTCATGTGGTTATGGATCGGGGCCGATAATTGAGTGGGAGTGAGGGGGATGCGAATTCGGTCGTAATGCGCCATGCCCGTCACCCTCCACGGCATCAAGAATTGCGACACGATGAAGAAGGCGCGCGCGTGGCTCGACGCGCGGGGCGTGGATTACGTCTTTCACGATTACAAGGTTTCCGGCATCGACAAGGCGCGCCTTGCCGCCTGGTGCGACGAACTCGGCTGGGAGGCGCTGCTCAACCGCGCCGGCACGACCTTCCGCAAGCTGCCCGACGCTGAGAAGGAAAACCTCACCAAGGCGAAGGCGATCGCGCTGATGCTCGAGCATCCTTCCGCGATCAGGCGTCCGGTGCTCGACCTCGGGCCGAAGCGCATCGTCGGCTTCAAGCCGGAAATCTACGAGGCCGCGTTCGGTGAAATGCCTTCGCGCGTTTCCCGCCAAGGAAGCTGATCCAGGCCGGCGAGGGTCGGCGCACGCCTCTCCAAGATTGCTCCGGGATCGCTTCGAGATCGCTTCGAGATCGCTTTGAGGATCGCGCCAGGGTTGCACGCGCGCGGGCGGCGGCGTTCCCGTGGGTGTTCATCTTGTCGATCTTGTCGCGGTTGGTGGCTGTTTTCGGGAAAAGCGCGCGCCTCCCGCGTGCTCCGACGCGCCCCGCGCCATTAAAGAATCCAGCCAACAAAGCGGTGGATGGCGGTGGACAAGGGGCCGTCCAGGGCGTTTTCGCCGCGACGATTCGGTCTATGACAGGCTCATGACAGCCGGCCAGGCCCTTGTCGGGCGCGGCAGCCGGCGGGATGGGCCGCGCGTCGGCGGGGCCGGGGAGTGACGACGATGCTGCATTGGTTCCGGGCGTTGCTGCCGAGGGAAGAGCGCTTTTTCGAGCTGTTCGCGCGGCATTCGCTGCTCCTCGTCAAGGGCGCGGAGGCGCTCGAAGGGGTCCTGCGCGGCGGCACCGAGGTCGAGCGCTATTGCCAGCAGGTCAGCGCCTTCGAAAAGGAGGCCGACGACATCATCCGCGAAGTGCTCACCGCCGTGCGGCGCACCTTCATCACGCCCTTCGACCGCGGCGACATCAAGGACCTGATCACCTCGATGGACGACGCCATCGACCAGATGCACCAGACCGCCAAGGCGGTGACCATGTTCGAGGTGCGCGAATTCGAGCCGCCGATGCGCGAGATCGGCACCATTCTCGTCGAAAGCGCCAAGCTTGTGGTGCGCGCGGTGCCGATGCTGTCGTCGATCGGCCAGAATCACGGCACGCTGACGCTGATGACCGAGCAACTCACGCGCCTGGAAGGACGCGTCGACGATCTCCACGACATCGGCGTCAAGGATCTTTTTCTCAAGCATCGCGGCGGCAACGCCATGGACTTCATCGTCGGCGAGGAGATCTACGACCATCTCGAAAAGGTCGCCGACCGCTTCGACGACGTCGCCAACGAGATCAACAGCATCGTGATCGAAGCGGTGTAGGGGAAGGCTGCCGTGGACACTACGCTTGCCCTGCCGATTCTGATGGGGCTGATCCTGGTCGCCCTGGCCTTCGATTTCATCAACGGCCTGCACGACGCGGCGAACTCGATCGCGACCATCGTTTCGACGCGGGTGCTGCGGCCGCAATACGCGGTCGCCTGGGCCGCGTTCTTCAACTTCATCGCCTTCCTGGTGTTCGGGCTGCACGTCGCCAACACCATCGGCACCGGCATCATCGATCCCAAGATCGTCGATCCGACGGTGATCTTCGCCGCGCTGGTCGGCGCCATCGCCTGGAACATCATCACCTGGGCGCTCGGCATCCCGTCGTCGAGTTCGCACGCGCTGATCGGCGGTTTGGTCGGCGCCGGCCTGGCCAAGGCCGGCCTTTCCGTGATGGTCTGGAAGGGGCTGTCGAAGACGCTGTTCGCGATCGTGCTGTCGCCGATGGTGGGATTCACGATCGCGCTGGTGCTGGTCCTGATCGTCTCCTGGATCGCCATGCGCAGCACGCCGTTCGCGGTCGACCGCGCCTTCCGCTCGCTGCAATTCGTCTCCGCCTCGCTCTATTCGCTCGGCCATGGCGGCAACGACGCGCAGAAGACGATGGGCATCATCGCGGTGCTGCTCTATTCCCAAGGTCATCTCGGAACCGACTTTCACGTGCCGTTCTGGGTGGTGATCGTCTGCCAGGCGGCGATGGGGCTCGGAACGCTGATGGGCGGCTGGCGCATCGTCAAGACGATGGGCGTGCGGATCACGCGGCTGACGCCGATGCAGGGGTTCTGCGCCGAGACCGGCGGCGCGATCACGCTGTTCATGGCGACGGGTCTCGGCATTCCGGTCTCGACCACGCACACCATCACCGGCGCCATCGTCGGCGTCGGCACGGCGCGGCGCGCCTCGGCGGTACGCTGGAACGTCGCCAGCAACATCGTCGTGGCCTGGGTGCTGACCATTCCGGCCACGGCGGTCATCGCGGCGGCGAGCTACTACGCCGTGTTCCTGTTCCATTGAAGATCGGCATCGGGCGCGGCGCGGCCCGGCCGCGCGCCGGCTATCCGCGCGGCAGGCCCCGCCTTGCCCCTTGATCGGCGGGCCTTTTGCTGCCACATGCCGCGCCATGACCGTTGAGGCCGCATCGCCCGAAACCTCGCCCGGCTCGCCCCTCGACAACGAGGTCGCGCGCCGTCGCACCTTCGCGATCATTTCCCATCCCGACGCCGGCAAGACGACGCTGACCGAGAAGCTGCTGCTGTTCGGCGGCGCCATCAATCTCGCCGGCCAGGTCAAGGCCAAGGCGGAGCGCCGCAACACCCGCTCGGACTGGATGAAGATCGAGCGCGAGCGCGGCATCTCGGTGGTCACCTCGGTGATGACCTTCGAATATGGCGGCCTCGTCTTCAACCTGCTCGACACCCCCGGCCACGAGGATTTCTCCGAGGACACCTACCGCACGCTGACCGCGGTCGATTCCGCCATCATGGTGATCGACGCGGCCAAGGGCATCGAATCGCGCACGCGCAAGCTGTTCGAGGTCTGCCGGCTGCGCGACATCCCGATCATCACCTTCATCAACAAGATGGACCGCGAAAGCCGCGATCCGTTCGACCTGCTCGACGAGATCGAGAAGACGCTCGCGCTCGACACCACGCCGGTGACCTGGCCGATCGGGCGCGGCCGCGACTTCGTCGGCACCTTCGATATCGCCACCGGCGGCGTGCGACTGATCGACGGCGACGGGGCCAAGACCGGCGCGCCGCGCGCGATCTCGATCGCCGATCTCGCCGCGCGCAATCCCGCGCTCGACGCGGCGGCGCTGACGGAGGAGCTGGAGCTGGTCGCGCACGCGTGCAAGCCATTCGACATCGCGTCCTTCCGCGAGGGCCATCTGACGCCCGTCTATTTCGGCTCGGCGCTGCGCAATTTCGGCGTTGGCGATCTGCTCGAGGGGCTCGGCCGTTTCGCGCCGCCGCCGCGCGCGCAGGATTGCGACGCCAGGCGCGTGGAAGCGGGCGAACCGCGCATGACCGCGTTCATTTTCAAGATCCAGGCGAACATGGATCCCAATCACCGCGACCGCATCGCCTTCGCGCGGCTTTGCTCGGGCAGACTGACGCGCGGGATGAAGGCGCGGCTGACGCGCACCGGCAAGCCGATCAGCCTGTCGGCGCCGCAATTCTTCTTCGCCCAGGATCGCGCGCTCGCCGACGAGGCCTATGCCGGCGACGTCGTCGGCATTCCCAATCACGGCACATTGCGCATCGGCGACACCTTGACCGAAGGCGAGGACATTTCCTTCGTCGGCGTGCCGAGCTTCGCGCCGGAGATCCTGCGCCGCGTGCGCCTGGCCGACGCGATGAAGGCCAAGAAGCTGAAGGAGGCGCTGCAGCAGATGTCGGAGGAGGGCGTGGTCCAGGTGTTCCGCCCGCGCGACGGCTCGCCGGCGCTGGTCGGCGTCGTCGGCATGCTCCAACTCGACGTGCTCAAGGATCGCCTGGCGCAGGAATACGGCCTGCCGGTCGATTTCGACCTGTGCGAATTTCAGATGGCGCGCTGGGTTTCCTCGACCGACGCCCGGAAGCTCTCCGCCTTCATCGCCACCAACGGTTCGGGCGTCGCCGACGACGTCGACGGCGATCCCGTCTTCCTGGCGAGAAACCAGTTCTATCTCGACCACGCGCGCGAGCGGGCCGACGGCGTCGAATTCGCCGGGATCAAGGACGTGAAGAAACGCCGGACGTGAGGCGGGCGGCGTTGCGCGGCGGGCGCGAAAGATGATAGGCGAGGCGGACGACGAGGCGCGACGCGCAATTCCTCGCGCGAGGGAGCGGGGCCCGTGACGGAACTAGTGGTGCTGATTTGCGGATTGGCGCTGTTCGTCGGTGGCCATCTCGTCACCACGATGCGCGCGCGCCGCGCCGCCTTGATCGATCGGTTCGGACGGAACCTCTATCTCGGACTTTACAGCCTCGCCGCCGTCGCCGGCCTCGCGCTCATCGCCTTTGGCTTTTCCCGTTACCGCGTCGGCGGCTGGATCGATGTCTGGTACCCCGGCGAGACGGCGCGCCAGGTCGCGATTTGGCTGACGCTGCCGGCGACCGTGCTGATGGTCGCCTCCTACGTGCGCGGGCGCATTTACGCGACGTTGAAACATCCGATGATGATCGGCGTCGTCATGTGGGCGGTCGCGCATCTTCTCGCCAACGGCGATCTCGGCTCGATCATCCTGTTCGGCGGCTTGCTCGGATGGGCGCTCTATGATCTGTGGACGCTGCGCGGCCGCGACGATCCGGGAGCGCCGCCGATTGCGGTTGGCGGTCGCGCCAACGACGCGATCGCGATCGCGGCCGGCGTCGTCGTCTATGTGGCGCTTGCCATGGTGTTCCATCCCGTCGTCATCGGCGTCCCCGTCTTCGGAGGTTGATCCCCGTGTCCCTGCAATCCGACATCAAGCGTCTGACCGCGCCCGACATCCGCGCGCGCAAGGGCAAGGATCCCATCGTCGTCCTGACGTCGTACCACGCCCACACCGCCCAGCTCGTCGATCGCTATTGCGACGTGATTCTGGTCGGGGATTCGCTCGGCATGGTGATGCACGGACTGGAGACGACCGTGCCGGTCACGCTCGACATGATGATCCTGCAGGGCCACGCGGTCATGCGCGGTTCGAAGCGCGCGCTGGTGGTCGTCGACATGCCGTTCGGCTCCTACGAGGAATCGAAGGAGCAGGCGTTCCGCTCCTGCGCGCGCGTGCTCAAGGAAACCGGCTGCGGCGCGGTCAAGGTCGAAGGCGGCCGGCGCATGGCCGAGACGATCGCGTTCCTGACCCAGCGCGGCGTGCCGGTGATGGGACATGTAGGCATGACGCCACAGGCGATCAACACGCTCGGCTCGTTCCGCGCGCTCGGGCGCGACGAGGCCGAGTGGGGGCCGTTCGAGGAGGACGCCCGCGCGGTCGCCGACGCCGGCGCCTTCGCGATGGTGGTGGAGGCGGTCGCCGAACCGCTTGGGCGGCGGATCAGCGAGATCGTACCGGTTCCCACGATCGGCATCGGCGCGAGCGCGGCCTGCGACGGGCAGGTGCTGGTGCTCGAGGACATGCTCGGCCTGTCGCCGCGCGTGCCCAAATTCGTGCGCCGCTACGGCGAGCTCGGGCCCTCGATCGAGGCGGCGATCAAGGCCTATGCCGACGACGTGAAGAGGCGCGCGTTTCCGGGTCCCGAGCACGTCTATCCGATGAAGGCGAAGCCCTGACCGGCCGGCGCGGGCCCCGACGAAGTCTCGGATCGCGTTAACGCAAGCGGCCGCGAGGCTTTGCCTTGCCAACGCCATAACGGTAGGGTAGCTGCCCCACCGAATGCTGTGTTTCGCGCTTCACGAGGAGCGGCGGGAACACGCGCGGGCAAGCCGCCGAACCCGGGCGAATGGATAGCAAGTGTCTGATATTTTTACAGAAGTTGATGAGGAAGTCCGCCGGGAACAGTTCAAGAAGCTGTGGGAGCGGTATGGCGGGCTGATCCTGGCCGGCGCGATCGTGATCGTCGTGGCCGTGGGTGGCTGGCGCGGCTATCAATGGTACGAGGCCAAGCAGGCCGCGGCCGCCGGCGCCGCGTTCGAGGAGGCGGCGAGCCTGTCCGAGCAGGACAAGCACGCGGAGGCCGAGGCCGCCTTCGCCAAGCTCGCCCAGGAAGCTCCGCGCGGCTACCGCGATCTCGCCCGTCTGCGCGGCGCCTTCGCGGCGACCCAGCGCGACCCCAAGGCGGCGATCGCCATGTTCGACGCCGTCGCGGCCGACCAGTCGGTCGTCGAGGTTATTCGCGATCTCGCCACGGTGCGCGCGGGCATGCTGCGGATCGAGTCCGCGTCATTCGACGAGATGAAGCAGCGGCTCGAGCCGATCGCCGCCGCCGGCAAGGTCTATCGCAATAACGCCCGCGAGTTGCTCGTGCTCTCCGCCCTGCGCGCGGGAAACGCCGCCGCGGCGAAGCAATGGCTCGACGCCATCATCGCCGACGCCGAATCCCCGCAGAGCCTGCGCGAACGCGCGATGACGCTGCAGGCGCTGCTGCCGGACGGCGCGAAGAGTTGAGGTCGCAGCCCGTGAGCAAGAGCGCGAAATGGTCGGGCGGACGCAAACAGGAAGCACCATGACGATGCCTATCCTCCGCCGCGCAGCGCATGCGCTTGCCGCGCTCGCCTTCGCCGCGTCGCTTGCCGCCTGCGGTACCGCGAGCACGCCGGACTTCGACCCCACCGGTCTGCTCGACTTCCTCGACACCAAGAAACCCCTGCCGGGCGAGCGCAAGCCCGTCTTCCAAGAGGGCGTTCCCGGCGTCGAGCGCGGCATTCCGAAGGAATTGATGAAGGGCTATCAGCCCGAGCCAGACCCGACGCTCCAGGCCCAACCCGCCGTGCCCGAGAAGCAGCAGGCAGAGCCGGAACCCCGGAAGCCGGCGAAGCGCGTGGCCTCCAAGCCGAGGGCGAAACCCCGCCCGGCGCCCGCGGCCGAGCCCGAGGATCCGCCCGAAGACGGCGTATGGCCGCCGCCGCCCGGATCGTCGCAACCCCGTTAATCCGCCGGCGCGAGCGTTCCCGCGCGAACGTCGCCGCGAGAACGCGCGAGGCAGACTCACCGGATGGCTTTCACTGTCGCGATCGTCGGCCGACCGAACGTGGGCAAGTCGACTTTGTTCAACCGCCTTGTCGGCCAGAAGCTCGCGCTCGTTCACGACGAGCCCGGCGTGACGCGCGATCGCCGCGAGGGCGAAGCGCGCCTCGGCGATCTCTCCTTCACCGCCATCGATACCGCCGGGCTCGACAGCGGCGGACGCGAAACGCTGACCGGACGGATGCGCGAACAGACGCAAGCCGCGATCGCGGCGGCCGACGCCGTCGTTTTCGTCGTCGACGCGCGCGCGGGCCTGATGCCGGCCGACGAAACCTTCGCCGATCTCGTGCGCCGCGCCGGAAAGCCGATCGTGGTCGTCGCCAACAAGAGCGAGGGGCGTCGCGGCGAGGCGGCCGCGAGCGAAGCCTACGCGCTCGGCCTCGGCGATCCCGTCGCCATCTCCGCCGAGCATGGCGAGGGCATGAGCGATCTTTACGACGCGTTGCGCGCGATCATGCCGGCGCCGGAGGCGGACGAGGACGAGGCGAAGGAGTCCGAGACCGCCGGCGGGAGCGGGACGGCCGCCAAGCCGTTGCGCGTCGCCATCGTCGGGCGTCCCAACGCCGGCAAGTCGACGCTGATCAACCGCGTCCTCGGCGAGGAGCGCCTGCTGACGAGCCCGGAAGCCGGCACGACGCGCGATGCGATCGCCGTCGACGTGACGCGCGACGGCCGTCATCTGCGCGTCTACGACACGGCCGGCCTTCGCCGCCGCGCGCGCGTCGAGGAGAGCCTGGAGAAGCTCTCGGTCGCCGACGCGCTGCGCGCGATCCGCTTCGCCGAGATCGTCGTCGTGGTGATGGACGCCGCGCGCATGTTCGAGGAACAGGATCTGCGCATCGTCGACCTGGTCGAGCGCGAGGGCCGCGCGCTGGTGATCGCGATCAACAAATGGGACCTGATGACCCCGGCGCCCGGCGCCGTCGCCGCGCTGCGCCGGGACGCGGACCATTGGCTGCCGCAGGTTCGGGGCGTGCCGGTCGTTCCGGTGTCGGGGTTGACCGGGGAGGGGCTCGACCGGCTCGTCGCCGCGATCGAGCGCGCCTATCTCGTCTGGAACAAGCGCGTGCCGACCAGCGCGCTCAACAAATGGTTCGAGCACATGCTCGGCGCCAATCCGCCGCCGGCGGTGTCCGGCCGCCGCCTCAAGCTCAACTACATCACCCAGGCCAAGACGCGGCCGCCGAGCTTCGTGGTGTTCTGCTCGCGCGCCGACGCGGTGCCGGACTCCTACACGCGCTATCTCGTCAACGGGTTGCGTGAATCATTCGACCTGCCCGGCACGCCGATCCGGCTGACGCTGCGCGAGAAGGCCAATCCCTTCGCGCACAAGCGGCGCCGGCAATGACGGCGCGCGCGTCATGACCGAGGGAACGGGGCAAGCACCGACGTCGCCGCGGCGCGCGGCGATCATCTTCATCTTCATCACAATCCTGCTCGACATGCTGGCGCTCGGCATGGCGATGCCGATCCTGCCGCGGCTGGTCGAGGATTTTCTCGGCGGCGACACGGCCGAAGCCTCGCGCGTGTTCGGCGTGTTCGGCACCGCCTGGGCGCTGATGCAATTCTTCTTCTCGCCGGTGCTCGGCGCGCTGTCGGATCGCTTCGGCCGGCGGCCGATCGTGCTGATCTCCAATCTCGGTCTCGGGCTCGATTACATCCTGATGGCGATCGCGCCGTCGCTCGGCTGGCTGTTTCTCGGGCGCGTGATTTCCGGCATCACCGCGGCGAGCATTTCGACCGCCGTCGCCTACATCGCCGACGTGACCGAGCCCGACAAGCGGTCGGCCGCGTTCGGGCGCATGGGCGCGGCGTTCGGCGCGGGGTTCATTCTCGGGCCGGCGATCGGCGGCCTGCTCGGCGGCGTCGATCCGCGCCTGCCGTTCTGGGTCGCGGCGGGCTTGAGCCTCGCGAACTTCGTCTACGGCTATTTCGTGCTGCCGGAATCGCTCGCGCCGGACAAGCGCGCGCGGTTCTCCTGGGCGCGGGCGAATCCGATCGGCGCGCTGCGCCTGCTCGCGGCCAACGCGCGGCTCGGCGGCCTCGCGATCGTGAACTTCCTCGCCCAGCTCGCCCATGTCGTCCTGCCGAGCATGCTCGTGCTCTACGCCGGCTATCGCTACGGCTGGGACGCGGTCGCCGTCGGCCTCGCGATGTCCGGCTTCGGCCTGTCCGCGATGATCGTGCAGGGGGGATTGACCGGGCCGGTGGTGCGGGCGCTCGGCGAGCGCGCGACGCTGTTGATCGGCCTTGCCGGCGGCGCGGCGGGGATGATCATTTCCGGCCTGGCGTCGACGAGCCTGACCTTCGTGCTGGCGATACCGGTCACGGCGGTCTGGGGCCTGGCCGGCTCGGCCGCGCAGGGCCTGATGACGCGTGCCGTCGGCGCGCGCGAGCAGGGACAATTGCAGGGCGCCAACAATAGCGTGCAGGCGCTCGCCCAGCTCGCCGGGCCGAGCATGTTCACGATGACGTTCGCCTATTTCATCTCGGGCGCGGCGCCGGTCGCGCTTGTCGGCGCGCCGTTCCTGCTCGCCGCGGTTCTGCTGGTCGCCTCGCTCGTCATCGCGGCGATCGTCACGCGCGAGCGCGGCCTCACGCGGGCGGGCGGAACGCCTTGAGCGTGCGCGTCGGATAGTCGTAAAGCCGCCCGGTCTCGGCGAAGGAGGGCAGGCACAGCGGCACGATGAAGGCGGCGACCTGCTCGGGCGTATCCAGCGTCATCGGATCCTCGCCGGGCATGACCTGCTTGCGCATGCGCGTGCGGGTCGGCCCGGGATTGAACAGATTGACGCGCAGCGGCGTCGTCGCGGTCTCGTTCGCCCAGACCCGCGCGAGCGTGTCGACGGCGGCCTTCGATACCGCGTAGGGGCCGAGATAGGCGGTCGCCTTCGCCGCCGCGCCCGAGGACAGGAACACCGCGCGTCCGGCGTCGGAGTTCTTCAGCAGGGGATCCATGCAGCGCACGAGCTGGAAATTCGCCGTGACGTTGATCGCCAGCGTGTCCTGGAAGTCCTTGAGCGGAACGTGGCCGAGCGGCGAGGACGGACCGGCGATGCCGGCGTTGCCGACGAGCACGTCGAGCCTGCCGTGACGGTCGTTGAGCGCGGCGCCGAGCCGCGCGATGCCGTCGAAATCGGTCATGTCGAGCGGGACCAGGGTCGCCGTGCCGCCGATCTTGCGGATGTCGTCGTCGAGCTCCTCGAGCCCGCCGACGGTGCGCGCGACCGCGATCACATGCGCGCCGGCCTTGGCCAGCGCCAACGCGGTGGCGTAGCCGATGCCGCGCGAGGCTCCGGTGACGAGGGCGATACGGGAGGAGAGAGGTTGGGAATTCATCACTGTTCACGCCGGCGGGTTGATCAGCTCGCCTCCGCGAGCAGCGACAATTGCCGCGCGTGCGGTTCGGTCCGCAACTGGTCGGTCAGCGGCGTCGGATAGTCGCCGGTGAAGCAATGGTCGGTGAATTTCGGCTTGGCCGCGTCGCGGCCCGGTTCGCCCATGGCGCGGTAGATGCCGTCGACCGAGAGGAACGCCAGCGTGTCGGCGCCGATCAGCTTGCGCATGCCCTCGATGTCGTAATTGGCCGCCAGCAGCTTGTCGCGCTCCGGCGTGTCGATGCCGTAATAGTCCGGATGCGTGATCGGCGGCGAGGCGATGCGGAAATGCACCTCGCGGGCGCCGGCGTCGCGCATCATCTGCACGATCTTTTTCGAGGTCGTGCCGCGCACGATGGAATCGTCGACCAGCACGATGCGTCGGCCGGAAACCACGGCGCGGTTGGCGCTGTGTTTGAGGCGCACGCCGAGGGCGCGGATCTGCTGCGTCGGCTCGATGAAGGTGCGCCCGACATAATGGTTGCGGATGATGCCGAGCTCGAAGGGAATGCCGGCGGTCTGGCCGTAGCCGATCGCGGCCGGCACGCCGGAATCGGGAACCGGCACGACCACGTCGGCCTCGACATGGCTTTCATGGGCGAGCTCGGCGCCCATCGCCTTGCGCACGTCGTAAACATAACGCCCGCCGACGATGGAATCGGGGCGGGCGAAATAGATGTATTCGAAGATGCAGGGGCGGGCGGCTTGCGGCGGGAACGGGCGATGGCTCTGCACCCCGCTCTCGTCGAAGACGATCACCTCGCCATTGTCGACGTCGCGGATGAATTTCGCGCCGATGATGTCGAGCGCGCAGGTCTCCGAGGCGAGGATCGGGCAGCCGTCGAGCTCGCCGAGCACCAGCGGGCGGATGCCGAGCGGATCGCGCGCGCCGACCAGCTTCTTGTTGGTCAGGCCGACGAAGGAATAGGCGCCCTCGATCGAGCGCAGCGCGTCGATGAAGCGCTCGATGAATTGCGTGCGCCGCGACTGCGCCACCAGATGCAGCATGACCTCGGTGTCGGTGGTCGACTGCATGATCGCGCCGTCGCCGACGAGGCGCTGGCGCAGCGTCAGGCCGTTGGTCAGATTGCCGTTATGGCCGATGGCGAAGCCGCCGGCGTTGAGCTCGGCGAATAGCGGCTGCACGTTGCGAAGAATGGTCTCGCCCGTCGTCGAATAGCGGACATGGCCGACCGCCGAGGTGCCCGGCAGGCGTTCGATGACATCGCGGCGGGAGAAGGCGTCGCCGACGAGGCCGAGCCGGCGCTCGGAATGGAACCGGGAGCCGTCGAAGGAGACGATGCCGGAAGCTTCCTGGCCACGGTGCTGCAACGCGTGCAGGCCGAGCGCGGTGACGGCGGCCGCGTCGGGATGGCCGAAAATGCCGAATACGCCGCATTCCTCGCGCAGGCGGTCGCCGTCGAGGTCGATGAGCCCGGCTTCGCTCGGAGTTTCGATCATCGGCCCACCGTACCTTTCCGTATGCGCGGGCATCAGCGTTTTGGCGCGCCGGCGCCGTCGATCAGGTTCTTGAGTCCGTCGCGCGACGATTTGGCGTAACCGGCCTCGGTGCCGGTAGTGGCGGTCGTCTTCGGGTCGGACTGTTCGGTGCGCCGTTCGGGCGCGGCTTCCGGCTCTTCCTCGCCTTTCGGCCGCTTGAACTTCTTCAAGATGGTGTTTTCGGGGTCGTCCGGCAACAGCGAGATCAGCCAATTCCCGGTCGATTGCAGCACGGAGAGGGATTTAGCGCCGCGCACCCAATCGGGCTGGCTGCGGTCGGGCACCAGCCAGGCGAAGAACAGATAGGCCACCACGATGATCAGCAGCCCGCGCGCCAGGCCGAACAGGAAGCCGAGCGTGCGGTCCAGCGCGCCGATCCGGCTGTCGAGGATCATGTCCGAGATGCGGACGGTGATGAGGGAGGTCAGGATCAACGTGCCCAGGAACACGCCGCCGACCACCACGCCCATCGCGATCATGTCGGAGTTGAAATAGGTCTTGGCCGTCGGCAGCAGGCGCGGGAACGCCCAGATCGTGACGACGGCGGCCGCGCCCCAGGCGGCGATCGACAGGATCTCGCGGATGAAGCCGCGGATCATCGCCAGGATGCCCGAGACCAGCATCACGGCCAGCACGATAATGTCGAGGATGGTAATCGGCATCTGGACTGGCTCGCTACTTGCGCCGGCGCGCCGCGGCTGCCGGCGCGTCGATGGTCTAGGCTTGCTTCCCTTCAGCCTCGAAATTCTCGGCTTCGAAAATCGCGGCTTCCGCGCGGAGCGAATCGTCCCGGCGGCATGTCATCTAAGTGAAGGTGGTCTTCGCATCCCGGCAAGGTCGTTTGGCGGCCGATCCAGTGAAATTCAGCGGGCGCGGGCCGGAGCCGCGCGGCGGCCCGTGTATAGCCGGGGGACCGGGCCGCGTCACCCGTCTTGTCGCTTGAGCCGGACGCCTTCGCCGCCGCGTCCGCGCCCGCGCGCCGCGATATCGGTGACGAGCTGAATGAGGGCCGGGACGGGGCGGAGCGTCAGCCCGCCGTCGGCGCGGGCGCCGCCTTCGCCTTGGGCGAATTCCGGCAAATACGCCCGGGTGAAGCCTAATTTGGCGGCTTCCTTGAGGCGGGCGGGGGCCTGTGCGACCGGCCGGACGGCGCCCGAAAGCGAGATTTCCCCGAAATAGACCGCCTCGGCCGGCAGCGGCGCGCCCGCGAGCGAGGAAACCAGCGCGGCGGCGGCGGCAAGGTCGGCGGCCGGCTCCGCGATGCGCAGCCCGCCGGCGACGTTGAGATAGACATCGTGGCCCGAAAGCTTGACCCCGCAATGGGCCTCCAGCACCGCGAGGACCATGGCGAGCCGGCTCGCGTCCCATCCCACGACCGCCCGGCGCGGCGTGCCGAGCGCGGTCGGGGCAACCAGCGCCTGTATCTCGACCAGCACCGGGCGCGTGCCCTCGAGGCCGGCGAAGACGGCGGTGCCGGGCGAGCCCAGATCGCGCTTGGACAAAAACAGCTCGGAAGGGTTGGCGACCTCGCGCAGCCCGGCGCCGGTCATCTCGAACACGCCGATCTCGTCGGTCGGGCCGAAGCGGTTCTTGACCGCCCGCAGGATACGGAATTGCTGCGAGCCCTCGCCCTCGAAGGAGAGCACGGCGTCGACCATGTGTTCGACGACGCGGGGGCCGGCGATCTGGCCGTCCTTGGTGACGTGGCCGACGAGCACGAGGACGGCGCCAGATTTCTTGGCGTAGCGGATGAGCGCCTGCGCCGAGGCGCGCACTTGCGTCACCGTGCCGGGAGCGGAATCGGCGAGGTCGGTCCACATCGTCTGGATCGAATCGATGACGACGAGGCCGGGCGTCTTTCCCTCGCCGAGCGTGGCGACGATATCCTCCACGGACGTCTCCGCGGCAAGCTCCACCGGCGCGCTCGACAGGCCGAGCCGCTCGGCGCGCAGACGCACCTGGGCGACCGCTTCCTCGCCGGTGATGTAGACCGCGCGGCGTCCGGCGCGGGCGAGCGCCGCGGCGACCTGGATGAGCAGCGTCGATTTGCCGATGCCCGGATCGCCGCCGAGCAGCAACACCGATCCCGGCACGAAGCCGCCGCCGGTGACGCGGTCGATTTCGCCGACGCCGGAGCGCTGGCGCGGCGCGTCGAGGCTCTTGCCCGCGAGCGATTCAAGCGCGACGGCGCGTCCCTTGCGTCGGGACCGCGTCGCCGCCGGTCCCGCGCCCCCGCCGGCGTCCTCGGCGACGAGCGTGTTCCAATCTCCGCAGGCGTCGCATTTCCCTTGCCAGCGGTTATGCGAGGCACCGCAGCTCTGGCAGATGAAATTGGTGGTTTGGCGGGCCATGAGGATGCCGGTTCTCAGCCGCCGCCGCCGTGATAGACGCGAAGATAGCGGTGACCGAGACTGGTGAGCACCTCGTAGCCGATGGTGCCGAAATGGCGCGCCAGTTCGTCGACGGTGACGCCGCCGCCGATCATGGTGACGTAGCCGCCGCGATGGAGCGCGTTATGCGGCGCGTCGGTGATGTCGATCGCGATCAGGTCCATCGAGATGCGTCCGGCGATCGGACAGCGCACGCCGGCGACGATCGCCTCTGCGCTGCGCACGCCATCGACGCCGCCGGCGGCCCGGAAATAGCCGTCCGCATAGCCCGCGGTGACGATCGCCAGCCGCGTCGGCCGCCGCGCCGTCCAGGTCGCGCCGTAGCCGACCGTGTCGCCGCGCGCGATGGTCCTGATCTGCGCCACGCGCGCCTTGAGGTCGACGACGGGCCGCATCGGGTTCTCCGCCTCCGGCGTCGGGTTGACGCCGTAAAGCGCCGCGCCCGGACGCACCAGATCGTGGAGCGCGTTCGCGCCCAGGAAGATGCCGGAGGAATTGGCGAGCGAGGCCGGTATGCCGGGAAAAGCGAAGGCGATTTCGCGGAACGCGGCGATCTGGCGCGAATTGAGCGCGTGCCCCGGCGTTTCGGCGCAGGCGAGGTGGCTCATGACCAGGCTGATGCCGTGATCCGGCTGGCGCGCGCGCGCGGCAAGCGCCAGCACCTCGCTCGCCGGCAGGCCGAGCCGGTTCATGCCGGTGTCGACATGGATCGCCGCGCCGCCCTTCCAGCCGCTGGCGCGGCGGAAACTGTCCCATTCGGCGAGCTCGGCGAGTTCGCCGATCACCGGGCTCGCATCGATCGCGGCGAAGGCCGGCCCGCAGCCGGCGAAGAATCCGTCGAGCACGTAGATCGTCGCCTCGGGCGCGGCCACGCGGGCCTGTCGCGCTTCCTCGATCGTGGCCACGAAGAACGTCTTGCAGCCGGCTGCCGCGAGCGCGCGCGTGACCGGAATGAGCCCGCAGCCATAGCCGTCGGCCTTGACGACGGCGGCGCATTCGGCGGGAACGGCTTTCTTTTCGAGCAGACGCCAATTCGCGACGATGGCGTCGAGATCGACGGTGAGGATGCCGGTCGCCTCGACTTCGCGCGCGGACGCATCCGCCGGCGTCGCGGACGAGGATGCGTCGATGGGCGTTGAAGCGGACATGCGGGCGTCACGGGTTCCAAGGGAGGCCGATCGCCGGCCATGCGGGTCGCGCGTCCGGCAACCTAGCGCGCTTTCCGTTCGCATGGAATCATGCGAGCGACGGGAAATCGCGCCAAATCAAAAGACCGGCGCATGTTCTTGCCGGCGAACCGGTATCCACTTCGCCGGAACATGCGCGAGGCGGGGCGGGTGCCGGTTTCAACCGGAGTATCGGCGCGCGCCGGCCGATCACAACGGCTCGGGCGGAAGCGAGTCGCGCGCGATGTCGCCGAAGCGGGTGACGTTCGCGTCGAAATGCAGATCGACCGTGCCCGTCGGGCCGTGGCGCTGCTTGCCGATGATGACCTCCGCGCGGCCGGTGACCTGATCCATCTCGGCCTGCCATTTGAAGAACTCCTCGGTGTTCTCCTTCGGCTTCTTGTTCTGCAGGTAGTATTCCTCGCGGAACACGAACAGCACGACGTCGGCGTCCTGTTCGATCGAGCCGGATTCGCGCAGGTCCGAGAGCTGCGGCCGCTTGTCGTCCCGGCTTTCGACCTGGCGCGAGAGCTGCGACAGCGCGACGATCGGGACGTTGAGGTCCTTGGCCAGCGCCTTCAGGCTGGTGGTGATTTCGGTCACCTCCTGCACGCGGCTTTCGGACTGGCGGCGCGCGGAGCCCTGCAGGAGCTGGATATAGTCGACGACGAGAAGGTCGAGACCCTTCTGCCGCTTGAGGCGGCGCGCGCGCGCGGCCAATTGCGCGATCGACAGGCCGCCGGTTTCGTCGACATAGAAGGGCAGGGTCTGCAGTTCGATCGCGTGCTCGCGAATGACCTCGAAGTCGGTTTCGCTGATGCCGCCGCGCCGGATCGTGCTCGACGGGATCCCGGTGCGCTCCGAGATGATGCGGGTGGCGAGCTGTTCGGCCGACATTTCCAGCGAGAAGAAGCCGACGATGCCGCCATTGACGGTCTTCATATGTCCGTCGGGCGAGATCTCGCCGCGCCAGGCCCGCGCGATATTGTAGGCGATATTGGTGGCGAGCGCCGTCTTGCCCATGCCCGGGCGGCCGGCGACGATGATGAGATCGGAAGGCTGCAACCCGCCCATCTTGCCGTCGAGATCGCGCAGGCCCGTGGCGATGCCGGAAAGCTTGCCGTCGCGCTGATAGGCGCGCGCGGCCATGTCGACGGCGGAGGTGAGCGCCTGGGCGAAGCGCTGGAAGCCGCCGTCGTAGCGTCCGGTCTCCGCGAGCTCGTAAAGGCGGCGCTCGGCGTCCTCGATCTGCGCGCGCGGCGCGAAGTCGACCGGCGCGTCGAACGCGACATTGACCATGTCCTCGCCGATGCCGATCAGCTCGCGCCGCAACGCCAGGTCGTAGATGGCGCGGCCGAAATCATGCGCGTTGATGATGGTGGTGGCCTCGGCGGCGAGGCGGGCGAGGTATTGGGGGGCGTTGAGCCCGGCGATGTCGATCTCGCCCGGCAGGAACGTCTTCAGCGTGATCGGCGTGGCGACCTTGCCCGCGCGCACGAGGCTCGCGCAGGTCTCGTAGATCTGCTGGTGGATAGGCTCGAAGAAGTGGCGCGGTTCGAGGAAGTCGGACACGCGGTAGAACGCCTCGTTGTTGACGAGGATCGCGCCCAACAGGCTTTGCTCGGCCTCGATATTATGCGGGGCCGTGCGGTAGCCCGGCGCGGGCGCCGGGGCGAGCTTCAATGCGGTCGAATCGGCGGGGGCCATGGTGTCGGCAATGGGTAAGGGATTTCCGGCAATTCAGTGGCGCAAATCGCGCCGGCCCGCCAGTCGCGCCTTCGCCGAACCGCCAATCATCTCCGTTGTTCACACTTGGCCAGGGCAAGCCTCCGCCGGCGGCGAAATTAGCTTGACGGCAAGATCGCGCGGGCGCAGCGGCAATTCGCGGCGCGCGGGAGCGTTTTTCGGCCGCTATCCGGTCATGCGCAGACGTGGAGGGCGCCTGGCCTCCAGCGATCGCAGGCGCGCTTCCTCGCGCGCGACATAGTCCCTGGTCAGCGGCACGGCGTCCTGTCGCTTGGCGATCTGAATCTGGAAAGTCATGAGCGATTGGGCGCGGAACGACATTTCCGACGAGGCGAGATAAAAATCCCACATGCGCCGGAAGCGCTCGTCATGGATCGCCAGCACCTCCTCGCGCCGCGCGTGGAAGCGTTCGCGCCAGGCCTTCAGCGTCTCCGCGTAATGCAGCCGCAGAATTTCGACGTCGGTCACGAGCAGGCCCGCGCGCTCGATCGCCGGCAGCACTTCCGAGAGCGCCGGGATGTAGCCGCCGGGGAAGATGTACTTCTGGATCCATGGGTTGGTCGCGCTCGGTCCTTCAGTGCGCCCGATCGAATGAAGCAGCATCACGCCGTTCTCGTCGAGCAGCTTGGCGCATTCGCGGAAGAACCGCGCGTAGTGATCGATGCCGACATGCTCGAACATGCCGACCGAGACGACGCGGTCGTAGCGGCCTTCCACGTCGCGATAATCGCGGAGCGCGAAATCGATCCTGGCGCGCGGGGCCCGCTCGCGCGCGCGGCTTGAGGCGAGGCGTAACTGTTCCTCCGAGAGCGTGATGCCGCTCACGCGCGCGCCGGCGATTTCGGCCAGATAGATCGCAAGCCCGCCCCAGCCGCAGCCGATGTCGAGCACAGACTGGTCCGGCGACACGAGCAGCTTGGCGGCGAGGTGCCGCTTCTTGGCAAGCTGGGCCTCGTCGAGCGACTGGCCGGGATGTTCGAAATAGGCGCAGCTATATTGCCGATCCGAATCCAGGAACAGCGCGTAGAGACGGTCGTCGAGATCGTAATGATGCGCGACGTTGCGCCTCGCCCGTCCGCGTGGATTGAATTGGCGCAGGCGCCGCAGCAGGCGTCGCGTCGCGGCGTAGGGGAGAAACCAGGGCGAGGCGCCGGCTTGCGATTGGCTCATCACCGCGGAGAAGAGATCGGTCAGGTCGCCGCGTTCGAACACGACCTCGCCGTTCATATAGGCTTCGCCGAAGCGCAGTTCGGGATTGGTCAGGATGCGCCAGGGCGTCGATCGCTTGGTGAAGCGCATCGCCACCGGATTGCCGGTACCGTCGCCGAGGATGATTTCGCGCCCGCCCGCGGTCTTCAGCGTCACCGCGCCGCGGCGAATGATTTTCGAAAATAGGAATTGCAGCAAACGTTCCATGAGGCCAACACCTCCGTCGACTGCGGCGCCCGCCGGCTTCGGCCGCGCGCGTGAGAAAATTCCCCTCTCTTCCTGAGTGAGCCGATATCCTGATCCCGGCGAGGAGCGCGCGCAACACGTTTTTCCCGCAAGCCGGGCGTCCGCCGGCGCATCCGCGAGCGCCGATCGGGGGTGCGGGCGGACCCGACATGGTTAACGGCGAAGACGCGATGAATCGCGACTATCCCCTTCCATTTGCGGCATGATCTTGTAAGTCTTGCGTCCGGGACAGGGCGCGCCAATGACGCCGGGGCGCTCAAGCGGAGGAGACGATGGCGAGACTTTCGCAGGGTCTGGCGGTAATCGGTGCGTGGGCGCTTCTTGCCGCGCCCGCGTTCGCGCAGCAGAACCTCGAGGCGGGAAAGTCGGCGGCGCAGATTTTTTCCTCGACCTGTTCGGCCTGCCACAAGAGTTCGCGCGGCCTTCTGAAATCGGTTCCCGCGTCGTCGCTGAAATCGTTTCTGCGCCAGCATTACACCACGAGCACCGGCATGGCCGAGATGCTCGCCGTCTATGTCGCGTCGGGGCCCGGCGGGGAATCCCGCGCCGAGCCTTCGCCCTCGCCGCGCGGCAAGAAGGGCGGGGCTCGCGGCGACGCCGAGGACCAGGGCAGCGCGCCGGATGCGGATGGCGATGGCGCCGCGCGCGCCGCGGCGACGCCCAGTCGCGACGCGGACGCGCCGAAGGAATCCGCGCGCAAATCGAACGCGAAGGGAAAGAAGGGGCGCGAGGCGGAGACGGCCGAGAAGCCCGCTTCATCCGGTCAGGGCGGCAAACCCGCCGACGCGGCGACGTCCGGCGTGTCCGATCAAGCCAAGGTCGCGACCGCCGCCGGATCGGACAGCACCGGCGCGACGCGGACCGGGGCTTTCGCGGTCCCGGATGTTCCGCTGCCGCCGCCGGTGACCTCCTCGAAGGTCACCGTCTCGGCGATCCCGGCGCGCAAGACCGACACCAAATCCGAGTAACGAGCCGGCCGATAGCCGGCCGACAGGCGAGCGGACGAGCGCTTGAACGACGCGCGCGTGGGCGCGCGGAGAGAGGGTTTGGTCGGCGCGGCGCTATTCGGCCGCGCCTTCCTCCTCGTCGGTATGACGGGCCTCCGGCTCGAAGAACTCTTCGGCGGCTTCCAGCGCCTCCGCGGCCTCGTCATGCTGCGCGCGCTTGACGGTCACGTCCTCGCCGCGATTGATGCGCTCGGCTTCCTCGGCATTGCGCGCGACCGTCACGGTGATCGACACCTCGACCTCCGGATGAACGGCGATGGCGACGGGATGGCGGCCGATGGTCTTGAGCGGCACGTCGAGCAGGATCTGGCCGCGATCGACGTTGATGTTTTCGTTCGCGAGAATTCCCACCAGATCGCGGCTCGAGACCGAGCCGTAGAGCTGGCCCGTTTCGGAAGCCTGCCGCAGGACGATGATGTTGCGCCCGTCGATCTTCTCGGCGACCTTGGACGCCTCGCTCTTGGCCTGCAGGTTGCGCGCTTCGAGCTCGGCCTTCATCGTGTCGAACTTGACGCGGTTCTCCTTGGTCGCGCGCAGGGCCTTGCCGCGCGGCAACAGAAAGTTGCGCGCGAAGCCTTCCTTGACGCGGACGATCTCGCCCATCTGCCCGAGCTTGGCGACGCGTTCGAGAAGAATGACTTCCATGGATAATCTCCGTTGAGTGCGAATGATGTCGATTTACGTGGGACGGGAAGGCGGCGGGAAACGTCTGGCGAAACTGGCGCGCAGAGCGAACAGCGCGTCGGCGATCCCGACGAGGGCGAGGATCAGCAACGGCCAGCCGAACACCAGCACCGCCGCGTAGATCGTGCCGAGAATGAATCCGCGTCCGCTGACCGGCCGCGTCACGGTGTGAAGAAGGCCGAGCCCGGCCAGGCCATAGGCCACGACAAGCGCGGCGCTCGCCGCCTGCGCGATCATGCCGAGGAGGCCGCCGACCAGCGACAGGCCCGCGACGGCCGCGAGCACCGCCAGGGTCGGCCGGGGATAGGAGATATCGGCGAACACCGGCCACGGTCGGCGAAGACGGTCGCCGCCGCGCGTGATGCGGGCCGCGAGCCAGAGATTGCCGACCAGGGTCGCCATGGCGACGACGGAGGCGGCCGCGGGCGCGGTCTGAATGAGGAAGTCGACGAGCGTCATGCCGTCGTCCTGCGCGGGCGCCCTTCCGACGACGCGCGTCAGGCCCTCGCGCAGCGCGCTTTTGATCGCGGCCTCATCGGTGCCGAGCGTGAGCAGTCCGGCCGTGCCGATGACGACGGCGCAGGCGGCGATCCACAGCACGATCTTGCCGACCGGATACCATTCGAGCTTCGTCGGATCGGGGTCGGCCTCGGCCGGCCGCGCCAGGAGCGCCAGATGACCGCTCCACCATGCCGGCACGCCGATGGCGATCATGAAGCCGACGAAATAGGGCCAGCCGAAATAAAGCGCGATGGCCAGGCCCGCGAGCGTCGCGCCCATCAGCGCGCTCATCGAGCCCCAGCCGAGCGCGACCACCATCAGCGGCAGCGGAGATAGATAGAACAGGAACAGCGCCGTCGGCGCGCCGGCGGAGACGGCGGCGAACATCAGCGCCGACGCCGCGCCGCCGATCAACGGAATGAGTAAAGCCCATGCCATCAGCTGTCCCGCTCCTTTCGAGCGGTTAGGGACAGGTCATGCCCGCCCCAACCATCGAACGCCGGTGTCCCGGCATTCTCCCATGAAGTCTTCCAAGGCCGCTTCCCGCGGGAAGGGCCAGGCCGCCGGCGAATACCGTCAGCGAATGACGTAAGGCAGCAGCCCGAGGAAGCGCGCGCGCTTGATCGCTTGCGCCAGCTCGCGCTGCTTCTTGGCCGACACCGCGGTGATGCGGCTCGGCACGATCTTGCCGCGCTCGGAGATGTAGCGCTGCAACAGGCGGATGTCCTTGTAGTCGATCTTCGGCGCGTTGGTGCCGGTGAACGGGCACGACTTGCGGCGGCGGAAGAACGGACGGCGCGCGGCGTTGGGGGCCATGGACATGTGTCTTACTCCGCTCTCTCGGCGTCGGATTCCTCGTCGCGACCACGACCGCCGTCGCGATCGCGGCGACCGCGCGGCCGATCGTCACGGTCGCCACGACGCTCGTCGCGGTCGACCTTGCGCAGCATCGCCGACGGTCCGGTCTCCAGCTCGTCGACGCGGATCGTGAGATAGCGCACGACGTCCTCGTTGATGCGCTCCTGCCGTTCGACCTCGGCGATCGCCGCCGGCGGCGCGTTGAGGTTGAACAGAACGAAATGCGCCTTGCGGTTCTTGGCGATACGGTAGGTCAGCGAGCGGACGCCCCAATTCTCGACCTTCTCGACGGCGCCACCCATCCGTTCGATGACGCCCTTGAGTTGCGTGGTGAGTTCGTCGACTTGCTGGGCGCTCGCGTCCTGACGCGCCAAAAAGACATGCTCGTAAAGCGGCATGAATGATCCTTTCCAATCAATCGACGCGGACCCCGGCGGCAAGCCCCTCGAACCCTTCGGGAAAGGCTCGAATGACGAAGGCGGAAACACGGGACGACGGACCGATCGGTCCTGCCTGCGCGGTTCGGGTTGGTTCCTTGTTGAAAGGCCCCGGCCGCGACGGCCGTCCGTTCAGCTCCCGGCCGGGATCAGCGGATGGCGCTTTATAGGGAATTTCCGCGCCTTGGCAAGGGCGGTGGGCGCATCGGCGCGGCAAGGTCCGCAAGGCGCCGGGCGCGCTATTTTCCGTTCGCCCCGGCGGCCCGCGCAAGCCGCTTGACCACATCGGAGAGCTTGACGGCAAGGTCCGCCCCCTCGCGGAGCTGGGCTTCGAGTTGGGGCGTCTGGAAATCTGGATTGGCGCGCATCAGGCCCATCAGCTCGATGAGCTGTTGCAGGTTGGTGACGGCCAGCTTGTGGCGGAAGGCCGGATCGGCATGCGCCCGGGCCAGGTCGTCGTCGCTCGCAATGGCAAAACGCGGCACGCCGGTCTCCTTCGAGCGCGGGACGCGGAAACGGCAAGGAGCGCCAATCTCCACAAAATCATAAATCAAATCAAAGTCTTATTGCATATTTCGCGGAATTCCAGCTTTCTTTCGAGGATCGACCCCGCGATCCTAGCCCGGATATGCTTGTCGACTGGTTACCGGCGGCGGCGGCCGGCCGGCCAAGCTTGACATCGGCGGGGGCGCGGCCGATGAAGCCGAAAATCCCCTCGATCGCACCTCACCCCGGATTTCATTCATGACACTGGCGTTGGTTTTCCCCGGACAGGGATCGCAGGCGGTCGGCATGGGCAAGGAGCTCGCCGACCAGTTCGCCGCGGCCCGCGCGGTTTTCGAGGAGGTCGATGGCGCGCTCGGGGAGAAGCTGACCGATGTGATCTGGGCGGGGCCGGCCGAGACCCTGACGCTGACGGAAAACGCGCAGCCGGCGCTGATGGCGGTGTCGCTGGCGACGCTGCGGGTGCTGGAGGCGGAGGCCGGGCTGTCGGTGGCGCGCGATGCGGCGTTCGTCGCGGGTCATTCGCTCGGGGAATATTCGGCGCTGGCCGCCGCCGGCGCGCTGAGCGTCAGCGATACGGCGCGCCTGTTGCGCGTTCGCGGCCGGGCGATGCAGAAGGCTGTGCCCGTCGGCGTCGGCGCGATGGCCGCGCTGCTGGGGCTTGATTACGACGCCGCGGTCGCCGTCGCGCGCGAGGCCGCGCAAGGCGAGGTCTGCGAGGCGGCCAATGACAATGGCGGCGGGCAGGTCGTCGTGTCGGGAAACAAGGCGGCCGTCGAGCGCGCGGTCGAGATCGCCAAGGGCAAGGGCGCCAAGCGCGCGATGCTGCTGCCCGTATCGGCGCCCTTCCATTGCCGGCTGATGTCGCCCGCGGCCGACGTGATGGCCGAGGCGCTCGCGGGCGTGGCGATCGCCGCGCCGGCGGTGCCGCTGGTGGCCAATGTGCTGGCCGCAGCGATTTCCGATCCGGACGAGATCCGCCGCCGCCTCGTCGAGCAGGTGACCGGCACGGTGCGCTGGCGCGAATCCGTCGCCTATATGGCCGGCGCGGGCGTCGATCGCTTTGTCGAGATCGGGGCGGGCAAGGTATTGTCGGGGCTGGTCAAGCGCATCGCGGAGGGCGCGACAGGCACCTCGATCGGAAGTCCGAGGGATATCGAGGCATTCAAGACCTCGGTTGCCTGAGGCGGCGCGCCGGGACGCGCGGGCCGGCGGTTTATCAAACAAGTTCTCGAATGAGTTCTTCACGCAAGCTGGTTCCCCGAGGGAGACCCATCCGATGTTCGATCTGACAGGCAAGACCGCGCTCGTGACCGGCGCGACGGGCGGCATCGGCGGCGCGATCGCGCGGGCGCTGCATGGCCGGGGGGCGAGCGTGGCGATCTCCGGCACGCGGCGCGAGGCGCTCGACAAGCTCGCCGGCGAGCTCGGCGCGCGCGTTCACGTTCTTCCCTGCGATCTCGCCGACGCGAGCGAGGTCGAGAAGCTGGTGCCGGCGGCCGACGCCGCCATGGGACAGCTCGACATTCTCGTCTGCAACGCCGGCATCACGCGCGACAATCTGTTCGTGCAGCTGCGCGACGAGGAGTGGGACCAGGTCCTCAACGTCAATCTCACCGCCACATTCCGTCTCGCCCGCGCGGCCACCAAGCTGATGATGCGCAAGCGCTTCGGCCGCCTGATCGGCATCACCTCGGTCGTCGGCGTCACCGGCAATCCGGGTCAGGGCAATTATTGCGCGGCCAAGGCCGGTATGATTGGCATGTTCAAGTCGATCGCGCAGGAATACGCGCGCCGCAATGTCACCGCCAACTGCATCGCGCCGGGCTTCATCGCGACCCCAATGACCGACGCCCTCAACGAAAAGCAGCGTGAGGTGATCCTGACGCGCGTGCCGTCCGGCCGCCTCGGAACGATCGAGGACGTGGCGGCGGCCGCTGTTTATCTGGCGTCCAACGAAGCGGCCTATGTGACCGGCCAGACGCTTCATGTGAACGGCGGAATGGCAATGATTTGATGGACATAGCCGAAACTCGCGGCGGGCGGACGCGGCGGGAAGCGCGCTGGCCAAGGCAATTCAAGTATGCTAACCGGTCTGCGACCGGGCACGGGAGGCGAGTGGGCGGCTGGGCGTCCTGATCTTTTCCGGTTCGAGATTTGCCAGCTTTTCGTCAGCGCGCGGTCGACGCGTCGGTTCATTGCGGTCGGCGCGGACGGCGAGGGTGACGGCATCGGCTGCCGGTTGACATAACAGGTTGACTCAGATCGTTGGCGGTCGGGTCGAAAAAAGCGGGGTTCATCCATGAGTGACATTAGCGAGCGCGTGAAGAAGATTGTTGTCGAGCATCTCGGCGTGGACGCGGACAAGGTGACCGAGGCCGCGAGCTTCATCGACGATCTGGGGGCCGACAGCCTCGACACGGTCGAGCTCGTGATGGCATTCGAAGAAGAGTTCGGGTGCGAGATTCCCGACGACGCCGCCGAGACCATCTTGACGGTCGGCGACGCGGTCAAATTCCTCGAAAAGAACGCCAAGAGCTGATTGGCATCGACCGGACCTCGCGGGGCCGGGCCGCGCCACGCGGAATGCGGGCGGCCCGGTTTCTTTGTGTCGGTGACACGGGGGGCCGCGCCAGCGGCAAGCGCGAGGATCGCGCGCAATGACCGATCAAGATGCATTCGCTCCGCGAACCGCGCCGGATGGCGCGCGGCGGGTCGGCGCGCCGACCCGCTCGCATCGACCGGGCGGATCGACCGGAACCGGTCGCGGCCGTACGCCCGACACCGAAATTCCCGGTTTGGCTGCGATGATGCCCGATGCGATGATGAGGGATGAAATGGCGCGACGCGCGATGAAGCGCGGACCGGCCGCGCCGATCCAGGAAAGGTGACTGGAGTTCGAAAGATGAGGCGAGTTGTCGTGACCGGCCTTGGCATCGTGTCGCCGCTCGGATGCGGCGTCGAGGCGACATGGCGCGGGGTGCTCAACGGGGAAAGCGGCGCGCGCCGGGTCGAGACCTTCGATGTTTCGGACCTGCCATGCCAGATCGCGTGCGTCATCAAGCGCGGCGACGGCTCGGACGGAACCTTCAATCCCGACCAGTGGATGGAGCCGAAGGACCAGCGCAAGGTCGACGATTTCATCATCTACGGCATGGCGGCGGCACGCCAGGCGCTCGACGACGCCAACTGGCATCCGGCCACCGAGGCCGAGCGCATCGCCACCGGCGTGATGATCGGTTCGGGCATCGGCGGGCTGTCCGGCATCGCCGACACCGCGATCCAGCTCAAGGAGCGCGGCCCGCGCAAGGTCTCGCCCTTCTTCATTCCCGGCCGCCTGATCAATCTGGTCTCCGGCTACGTCTCGATCGAATTCGGATTGAAGGGGCCGAACCACTCGGTGGTCACGGCCTGCTCGACCGGCGCGCACGCCATCGGCGACGCCAGCAGGCTGATCGCGCTGGGCGACGCCGACGTCATGCTGGCGGGCGGGGCCGAATCCGCGATCTGCCGCATCGGGCTTGCCGGCTTCAGCGCGCTGCGCGCTTTGTCCACCGGCTTCAACGACCGGCCGACCAAGGCCTCGCGTCCTTACGACAAGGACCGCGACGGCTTCGTCATGGGCGAGGGCGCCGGCGTCCTGGTGCTGGAGGAATACGAGCACGCCAAGGCCCGCGGCGCGCGCATCCATGCCGAGGTCATCGGCTACGGCCTGTCCGGCGACGCCTATCACATCACCGCGCCGGCCGAGGATGGCGACGGCGCGTTCCGGTGCATGAGCATGGCGTTGCGGCGGGCCGGCATCGCGGCCGGCGAGCTCGACTACATCAACGCGCACGGCACCTCGACGCCGCTCGGCGACGAGATCGAGCTCGGCGCGGTGACGCGCCTGGTCGGCGAGGCGGCCCCGCGCATGGCGATGTCCTCGACGAAATCCTCGATCGGGCATCTCCTGGGCGCGGCCGGGGCGGTCGAGGCGATCTTCGCGATCCTGGCCATCCGCGACAACATCCTGCCGCCGACGATCAATCTCGACAATCCGTCGGTCGAGACGGCGATCGACCTCGTTCCGCACAAGGCGCGCGCGCGCGAGGTCAACACCGTGCTGTCGAATTCATTCGGCTTCGGCGGCACCAACGCGTCCTTGATCATGCGCCGCGTTCCGAGCTGAGGAATTGTTCGTGCGTTCCCACCTTTCGCCACAATGGGCGATAGGTTGGGCGGTTCCGGCGGGGCTCGCCTGACGGGCGATGCCGCGGGCGATATGGCCGACGAGGCGAAGCGAACCAATTTGGAATTGAGGCCGTCGGAATGACAGAGACTCCTCCGTCAGGCGCCGCTCCGGCGCACATTACGCCCAAGAGCCCGCGCGCCGCGCTCGAACCGGAGAACATTCCCGGGCCGCCCAGGCGCTCGCGCACGGCGCGCCATCCCTTCGTCATCGCCGGCAACGCGATCATCACCCTCCTGCTTCTGGGCATGGTCGGCGCCGGCGGCCTGTTCGTCTACGGCAAGCAGCGCATCGAGGCGCCCGGACCGCTCGCCGAGGACAAGATCGTCAACATTCCCGCCCGCGCCGGTCTCGGCGACATCGCCGACCTGCTTCAGCGCGAGGGCGTCATCGAGCCGAACCGCCTGCTGTTCTTCGGCGGCGTGATCGCGATGAAGGCGCGCTCGGAGCTAAAATCCGGCGAATACCTGTTCGCCAAGAGCGCCAGCCTGCACGACGTCATCGAGACCATGGTCGAAGGCAAGGTGGTGCAGCATTCCTTCACCGTTCCCGAGGGGCTTACCTCCGAGCAGATCGTCGCGCGCATGCTCGATAATCCGATCCTGGCCGGATCGGTGAACGAGGTCCCGCGCGAGGGGACGATGCTGCCGGAAACCTTCAAGTTCACCCGCGGCACGACGCGCGAGCAGCTCATCCAGCGCATGCAGCAGGCGCAGCGGCGGCTGGTGCAGGAAATCTGGGAGCGGCGCAATCCCGACATACCGATCCGCTCGCCCGAGCAACTCGTCACGCTCGCCTCGATCGTCGAGAAGGAAACGTCGCGCACGGAGGAGCGCACGCGCGTGGCTTCGGTGTTCACCAACCGGCTGCGCCAGAAGGTCAAGCTACAGTCCGACCCCACCATCATCTACGGCATGGTCGGCGGCAAGGGGACGCTCGGCCGGCCGATCAAGCGCAGCGAAATCCATCAGCCGAGCCCGTACAACACCTACGTCATCGACGGCCTGCCGCCGGGACCGATCGCCAATCCCGGCCGCGCCTCGCTGGAGGCGGCCGCCAATCCGGCGCGCACGCGCGATCTGTTCTTCGTCGCCGACGGCTCCGGCGGCCACACCTTCAGCGAAACCTATGACGCGCACCGGCGCAGCGTCGCCAAGCTGCGCACCATCGAAAAGCGCCAGCGCGTCGACGCGGTCGAGGATGACGACGACGAGCCGGCCACGCCCGGCGCCGACGCGACCGCGACGAGCGGCTCCGGCATGAATTCGCCGACCGCGCGAACCCCGGCGGCGACGCCCAAACAGGCCGCGCCGGCGGCGACGCCCGCGGCCGCGCCGAAACAGGCCGCGCCCGCCACGGCCCAGAAGCCCGCGCCGACCGCGCAGGCCAAGCCGACAGCGCTCAAGCTCGTGCCGTCGTCCACCAAGAACAACAAGAAGAAGGACGCCGCGCGTCAGCGGTCGGCGGCTCCGCCCGCCGAGGCGGCCGAACAGCCGGCCCAGGAGCAGGAAACCGGCGAAACGCAAACGCAATAGGCCCGCGAGCCGCTCGCCGGCGCCGCGCCGGGCCGCCTCACGCCGCTTCATGCGCCCGCCCGCCTCCGGCGGCGATTTCACTTCGCGGGAATCTGCACTATGGTCGCGCGGCGTCCCAGCGGGCGCGCGAACGCCCCCGACCGCATCGCACATGATTCATCACACCGGACTTCATCACCCCCGACTTCATCACACCCGACTTTGTCGCACGCGACTTCATCACACACGAATTCATCGCCCATGACTTCCTCACCCACGACCGCGTCGTCCGAGACCACATCGAGCACGTCGACGCCGAGCACGGCGCTATCGAGCATGACCGGTTTCGCGCGCAGCCACGGCGCGCACGGCAACTACGCGTTCGAGTGGGAGATCCGGACGGTCAACTCCAAGGGCTTCGACTTTCGCCCGCGCACGCCGCCGGGGTGGGACGGTATCGAAAGCTCCACCCGCAAGCAGGCGACCGCGGCCCTGTCGCGCGGCGCGGTCAACGCCACGCTTGTTCTCAGGCGCGTGCATGCGGCGAGCGACATCCGCGTCAACGAGGGGGTGCTGGCTTCGGTTTTCAAGGCTGCGTCCGAGATCGCCGGCAAGCTTGACGCGCCGCCGCCGACGATCGACGGCATCCTGGCGGTCAAGGGCGTGATCGAGATCAACGAGGCCGAGGATACCGAGGACGAACGCGCCGCGGTCGAGGCCGCCGTCGCCGCCGCCTTCGCGCGCGCGCTCGACGATCTTCTCGCCATGCGCCGGCGCGAGGGCGAAACGCTCGGGGCGGTGTTGCGGGCGCGGCTCGATGAATTGAGCGATCTCGCCGCGCGGGCCGACGTCGCGCCCGGTCGCAAGGCGGACGCGGTCAAGGCGCGCGTGGCGCAGCAGATCGACGCGCTGCTCGACGCCTCGCAACGCTTCGATCCGGATCGCCTGCATCAGGAGGCCCTGCTGCTCGCCACCAAGGCCGACATCCGCGAGGAACTCGATCGTATCGCCTCGCATGTCGCCCAGGCGCGCGAACTTCTCGCCAAGGGCGGCGCGGTCGGACGCCGGCTCGATTTTCTGGCGCAGGAATTCAACCGCGAGGTCAACACCTGCTGCTCGAAATCGAACGATCTCGAACTGACCAAGATCGGGCTTGAGATGAAGAACGTCGTCGAGCAGTTTCGCGAGCAGGTGCAGAATCTGGAGTAGGGCATGGGCGCGGGGGATTCGCGGAACGGAACGGTGCGGCGCAGGGGCATGATGTTCGTCTTGTCCTCGCCCTCGGGCGCGGGCAAGACGACGCTGTCGCGCCTGCTGCTCGCCCGGGTCGACGGCCTGCGCATGTCGGTGTCGTGCACGACGCGGCCGATGCGGCCGGGCGAGGTCGACGGCCGCGACTACACCTTCATCGACAAGGCGCGGTTCGAGGCGATGGCGCAGGCCGGCGAGTTCCTGGAATCGGCGACCGTATTCGGCAACAGCTACGGCACGCCGCGCGCGCCGGTGGACGCCGCGCTCGCCGCCGGCGAGGACATCCTGTTCGACATCGACTGGCAGGGCACGCAGCAGATCCGCGATCGGGCGCCGAGCGACGTCGTCGGCGTCTTCATCCTGCCGCCGTCGGTCGCCGCGCTCGAACAGCGGCTGCGCGGGCGCGCTCAGGACAGCGACGATGTCATCCGCGGCCGCATGAGCCGCGCCGACGAGGAGATGAGCCACTATCCCGAATACGACTACGTCGTCGTCAACAGCGACGTCGAGGAGACCTTCGAGGCGGTGAAGGCGATCCTTCAGGCCGAGCGGCTGCGGCGCGAGCGCCAGACCGGGCTCGGCGATTTCGTGCGCCGGCTGCGCGAGAAGATCTAGCTCGCCGCGCCGGGCGCGGTCGCGGCGACATAGGCGCGGGCGAGCGCGACGAATCCTTCCACCGGTATGGTTTCCGCGCGCGCCGTCGCCTCGATGCCGGCCGCCTCCAGCAGCGCCGCGGTGTCGCGGCCGAGCGATTTCAGGCTCTGGCGCAACATCTTGCGGCGCTGGCCGAAAGCCGCCTCGCTCACGCGTTCGAGCGCGGCGCGATCGCAGGGCGCGGGCGCCGCGCGCGGAACGAAGCGCACGACCGATGAGGTGACCTTCGGCGGCGGCACGAACGCGGACGGGCCGACATCGAACAGGATCTTCGCCTCGCAGCGCCAGCCGGTGAGCACCGACAATCGGCCATAGGCGTCCTCGCCCGCGCGCGCCACCAGCCGCTCGGCGACCTCGCGCTGAAACATCAACACCATCATGTCGTACCAGGGCGGCCACGGCTCGGTCGTGAGCCAGTCGAGCAGCAGAAGCGTCGCGATGTTGTAGGGCAGGTTGGCGACGATGCGCGCGCGCGCGCCGTCAAGCAGCGGACGCGGATCGAAGCCGCGCGCGTCGGCGTGGACGATGTCGAGCCGGCTGGGATAATGCGCGGCGATTTCCTCGAGCGCGGCGATGGCGCGGGCGTCGCGCTCGACGGCGATGACGCGCTTGGCGCCGAGCGCGAGCAGCGCGCGCGTCAGGCCGCCGGGGCCCGGACCGATCTCGACGATCGTGGCGTCATCGAGCGGGGCGGCGGCGCGGGCGATCCGCGCGGTCAGATTGAGGTCCATCAGGAAGTTCTGGCCGAGCGATTTGCGCGCCGACAGATCGTGGCGACGGATGACGTCGCGCAGCGGCGGCAGCGTATCGATCGCGCTCATGTCGCGCTCACGGGGAGCGCGCGTCGGCGAGGCGTCGGGCGAGCCGCAGCGCCGCGATCAAGCTCGTCGGATCGGCGTCGCCGGTGCCGGCAATGTCGAAGGCCGTGCCGTGATCGGGCGAGGTGCGCACGAACGGCAGGCCGAGCGTGACGTTGACCGCCTCGTGAAACGCCAGCGTCTTGATCGGGATGAGCGCCTGATCGTGATACATGCAGATCGCGCAATCATAGGTTCGGCGCGCGCCGGCGTGAAACAGCGAGTCGGAGGGAAGGGGACCGAACGCGTCGATGCCCTCGGCGCGCAGGCTCGCGATCGCGGGGCCAACGATCGTTTCTTCCTCGCGGCCGAGCGCTCCCTCCTCGCCGGCGTGCGGATTGAGGCCGCACACGGCAAGTCGGGGCGCGGCGATGGCGAAGCGCGCGCGCATTTCGGCGGCGACGACGCGCGCCGTCCGCGCGATCAGTTCCGGCGACAGCATCGCGATGGCGTCCCGCAGGGATACGTGAATGGTGACCGGCACGACCGCGAGGTCGAGCGACCACAGCATCATGACGGGCATCGGCGGCTTCGCGCCGGGCGGGACGGCGAGCTCGGCGAGAAATTCGGTGTGGCCGGGATGATTGAAGCCGGCGCGGTAGAGCGCGGCCTTGGCGATCGGGTTGGTGACGACGGCGCCGGCCGCGCCGGCGATGACATCGGCGACGGCGCGACGGATGGAGGCGACCGCCGCCGCGGCGCTCGACGCGTCGGGCGCGCCGGGCGCGGCGTCGGTCCGCGCGCCGCAATCGACGACCGGCAGGGCGCGCGCGAAATGGCTCGCCGCCGCCGAAGGTTCGGTCTCGACCAGCGGTACATCGAGGCCGAGAGCCTGGGCGCGTCGCGCGATCGCGCCCGGGTCGGCGACGAGATAGAACGGCGGCACGCCGAGCCGGCTCCGCGCGAACCACGTCGCGAGCGTGATGTCGGGTCCGATTCCCGCGGCCTCCCCGAACGTCAACGCGAGCGGTCGTTGCATCGCGTGTCTCAGCGAAACTCGATCAGCGCGGACTTGCGGATATCGGCGAGATAGGCCTTGGACTGCTTCTCGAACTTCTGCGCGAACAGCTTCTCGCGCGCCTCGCGCTTCTTCGGCGTGTCGGCGGTGGTGGCCTGGCGCGCGCACAGCGCCACCATCTCGACCCCCTGGCGAGTGACCTCGGGCGGCGTCATCTTGCCGACCGGCGTCTTGTCGAGAACGGCGCGATGGTTGGGCGGCAGATCGGCGGAGACCTTCGTCACCATTTCGCGCACGGCGACGCCGCGCAGCGCGCGGGCCATCTCGACGGCGTCGTTGCAGCTTTGCGCGCGCTCACGGAGCGCCTCCGCCTCGCGGCGCCGGGCATCGACCGCGGCGGCCGCCGATCCGCGCGGCACCACGAGGACGATCGGCCGCAACTGATATTCGAAGTTCTCCTCGCTCGCGCCCTCGGTGCCGGCCGCGGCGGCGAGATCGCGCTCGCCGACGATGAGGTTCTGCTGGAACCGTCCGCGCACGAGCTGGTTCCAGACGAAATCGGCCTTGATGCGGGACTTCAGCGTTTCGGGACGGATGCCGGAGCTTTCGAGCTGGCGGTCTAGCTTTTCGGCCGTCAGGTTCATGCGCGTGGCCATCGACGCGTAGGCGGAGTCGACGTCGCTCTGCTTGAGTTCGAGGCCGAATTTCTTGGCCTCCTTGAGCTTGAGCTTGTCGTTGATGAGTTCGTCGCGCGCTTCGTCGCGGCTCGGCTTCTTGCGCGTCGAGAGCATGATCAGCTTGGCGCGCTGCTCGATGTCGATCGCGGTGATCGGCTCGCCGTTGACGAAGACGACGACATTCTGCGCCAGCGCGCGCGAGGACGGCGTCCATCCCGCGAGCAGCGTCAACAGTCCGATAGCCATGAGAACCGAGCGTCGAGACATGCCTGTCGTTCCCTCATGCAATGCGCCCGCGCTCTGGGAGGCTCGCGCCGCCCACGTCACCGGGGAAGTTGGCGGGCATTGCCTCCGGTGACTTCCAGGTGTTTGTCACGTTCGCGCCGGCCGGGGCGCGCCCCGCCGCGACGACGATCGCGCCGCTCGGGCGATCGGCGAGCATGCGTCCGCCACGACCCAGGCGCGCCTCCGTTATGGCAGGGCGGACGACGAAGACGTCGATCCCACGCGTTGCGACACCGACGTCGAGCCGATCGTGCGCAGTCCGATCTGGAACATGAAGCGCTGGTCGACCATGTTCGGGTTGCCGCTATAGGAATAATCGCGGATGTAATTCATCGCCAAAATGAAGCAGTCGTCGACGTAACCGGCGCCGATCATCGTCTGGTTGAACTTGTGCGCGTCGAGATCGTAGCGCAGGCCGCCCGACAGCATCCAGTTCGACGCGATCTTCATCGTGCCGCTGGTGAGAATGCCCTCGCGGCGGGTCAGATAGCCGAGCTCGGGCTGCTTGTCGTAATTGGCGTAGGTCAGGCCGACCGACCATCGGTCGAACACCGCCTTGCCCTCGATTTCGAGGCGGCGGACCGCGAAGGTGGTCTCGTCGAAGCGGGCGCGGGTGCTGAAGGTGAAGGCGCGGTTGGGCTGGTAGGAAATGCGTCCGACATAATCGGAGCGCTGCGTTTCCAGGCCGCTGTTGAGGCTGGTGTTGGTCATGTCGGCGACGGCGAAGGAGTTGACGCCGAACAGGTGGTAGGACTGGCCGAACAGCACGTTGATGGTGCCGCCGCGATTGAACTGCGTGGTCGCCTGAACGCCGACATTGGCGCGGCCGCCGCCCTCGGTGCGATCCCAGCCGGAGAACTTGTCGAGCGAGAACAGGTTGGCGTCGGAGAAGGTGAAGCTCTGGGCGTCCTCGTTGGGCAGCGCGCCGGGCCGGTATTCGTTCGGACGCACGATGATCTGCGCGATCGGTTCGATCGTCTGCGTGCCCCACGACTGCGCGCTGATGAAGGGATAGCGATATTCGAGCCCCACCGCCGGCATCAGCCGGCCGATCTCGGTGTTGCCGCCGGCGATGTAGTTGCCGACGGCCGTCTGCGAATTGATCGAGGCGACCGCCACGTCGGCGCGCAGCGACGCGAACGGCGTCCATATCTGGCCGAGCGAGTCGGTGATCGACTTGCGCCATTCGGCGATGCCCGAGGCGCGCGTGTAGGTGCCGGGCGCGCCGCGCAGGAGACATTTGCTCGGCGTCATCAGACAGTCGTTGATGAACGACACGTTGTTGAGCTGCTTGGCGATCGTATCGGCGGAGATCGGCGCGAAGCTGGCGTCCTGGCGGCTCAGGCTGGTGAAGTTGGCCTTGAATCCGAGTTCGCCGCCGAGGATCGGGCGGTCCATCACATAGCGGTAGTCGACGACCGGGTGGATGACCGGGATTTCCTTCTGCCGGTCGGCTTCCGAGAAGCCGAAGAAGTGGATCGCGCGGGCGTCGAAATAGCTGCGGTTGGAAACGCCGGAGAGGAAGATCTGCGAGGTGGCCTCGGTCGGCTGGGTCTGGAACACTTCGTTCGGCTTGCTGAACTTGGACAAGGCGTAGTCCTGGAAGAACGTCTTGTCCGACATCAGCGTGGCGTCCCAACCCCAGACCCATTTGGTGTTGAGCGCGAACAGGCCGCTCGTCTCGACCGCGCCGCGATTGTCGCGATAGCCCGGCGTCGCCGGTCCGCCGCTGCGCAGGAAGTAATCCTTGTCGAGCTGGTTGATACCGTAGGCGCGGATTTCATAGGCGCCGTTCATCAGCCGCTGCCGCCATTCGCCCTGCAACAGCACGCCCTGGCGCGTGGTGATGCGCGGCGTGAAGGTCACGTCGTAATCGGGCGCCAGCGCCCAGAAATAGGGGACCTCGACCGCCAGTCCGAATTTCTGGCTGGACACGCTGAACGGCACTAGCCAGCCGGTCTTGCGCTTCACGGTCGGATCGGGCGTGGAGAAGAACGGCACATAGGCGAGCGGCACGCCGAAGAACTCGATCCGCGCGTCCTCGAAATAGAGCATCTTCTCGCCCTGATCGTGGACGATGCGCGCGGCCTTGACCTGCCATAGCGGCGGCTTCTTCGGATTGTCCTTGCAGGGCTCGCACGCGGTGTAGACGCCGCTCTGGAACACCGTGAAGTTGCCGGCGCTGCGATCGGCGCGCGCGGCCGCCATGCGGGTATGGTCGGGCGTGTCGACGCGCAGCGAATCGACGAAGCCGTCGCGATAGTCGTCGGTCAGATTGAGCGAGTTGGCGTAGGTGACGCGGCCTTCCGCGTCGGTGAGCTGGACGTTGCCTTCGGCGTGCAGGCGCTTGGTGTTCTGGTCATAGACGACGCGATCGGCCTGCAGCGTCGAGCGGTTGTAATAGATCTGGACGTTGCCGACGGCGGCGACGCGCTTGTTGGAATAGTCGTATTTGATTTCCTCGGCCTGGACGAGCATCTGCCCGTCGTCGCGGCCCGCGATCGGCGCGCGCGGCGCGCGTTTGGGCGGCAGCGGATTGAAGTTGAAATTCTCCGCGCGCGCCGGCCCGCTGGCGATATCGACGCCCGCCGACATCGAGACCAGGAAGACCGCCGCGCAAAGGAACGCCGCGCGCGCGAAATCACGCGCGCGCCTCACCGCGGGGTGTGACCACCGCGGGCGCGTCAAAACGTGGTGGGGGGCGACAACCGTCACCATCACCCATCCTCCTGGTACAGGAGACCCATGAATCCGACCAAACCGCCCACGACAATAGGCAGCCACGCTGCCACCACCGGGTGCATCAGCTCGGCCGTCCCCAAGTCCTCCGTCACTTTCGCCAACACATAAAGCAGAAAGCCCGCTGCGACGCCACCCAAAATCATTTTTTGCACGCCCCCAAACCGGAACGTTCTCAGGCTCAGAGAGCCCGCGAGGAACACGGTCGCGGCAAATAGAAATGGGCGGCTGAGGAGGCGGTGGTACTGTAATCGATAGCCGGCGGCGGCTATACCCGACTTCTCCGAGGTCGCGATGTACTCAGGGAGTTGCCAAAAAGACACAGTTTCGGGTGTCGCGAAGCTTTCCAACACTTGCGATCTGCTCAAATTAGTCTTCAGTTTTCTGGTTGCGTCGGCCTTGATCGGAGTGTTTAGCGCGTAGGCGCGCGCGTCACGCAGCACCCAGAATCCGTCCTCCAAGGTCGCCTCGCGCGCCTCGATCCGCTCGATGAATTGGCTGTCGGAATCGAAGCGGAAAACGGTGATTCCCGTCAGCCTCTGGCCCTGCTCGATGCTGCCGCCCGCGTTGATGATCGCCTTGCCCTCGGCGGTCGCCTGGCTGACCCAGAAGCCGGTCTTGGCGTGGAAGTTCTGCGGCAGCTGGCCGAAATAGCCGGCCTCGCTGCGTTTGGCCCGCTCCTGAAGCGTCGCCGAGAGCGGATTGAACATGGTCGTGGCGAGCACGCCGAGGATCATCGCCACCACTACCGACGGCATCAGGAATTGCCAGGCCGAGATGCCGGACGCGCGCGCGACCACCAGCTCCAGCCGCCGCGACAGCGTCAGATAGCACACCATGGTCCCGACCTGGATGCAGGTCGCCATCAGCCGCTCGGCGATCTGCGGCACGTGGTAGAGCGAGGTGCGCGCGACATCGAGCGCCGACGCCGATTCGACCGACGAGGTTCGCCGCATCAGCTCGATATAGTCGATCAGCAGAATGAGGGCGCAGATCGCGACGAAAATCGTGATCGTCGACACCGTGAAGAAGCGGGCGAAATAGCGCGACAGCGTGGAAACCATCATGGCGGCGGCTCCGTCACGATGGCGCTTGGCGCGGCTGGAAGCGCGCGACGAAACGCTCGATCGCCTCGTTCCATGCCGACGGCATTTCGATGATGATCCCGCGCGAGATGATCCAGTAACCGACGAGGCAGGCCGCCAGAAGCGAGACGTATTGCAGCGCGGCGCCGATGATCGAACTTCCGGCGAACACGGTGAAGGCGAAGCCGGCGATGCGCACGGCGCCGACGGCGAGGATGCCCATCATGATGGCGAAGCCGCGACTCTGGCGCGTGGTGCGCGGGGCGCCGAGAAAGGCGTAGGTCAGGAACAGGAAGACGATCGGATAGAGCGGGGCGGTCAGGCGATTGTGGAATTCGGAGCGCACCGCGGTCGGGCGCTCGACGGAAAGCCGATCGTCCGGCTTGGGGAAGGCGAGTTCCCAGAAATAGCGTTCGACGGCGGAGTAGGTCACGTCCGTGGGCAGGCTGGTGACCTTCGACAAGTCGAAGGCATAGCGTTCGAAGATCACCATGGCCGGGTCGCGCTGGCCGGCCTCGAGACGTTGCAGGCTGCCGTTTTCGAGAATGAGGAACGTGCCCCGGTCGTTCAGAAGCACGTTGCCGGTTCGGGCGGTGATCGAGATGCGCTGCTTGGGATCGCGGCGGTCGTCGAGGAAGATGTCGACGAGTTCCCCGCTCGGCCGGCGTTCGCCCACGCGCAGCGCGATGCCCGACTGGATCGACACGAAGCGGCCCGGCTGAAGCACGTTGGCGACGACGTCGGCGGAAATCCGCATGCTCCAGTGCTTGATCCGGCGCAGGCCTTCCGGGGCGAGGAAGGCGGAGATGAACGCGACCGCGAGCGAGACGGCGATCGTCACCACCAGAAACGGCCGGAACAGATGCCACGGCCGCACCCCGGCGGAGTTCATGACGATGATCTCGGAATCGGTGGCCAGCTTGTTGAGCACATAGGCGATCGCGATCATCAGCCCGATCGGGGCGATGACCATGACCAGAAGCGGAACGGCGAGGCTGGTGAAGCCGAGGAAGACCAAGATGGTCTGCCCCTGCGCTGTCATCAAATCGATCTCGCGCAGCGCCTGTGTCACCCACACCAGCAGGGTCAGGCTCGCGAGGATGAGAAGGAACGCCCCCGACGTGATTCGGATGATGTAGCGGTCGATCGTCGGCATTGGCCGGTCTTCATCCCCAAGCGTCGACGCCGCGTTCCCGACCCGTCACCCCAACAGGCCGGACGCAGTTCCCCATCGCTATCGTTACTCAGCAATGTTTCCCTGATTGGTCAATATGATGGCGCGGCGGCGGCTTGTTCGCCGCTATCGTTAACAAATTCAATCCGTGGCGCGGCGGCCACGTTTGTTGCGCGCGGCGCCGGGGTCTTGGCAGGGCCGACGCCGGAGGCAATAGTGGCGCGCGAGATTTTCGCCGTTTCTTCCGCCGCTTGCGGCAATCGGCGCCAATTCGGAGTGTCCCGCATGTCGCCTGCCGTGCTATGCGGCGCGCCGGTGGGCAAGCCGTCATGCGCGACAGACGGTCGCCCAAGTCGATGAATGCTAAGGGGGAAGGGCGCGCCACCCGAAGCCCCGGAGGAGTTTCAATGCCAAACGCCGCGACGCTTGCCTTTGTTCCGGTTACGACGCCCGCGCGCGACGTGCTGGTGGTTTTCTGCGACGACGCGCTCGCGTTCGGGCCGGCCACGCGCAAGGCGCTCGGCCCCGCGCGTCAGCAGATCACCCGCGCGGTCGCCGCCGCGCGGTTCAAGGGCAAGGGCTGCGCGGTGCTCGAAATTCTCGCGCCGCAGGGCCTTCGGGCCGATCGCGTCGTCATCGTGGGAACCGGCAAGGCAGCGGAGGTCAAGGAGGGCGACTACATCCGTTTCGGCGGGGCGGCCCTGTCGCGGGTTCCGCCGTCGGCCAAGGACGTGCTGATCATGGCGGAGCTTCCGCACGCCGCGCTCAAGCCCGCCGAGGTCGCGCAGCTTGCCGCGGGGGCGCGGCTGCGCGCCTATAGCTTCGATCGCTACAAGACCAAGAAGAAGGAAGGCGAGGACAAGGCGGTCAACGCCAACATCTCGGTCGCGGTCGCCGATGTCGCCGCCGCGCGGCGCGCCTATGCGGCCGCGGGCGCGGTCGCCGACGGCGTGCTGATGACGCGCGAACTCGTCAACGAACCGCCGAACGTGCTCTATCCGGAGGAATTCGCGCGACGGGCGACGCGCCTGCGCCGGCTGCGCGTGCGGGTCGACGTGCTCGATGTCCGCGCCATGACGCGGCTGAAGATGGGCGCGCTGCTCGGCGTCGGGCAGGGCGCGCGCCATGAAAGCCGCATGGTGATCATGCAGTGGAATGGCGGGCGCAGGGGCGAGGCTCCGCTCGCCTTTGTCGGCAAGGGCGTGTGCTTCGATTCCGGCGGCATCTCGATCAAGCCGGCCGCGAGCATGGAGGAGATGAAGGGCGACATGGCGGGCGCGGCCTGCGTCACCGGCCTGATGCACGCGCTCGCCGCGCGCAAGGCCAAGATCAACGCCATCGGCGTCATCGGCCTCGTCGAGAACATGCCGGACGGCAACGCCCAACGCCCCGGCGACATCGTCACCTCGATGTCCGGCCAGACGATCGAGATCATCAACACCGACGCCGAGGGCCGTCTCGTGCTCGCCGACGCGCTCTGGTACGTCGCCAAGAAGCACAAGCCGAAGCTGATCGTCGATCTCGCGACCCTGACCGGCGCCATCATGGTGGCGCTGGGCCAGGAATACGCGGGGCTGTTCTCCAACAACGACGAACTGGCCGAGCGCCTCACCGAGGTCGGGCTCGCGACCGGCGAGAAGCTCTGGCGCATGCCGCTCGGACCCGAATACGACAAGCAGATCGATTCGAAATTCGCCGACGTGAAGAACACCGGCGGGCGCAATGGCGGCGCGATCACGGCGGCGCAGTTCCTGCAGCGTTTCGTCGACAATCTGCCCTGGGCCCATCTCGATATCGCGGGAACGGCGATGGCCTCGCCCGCCTCCGACATCAGCCGGAGCTGGGGATCGGGCTTCGGCGTGCGCTTGCTCGATCGTCTGGTCGCGGACTATTACGAAAAATGACGCGTTCGCCCGCGTGGGGGCGCGCGAAGCGCGGGTGAGACCTCTCGCGGCGGAGACCGGCCGGCTTGACCGAGATCCTTTTCTATCATCTGCACCAGATGCGCGTGGACGGCGTCCTGCCTGCGCTGCTGGAGAAATCGCTGCAGCGCGGCTGGCGCGTGGCGGTGCAATCCGCGTCGGCCGAGCGCATCGACGCGCTCGACGCGCATCTGTGGACCTATCGCGAGGATTCGTTTCTGCCGCATGGAACCTGGCGCGAACGCGACGCGGCCGATCATCCCGTCGTGCTGACCACGCTCGCCGACAATCCGAACGCCGCCACGGTGCGTTTCCTGATGGACGGGGTGGCGATCCCGCAAGACGCGTCGGCCTATGAGCGGCTGGTGGTGATGTTCAACGGCGACGACGAGGACGAACTCGCCGCCGCCCGCGCCGCCTGGACCGACTGCAAGGCGCGCGGCTTCGAGGTCACCTATTGGCAGGCCGACGAAAGCGGCCGCTGGCAGCGGAAGGCCTGACGCGGGCGTTCTCCCGCGTTTGCGAGAATGACGTGGGCGTCCGTCGGCGTTTACAATAACGAGCGAAATCCGGAAGGGGCGTTGCGGCGGCCATCGTCGTGCCGCAAATTGGAGCCCAAGAGGGGGCGGGATCGGCGCCTTGAGCCCGGGGGCGCGAGCGCGGGGCGGGGCGGAAAATTTGACGTTCAGGCTTGACCGTCGGTGCCGCAAGCGCGCGCGATCGCGGGGCATCGACGCGGGCCATGATCCGGGCGAGACGATCGATGGGAATCATCGCGGCCGGAAAGAGAATGCAGCGCGATAATTGGGACGCGTGAATTCCGGACGCGAGGCATGGGGACCAGCATGGTGATTTCGGCAATCCTTCGGCGCAAGGCGGGATTGGGCCTCGTGCTCGTCGCGCCCATGATCGCCGGCTGCGGCACCGCCACGGACTTTCTGTCCAAGGACGCCGAATGGTTTTCGCGGCCCGCGCGCATCTTTTCCGGCACCACGACGATGGATAGCCGGCCCCTGTCGGAACGCGGTCCGGTCTCGCCGGCCGACCTGATCAACGCCGACGGCTTGTGCGCGGATATGGGCACGAGCGCGCCGGCGTCCGATCAATCCGGCGATCCTCAGGCCGCGCCACCCGCGCAGCCCGGCGGCGGATCGATCGCGCTGGAAAGTTCCGAATGCGAGGTCGTGCGCGCGCTCGGAGGTCCGACCAACACCAGCATTTCCGGCGACGAAGGCGGCCGGCGTCTTGTCGTGCTCACCTATGAGCAGGGAACGCGGCCGGGCATCTACCATTTCACCGGCGGGCGCCTGACTTCGATCGAGCGCGGCGCCGAACCGCCGCCGGCCAAGAAGCCGCCGCGCGCGAAATCCCGGCGCGCGACGAGCTGACCCCGCGCCGTCACGGGCCGCCATCAAGTTCCGATCGCGGCGATCGCTTCATCGTTGCAAGCTTCGTTCCGATGCCGATCGTCGTCGCGCGGCCGCCGCGCATGTTGCGAAGCGCCGACTCCGAAAAAATGAGCCGGGCAAGAAAGCACGCGGCTCCTTGATCGCGCGCCCGCGATCAATTCATCGAGGAAGCGAGCGACGCAAATCGCCAAGGTGTCGCGTTGTTCGATCGATCGGCGCGTTCCGCCGAGCCTGTCGGCATCGTTCGCCGCCGCGTCGTTCGCAACCTCCATATGTGCTCTGACGAACTTCAACCGCGCGGCCGGTAGTCGCTGCGTTGTTCGTGCGCGCGCCACATGACGCATTATTCGCATTCGCCGGTTTACTTGAAATCAACCGATTCATCCGATCTTCACCACGAGCCCGCTGGGGCTTGCCTTAGCTGTCCTCGCCGTCTTCGCCCGTTCGGGCTTTCTACGTCGCCAGCCTAAACCACCAAACCAGGGTCGACGCCGGAACGTCCGTCGGACCCGGAGAGTTTGCCTATGAAGTTTCGGACTGTTTCGATCGGAAGCAGGATCTACGCGATTCTTGCTCTCATGGTTGTCGGCTTTCTCGCCGCGACATGGCTGACACTCATCGAGGCGCGTCGGGGTCTGGAATCCCAGAAACAAGCGGAGTTGACGCACCTGACCGAGCTCGCTTTGGGCATCGTCAAGGAGGAGCATGCCGCCGCCCTCAAGAACAACGTCGCGATGAACGAGGCGCAGGCCCGGGCCGCGACGCGCATCGCCGCGCTTCGGTATGGCCAGGGTGATTATTTCTGGATCAACGACATGCATCCGCGCATGGTGATGCATCCGACGCGGCCTGAATTGAACGGCAAGGATCTTGCCGAGAACAAGGATCCGACCGGCAAGCGTCTCTTCATCGAATTCGTCGAGGTCGTGAAGCGCGACGGCGCGGGCTTCGTCCCCTATGAATGGCCGAAGCCGGGCGCGGAAAAGCCGCAGCCCAAGCTCTCCTACGTCACGGGTTTCGCGCCATGGGGCTGGGTGATAGGCACCGGCGTCTATATCGACAATCTTCAAGAGCAGACCGCGGTCATGGCGAGGCGCGTCCTCGTCATCGTCGGCATCATCGTCTTTCTCACTGGCGCACTCGCGTTCTTCGTTGTCCGGCGCTTGGCTTCGGCGCTCGGCGGCTTGACCGGCGCGATGCGCAAGCTCGCCGAGGGCGACTTCTCGGTCGTGCTGCCGGGGCTCGGGCGCAAGGACGAGGTGGGCCAGATGGCCGGCGCGGTCGAGACGTTCAAGGTCAGGGCGGCCGAGAAGGCGCGGCTTGAGGTCGAGGAAAAGGTCGAGGTCGACCGCAAGCGCGAAGCCGATCGCAAGGCGGCGATGTTGCGCCTCGCCGACGCCTTCGAGCGGTCGGTGGGCGGCGCGATCGAAACCGTGTCGTCGACGTCGATCGAACTTGAAGCCGCGGCCGGCACGCTCATCAAGACGGCGGAGACGACCCAGTCGCTGTCGGCGACGGTCGCGGCGGTGTCCGCGGAAGCCTCCGCCAACGTGCAGAGCGTGGCGGCGGCGACCAATGAATTGACCGCGTCCGTCAACGAGATCAGCAGGCAGTTGCAGGAATCGAACCGCATCGCCGGCGAGGCGGTGAAGCAGGCCAACAGGACCGACGGGCGCATCAACGAGCTGTCGCAGGCGGCCGACCGCATCGGCAACGTGGTGAAGCTCATCACGGCGATCGCCGATCAGACCAATCTTCTGGCGCTCAACGCCGCGATCGAGGCGGCGCGCGCCGGGGAGGCGGGCAAAGGCTTCGCGGTGGTGGCGCAGGAGGTCAAGGTGCTCGCGGCGCAGACCAGCAAGGCGACCGAGGATATCGGCTCGCAGATTTCCAACATGCAGCAGGCGACGCACGAGTCCGTGGTGGCGATCAAGGAGATCGGCGTCACCATCGAACGTATCGCCGAGATCGCCTCGGCCATCTCCGCGGCGGTGGAGGAGCAGGGCGCGGCGACCAATGAGATCGCGCGCAACGTCGAGCAGGCGGCATGCGGCACCAGCCAGGTCGCGGACAATATCGCCGAGGTCAACGGCGGCGCGGCTGAAACCGGATCCGCCTCGTCGCAGGTGCTGTCCTCGGCGCAGTCGCTTGCCGGCGAGTGCACCCGCCTCAACGCCGAAGTGGCGAAGTTCCTGACGACGGTGCGGGCCGCGTAGGCGAGCGGCGCTTGCCGTACGGAACGCGGGCCGCGCGTGGCGCGCCACCCGGCTTGCGCGAGTCCGCGGTCTAGTCGGCGGCTTGATCGAGCGCGGCGGCGGCCTCCAGCCATTCCTCCTCGGCATTGGCGAGCGCGGCCGAGGCCGCGGCGCGCGCCTTGGCGAGTTGGGCCGCCTTCTCCGGTTCGCGCGCGAAGAAATCGTCGGCCGCCAGCGCCGTGTCGATCTTGGCGATGATGCCGCCGACGCGCGCGATCTCCCGCTCGGCCGCGGTGAGGCGTTGGCGCAGCGGGGCGAGATCGGTCCGTCGCCGCGCGGCATCGCGGCGCGCGTCGGTGCGCGTATCGCGACGGGCGCCGCGCGCGTCCGCCGCCTGAGCGGATCCGGGCGAGGCGCGCTCGGTCAGCACCAGCCGGCCGTAATCGGCGATGTCGCCCTCGAACGGCGCGACCGTGCCGTTCGCCACGATCCACAGCCGGTCGGCGCAGGCCTCGATCAGGTAGCGATCGTGCGAGACCATGATGACGGCGCCCGGAAAATCGTTGATCGCTTCCACCAGCGCGGCGCGGCTGTCGATGTCGAGATGGTTGGTGGGCTCGTCGAGAATGACGAGATGCGGGCCGGCGAAGGTCGCGAGCCCGAGCAGCAGGCGCGCCTTTTCCCCACCCGAGAGGTTTCCCACGCGGGTGTCGGCGGCCGCCTCCGGAAAGCCGATCTGGCCGGCGCGGGCCCGGACCTTTGATTCCGGCGCCTCCGGCATCAGCTTGCGCACATGGAGGTAGGGGGTCGCGTCGGGGTTGAGTTCGTCGAGCTGGTGCTGGGCGAAATAGGCGATCTCGATTCTGTCGGCGCGCGTCACGGTTCCGGCGAAGGGCGTCAGGCGTCCGGCGATGAGCTTGACCAGCGTCGACTTGCCGTTGCCGTTGGCGCCGAGCAGGGCGACGCGGTCGTCATTGTCGATGCGCAGCGTCACCTCGCGCAGCACCGGGCGCTCGGGATCGTAGCCGACGCGCGCGCCGTCGATGGCGATGATCGGGGGAGAGAGTAGCCGCGCCGGCGGCGGAATGACGATGTCGCGCACGTCGTCGTTGACGATCGCGGCGACCGGCTCCATGCGCGCGAGCAGCTTGAGGCGCGACTGCGCCTGGCGGGCCTTGGTGGCCTTGGCGCGGAAGCGGTCGACGAAGGCTTGCAGGCGCTTGCGCTCGGATGCCTGGCGCGCGGCGTGCTTCTGGTCGAGCACCTCGCGCTCGCGTCGTTGCCGTTCGAACGAGGAATAGGCGCCGCGATAGAGCGTCAGCTTGCCGCGGTGAAGATGCAGGATCTGGTCGACCGAATTTTCGAGCAGGTCGCGGTCGTGGCTGATGATGATCACCGTGCGCGGATAATGGGCGAGGTGGTGCTCGAGCCAGAGCGTGCCTTCGAGGTCGAGATAGTTGGTCGGCTCGTCGAGCAGGAGCAGGTCGGGCTCGGAGAACAGAACCGCGGCGAGCGCCACGCGCATGCGCCAGCCGCCGGAAAATTCGGCGCAGGCCCGCGCCTGGTCCGCCGCCGGGAAGCCGAGACCGCTCAGGATCGCGGCCGCGCGGGCGGGCGCGGCGTGCGCGCCGATGTCGGCGAGCCGCGTCTGGATCTCGGCGATGCGGTGCGGATCGACGCAGGTCCGCGCCTCGGCGATGAGCGCGGCGCGCTCGACGTCGGCGGCGAGCACGACGTCGATGAGTTGCTCCGGTCCGCTCGGCGCCTCCTGGGCGAGCGTGCCGATGCGCCAGCGCGGCGGCAGCGTGATCTCGCCCGTCTCCGTTTCGATATCCCCGGCGATGGCCCGAAACAGCGTGGACTTGCCCGCGCCGTTCAATCCGACGAGGCCGACGCGCGCGCCCGGCGCGATCTGGACCGTGGCGCGGTCGAGGAGGAGGCGTCCGGCGACCCGGATCGAAAGGGTGGAGATCGAAAGCATCGTCGGCTTTTCGCCCGGGCGACGGATCGACGCAACCGTCCTTCGGCGCCGCGGCACGATTTGCGCGCCGCACCCTAATCTATGCTCTTGAAAAGCTCTAGAATTGTTCTATTGTCATGGCCACCTGAGAGGCGTTCGCATGTCGAAGACATCCCTGACCGCGCGGCTTGCGCGTGCCGGACTGAGGCCGACGGCCAAGCGGCTTCAACTCGCCCACGTCCTTTTCGACGGGGGCGACAAGCATTTCACGGCCGAGCAGGCCCACGAGATGGCGACGAAGGCCGGCATGCGCATGTCGCAGGCGACCGTCTACAATACGCTCAACCAGTTCGCCGCGGGCGGGCTGCTCAATCGCATCGCGCTCGACAGCAAGCGGACTTTCTTCGACACCAACACCGGCGATCATCACCATATCTTCTACGATGACGACAACGAGTTGGTCGACGTTCCGCTCGACCAGGTCACGGTGGTGGGAACCCCGGCGCTCAATCCCGGCGAGATCTTGCGCCGCGTCGATGTGATCCTGCGGGTGACGCGCCCGCATCGCTGAAAGCCGGCCGCCGTCATCCTCGCGCTCGAAACCAGGGGCTGATTGGTCGCGCGAAAGCGATATTTTAATTCTAAAACCATTCTAAAAATGTTGACTCCGCCCCCGACGCGCGTAATGTTGCCGCGTCGGTCGCGGCGGCGGGATTTTCATTTCGTGTCGCGCGAGGACCGCGATATCGATTGCGAATTTCAGTGCAAATCCAGGCCAGCAGCGAGGAGAAACCAATGGCGGATCTCGGAAAAAGCAAAACGTTTCAGAATCTGAAGGAGGCCTTCTCCGGCGAGAGCCAGGCCAATCGCCGCTACCTCTATTTCGCTCAAAAGGCCGACGTCGAGGGCTACAATGACGTTGCCACCGTGTTCCGCTCGACCGCCGAAGGCGAGACCGGGCACGCCCACGGCCATCTCGAATTCATGGAACCGGTCGGTGATCCGGCCACGGGTCTGCCGATCGGCGCGACGGCCGCCAATCTGAAGGCGGCGATCGCGGGCGAGACCCACGAATACACCGACATGTATCCGGGCATGGCGCGCACCGCGCGCGACGAGGGCTTCGCCGAGATCGCCGACTGGTTCGAGACTCTCGCCAAGGCCGAGAAGTCGCATGCCGGCCGCTTCACGCGCGCGCTCGACGGCCTCGACAAGTAAGCAAGCAACGTGCGGAGCGGCGCCGGTCCGCGATGGATCGGCGCCGCCTGCTTGACGGGCGGCGCGCCTGGCGGCGGTGCCGGTGAGCGAACGGGGCTCGCCGAGGGCCGCGTCCGAGCAGGCGCCTGAAGGGGGATTTGCCGATGAGCACGAAGGAAGGTTCGACCGAGGCGCCGACGCGCCACCCGATCGATTGGCGCTCGCCGTCGTTCTACGACCAGGCGGCGATCGACAAGGAGATGGAGCGCGCCTTCGACATCTGTCACGGCTGCCGGCGCTGCTTCAACCTGTGCGATTCTTTTCCGATCCTGTTCGACATGGTCGACGAGTCCGCGACCGGCGAGGTCGATAGTCTCGATCCCAAGAAGGATTTCAAGAAGGTCGTCGACGCCTGCACGCTGTGCGACATGTGCTTCATGACGAAGTGTCCCTACGTGCCGCCGCACAGCTTCGATCTCGATTTTCCCCATCTGATGCTGCGCTACCGCGCGGCCGAGTTCAAACGCGGCGAGGTCGGCTTCACCACCAAGCAACTCGCCCGGATCGACCGCAACGCCAAGCTTGCCGGCCCCGTCGCGCCGATCGCGAACTGGGCGACCAAGCGCGGCAACGCGCTGACTCGTCCCGTCATGCGGGCCGTGCTCGGCGTCGACGCCGACGCGGGGCTGCCGACCTATCACGTCACGCCGTTCAGCAAGGGCGCGGGCAAGAACCCGCCCAAGCCCGCCGACGCGCCCGCCAAGGGCCGCAAGGCCGTGGTCTACGCGACCTGCTTCGTCGACTACCATCAGCCGACGACGGGCGAGGCGGCGCTCCACGTGCTCGCGCGCAACGGCGTGGAGGCCAAGGTCGTCTACCCGGCCTGTTGCGGCATGCCGTTTCTTGAACACGGCGATATCGCCCAGGTCGCCGAAAACGCCCGCAAGGTGTCGGCCGAATTGTGCGAGTGGATCGACAAGGGATACGACGTCATCACGTTGACGGCGAGCTGCGGCCTGATGATGAAATTCGAATGGCCGCTGATCCTTCCCGAAGACGAGAAGGTCAAGAAGCTGTCGAAAGCGATCTTCGACATTTCCCAATACATGGTCGACATCGCCAAGAAGGAGGGCCTCGCCCCCGGCCTCGCGCCGATCGAGGGCGGCGTCACCGTGCACATGGCCTGTCACGCGCGGGCGCAGAATGTCGGCGCCAAATCGGCGGAAATGCTGGGTCTCGTTCCCGGCCTCAAGGTCGATGTCGTCGAGCGCTGCTCGGGCCATGGCGGCACCTTCGGCGTGATGGCCGAAACGCGGCCGCACGCGCTCAAGGTCGCCAAGCCCGCCGCCGCGCTGATCACGCAGAAAGGCAACGCCACGCTCTGCTCGGACTGCCCGCTCGCCTGCAGGCATCTGGTGCAGGTGATCGGCGCGGAGGGCAACGGCGCCGCGCCGAAAGGCACGCACGCGATCGAGGTGTTCGCCCGCGCCTACGGCTTCGCCGGATGACGAACCGCCGCCCGCCGACCTAACACGGCACGAACAGGAGACCGCCCATGCCCGCATCCGAACGCAGGATCACGTCCGCCGACATCGTCGAGGCGGATCGCTTCGCGGCGGAGCGCGCGGAGCGGCGGCGGACGCTGCTGCCGACCAAGAAGCTGCGCCGGATCGAGGTCGGGCCGGTCTGCACGTTCTATTTCGAGTGCTTCGAAACGCTGCTGTTCCAGGTCCAGGAGATGCTGTACATCGAGCGCGGCGGCGCCGAGCAGCTCGCCGACGAGCTGCACGCCTACAATCCGCTGGTGCCGCGCGGCGACGAGCTCGTCGCCACCGTAATGTTCGAGATCGACGATCCGATCCGCCGTCATGCGATGCTGATGCGGCTCACCCATGTCGAGCGGCACATGTTCATCCAGATCGGCGAGCGCAAGATCTATTGCGTGCCGGAGGAGGATGTCGAGCGTACCTCGCCGGAGGGCAAGACCTCGTCGGTTCACTTCGTGCGTTTCCCGATCGCGAAAGACATGCGGGCCGCGTTCGCCGATCCCAAGGTCACCGTTCTCGTCGGCATCGACCACGAGAACTACGCGCATCTGGCGATCATGTCGCCGGCCTCGCGCGCCGAGCTCGCGCGGGATTTGGCCTCGGCCTAGTCGCGCGAGGCCCACGCCCTTTCATGTCGCTCGCGCCCCCGTGTCCTCGCCGCGCGCCACGCGGTGACGAGACGCGAACGCCCCCGCCGGGGGAGCGGGGGCGTCGCGTGGCGCGGCGTGCGCGGTCAGTAGCAGACGTTGACCCAGCGCAGCCGCGGTCCGTACGGCGTCGGCACCCAGCGCTTGACCATGCAGCCCGGGCCGGGGCCGGCGAAATGGACGCCGATCGGCGGGCCGAGGCGATAGAACGGCCGGAAGTGATGGTGAGGGCCATGCCAGCCCCAGCCCCAGGGGGCGGCGGAGGCGGTGGAGGGGGCGAAGGCCGCGATGCCCAATGCCGTGGCGGCGGCGATGCCGAGAGCGAACTTGCGCAACATGATGTTCTCCTTGGCTGCGGCGACGATGACGCCTGTATGAGTTGGTCGTTTTCGCGGGCCGCGAGGTTCAACCGCGGCGAAGGATGCGCGCCTCGTTCTGAATGGCGGTGGAGCGGCGCCTACAGGGTCGGTTCATGTTGGTGAAATCCCGTTAATCCGGAGGCCCCGGCAAGGGCGCCGGGCGCGCTTGCCGCGAACTTGGCGCGCGGCTATAAGCCCGCCACGCGACTTGCAACGCCCCACGCAACAGGACCCGGATCATGGCCATTCAACGTACGTTTTCGATCATCAAGCCGGACGCGACCGCGCGTAACCTCACCGGCGCGATCAACGCCGTGATCGAGAAGGCCGGGCTCCGGATCGTCGCGCAGAAGCGCATCCGCATGAGCCGGACCGAGGCCAAGACCTTCTACGCGGTCCATCGCGAGCGGCCCTTCTTCGGCGAGCTCGTCGATTTCATGTGCTCCGGCCCCGTCGTCGTGCAGGTGCTCGAGGGTGAGAACGCGATCGCCAAATACCGCGAGGTGATGGGCGCGACCGATCCCTCCAAGGCGGCGGAGGGAACCATCCGCAAATCCTTCGCCAAGTCGATCGGCGAGAATTCCGTGCACGGATCGGACGCGCCGGAAACGGCGACAATCGAAATCGCGCAATTCTTCGCGGGCAACGAAATCGTCGGCTGACGCGGCGCGCGTCCAAAGCGCCGCCGGGCTCGAACCGGTGCGGCATCAGGCCGCAAGCACGCGCGCGGGTCCTTGCCTTGGATGCGCGCGGTGACTAACCAGTGACGCGCTTAGGCACATGCCGTAGCCACATGCCGTAGCCACATGCCCGGGGGCGGCCGCCTTTGTCTGACCCGTTCTCCTTCCTTGCCGCCAACCTGATCGAACCGCTGGTCGCCGTCTGGCATCAGCCGGCGTTCTGGCTCGCCGTCGGACAGATCATCGGCATCGACATCATTCTGGCCGGCGACAATGCCGTCGTCATCGCGATGGCGTGCCGGCTGCTCGCGCCGCGCCAGCGCCTGTGGGGCATGATTCTCGGCGCCGCGGTCGCGATCCTGATGCGCGTGACGTTCACGCTGGTGGTGACGCAAGCGCTCGCTTATCCCTTCGTCAAGATCGTCGGCGGCCTGTTGCTGATCTGGATCGCCATCAAGCTGCTGGTGCCGGAGGACCCCGGCGCGGAGCGGCGCGACGTCAAGGCGGCGGACCGGCTCTGGCGCGCGGTGTGGATCGTGGCGATCGCCGACATCGTCATGAGCCTCGACAATGTCATCGCCATCGCCGCGGCGGCGGAGACCGCGGCCGCGCGCCTGGATGTGGCGCATGCGGGCACGATCCGCTCGGGCCTCATCATCTTCGGCCTCGGCGCGAGCATCCCGCTGATCGTGGCCGGAAGCGCCGTGGTGCTGGCGATGCTGGTGCGCTTCCCGATGCTGGTGTGGGGCGGATCGGCCATTCTCGGCTGGGTCGCGGGCGAGATCATGATCAAGGACCAGGCGCTGACCTGGTGGTTCGCGCCGGAGACGCTGGCGGGCAAGCATTACATCACCGCCGCGCTGGGCGCCGCGATCGTCGTTCTGGTCGCCAATGTGCTGGTGCGCCGCCACCGGCGCCGGGTCGAGCGCGAACTGCTGTGAGCGGTCCGTCCGCTACCAGCGTAGTTCCAGCCCCACCGTTCCCGAGTGCGACGTAAACCCGGTCCGGAACTTGCCGTCGTAATTGGCATAGACGCGCGTCGCGCGGTTGATGCCGTAGGACAACGAGGCGCCCGCGTCGGCCCCGAGCTGGCTCTCGTTGAAGCCCTGCACCGTGACGCCGCTGATGCTCACATTCGCGGCGCGCTGCATGAAATTGTCGACGAACTTGCCGTAGGCGGAAAGGTCGATCACGTGCTGATCGACGATCCAGTAGCGGCCGATCTCCGCGCCGATCAGGAGACGGGCGCGCTCGCCATTCGCGCTCGACACCGTGAAGTTGGGCAGGCCGCCGGTCTCGCTGAAGCCGTCGGTGTGGGAGCGGGCATATTCGAGCGCGAGCTTCGGAATAAGACGCCCCTGGCCGATGGCGTGATAATAGCTGATCTCCGCGATCGCTCCCGAGATCGTGCCGCCATAGGAGGCGACGGCGGTGCTCGGGCCGGCGGTGAGGCGCCTCGAATTGATCCGGCCGAAACCGTGAACGCCGGCGGCGACGAATGTCCATGGCCCGTGCGTGTAGACCGCGTTGACGCCGATCTGGGTCAGGTCGACGTTCGCCGATTGCAGCGCGTTGGGTATGTCGATGCCGCTGTGGCTCTGGTCGACCGTGGCGCCGAAGGTGAAACTCGGGCTGAAGGCGTAGGAGAAGCCCGCGACGCCGCCGAAGGTGCGCCGATTATCGCCCACGAAAGCGCCCTGGGGCGCGGTGGTCGACCACAGTCCATAGCCTTCGAAATAGGCGCGGTAGCGCGGACCGGTTTGCGCCGGCGCGCCGCCGCCGCCGGGATTGGCGTTGTTCGCCGCGTTCACGCCCCAGGTCGCCGCGTTGCCCATGCGTTCGAGCAGCCGTGAGCCGAGATCGAGCATGGTCATGTTGGCCGAACCGGACGGGTCGGTGGTCGCGCAGGAGGATAGGTAATAATACGTAAGCGACGTCGTGCATGTCGCCGCGCGCGCGTCGGTCGGCGCGAGCGCGCCGAGCGCGATCGCCGCCAGAATCGAGGTCGACAATGTCGAGAAGTTCGGCGATCGCGAGCTTCGCGATGCTGAATGCGTGGGCACGCGACAATGCGACGCGCTCATTCTAGAACCTTTTTCAGCTGCGGCATTCGCCGCGCGTCGCGAAGCGCCCGCGAGCGGGATGTATTGTTCAAAAATGGCCTGATGCGTCAACCGGTTCGGTTTGCGCCGCCAAATCACCGCCAGCGAGTGTGATCGCGCGGCCACATTTTCCGAATGCGGCCAAGGTCTTGCTAACGCCAAGTTTTTCGTGTCATGTGCCGCCACAAACCGATTTTGGCCAATTCGGTGTGCGGTTGCCAGACATAACTTGCAGACTAATCCCAAAAACTCGGCTTGTGGCGCGGGTGCGCGTAAGCGTTTTTCCCGTGTCTTTTTCTTACGTCTAGACTGGGAGACAGACGATGCAGAAGGGCACCGTCAAGTGGTTTAATCCGACCAAGGGTTATGGGTTCATCAAGCCGGCGACCGGCGACAAGGACGTTTTCGTCCACATCTCGGCGGTCCAGCGCGCGGGCCTTGCGACCCTCAACGAAGGTCAAACCGTTGAGTACGAACTTGTCAGCAATCGGGGCAGGTCCTCGGCTGAGAATCTGAAGGTCGCATAACTGGCCTTTGTCCGCGCGAGCGGCGCATTGATCTCGTAACCCCCCGGCCCGCCCGCCGGGGGGCTTGCATTTCGGGGATGAGGTATCGGGCGCGCGTCACGCGAGCGCCGGGCAGCCGGCGATCTCCTTCAATTCGGGATAGTAGCGCGCCGCCATGCGGCCGACATAGCGCTTGAGATTATCGTGGCTCGCGGCCGCGCGTTGCACGCCGGAATCGAACAGAGGGCACATCGCGCTGGCGAGGAAGGCGAAGATCGTCGCGTCGACGCCGGTCGCCTCCGCGCCCATGAAATAGGGCTTGTCGCCGAGATAATCGGCGATCGACGCGATGCCGCGCGCGCCGATGATCGCGATTTCCTCCGGCGCGTGACGGCCGATGCCCTGGCCGCGCAGGGTGCGGGCCAGTTGCCGCCGCACCATGGCGATGACGAAGGGCCGCAGCGGCGCCGGCACCGCCTTGAAGAACGTGGCCGGTCCGCGCGCGAAATTGGCGTCGTTGGCCCACCGGTCATGGACCGTGATCCAATAGAGATTGTCCTCGGCGAGTTTTTCGAACGCCCAGGCGATCGCCTTCTGTTCGCCGCTCAACCCCTTGTCGAAGTCGATGCCGTATTTCTTCTCGACGTGAAGGCGGATGAAGGTCGAGTCGCCCAGGATCGTGCCGTCGTCGTCGATATAGGGCGCCTTGCCCTTGGGCGCCCGGCGCAGATTGGCGCGCTTGGTCTGGTGCGCGATGCCGGCGATGCGCAGCAACGTCTCGACCTTCATCACGAAGGGGCTCGGGTCGGGAAGGCCGAAGGCCGGACCGAAGGTAAAGAGCGTGAGCATGAGCCAGGGGGTCCTTTCGCGCGGGATTGGGGAGCGAGCAAGCCCGCCGACCAACAAGTTGACTTGCAAGATACTACGAACGAGGCGATCGACGAATAACGGGATCGAAGAATAACGGGATCGATATGTGCGCGCGTCAATTCGCGGGCGCGACCGGCGCGCCGCCTCACGGCACGATCAGCGCGTCCCGGTCCCGTGCTTCGCCGTCCGAAAAGCACCGGCCCGATCTTATCGCGACCTTGCCGGCTGCGACGAGCCGCACGGCGAGGGGATAGATGCGATGCTCGACGGCGAGCACGCGCGCCGCCAGCGTCTCGGCCGTGTCGGTTTCGAGCACGGCAACCGCTCCCTGCATCACGATCGGCCCGGAATCCATTTCCGCCGAGACGAAATGTACCGTGGCGCCGTGGATCTTGACCCCGCTCGCGAGCGCGCGGGCGTGGGTGTCGAGACCCTTGAACGCCGGGAGCAGGGCCGGGTGGACGTTGAGCATGCGCCCGTCCCAGCGGCCGACGAACCAGGGAGTAAGGAGGCGCATGAATCCAGCTAGGCAGACGAGCTCGACGCCGTGGCGCGCGAGCGTTTCGTCGAGCGCGCGCTCGAATCCCTCGCGGTCCTTGCCGAATGGACGGTGGTCGACGATTTCGGTCGCGATGCCGGCCTTTCGCGCGGCGTCGAGCCCCGCCGCGTCGGCGACATTGGAGACGACAACGGCGATACGCGCGGGAAAATCGGGCGCGCTGGCGGCGGCGATCAACGCCGTCATGTTCGAGCCGCGGCCTGAGATCAAGATGGCGATGGCGCGCTTCACGTTCGTGCGCTCACGTCAGGTCGAGATGATTGTCGAAGATCACGCGAGCGCTGCTCCCGACGTCGACGACCTGGCCGATCCGCGTCGCCTGTTCGCCGGCGGATTTGAGGATGTCGATCACGGTGGCGGCGGCGTCCGGGCTTGTGATCGCGATCATGCCGATCCCGCAATTGAAGGTGCGCAGCATCTCCGCTTCGGCGATGTCGCCGGCGCGCGCGAGCCATTTGAACACCGGCGGAACGGGGATCGTGGCGAGATCGACCCGCGCGCCGAGGCCCGCCGGCAAGACGCGCGGAATATTGTCGGGATAGCCGCCGCCGGTGATATGGGCGAGACCCTTGACCGCCCCGCTGACGCGGATCGCATCGAGACAGGCGCGCACATAGAGCCGCGTCGGCGTCAGCAGCGCCGCGCCGAGGGTCATGCCGGGCGCGAAGGGGGCGGGTGCGCTCCAGTCGAGGCCGGCGCGCTCGACCACCTTGCGCGCGAGGGAAAAGCCGTTGGAATGAACGCCGGAGGAGGCGATCCCGATGATCGCGTCGCCGGCCGCGATGTCGGCGCGCGGCAGCAGCGTGCCGCGTTCGGCCGCGCCGACGGCAAATCCGGCAAGGTCGTAATCGCCGGCCGCGTAGAGCCCCGGCATTTCCGCCGTCTCGCCTCCGATCAGGGCGCAGCCCGATTCCCGGCAGGCTCGCGCGATTCCGGCCACGATCGCGGCGGCCGCCTCCGGGTCGAGTTTCCCGCAGGCGAAATAATCAAGGAAAAACAATGGCTCGGCGCCCTGCACGACGAGGTCGTTGACCGACATGGCGACGAGGTCGACGCCGATGCCGTCATGGAGGCCGGTTTCGATGGCGATCTTGACCTTGGTGCCGACGCCGTCGGTCGCCGCGACCAGCACCGGGTCCGTAAAGCCGGCGGCCTTGAGGTCGAAAAGCCCGCCAAATCCGCCGATCTCGGCGTCCGCGCCGCGCCGGGCGGTGGCCCTGACCATGGGCTTGATCAGGTCGACGAGGCGATTTCCCGCATCGATGTCGACACCCGAACTGGAATAGGTCAGGCCCTTGCCGGTCTTGCTCATGTCGTGGTTTCCGGGTGCTGCCGGCTGGTTACGTCGGATCGTTCCGCCATGCAATGGCTCGCGCGGCGGCGGTGATTATATTATCAAGAAGGGACGGGCGCGCGCCGGCGGGCGCCTTTTCGCGCGGGGGGCGCGCGGGCGACGCCAGATCTGGGGCGCCAGGCTTCGCGGGAGGTCCCTTCCGACGAAGACCGCGATGCCCGTCGATGTTTGGCCGGAATTTGAATGTGAGCATTCCCAATATCATCACCCTCGGACGCATCCTGCTCGTGCCCGTGATCGTCTGGGCGATCGCATCGGGACAGTTCGACGTTGCCTTCATCCTGTTCCTGATCGCGGGCGTGAGCGACGCGGTAGACGGCTTCCTCGCCAAGCGCTTCAACATGGGCAGCGAGATCGGCCGCCTGCTCGATCCGCTCGCCGACAAGGCGCTCCTGGTGTCGATCTATGTCGCGCTCGGGATCTTCGATCTCATTCCGCGCTGGCTGGTGATCCTCGTCGTGTCGCGCGATCTGATGATCATCGCGGCGGTGATCGTGTCCTGGCTGGTGGAAAAGCCGGTCGCGCTCAAGCCGCTGATGGTCTCCAAGCTCAACACCGTCGCGCAGGTGCTGTTCGCGGCGCTGGTTCTGGCCGCGCGCGGTTTCGGCTTTTCGCCCGCGCCCCTCGACAAGCTGTTGATGATCGCGGTGGCGGTCCTGACGCTCGCCTCGGTGGCGGCCTATCTGCTCGAATGGATCCGTCACATGGGCGGCGTCGAAAGAAGTGGCGGCAGGGGAGCCTGACGCGGGCAAGCACGCGCCCCGCGTTCAAGGCATGGCGCGCCCCTCATCGGCGCGGGCGGGTTGGGAAATGATCGATCCGGTCGCCGCGATCGAATGGTAGGGAGTTCGCGCTTTGGCCCGTGCGCCGCAGCCGCGTCAATTGGCGCTCTCGTTGCCCAGCCGGGAGCATCTGGCGCGCGATGATTTCCTCGACGGCGCGCCGAACGCGGCCGCGCTGGCGATGATCGAGCGCTGGCCGGACTGGCCCGGACCGTTTCTCTTCCTCGTCGGCCCCGAAGGCGCGGGCAAGACGCATCTGGCCGCGATCTGGGCGGAGTTCGCGGGCGCCCGCGTGATCTCGGCGCGCGCGCTCGCCGTGGCCGCGGTTCCCGGCGCGCTCGCGACCGGCGCGCTGGTGGTCGAGGATATCGAGCCCGGAAACTTCGACCCGGCGGCGCTCTTCCACCTTCTCAACCTCGCGCGCGAGGAGGGCGCCTTCGTCCTGCTGACGGCGCGCTGCCTGCCGGCCGCCTGGGAAATCGGCCTGCGCGACCTTGCCTCGCGGCTGCGGGCGATCCCGGTGGTGGAACTCGCCGACCCGGACGATGCCCTGTTGCGGGCGCTGATCGTCAAGCTCTGCGCCGACCGGCAATTGCGCCTCGACGAGGCGACGGTCGCCTATCTCGCCGGGCGGATCGAGCGGAGCTTCGCGGCCGCTCGCGATGTGGTCGAGCGGCTGGACGAGGCCTCGCTTCGCCTGCGCCGGCCGGTAACCCGGGCGCTGGCGGCCGAAGTCCTGCGCGAGGAAGGGGCGGCGGGGGATGCACCTTGACGCCTCGCGGCAATCGGCCAAGATGTCATCGAATTGTCATATCGGTCTGAATATTTCGCCTAACCCCCGGGCCGGAAAGGGATTCGGCGAGCCCACGCGGCGACGCCGCGCATGGCCCTCTCAAGGGCGGATTGGATCATGGCCCTTTCAGGGGCTGATTGGATTACGTGACCCATGGAGAACCTTGAACTCCCGAGCGCCGAGGAAACCGTCGCGCACCACGACGAGCCGTCCGCTCCGAGCACGGAAAGTCCCGCGCGCTTCATCAACCGCGAATTGTCGTGGCTGCATTTCAATCGCCGCGTGCTGGAGGAGTCGGTCAATCCGCATCATCCGCTGCTCGAGCGCGTGCGCTTCCTGTCGATCTCGGCCAACAATCTCGACGAGTTCTTCATGGTGCGCGTGGCCGGCATCAAGGCCCAGGTGCGCGCCGGCATTCTCGAAAAGAGCCCCGACGGGCTGACGCCGGCCGAGCAGCTCATTCACATCAACGAGGCGGTGTCGGCGCTGGCGTCCGACCAGCAGGCGATCTGGCGCGATCTGCGCGTGCTGCTGGCGGAGGCCGGGGTCACGCTGGTCGACGCCAAGGATGTCTCCAAGTCGGAGCGCGCCTGGATCGAGGACCATTTCCTGCGCAACATCTTTCCGCTGCTGACGCCGCTGGCGATCGATCCCGCGCATCCGTTTCCGTTCATCCCGAGCCTCGGCTTCTCGATCGCGCTACAGCTTTCCCGCGTCGCCGACGGCTTCGGCATGAACGCGCTGATCCGCATGCCGGGCAAGATCGATCGCTTCATCCGCCTGCCGGACGTCGGCAAGGACGAAACCCACCGGCTGATCACGCTCGAACAGGCCACCAGCCTGTTCATCGGGCGGCTGTTTCCCGGCTACGTCGTCAAGGGGCAGGGCGGCTTCCGCGTCATCCGCGATTCCGAGATCGAAATCGAGGAAGAGGCCGAGGATCTGGTGCGGGTATTCGAGACCGCGCTCAAGCGCCGTCGCCGCGGCAGCGTCATCCGCCTCGAAATCGAGGCGGCGATGCCGGAGGAATTGCGCGCCTTCGTGCAAGCGGCCTTGTCGGCGGGCGACGATCAGGTCTTCCTGGTCGACGGCGTGCTCGCGGTCAGCGAGCTGTCACAGCTCACCCGGCTCGACCGGCCCGATCTCGAATTCGCGCCCTACGTGCCGCGCCATCCCGAGCGCGTGCGCGACCATGGCGATGATTGCTTCGCCGCGATCCGGCAAAAGGACCTGATCGTCCACCATCCCTACGAATCCTTCGACGTGGTCGTGCAGTTCCTGCAGCAGGCCGCGCGCGACCCCGACGTGGTTGCGATCAAGCAGACGCTCTACCGCACCTCGTCGAATTCCCCGATCGTGCGCGCGCTTGCCGAGGCGGCCGAGGCGGGCAAGTCGGTCACCGCGCTGATCGAGCTCAAGGCGCGGTTCGACGAGGAGGCCAATATCCGCTGGGCCCGCGACCTCGAACGCGCCGGCGTGCAGGTGGTCTACGGCTTCATCGACCTGAAGACCCACGCCAAGCTGTCGATGGTCGTCCGCCGCGAGGGCGGCGTGCTGACGACCTATGTCCATGTCGGCACCGGCAACTATCATCCGGTGACGGCGCGCATCTACACCGACCTGTCGTTCTTCACCTGCGACCAGGTCATCGCCCGCGATGTCGCGCGGTTGTTCAACTACATCACCGGCTATGCCGCCCCGGTGGACATCGAGCGCATGGCGGTGTCGCCGCTCACCTTGCGCAAGCGCATCCTGCAACACATCCGCCAGGAGATCGGCCACGCCCAGCACGGACGGCCCGCCGCGATCTGGATGAAGATGAATTCGCTGGTCGATCCCGAGATCATCGACGCGCTGTACGAGGCGTCGGCGGCCGGCGTCTCGATCGACCTCGTCGTGCGCGGCATCTGCTGCCTGCGTCCCGGCATCGCGGGCATGTCGCAAAACATTCGCGTCAAGTCGGTGATCGGGCGCTTTCTCGAGCACAGCCGCATCTATTGCTTCGGCGGTGGCCACGGCCTGCCGCACCCGAAAGCGGCTGTGTATATCTCCTCGGCCGACATGATGCCCCGCAACCTTGATCGGCGCGTCGAAACGCTGTGCCCGCTCACCAATCCGACGGTGCATCAACAGGTTCTCGATCAGATCATGGTCGCCAATCTGAAGGACACGGAGCAGAGCTGGCGGTTGTTGCCCGATGGATCATCGGAGCGTATGAAGGCGGCGAAGGGCGAGGAGCCCTTCAACCTGCATGACTACTTCATGACCAATCCAAGTCTGTCGGGCCGTGGCAAATCACTCAAGCAATCCTCGCCGCGGCGCCTCACGCGGCGCGGCGACCGCAATCAAACCTCCTAGGACGCGCGAATCCGGCCGGCGGAAAAAGTCGCTCGCGGGTCCGGTCGCCGTCATCGACATCGGCTCGAACTCGGTGCGACTCGTCGCCTATGAGGCGCTGACGCGCAGTCCCACGCCGGTCTTCAACGAAAAGGCGCTGTGCGGTCTCGGCCGCGACGTGCAGTCGAGCGGCCTGTTGCCGGAGGACGCCGTCGCCAAGGCGCTGGCGGCGCTGCGGCGATTCCGCGCGCTGTGCGACGTGATGAAGGTGCGGGCGGTTTACGCGATCGCGACCGCGGCCTGCCGCGACGCGCGCAACGGCCCCGACTTCATCGCGCGCGCGGAGAAGATTTGCGGCGTGCCGATCGAGGTGCTCGCCGGCCCGCGCGAGGCGAGGCTGTCGGCGCTCGGCGTGATCTCCGGCGTCGATAAGCCGGACGGCATCGTCGGCGATCTCGGCGGCGGCTCGCTCGAACTCGTCGACATCGCCGGCCACCGCATCGGGCGCGGCGTCACGCTGCCGCTGGGCGGGCTCGCCTTGCAGGATCTGTCGCGCCGCTCGCTCAAGCGCGCCGAGAAGATCGTCGCCGCCGCGCTCGGCGGCGTCGACCTGCTGCGCGGCGGACGCGGGCGGACCTTCCACGCGGTCGGCGGCACGTGGCGCGCGCTGGCGCGGCTGCATATCACGCAGTCGGGTCATCCCTTGCGCATCATGCACGGCTATTCGATGTCGGCGAAGGAGGCGCTAAGCTTCGCCAACAAGGTCAGGCGCTACGCGCCGCGCGGCGTGCTCGCCGACATCGAGTCCATCGCCGACGCGCGCCGGCCGCTGCTCGCCTATGCCGCCTTGGTGCTCGAATACGTCATCCGCGTCGCCAAGCCGAGCCGGGTCGTCATCTCGACCTATGGCGTGCGCGAGGGGCTCCTGTTCGAGAAGCTGACCCCCGAAATTCGTCGCCAGGACGGACTTCTGGCCGCCGCGCGCGAGCTCAATCGGGTCCGCTCGCGCTCCTCCGAGCACGGCGAGGAATTGATCGGCTGGACCGACAGCTTCATGCGCGCGGCCGGACTTGACGAAACGGCGCAGGAGCGGCGCCTGCGTCACGCCGCCTGCCTGCTCGCCGACATCGGCTGGCGCGCCCATCCCGACTATCGCGGCGAGCAGACGCTCAACCTCATCGCCAATGGCAGTTTCGGCTCGATCACCCATGAGGGGCGCGTGTTCCTGGCGCTGACCGTCTATTACCGCCACGCCGGCATTCTCGGCGACGGCTTCTCGCCCGCGCTCATCGCCTGCGTTTCGCACCGGCTGCTCGAACGCGCGCGCGTGCTCGGCACCCTGTTGCGCGTCGCCCATCTCATTTCCGCGGCCCAGCCGGGCGTGCTGCCGGCGGTGCATATTCGCGGGCGCGGCAAGAAGCTGATGCTGGTGTTCACCCGCAAGCGGCGGGATCTCGCCGGCGAGCGCGTGGCCAGCCGTTTCAAACAGCTCGCGCGCCTCGTCCACCGCGCGCCCGAAATCGTGCGCGAATAGCGGGCTCAGTCGCGGTCGAGCGAGACGACGCGGCCCTTTTCGATGCCGAGCGAGAGCCGGCCGTGCTTGAGCGCGAGCGCGCCCTCGCCGAATAGAGCGCGGCGCCAGCCGTGCAGCGCCGCGACATCGGCGTTGTCGTCGGCGGCGATCCGTTCCAATTCGTCGACGGTCGCGATCACCTTGGCGGCGACACCGTGCTTTTCCGCCGTCATGCGCAGGAGCACCTTGAGCAGTTCCACCGTGGCCGAACCGTTCGCGGTCGCGCGTGGGCGCTCCAGCCGCGGCAAGGTCTGCGGATCGCGCGCGATCCCGCGCTGGACGGCGGCGAGAATGTCCTGGCCCCAGCGCGAGCGATCGAAGCCCTTGGGCAGCGTGCGCAGTCCGGCGAGGCGCTCCGCCGTCGTCGGCGCCTGCGTCGCGATTTCGCCGACCGTGTCGTCCTTGAGGATGCGGCCGCGCGGGACGTTGCGCCGCTGCGCTTCCGCCTCGCGCCAGGCGGCGACCTCGATCAGCACCGCGAGCTCCTTGGGCTTGCGCGCGCGCGTCTTGAGCCGTTCCCAGGCGTTGGCCGGGTCCATTTCATAGGTCCGAGGGGAGGTGAGGATCTCCATTTCCTCCTTGACCCATTCGGTGCGCCCGCGGCGGGTGAGATTCTCCGACAGGGAAAGATAGACGTCGCGCAGATGCGTGACGTCGGAGACGGCGTAGGCGAGTTGCTCGTCGCTGAGCGGACGCCTGCTCCAGTCGGTGAAGCGATGCGTCTTGTCGGGGCGATGGCCGGTGATGCGCTCGACGAGCTGGTCGTAGGCGATGGAGTCGCCATAGCCGAGAACCATCGCCGCGATCTGCGTGTCGAAGACGGGATGGGGCAGCGTACCGGCGCGGTGCCAGACAATTTCGATGTCCTGTCGCGCGGCGTGAAACACCTTGAGCACGCCGGCGTTATCCATCAGCGCGAAGAAGGCGGCGAGATCGATTCCATCGGCGAGCGCGTCGACGACGACGGCTTCCTCCGGACTCGCCATCTGGATCACGCAAAGAAGCGGGAAGTATGTCGTCTCGCGAAGGAATTCCGTGTCGACGGTGATGACGGAATGGCGGGAGAGGCGATCGCAGGCGGAGACAAGATCGGTAGTCGAGGTAATGAGATTCATGGCATCCGTGCCGATTTCATTCGATCTTGTCGCTCCGATCTGGATGCGATGCAAGGGGTTCGCATCAGGGATCGCCGCGTGGAACAACGCGAACCGCATATTTCTTGCGGACAATTCGGCGGCATCATGCCATCGGGGCATGGATTGGTCTTTCCCCACTTGATTATCGTGAAGCGTGGGGGCTGAATCGGGCCGCCGACGTAAGCGGCGATGATCGATCGCCGCGTGGCTCGAACGCGTCATTGCGCGAGGGGAAGAGCAGTGAGAAATGCACGGGCATGGCTATTGGGTTTGCCGATCCTGATCGGGTTGTGGTGGGCGTCGCTCGCGGTGAAGAGCCCCGAGATCGCCGCCGACCTGCGTGGCCGGTCGGAGATGGCGCTCAAGTCCGGCGGCCAGGATTGGGCGAAGATCGCGATCGCCGGGCGTGACGCCGCGATCACGTCGCCGGCGCCGACCGCCGAGACGAGGACGCGCGCGCGCGATCTCGTCGCCGCGGAGCTCGGCGTGAGGCGGGTCGCGGGCGACGGCGGCGCTCGGCCCGCGATCACTCCCTATGTGTGGCGCGCGGAGAAAACCGCGTCGGGATTGACGCTCGGCGGACACGTGCCCGACGCGGCCACGGGCGCGGCGGTCATCGCGGCGGCGGCCAAGGCGGCGGCGGGCGCCGCGCCGGTCTCGCGCATGGAACTCGGCGACGGCGCGCCCGCGCGCCTTGGCGCCCACGCCAGTTACGCGTTGTCGCTGCTCGGGCGCATGACCACGGGGGACGCGGTGCTGACCGACGGCACGCTCGCGGTCAACGGCATCGCCGCGACGCGCGAGGATTATGACGCGATCGCGGCCGCGCTGAAATCGCCGCCCGAGGGCATCAAGCTTGGCGCGGTCGCCATTCGCGCGCCGATCGCCTCGCCCTATGTCTGGGCGATCGAGAAATCCGGGAATGACGTCCGCGTTTCGGGCTATGCGCCAAACGACGCGGCGCGCGCGGCGAACAACGCGGCCGCGCGCAAGATCGACGCCGCCTTCAAGGATGAGCAGAAGCTCGCCTCGGGCGAGCCGCCGTCGCACGCGCGCGCGGTTCAACTCGCGCTTGAAGCCGTCAAACATCTCGCCGACGGCAAGGTCGAGGTGAAGGACGGCGTGCTCTCGCTTTCCGGCGCGGCGAATTCGTCGGAGGGCGTCGCCGCGCTCGAACGGCTCGGCGCCGAGGCACGCGCCGCAGGCCTGAACTTCGCAAGCCAGGTCAAGGCGCCACCGCTTCGCGAGCCGGTCCTTCCGCCGCCACCGGAACAGCCGCAACTCGACCTGCGGTTCACCCCGCCGCCGCTGGCGCTGTTCCAGCTTCCGTTGGGGCCGTCGCCTGAACTTCCGCCGCCGCCATTCGCGGCATCGGAGGCGCGGACGGCGGCATCGCGGGCGCAGGCTTCGCCGTCACAACCGGCCGCGCCCAAGCCTCAGCCCGCGCCGGAGGTGGCCGCGCCGCGCGCGCCGCAGGCCGCGGTCTCGCAGGTGATCGTGCCGCCGCCCGTCAGCCAGGCGCCGCAAATCGTCGATTGCGGCACGCGCCTGCGCGAGGCCGTCGCGGGGCGTACGATCACATTCGCGACCTCGATGCGCTACATCAGGGACGAGGACCGGCCGCTGATCTCCTCCATCGCGGAGACGTTGCGCCGATGCGGCAAGGTATCGGTGTCGATCGAGGGCCATACCGACAGCGTCGGCGGCGTGCCGCTGAACCAGTTGTTGAGCGAAAATCGCGCCGCCCAGGTCGTCAAGGCGATCGCGGAAGCGGGCGCGCCCGGTGTCGCGCTGACGTCGAGCGGCTTCGGCGAAAGCCGTCCGGTCGCGTCCAATCGCGCGGAAGAGGGCCGCGCGAAAAACCGCCGCGTCGAGATCATCATCCGCTAGGAGGCCGGTGAGGGGAAAGCCATGCAATATCTCATCGTCCAATTTTGGCAGTGGCTGCTCGGCGCGTTCGTTCTCGGCCTCGTGGTCGGCGTCATGTTCGCGCGCCGCAAACCCGGATCGAGCCTGGGCCAGGGGTGGCTGTGGATCCTGCTCTATGCGCTCGTGCTTGGCGTGGGCGCGGTGCTCGCCGCATCCGATACCGTTCTCGGCGAGCAGGGATTCATGGTCGAGACGGCGGTTCTGTTCGGCGGGGTCTATTTCGCCGGCTGCGTGATCGGGGCGATCTATCGCGGTCAGGGTCCGGAAGCGGTGGCCGCCGCCGAAGCACCGGCCGAGGCCGCGTCTGAGGCGGCCGCCACGCCCGCCGCCAAACCCGACGCTTGACGAGGCCGAGCGGGCCGCCCGAGGACGGCCGGGCGGCTTTCCGGCGGCGCGGGGCGCTTCAGGGTCCCCGCGGGCGGCCGGAAAGTGGCCATGGCCCGTTCCGACAGGGGCCGTCCGGCGTGTTGCCGTCGGATTGAGGCTCGGCTAAACCCAAGCCCCTGAACGAATCCCTCGGACCGCCCGGATCGCCCCGTTGGCGCGTCGGCACAGGACTCCCATGCATCGCTATCGGTCCCATACTTGCGGCGCGCCGCGCGACACCGACATCGGCCAGGCCGTCCGCCTGTCGGGCTGGTGCCACCGCATCCGCGACCATGGCGGCGTGCTGTTCATCGATCTGCGCGACCATTACGGGCTGACGCAGGTCGTCGCGGACCCGGATTCGCCGGCGTTCAAGGACGCCGAGAAGCTGCGCGCCGAATGGGTGGTGCGCGTCGACGGCAAAGTGCGCCGCCGTCCGGCCGGCACGGAAAACGCCGATCTGCCGACCGGCGCGGTCGAAGTCTTCGCCACCGAAATCGAGGTGCTGGGTCCGGCGGGCGAACTGCCGATGCCGGTGTTCGGCGACCAGGAATACCCCGAGGAGACGCGGCTCAAATATCGCTTCCTCGATCTGCGCCGCGAGCGGCTGCACGCCAACATCATGAAGCGTGGCGCGATCATCGATTCGCTTCGCCGCCGCATGAAGGACGAGGGCTTCTTCGAATTCCAGACGCCGATCCTGACCGCGTCCTCGCCGGAAGGCGCGCGCGACTTCCTCGTGCCGAGCCGCATCCATCCCGGCAAGTTCTACGCGCTGCCGCAGGCGCCGCAGCAGTTCAAGCAGCTCGTCATGGTGTCGGGCTTCGACCGCTATTTCCAGATCGCGCCGTGCTTCCGCGACGAGGACGCGCGCGCCGATCGCTCGCCCGGCGAGTTCTACCAGCTCGACATCGAAATGAGCTTCGTCACGCAGGACGATGTGTTCGCGGCGGTCGAGCCGGTGCTGCGCGGCGTGTTCGAGGAATTCGCGGGCGGCAAGAAGGTGACGCGGGAATTCCCGCGCATCCGTTACGCCGACGCGATGCGGATGTACGGCACCGACAAGCCGGACCTGCGCAATCCGCTCGTCATGCGCGAGGTGACGGACGCCTTCAAGGGATCCGGCTTCAAGGTATTCGCCAACATGATCGCGCACGATCCGACCGTCGAGGTGTGGGCGATTCCCGCGCCCAAGGGCGGCAACCGCGCCTTCTGCGATCGCATGAACGACTGGGCCAAGGGCGAGGGGCAGCCGGGCCTCGGCTATATTTTCTGGCGCGAGAACGAGGAGGGCGGCGCCGGTCCGCTCGCCAAGAACATCGGCCCCGAGCGCACGGAAAGCGTTCGCCAGCGGCTCGGTCTCGGCGTCGGCGACGCCGTGTTCTTCGTCGCCGGCAGACCGAAGGATTTCGTCAAGTTCGCGGGCCTGGCGCGCACGCGCGTCGGCGAGGAACTCGGCCTGATCGACAAGGACGTGTTCGAGTTCTGCTGGGTCGTCGATTTCCCGATGTACGAATGGAACGAGGAGGAGAAGAAGATCGACTTCTCCCACAATCCGTTCTCGATGCCCAATTACGACATCGACAAGTTCCTCGCGCTCGATCCGAAGGACGAGACGACGATCCTCGGCATCACCGCGTTCCAATACGACATCGTCTGCAACGGCGTGGAGCTTTCCTCCGGCGCGATCCGCAATCATCGTCCCGATGTGATGACGAAGGCCTTCGCCATCGCGGGTTACGGCGAGGACGTGCTGGAAGCGAAGTTCGGCGGCATGCTGCGCGCGCTTTCGCTGGGCGCTCCGCCGCATGGCGGCATCGCGCCGGGCGTCGACCGCATCGTCATGCTGCTATGCGGCGAGGAAAACCTGCGCGAGGTGGTGCTGTTCCCGATGAACCAGCGCGCCGAGGACCTGCTCATGGGCGCGCCCTCGGAAGCAACCCCCAAACAACTGCGTGAACTGCACATCCGCCTCAATCCGCCCAAGCCTTGAGCCTGTGATTCCGCCGCCCGCGCGCCCCCTCAGCCGAGCGGCGGGGTCGCCTTCATCGATTCGTCGCGTGCGCCGGATGCGGCGCCGGTTCTGTCGACGAAGTGATCGCGCGTCGCTGGATTTTGAGGGGGCCGCGGCTAAGATCGCGAAAATGACAAGCTGTGAAGGCCGATTCCGGACCTTCATGGTTCGGGAGGAAGTCAATGCCATCTTCGATGTCGGAAGACTTGCGTAACAACGCCCTTTTCTACCACCGCAATCCCCGCCCCGGAAAACTCGAAATCCAGCCGATCAAGCCGCTCGGAAACCAGCGCGACCTCGCGCTGGCCTATTCGCCGGGCGTGGCGGTCGCGTGCGAAGCCATCGCCGACGATCCGGGCGAGGCCGCGACGCTGACGAGCCGGGCCAATCTCGTGGCGGTGGTCTCGAACGGCACGGCGGTGCTCGGTCTCGGCAATATCGGCCCGCTCGCATCCAAGCCGGTGATGGAGGGCAAGGCGGTCCTGTTCAAGAAATTCGCCGGGATCGACGTGTTCGACATCGAAATCAAGGCCGACGAACTCGACAAGATCATCGAGGTGGTGGCGGCGCTGGAGCCGACCTTCGGTGGCATCAATCTGGAGGACATCAAGGCGCCCGAATGCTTCGAGGTGGAGGCCGCGCTCAAGGAGCGAATGAAGATTCCGGTCTTTCACGACGATCAGCACGGCACCGCGATCATCGTCGCGGCCGCGGTACAGAACGCGATGCTTCTGGCGGGCAAGAAGCTGTCCGAGGTGAAGATCGTCACGTCGGGGGCGGGCGCTTCCGCGCTTGCCTGTCTCAATCTGCTGGTCTCGCTCGGGGCCAAGCGCGAGAACATCTGGGTGTTCGACCGCGAGGGGCTGATCTTCGAGGGACGCAACAAGGGACGCCGCGACCGGTTCAAGGAGGTCTACACCCAGAAGGGCCCCGAGCGTTCGCTCGGCGAGACGCTGGCGGGTGCCGACATTTTCATCGGGCTTTCCGGACCCGGCGCGCTCAAGCCGGAGATGATCGCCGACATGGCCGAGAAGCCGCTGATCATGGCACTCGCCAATCCGACGCCGGAGATCATGCCGCCGGATGCGCGCGCGGCCCGTCCCGACGCGATGATCTGCACCGGGCGGTCGGACTTTCCCAACCAGGTCAACAACGTCCTCTGTTTCCCGTTCATCTTCCGCGGCGCGCTCGACGTGGGCGCGACCTCGATCAATGAGGAGATGAAGCGGGCCGCGGTCGACGCCATCGCCGCGCTGGCGCGCGAGGTGCCGTCGGACGTCGCCGCGCGCGCCTTCGAGGGCCAGGCGCCTTCATTCGGGCCGGGCTCGCTGATCCCCAATCCGTTCGATCCGCGGCTGATCCTGCGCATCGCGCCGGCGGTGGCGCGGGCGGCGATGGAGACCGGCGTCGCGACGCGTCCGATCAAGGACTTCGACGAATACCACGAGACGCTCGATCGCTTCGTCTTCCGCTCGGGCTTCATCATGAAGCCGGTATTCACCAAGGCGAAGGCGCAACCGGTGCGCGTGATCTACGCCGAGGGCGAGGACGAACGTGTGCTGCGCGCGACGCAGGCCGTGATCGAGGAACGCCTGGCGCATCCGATCCTGGTCGGGCGACCGTCGGTGATCGAGGCGCGGATCGAGCGCTTCGGATTCAACATGCGCGCGGGCAAGGATTTCGACCTGGTCAACCCGGAAGACGATCCGCGCTACCGCAGCTTCGTGCAATCCTATATCGACGCGGCCGGCCGTCGCGGCGTGACGCCGGACGCGGCGCGTACGCTGGTGCGCACCAACGCGACGGTGATCGCGGCGTTGTCTGTGTTGCGCGGGGAGGCGGACGCGCTGCTCTGCGGCGTGGAGGGGCGTTACATGAGCCACCTGCGCCACATCCGCGATATTCTCGGCTTCGCGCCGGGCATCACGGATTACGCGGCGCTCGCCCTGGTGATCACCGCCAAGGGCCCGTATTTCATCGCCGACACGCAAGTCCGTCCCGATCCGACCGCCGAGCAGATCGCCGAAATGGCGGCGCTCGCGGCCACCCATGTCGCGCGCTTCGGCATGAAGCCGAAGATCGCGTTCCTGTCGCATTCGGATTTCGGCAGCTATGACACCGAGTCGGCCCGCAAGATGCGGCGCGCCACCGAGATCCTCAATCGCGACCATCCCGAGATCGAGGCCGACGGCGAGATGCACGGCGATTCGGCCCTGTCGCAGATCTCGCGCAACCACGTCCTGCCGCATTCGCGGCTGGAGGGCGTCGCCAACGTGATGATCATGCCCAATCTTGATGCCGCCAACATTACGTACCAAGTAGTCAAGACGTTGGGGGACGCGCTTCCCGTCGGCCCGATCCTGATGGGTCCGTCGCGGCCGGCGCATATCATGACGCGCTCGGTCACGGCGCGCGGCATCGTCAACATGACGGCCGTGGCGGCGGTGGAAGCGCAGGAACTGGCGGGGCGTCAGCACCCGACGCTTTTCGGGTGAAGGCGCGGGAATCGTTTGAGAATCGGGCCGCGAGCGCCCATAATTCACCTTGCGTTGGCCGTACGCGGCGCGCGCACAACTAACCAGGAGACGACCATGATCCGAATGACAGGCGCGGCCCTTCTCTTGCTGGCCGCCACGGCGATGCCCGTTCAGGAAGCCTCGGCGCAGGATCCGCTCGGCGGCGCGCTGCTCGGCGGCGCGGCGGGAGCCTTGATCGGCGGCGCGGCGACGGGTCGCGCGGGCGGCGCGATCGTCGGCGGCGTCGTCGGCGCGACTTTGGGCGCCGCGATCGCCTCCCAGGGCCAGGCCCGTGCCGGCGGCTACTACTGGTACGACAACCGCTGCTATTTCCGTTACCCCAACGGTGAATTCCGGCCGGCGCCGCGCCGCTACTGCTACTGATCGGCGCCTCGCATCCGACGCGCGAACGCGAAAGGGGACGGCGCTCGCGCGCGGGTGTATGGTTTGAGTTATCGATCGGTCGGGCGATCGCGTTCGGACGCAAGGCGTGCTGGCGATCGCATGTAACGACGGACGTACGCGATGCATGCGATGCATGCGATGCATATGCGCGTCGGATGTAGCGTGCGGGACGAAGCGTGCGGAATATGGCGCGTGAACCCGCGTTGCCGCGTCCGGCGTTATGGAGACGGTGCACGACCGACGGTGCGAGACGGACGGTGCGAGACATTCGGCGCAAGGCAGACGGTGCGAGACATTCGGTGCGAGGCAGACGGTGCAAGACAGGCGGCGTAACTTGTAACGACTTGGCTCGAGACTCTGCGACTTGAACCGATGCGACTTGAGTCGATGTAATTCGAGGCGACGTAATTCGAGCCGACGTAACTTGAGCCGACGTAACTTGAGAGGGCGTGACCAAATGAGACGTGCGCGGATGCTGATTGCCGTCGCGGTGACGGCCGCCGGTTTTGGGATCTTCTCGACGGCGCCTGCTTCCGCCTGGCTGTTCGGGGGCGGATATGACGAGGCCTGGTGCGCGGTCTCCGAATATACCGACTGCAGCTATTACACGCTCGAGCAATGCCTGCGGAGGGTCTCGGGCGCCGGTGGAAATTGCATACACAATCCCGCTCATGTCTGGAACGGCACCGAACGGGTGAAGCGTACGCGCAAGGCGCGCCGGGTCCGTTAGACCGCGCGCCTCGATCGGTCGCCGGCGCGATCGGCGGGGAGAGCCAACATGCAGTCGATCGTTGCCGTCGGACGTTTCTTCATCGTCGTCCTGTTCATCTTTTCCGGCGCATCGAAGCTGCTCGATATCGCCACGACCGCGCAAACCATCGCCGCCAAGGTCTTCGTGCCACCGCTGCTCGAGCCGATCGCGACCATGCTCGCCCCGGTGGTGACGCAAATCGAGGCGCTGACGGGAATGCCGTTCGCGCAGCTCCTGGCCATCGCCGTGGGCCTTCTGGAACTCGTCGGCGGCGCGCTCATCGCTTTCAATCTCGGCGCGCGCTGGCTTGCGGTCGTGCTGGCTCTTTTCGTGGTGGTGGCGACCGTCTACTTCCACGACTTCTGGAATCAGGTCGGTCCCGAGCGCTTCGCCAATCTGATCCACTCCCTCAAGAATCTGTCGATCGTCGGGGCGCTGCTGATGATCGCGGGGCTGCGGCCGCCGGAGCGGACGGCCGAGAAGCAATTCGAATATAGCTGACGCCCCGTTCCGGGCGGCCGGACCCGCGCGACGAGATCCGCGTCCGGCGCGGCCTTCCGAAGCAAATTCACCGCAACCTGCGTCCGGCGGCACGTGCCGCGCGCCCGTCTCGGCGCGCCGGCAGTATTTTGGCACCGATTTGCCGGCGGAACGCAGGCGTCGCCGCGCCGAGGCGAAGTCGTCCCCATTGCGGCTTGGGCGCTAGGATGACAATCTTTCACATTGGTTGGGAGTAGGCCGATGGAAAAGAAGGACTTGGAGGCCGTTCCGACGCCTCAGGGCGCGCCGAACGGTGGCGGCAAGGTCGCGCGGAGCGAAGGCAAGCCGCGTGAGGGGGGCCAGCCCGCCCAGGCCGGCGCCCTCGCGATCACGGCCGCGGCCGTCGCTTCCTCGGCGCCGCCCGCCCGGCCCGACCGGAAGGGCAAGGCCAAGCAGGTCGGCCAGCGCCTCCACGAAATCGCGGAAATGCGCCAGGACCCGGCGGTGATCCGCCGCCTGTTCGAATCCGGCGAATATCCCTACCAATCGAAGGTGCGCGCGGCCACTTACGAAGAGCGGATGGTCGAGCTGCAGCGCGAACTCCTCAAATGCCAGCGCTGGGTCGAGGAAACGGGGCAGAAGATCGTCGTGTTGTTCGAGGGGCGCGACGCGGCCGGCAAGGGCGGCACGATCAAGCGCTTCATGGAGCACATGAACCCGCGCACCGCGCGCGTGGTCGCGCTGTTGAAGCCGACCGAGCGCGAGCGCTCGCAATGGTATTTCCAGCGCTACATCTCCCAGCTTCCCTCCGGCGGCGAGCTCTGCCTGTTCGACCGCTCCTGGTACAACCGCGCCGGCGTCGAGCGCGTGATGGGGTTCTGCAGCCCGAGCGAATATCTCGAATTCATGCGCGAATGTCCGCTGTTCGAGCAGATGCTGGCGCGGTCCGGCATCCGCCTGTTCAAATACTGGTTCTCGGTGTCGCGCGAGGAGCAGTTGCGCCGCTTCAAGTCGCGGCAGACCGATCCCTTGAAGCAATGGAAGCTGTCGCCGATCGACCGCGCCTCGCTCGACAAGTGGGACGAATATACCGAGGCGAAGGAGGCGATGTTCTTTTACACCGACACCGCCGACGCGCCTTGGACCATCATCAAGTCGGACGACAAGAAGCGCGCCCGGCTCAACTGCATGCAGCATTTCCTGTCATCCTTGCCCTATCCGAAAAAGGACAGGAGCATCGTCACCGGACCGGACCCGCTGATCGTCGGCACGACCGAACACGTCATCGGCCGCGACATCATCGACAAGTCGATGCATCCGAGCCTGAAGCGCAAGGGGACCGAGAGCTAGCGATCGGGCCGATCGGACGCGAGGCACGGGCGGCGGGGAGGAGGCGGGGCGTGGGATCGACGGTCGAAATTCCATACTGGCTGGCGTTGCTGGTCGGTCTGTTCGCGGTCATCGCGCTGCTCGATCGCATCCTGGTGCCTTCGGCGCGATGGTATCTGCGCCGGCGGCTCGACCGCGCCATCGATCGGCTCAACGAGCGCCTGCAACTGCGCATCCAGCCGATCAAGATCGCCAAGCGGCAGGCGCTGATCGACCAGCTCATCTTCGACCCGGAAGTGCTCAAGGCGATCGAGGATCACGCCCGCGACAACAACGTTTCGCGCGCGGTGGCCCAGGCCAAGGCGCTTCGCTACGCCAACGAGATCGTGCCGTCGTTTTCCGCCTACGCCTATTTCGGCGTCGGCGCGCGGCTGGCGCGATGGCTGTCGACCTTTCTCTATCGCGTGCGGCTGGGCTTCGTCGATTTCGAGGCGCTGCGCGCGGCCGATCCGGACTCATCCGTCATCTTCGTCATCAACCACCGCTCCAACATGGACTACGTGCTCGTCACCTACATGGCGTCGCAGAGTTCGGCGTTGAGCTATGCCGTCGGCGAGTGGGCGCGCGTGTGGCTGTTGCAGAGCCTGATCCGCTCGATGGGCGCCTATTTCGTGCGGCGCGATTCCGGCGAGCCGCTTTATCGCAAGGTGTTGTCGCGCTACGTCAACCTGGCGGTCGCCGGCGGCCTGACCCAGGCGATGTTTCCCGAAGGCGGGCTCACCCGCGACGGCACGCTGCGCCCGCCGAAGCTCGGGCTGCTCAGCTACATGGTCTCCGGCTTCGATCCTCATGGCGCGCGCGACGCCGTGTTCGTGCCCGTGGGGATCAATTACGACCGCGTCATCGAGGACCGCATCCAGACCGCGGCGATGGCGACGCCCGAGGGCGAGAAGCCGAGATTCAAGTTCAGCCCGCGAATCCTGGTGAAGTTCCTCGCGCATAATGTCGCGCTCAAGTTCCACCACCATTGGTATCGCTACGGCTATGCCTGCGTCAGCTTCGGGCTGCCGATTTCGCTGCGCGCCTATATGAGCGAACGCAACCTGGACTTCCGCACCATGGACCCCGAGCACCGCTTTGCCGCGATCGCCGGGCTCGGCGCGCATCTGATCGAGAAGGTGGGGGCGGTCATCCCGGTGCTGCCGGTGTCGCTGGTGACGACGGCGCTGCTGCACGGCGGCGATCACAAGATGTCGCTGCTCGAAATCAAGACGGAGGTCGCGCGGCTCCTCGCCGAGCTCAAGGCGCGCGGCGCGCATGTGCACATTCCCCGCGCCGATCTCGATTACGCGATCGAGGTGGGCTTGCGAATGCTGCGGCTTCGCCATCTGGTGAAGGAAGAAGACGGCCTCTTCAGCATCAATCCCGACGAGGTCACGCTGCTTCGCTATTACGCGAATTCCATTGCGCATCTGCTCGGCCCGGACGCGATCGAACGCCCGACGGTGATCGCGGCGAGCGAGGCTTAGACTGCCGCGCGCGAAAGCCGAGCGGGGAAGGCGCGCGGGGAAGCCGAGCGCAGGTCCCGTCAACGCCGCCAGGCGGTGACACTGACGCCGGCCGCCTCGTCTAGCATCACCGGGGCGTCCGGGCGGAGCCCGTGCCCGGCGAGAATGTCCTGGGGCGATTTTTCCGGCACGCCATGGAAGACCGGCACGCCGCCGGGCAGGCGCACGCGCGGGGCGAGCGACAGCCAGAACGTGTCGTAGCGCGGCAGGAACATGCTGAAGATGTCAGTGCCGCCGATGATCGCGACGACGCCGTCGCCGACGCCGGAAAAGGCGAGCACGTCCTCGAAGGACGGGCCCGCCGGGTTCCACAGGACGGCTTTCGCATTATCCGGGTCGCGCGCGAGCGCGGCGACCGCGCGCGTGACGATGACGCGCCAGCGCGCGGGGGAACCGGCCTGATCCTCGTGGGAGTTGCGTCCGTGAACGATCAGGTCGACGCGGTCGAGCGCGTCCTCGAAAAAGCGCTGATCGGCGTCGATCTTGAGCTCGGGCGGCATGACGCCGCGCGCGTCGGCGAGCATGCCGTCGGCCGAAACGATCGCATAGCCCACGACGCGGATCGCCATCGTTTAGCGCGCCTTCCGCTCGCATGGAATCACGCGGGCGATAAGAAGTCGCGCCAAATCGACGGACTGGCGCATGTTCTCGCCGGCGAACCGGCATCCGCTTCGCCGAAACATGAGCATGCCATCCTCGCGCGCCGCGGCGAACGACGTGCCGCGCGCGCGCCGCGAACGGCCCATGCGCGGAATGCCCGCCGCCGGTCTATCGCCTCATTCGGAAATCGTGCGCACCACGCTCGACGTCGGCCGCGTGCTCACGGTCGGCAGCTTCTGCTCCTTGACGAGTTCCTCGTCATATTGCGCGATCGTCTTCAGCGCGCCACGCGCCTTGACCTGCACGACCTTGTAGCCGTCGGCCTTCAGCTTGCGCAGCAGCGTCGGCACGGCCTCGGCGGTGTTGTGCTGGAAGTCGTGCATCAGGACGATGCCCTTGCCGAATTTCTGCAGCTTCTTCATCACCGTGTCGATGACCTGGTCGGGCTTGCGCGCCTTGAAGTCGAAGGAGTCCATGTCGGTGGAGAAGATGCCGACATTGCGCTCGCCGAGATAGGTGACGGCCGCGGGCGGATGCTGCAGCGCCGGGAAGCGGAAGAAGGGCGCGGGGTCCGAGCCGATCGCCCAGCGCACGGCGCTGAAGCCCTTTTCGATCTCGTCCTTGTATTCCTTCTCCGACTTGCGCTGGAGGTTGGCGTGCGACCACGTGTGCGAGCCGATGGTATGGCCCTGCGCCGCGACCTGCTTGAGGATCTCGGGATAGTAGGTCGCGTGCTTGCCGATCGGAAAGAAGATCGCCTTGGTGCATTCGTCGGTGAGCGCCTTCAGCACCGCCGGCGTGTTGTTCGGCCAGGGGCCGTCGTCGAAGGTGAGCACGACCTCCTTGTCGCGCAGGAAGTCGTGCATCTTGAAATGCTCGAAGCCGAAGCCCGGGCCACCGGTGGTGTCGATCTCGACGACGCGGGTGACGCCGAGCGCGTCGGCATTGGCGCAGGCTTCCTTCGCGGGAGCGGGAGTGGCGGCGGGAGCGGCTGGCGCCGCCGCCGGGCTCGCGGCCGCCGGTGCCGCCGGCGGCGGAGCGCTCGGCGCGGCCGCCTGCGCGGGCTGCGTCGTCGCCGCGACGACGGTGACGGGAGTGGCCGGGGACGTCGTCACGACCACCGGCGCGGGCGTCGCCTCGTCGGGCTTGCCCTGTGCGTCCTGCTGCGTGGAGGCCGCCGGCGCCGGAATCGAGGTCATGCCCGAAAACATGGATGTCGTCATGGAGGGCGTGATCGTGGATTTCGCCCAGACCGCGCCGAGAGCGGCGAGAGAGACGGTGGCCACGAGCAGGAGCTTCGATGAGCGACGCATGGTAACCTCTTGAAATTACGTGTCCGTTGCGCGGATTGGTCGCGTTTGATTGTGTCGGAATTTCGCTTGACCTTATCCGAACGGGGCGGTCCGCGCTATCGCCAATTCGCGGGGGTGTGGACGCCCGGCGGGGAATTGTCGAAATCGTGATAGGCGCGCCATGCGTGAATTCGGCACGGGATTGGCGCGCGCGAGGCGCGTGGGTCGCGATCGCCGGCGCGACAAATCCACCACGCCGCCTTGTGTGCGGCGCGGGGATCAGCGAACCGCGATCATTGCAGCGAGGCGACCGGGCTTCGCCCGATCATTCGCTAGCGCGTGAGAACGATGAAATCCGTGCCCTTGCCGGTTTCCGATCCCAATCCCTGATCGGAGATCGTCAGCGAACCGCCCGCGCCGATGGCGGTGGCGATGCGCTCAAGCGCTTCGGGCGGGATCGCGACACGGTCGAGCGCTTCGAGCGCGTTCGAGGGCGGTAACGCGGGCGGCGCGGCCACGATCTTCGGCGGGTTCTTGCCGCGTCGGCGCGAGGATTGCTCGGTCGCGGCGAGTTGCTGCGGGCGCGGCGGCACGGTCACGACCGTCCAGCGCAAGAGCTCCTCGCTCTGTCCGGCCTTGTGCGCGGTGAACACATGAGTTCCGAGCGGGCGGTCGGGATCGGCGATCGCCACGGGAACGTCGAACCAGGCTTCGAAGCCTTGGCGCACGTAGAGCTTGCCGTCCTTGCGGCTGATGAAGGCCGCGACATGGCCGGTGCGCTTCTTGACCGCGGCTTCCTTCTTCTTGTCGGCCGCGGGCGGGGAGGGTTGCGCGGCCGGCGAAGCATCGTTCGGCATTTCGCGCGGCGGCGCGTCGAGCCAGATCGAGTCCGGCGTCGGGAGCATTTGCGCGATCATCCGTCGCGGCGTGAACTGTTGCCGCGTGAATTGTCGCGGCGTGAACTGGCGCGGCGTTGCGTCCGGCTCGACGGGAACCGCGACCGTTCCGCTTGCGTCGGCCATGCGCATGCTCGCATGCGCCGCGCGTGATGATGGATCGCGATCGTCGCCGATCGGTGTCAGCCTCAATTCGATCTCGCCGCGCTTGGTCGTTTCGGGCGAGGCGTCGTGCGACTTGCTCGGCGCGTTCGACTGGCCGTCGGCGGCGCTTCCGGGCGCGGCGGCGCTGATTTCCTCGGACGGCGGCGTGATCGTCCTGGCGATCAGACGCGGATGGAAGATATCGACCGGCTCGCTTTCGCCCGGGGCGATGATCACGCGCGCGCCGAGCTTGGTCCAGCCCCACATTCGCGCGGCGAAGTCGCCGGGCAGGCGGATGCATCCGTGCGAGGCGGGATAGCCCGGCAGCACGCCGGCGTGGAGCGCGACGCCCGACCAGGTGATGCGCTGCATGTAGGGCATCGGCGCGCCGCTATAGAGATTGGAGCGGTGCCACTTGTTTTTCTGGATGATGCTGAAGACGCCGGTGGGCGTCGGGTTGGATCGCGTTCCCGTGGATACGGGTGACTCGGCCCACACGCCATTGGCGTCGAAAACCTTCAGGCGTTGCTTGTCGATCGAGACCGCGATGAGGAGCGGGCCTTCGGGCTTGGGTGCATCCTTCTTCGGCTCCGCCGCGACTTTCGGATAGCCGCGCTTGGCGCGTCGCTGCGCCGGCTGTTGACGCGCGGGCGGAAGCGGCTCGTAAGCGGGGCGGTCGAACCAGAAGAGACCTTGCGCCCGGGCTTCGCCGCCCGTTGTCGCGCCGCCGAAGAGGGCGGCCGCCCCGATCATGAGGCCGAGCGCCGCGCGGCGAACCGGCGCGCGCGTCGAAGCCTGTCGGACCATTGCGCTAAGTTCTTTGTTTTTATGGAGAATCTTGTTCACTCGGTAAAACCCCAGACTGATTTTGCCCTGGACCTTGGTTAATAGTGTCGCAAACACGTGAATAGTTCACTAGTGCAACGCGGCCACGACCGGCGCTAATTGCGAAATCATCGCAAACTGGATCCCGCCCGAGGTCCCATCCGGGACCTCCACGCAAGCGGGGCGCGGTCCTATTCGCGCTTCTTGATCGGCCCATGCGCGGGGCCCTCGGCCCTACGAGGAAATCATCTTCCCGATCCGCATCGGCGACCCTACATAGCGGGAGCGCGGGCGGCAACGCGGCCGGTCTTCGGCACGCGATCAGGCGGCCGGTCATCGCGCCTGTGGGAGATTGGGCACATGAATAGATTCTGGCGGCTGCGATCGGCGATGCTGGCGATCATGCTCGCGGGATTCTCCATTTCGCAGGCCGTCGCGGCCGACGAGCCCGATCTCATCTTCAAGCGCTCGACGGTGTTCAAATTGCTTTCGCCCAACGACAAGCTTGCGACCTACGGGCTTGACGATCCGATGGTCGAAGGCGTCGCCTGTCATTTCACCGTGCCGGAGCGGGGCGGCTTCAAGGGCTGGATCGGAATCGCGGAGGAAGTCTCCGACATTTCGCTGGCCTGTCGGCAGACGGGTCCCATCCGCTTCAAGCAGAAATTCGAGCAGGGCGAGGACGTGTTCCGCCTGCGCCGTTCGCTGTTCTTCAAGAAGATGCAAATCGTGCGCGGCTGCGACGCCAAGCGCAACGTGCTCGTCTACATGGTCTATTCCGACCGCCTGATCGAGGGCTCGCCGCAGAATTCGACCTCGACCGTCCCGATCATGCCGTGGGGCGGCGGCGACAACATCCAGCATTGCGGCGAGTTTCTCGAAAAATAGCGCGCGCGCCGCCGAACAAGCCCTGACGGGATGTCAGCCTCGCCGACAGCATGAGTCGTTGATCGCCAAGGTGAACCGCGCGACGCTTTGCTTTATGTCAAAGCGCCGATGCCTAGTCCTGCCAACATGGTCACTGTCGGATTCATGCAGGTGCCGTCCGTCGGCCGACATGTCGCGGGCGAAGAAAATGGAGACATGCGATGTTCAAGATCGCGGTGCTGGTTTGGGTGATGCTTGGCGCGACGCTCGCGGGAATCGCCGTCGTCGTGATCCTCAACATTCCGAGCCTGGTCGGCCAGGAATTCAAGCTCATTCCGATCGTGGCCATCATCGGATTTCTTGTCGCCATTCCCTTCTCGATCGCCATCGCCAAGGTGATCGGACGGAGCGTGTCGGCCTGAGGTCGTCCGACTCCCGCGCTCGGGGATAGCATTCGCGCGTGGCCATGCGTGCCGCGCGCGCCATGGCTTTTTTCGCGCGCCTTTCGCATTCTCTTTCCTCATCTTTTTTGAATTGGGTGCTCGGCGCGTTCGCGCGGCGCGCGCGGACACGCGTCCGCGCCGTCGCCGGCACGCGCGATCAACGGCGTGCGTAAGCGGGCTTCATTGAGCCATGCGCGTGATTGACGCGCCGATGACGGCGCGCCTCAGACCGCCCCGGCGCGCGGGGGAGCGCGGCGCGACATGGCCGCGGCGCTTTCCGCCCGCGCGATCGCCCCAGGGGAAGCATAGTCCGGCGAAGCAAAGTCCGGCGTAGCGGAGTCCGGCGACGCAAGATCCGGCAAGGCGTGATCGGGCGATGTCGGATCGGAATTGGCGCGGTCGGACGGCGCGAGCGCGTTGAGATATTCGCTCATTTCGGCGAGCGTCGAAAAGCGCATCACGCCCGCCGGCGTGGTCGCGACGATCGAGCCGTCCGAATAGAGCGAGTAGGACATGTCGTTGACATGGCCGGACGTGACCACGGTCGCCGACTGTTCCGCGGCGAGCGCCGCGGCGCGCGCGGCTCGGGCGCGGCGCAGGTCGTTCAGGCGCGGCATCACGACGGTGGAGGGCCAGGTCGCGTCCGCGTCGCGGTCGTTGTCATGGGCGGGCGCGTCATCGTCGGGCGTCGCCGCGCGCGGCGGCTCGAATTCGGGCGCGGCCAGATGGTTCGCATTCCTCCGCGCTTCCCGCCTTGCTTCCGGGCGCGGGTCGCGGTCCGCGTCAAAAGGGAGCGTGGTGGGATCCTTCCGCGGCGCCGTCTCGCGGGGCGGTCGCGCGTTTCGCGCGACATCGATCGGACGGACTTCGCCGCGCGCGGCCGCATGCCCGTCGCCACCGATCGCCGCGGCCATGGCGGCAAGGCTGGGCCGCGCGGGGATCGCGAGCGACTGGAAGTCGAGCAGCTCGCCGATGCGCCGCAACTCGCGCACCGTCTGCGTCAACGCGAACAGGATGACGCCGCCGCCGAAGCCGATCGTGCCGGAAATCACGGAAGTATGGCCGAAGGCCGCGTCACGGATGGCGTAGCCGAAAACCATGGCCACGATGCCGGCGATGGCGAGCAGAACGCTGGCGAGCCGCAGCAGGATCATCGCCGTCATTCCATTTGCGCGAACCACTCGGCCATGTCGGCCGGGCTGCCGTCGCGATCGCCCGTGCGCGGCGCGCGCTGGCGCGTTTCGGAAGGGGCTTCGCCGAACTGGCGGGAGAAATCGCGCGCGAAATCGCCGAGGTGCCAGAAGCCGTTCTTCAGCGCGACCGATTTGATCAGCTTGTCGGGCGAGGCGCCCGCGAGCTCCTGATAGGCCATCCACAACCGGCGCGTCTTGAGATAGCGCGTGAAGCTCATGCCGCGGATCGAGACCACGACATTGTGCAGCTTGCGCATCGAAACGCCGGCCGCGTCGGCGACTTCCTTGAGATAGATCGAGCGTCCGCGATTTTCGGCGATGAAGGCGTCGACCCGCTCCATCACCGGCAACGCGTCGGAAGCGGAGAAATTCCAGCGGAAGAAGCGCTCCTGCGCGCCGCGCAGCATCGCGTCGACCCAGTCGACGTGACGGGTCGCCGGGGCCAGACGATCGTTGAAGGACGCGACCGCGCCCGGCTCGCCCTGGCCGAGGAAGATCGCGCGCGTCGCCTTGCGCAGATGTCCGAGCGAGACCGCGTCGATGAGGCGGACTTCCGGGCTCGTGTCCGAATTGTCCCAGCCGTAGCGGTTGGCGTCGAAGGAAATGCAGCCCATCGCCGTCGGCGCGGCGTCGCGCATCAGGATGCGCCCGCGCGGATGGGCGAGGATCAGATGCGAGGGCTGCATCTGATTTCCGTTGACGACCGCGCCGTAGCGGTCGGTCATCGGAAAGATGATCGAGCATCGACCCTCGCGCGCGCGCAGGTCGATCATCGCCGGCGGCAACTCGCACACCGTCACCTCGAACGACCCGCTCTTGGCGCTCGCGCAAACGCTCTGGTGCGGCAGATGGCGCAACGGCAGAATCGTGCAGTCCATGCCCGCGAAGGTCGCGGTGGACGCGTCGATCTGCTGGGACACTCGGAATCCCTCGGGCATGGTTCGCGCGATGACGTTTATCGCGGGCTCGGAAGCCCGGTTGGCGAAAGTCTGTACGTCCACGGCTGTTTCCCTCGCACATACGCATTGGAGGAGCTGAACTGGATCGATTCACATTCGATCGGCGCGGGAACGATTGCATTTGTTCGAGCGCGTCTGACGCGAGGATCGATCAACTCCAGAAATGCGAATCGTGCGGGAAAGTCATGTGCCGTTGGTCACCTCACACGTGTGAATAAAGTCACTGCACCCGCAACCTCATTAAGGGCGGTTTTTTCGCACACCCACTTTCTCGTTGAATGTCGGGGATCGGCTGCCTGTCGCGCGGCCGCGCGTCGATTGGGCGCACTCGAAATCGGAGAGTTGTCGGCGATAGGACCGAAAAGGTAACCGCGCCTTTGTTTCAAAAGCCTCCGCGACTGTTGTGGGGGCGCCCGTGCCTGTGGCAAATGACTTCGGAACCAGTCGCGACTAGCTGGATCCGTGGCGCTCCGCGAGGCGCCGGCGACCGATTGTTGAACGATGCCAGGGGCGGGTGACGCGGCCGATGGATGTGGACGAGGAATTGCGCTGCCTGATCGAGCGGGGCCATCTCGGCCTCGGGATCATCGCGGCCGATCGCGGCGTGATCGCGCGCCGGGGCGCGCTTTCGGCGTGGCTGCCGGCGGAAGGGAGCGACTGCTGCGCCAGCGCCGTCCTCACCGGAATGGAGGACGAACTCGCCGCGCTCGCCAAGGGCGTCCGCGCGACGATCGAACTTCCGGGCATTCAGCTCATCGAGACGGCGGGCGCCGCGCCCATGACCGTGACGATCGCCTGGATCGCCGACGCGTCGCATTTCGTCGCCATGACCACGCCGGAGGTCGGCGCCCGCCACGTTGAAACGCTTCTGATCGGCGAGCGGCGCACGCGGCGTCTCATCGAAGAGCAGCTTGCCGCCGGCAACCGGCGCATCGCCATCGAGCAGGCGCGCTACCGCGAGATCGTCGAAACGGTCGACGATTTCGTGCTGCGCCTACGGACCGACCGTTCGGTCGTTTTCGTCAACCGCCGCTTCGTCGAATTCACGGGGCGCGACCAGACCGAGCTGATCGGGCGGCCGATCGCCGAGCTTGCCGGCGGCGAGGGCGAGAACGCGCGCTGGGAGAAGGCGCTGGCGAGCGCCACGCCATCCTCCTTCGAGCAGGAACTCACGGACCGGAACGGGCTCGCCCGCCGCGTCTGGTGGCACGTCCAGAGTCTCGACAATGGCGGCGACAGCGAGTTCCAACTGGTCGGGCGCGACGTGACCATCATCCATCAGTTGCGCCGCGCGGTCGCGGCGGCGGAAGCCGAGGCGCGCGCCGCGGCTGTCGCCAATGAACGGTTGCGCATGGCGCGCGACCTTCACGATACGCTGGCGCACTCGCTGGTGGCGCTGCACGCGCAGATCCGGTTGATGCGCGCGCTTCTCAAGAACGCGCCGGAGCGGATGGCCGAGGTGCTGGGGCAGGCGGAGACGGCGGCGGCCGAGGGCGTGGCGCGCGCGCGCGCGGCCATCCTCGACATTCGCGAGCGTCAGGACGCCGAGGACGATCCGGTCCGCAATCTGCGCGACATGGCGGCGGCCTTCGCGGCGCGCGCCGGCATCGCGGCGGAGGTCGAGAGCGGCGCAGGGCGGTTGGGCGTCTCGCCTGGCGTCAGGCAAGCCCTGTTGCGGATCGCCGAGGAGGCGCTGCGCAATGTGGAGCGTCACGCGAACGCGACGCATGTCGACCTGCGCGTGGACCTTCTCGCCGATGGGCGCTCGGTCAGCCTGGTCATCGCCGACGACGGCGTGGGGTTCGATCCCTCGCTGCGCAAACCCGGGCATTACGGGCTCGTCGGAATCGAGGAGCAGGCGCGCGCGGTCGGCGGCAGCCACGCGATCGAAAGCGCGCCGGGCAGGGGAACGCGGCTTCGCGTCCTGCTGCCGGTTGACACGGCCGCCGGACGGGATCCAAGTTCATCGACCGATGCTGAAAGGACGCGCACGCCATGATGGCGGAGGCCGGCAAGAGCAACACTGGCAACACTGACAACACCGGCAGCGCGAGCAGCAAGGGCAAGAAGCAGGCCCCGGCTGACGCCAGGCGCGCGGATGCGACGCCCGCGCGCGTGATGATCGCCGAGGATCAGCCGATCGTTCGCCAGGCGCTTTCCGAATTGCTCGCGCTCGAGCCCGGCATCACGGTGGTGGCGAGCGCGGCCGATGGCGAGGAGGCGATCCAGCGCGCGCGGGCGTTCAAGCCCGACGTCGTGCTGATGGATATCCAGATGCCCCGGCTCGACGGCATCGCGGCGACCCGGCGGGTTCTCGCCGAGCTGCCCGCCACCAAGATCATCGTGCTGACGACCTTCGACACCGACGACAAGGTGTTCGCCGCGATCAGCGCCGGCGCGACCGGTTACCTGCTCAAGGACGCCGAGGTCGCCGAGATCGTCGCGGCGATCCGCGCCGCCATGCGCGACGAGCCGCATCTGTCGCCCGAGATCGCGCGCAAGATCGTGACGGAGTTCCGCCGGATGCGGCCGGGCTCGCCCGGTTCCGATGTCGGCGCGGTCGCGAGCGAAGCCCTCAACGAACGCGAGAACGCGATCCTGGCGCTGATCGCCGAGGGGCGCTCCAACGCCGAGATCGCGACCGCGCTCGCGCTCGCCGAGGGGACGGTCAAGAACTACGTCAGCCGCATCCTGGAAAAGCTGCATCTGAAGAACAGGACCGAGCTCGCCACAAGGGCGCTCCGCGGCCAGATCAAATAGCCATCCCGGCGTTAACTTGTTTGAAATGAAGGCTGAATGCACCCTTTCGCGGCAGCCGGGAGTTCGATATTTTGAGGCACGAGGGAAGCGGCGGAACGGCCGGTTCGAGAAGCCAAGACGCACGGACAGGCGACTGGCTTGGCGAATGTGGGGCGCGAGACCGGCGCTTCCTGGAATGGGGACACCATGGCGCGTACCGAACAGATTGAAAAGTTGCCGAAGATGACAAACGGAGCCGGCGAGGCCAACACCATCGAACAGGTGCGCGAGCTTCTGTTCGGCGGCGCCAAGCGCTCGATCGAGCAGCACCTCGCCGATGTCGAGGTCAAGCTCGACGCGCGGATCAGCGAGCTGCGCGCCGACCTGCTCGATCGCCTGGCCACGCTGGAGGCGCGCCTCGTCGACGCGCAGCGCCACGAGGAGAGCGAACGCGGCACCGCGATCCGCGACATCGGCACGGCCATCGCCGATCTCGGCGCGACCATCAGTAATCTCGGCGCGAGCCGCGCGGGACGCTGACGATGCCTCCGGTCGTCGCGCAAACGGGCGGCGAAATCGACCAGCTAAAGAAGCTCCTCTTTCAGCCGGAGGAGGAACGCCTCGCGGCGGTGCAGGCGACCGTCGACGCGCTCAACCAGCGCCTCGGCACGCCGGCGCGGCTGGAAGCGGCGACCGCCGAGGTCATCGTCGAGGCGCTGCGGCGCGCGGAGATCGAACAGCCGCGCGCGATGGCGAACGCGCTCGCGCCCTTGGTGATCGGAGCGATCCGCAACGAGATCCGCAACTCGCGCGACATGATGGTGGAAGCGCTCTACCCGATCACCGGACGCCTGGTGAGCGCGGCGGTGGCCAACGCCTTCCGCGAGCTCGTCGTCGTGCTGCAGCGGCGGATCGACGCGGTCACCTCGGCGCGGCAGTGGCGCTGGCGCGCGCGCGCCTGGATGACGGGACGTTCGGTGAGCGAGATCGCGCTCGCCGAGCTCGGCGGCTTCCGCATCAACCGCCTGCTGCTGATCGAGCGCGGCAGCGGCCGGCTGCTCGCGAGTTGGCACACCGGGCCGGAGACGGACCAGGCCCCCGAACTTCTCAGCGGCATGATCGCCGCGATCACCGACTTCTCGGTGCACGCGCTGGCGGGGACCGGCGAGCTGCGCACGCTCGATTTCGGCGGCCGCGAGGTCGTGCTGCGCGCCTCGCCGCGCACCATCGTCGCGGCCGAATGCGCGGGCGTGCTGACGCCGGAAGGCAACGCCAAGATCGACGAGGCCTTTCTCAAGCTGGTCGACGGCATCGATCACGGACGGCCGGTCGACGAGGCCGCGCTCGCCAATCTCGCCGACGCGTTGCAGCCGGCCGAGGTCGCGCCGAAGCCGAGCCGGACGAGCATGATCGTGCTCGGCGGCGTCGCCGCGGCCGCGGTCGCGGCCATGGTCTGGCTGGCGACGCAGGCGGTGCTGCATTGGCGTTTCGAGACGCGGGTGACGGCCGCGCTGGCGTCGGTGACGGCCTCGGAGCCGACGCTGCGGGCATTTCCCTTCGATCTTGATTTCAAGCACGCCGAGAAGACGGTGTTGCTGCGCGGCGTGCATCCGGCCGCGACCGATCCGGAGACCATTCTCGCGCCGGTCAGGCGCGCGGCATCGCCCTACAAATTCGAGGCGATGCTCGCCCCGGTGATCGCGCCGCCGCAGCTCAGCGCGGCCGAGCAGGCGCTGGCGCGGCGAACCGAATCCGCGGCGGCGGGCATTCAAAGCAAGGTCGGCGAACTCGAAAACAAGCTCGCCGCGCGCGAGGCCGAGCTCGAATCCAATTTGCAGGCCGCGCGCGCGATCGAGCGCAACGCCAATTCGCTGGTGGCGCGCGTCGCCGAGCTTGAGGCGCGGCTGCGGACGATGCGGGCGGTGGAGGACGAAACCAAGCCGCTTGCCGCTCGGCTCGCCGAGATCGAGGCGCGCGCGGCCTCGCCCGAGGCGCGGCTGTCGCGCTTCATCGCGAGTTCGGCCATCTTCTTCGCCCACACCGAGCACGCCATCGACATGCCCGGCGCCGGGCGCGCGCTCGACGAGGCGGCCGAGATCCTGCGCGGCAACAATTTGCGCCTGCGCGTGGTCGGCTACGCCGACTCCACCGGCGGCGCGGAAAGCAATCTGCAATTGTCGCGCAAGCGCGCCGAAGCGGTCGCGGCCGCGCTGGTCGAGCGCGGCGTCGAGCGGAGCCGGCTCGTCATCGTCTCGCGCGGCGCCACGGGCCCCATCTCCGACGCGCGCACGCAGGCGGCCTCGGCCAACCGCCGCGTCGTCTTCGAGCGTGTGTACAACGCCGAAGTCGAGCCCTGATGCGCTCGGCCAAGGTCATGCTGCTCGGCGAGATGGGCGTGGGCAAGACTTCCATCGCCCACCGCTTCGCCTTCAACCGCTTCCGGACCGACTACAAGACGACGATCGGCGTCGAACTGTTCACCCATGACGTGACGGTCGAGGCCGGCGGCGGGACCGAGACGCTGCGCCTCGTGCTGTGGGACACCGACGGCGATTTCGGCCAGCGCATCTTCGACACCGTCTATGTGACCGGCGCGTCGGCCGCGCTGGTGATCGCCGACGCGTCGCGCCCGCCGACCGTCGCGCATATGAACGCGCTGCTGCGCTCCTTCGAGGAGCGCTTTCCCGGACGCCCCGCCAAGGCCATCGTCAACAAGATCGACCTCATCGAGGGAGGCGCGTCCGCCTTCGTCGACCCCGACATCCGCCGCGAGGACGTTGTTTTCACCAGCGCGCGGACCGGCGAGGGCGTGGCGCGCGCTTTCGACGACCTTGCCGCGACCGTTCTGCGCCGCGTCTGACGGATCAGCGCCGCTGCTTGATCGGCACGCAGGCGCGCGTATGCTCCACGCCCGCCGACGTCAGCCGCGCGCCGGTGACCTGCTTGATCTGGCCGGCCGGACAACTGCCGTCGTCGACAAGCACGCGCTGGCCGAGGCGCAGTTCGCCTGCGGCGGGCTCGCGCGCGAGCTTCTGCGCAAGGGCGGAATTCGCCGCCGCGATCATGGCGCCCGCGGCGAGCAGCGCGGCGGCCGCCGATCGCCGCATCCGCATTCGGCGCGTCCTGAATTTCATCGCGATGATCCTTGCTCCGTCGCCTCGGCCGAGAATCTACGCGATTCCGTGGCGATCTTGTGGGCGAGGACGGGAGCGCCGGTAGGTGGGCGAAGGGGATGGCGAGCGGAGTGGACGAGGGGAGTGAACGAGCGCGCGCGGCAGCCTTCAACCGGCCGCGCCCGCCGGCCTCAACCGCCCCGCGTCGCCGGCGCGTTAACCGGCCGCGTCCGGTCCGCAACGCAGCCATGCGAGACTGGGACGGGGCTTGGATCGCCCCGGTTTTGACTTATCTTTGTGCGATGCAGCATAATCTCGTGAAGGATTCGATTATTTAGCAGAACGGACATGTGGAAACTCGAACGACCCGCGAACCGTGTGGAATTCCTCAATGAATCCCACGCGAACCTCTATCTGGAGCACCTTCTTCGGCTCGAGCCGGAAGCGCGCGCCCAGCGTTTTCACGCGCGCCTGCCGGAAGCTTTTGCCGGACTGCATGTGCGGGCGGTGCTCAGCGATCCGCGCGCGGTGATCGTCGGCTATTTCGTCGACAATGTGCTGCGCGGCGCGGGCGAGCTCCTGCCGCTCGCACGGGATGTCGCGCGCTGGAACGGGGAGACGCGGCCGCGCGGCTTGCGCCAACTTGGCCCGGCGGGGCGGACGCGCGTGGCCGAATTCGCGCTCGGCGTCGAGCGCGGCTTTCGCGAGCGCGGCATCGGGCGCGAGATCATGGGCGCGATGATCCGGGAGGCGCGCTTCCTCGGCGTGCGCCGGATCGAGGTGACGTGCCTGCGCGACAACGTCGCGATGCAGCGCCTCGCCGCGCGATTTTCGGCCGAGCTCACGCGCGAGAACGGCAACGTGCTCGGCGTCATCGAGCGCCACAAGGACCTGCTCGACGCGGCGTGAGGGGGCTGCGTTGAACTAGCGGGCACGGCGGCGGGACTTGAACCTGCATCTCTCCAGTCACGCGGTTGAACGCGATAGCTTCCGGAGGCTCTATCCGTTGAGCTACGCCTTGCCCGAAGAACGCTTAGCAAGGCGCCGCATCCTTTGATCTATTCAAGAATCGGGCACTGGCGCGCTTAACCTCACCAGTTCGGCGGGTCGAATTGAAATGCCAAGCTGCTGGATAATTCGCAGCAGCATCGGAATGCACCTTTCGGAAGTCAGGTGAATTTCCTTAGCCCATTCCGGCTTGCGCATTAGCATCTGATCGATCGGAATTTTTCGTTCGCGGGACTCTTGTGCAAGTTCTGTCGCCGCTTCCCAAACAATCTGGCGAATATGCCAAGTACGCAGAGCGGGTCTGACTAACCGATTCATGGCGTCTTGATATCGTGCCTCCTCATCGGTGCCCTCAGGTCGAGGCGATAGGCCTTCGAATTTCATCAGGGCTGGCGCATGATAGCGAATGGCTTCGCGCAAGGACTTCAATTGCGGTTCAGGTGGTCCTCCACCCAGCATAAGCCCTTCATCTGTTCGTCTTGTTGTGAACTGAAACGTCATCGTGCTCAAATCGGGTGCGTGCTTGATTTGAAATGCGATCGCGCCGTTCTCGCGGAAACTGCGAGTTAGTACCCGATTAGAAAGTGCGGAGGTAAGGATTTCGCGAACACACAAGTGGCGAATCATTTGCCGATGTCCGGCGCGAAGGCGTTCGCGCATATCCTCAGCTTTGATGTCGCGAGCCCAATCGTAAAGATGATCTACCTTGCCATTCCAGCGCGCGACTCGCACCATGTAGGCCAATAGGGCGTCGGCATATTTCTCGGCCTTGCCGCCTTTTTTGCAGATGCTTCGGTTGAGGGTAGGCACTGATCGCCAATGCGCGTGCCGCATTAATCAAAGCATTGGATGATGCAAGTATTTCCATGCAACGTGCGGCTCGAGTTAACCTTGCGTCACGCCGCGCCCTTCGCCGCATGCGCGCGCGCGGCGGCTTTCGGTTCGGCGGCGATGACTTCGAGATAGGCGCGCGCGGTCTGGTCCGGTTCGCTGCGGCCCTGTTCCCAGTCGCGCAAGGTGCCGAGCGGAATGCGAAAGCGCGCGGCGAATTCCTCCTGGCTGAGGCCCAATGCCCGGCGGATGATTTTCGCGCGCGGCACCTTCTTCATCCGCGCGAGCTGCGCCGCGGTCAGCGGCCGCGCATCTGGGTCCTTGAGCGCGGCCGCCATGACCGCGTCATCGGTCATCGGTGGAAGTGGGCCCAACTGCTTTCCGGTTTTCCCAGTAAAGTGCTTGCTCATGCCGTGTTGCCCGTCGGGCTGAAATGATGCGTAGCCGTTCGCCCCGCTCGGTATGCGCCACAAAGAGCAACGTTCCGTCGGTCATGCCGATCAGGATGTATCGCTCTTCGCCATGGTCGTCGCGGTCGTCGAGCGCGGCGATCGCGAATGGATCCTCGAAGGCGCGTGTCGCGCGCTCGAAGGTGACGCCATGCTTGCGTTCGTTGGCGCGCGCCTTGGCGTCATCCCATTCGAACTCTAGCATGGCCGGCTACTGGTATCCAGTAGTTTGAATAGCCTCAACTACACCCCGTGGTCCCGCCGCAGGTGTCGCATTTCAGGCAGGTGCCGTTGCGCACGAGCGTGAAGTTCAAGCATTCGGGGCAGGCTTCGCCCTCATAGCCCTTGGCCTTGGCCTCGGCGCGCTTTTCCGCCTTCGACTGCGTCGCGGGCTTGGCCCAGGCGAGCGCCTCGAGCTTCTCGGTCGGCGAGAGTTCCTTTTCGGGCTCGGCCTTGAGCGCGGTCGCGCCCGATGAGGCGATCGCCGCGACATTGGCCCCGCCCATCGCCTCGCCGTCGCCGCCCGCGCCGCCATGCATCACCACCAGCTTGTCCGTGCGCGAGCGGGTGATGCCCTTCGACAGGTATTTGGTCGCCGTCGGCTCCGGCGGACGGCCTTCCTCGACGCCCTTGCCGAGCGCGTCGAAGCCGCCCTCGGTCGGGTCGACGTGGGCGAGATCGAAGCGCGAGAGATAGCTCACCGCCAGCTCGCGGAAGACATAGTCGAGGATCGAGGTCGCGTATTTGATCGAGTCGTTGCCCTGTACCGGGCCCTGCGGCTCGAACCGGGTGAAGGTGAAGGCGTCGACATATTCCTCGAGCGGCACGCCATATTGCAGGCCGAGCGAGACCGCGATGGCGAAATTGTTGATGATCGAGCGCAGCGCCGCGCCTTCCTTGTGCATGTCGATGAAGATTTCGCCGAGCCGGCCGTCGTCGTATTCGCCGGTGCGCAGATAGACCTTGTGCCCGCCGACGACCGCCTTCTGGGTGTAGCCCTTGCGCCGGTCCGGCATCTTCTCGCGCTCGCGCAGCACCACCACGCGCTCGACCACCTTCTCCACGATCTTTTCCGACAACGCCGCGGCGCGCGCGGCCAGCGGCTTCTCGATGAAGGCGTCGATGTCGTCGTCGTCCTCGTCGGCGATGAGCTGGGAGGAGAGCGGCTGCGACAGTTTCGAGCCGTCGCGGTAGAGCGCGTTGGCCTTCAGCGCCAGCTTCCACGACAGCATGTAGGCCGCCTTGCAGTCCTCCACCGTCGCGTCGTTCGGCATGTTGATGGTCTTGGAGATCGCGCCGGAGATGAATGGCTGCGAGGCCGCCATCATGCGGATGTGGCTTTCGACCGAGAGATAGCGCTTGCCGATCTTGCCGCAGGGGTTGGCGCAGTCGAACACGGCGTAGTGCTCGGGCTTGAGGTGCGGCGCGCCTTCCACCGTCATCGCGCCGCAGATGTGGACGTTGGCCGCCTCGATCTCGCGCTTGGAAAAGCCGAGCGCGGCGAGAAGGTCGAAGCCGGGCGCGTTGTAGACCTCGGGCGCGATCTCGAGCGCGTCGCGCAGGAATTCCTCGCCCAGCGTCCATTTGTTGAAGGCGAATTTGATGTCGAAGGCCGTCGGCAGCGCCTTCTCGATCCTGGCGAGCGCCTCCTCGGTGAAGCCCTTGGTGGCGAGCGTGGCCACGTTGATCGCGGGCGCCTGGGCGAGCGAGCCGTGGCCGACCGCGTAGGCCTCGATCTCGGCGATGTCGCTTTCGCGGTAGCCGAGCGCGCGCAACGCCTGCGGCACCGCGCGATTGATGATCTTGAAATAGCCGCCGCCGGCAAGCTTCTTGAACTTCACCAGCGCGAAGTCGGGCTCGATGCCGGTGGTGTCGCAGTCCATGACCAGGCCGATCGTGCCGGTGGGCGCGATGACGGTCGCCTGCGCGTTGCGGAAGCCGTGCTTCTCGCCGAGCTTGACGGCCTTGTCCCAGGCCTCGCGCGAATGCTTGGCGAGCGCGGCGCCGAACCCGCCGAGCTCCTCGCAGGCCTTGAGGTCGAGCGGCACCGGGGGCGTGGCGACCTGCTCGTAGCCCATGCGCTCGCCATAGGCCGCGCGACGATGGTTGCGCATCACGCGCAGCATGGCCTCGCGGTTTTTCTTGTAGTGATGGAAGGCGCCGAGGCGGGCGGCCATCTCCGCCGAGGTGGCGTAGGCGACACCCGTCATGATCGCCGACAGCGCGCCGCAGATCGCGCGGCCGCGATTGCTGTCATAGGGAATGCCCGACGACATCAACAGCCCGCCGATATTGGCGAAGCCGAGGCCGAGCGTGCGGAACTCGTAGGACAATTGCGCGATCGCCTTGGAGGGGAACTGCGCCATCAGCACGGAGATTTCGAGCACAAGCGTCCACAGCCTGACAGCGTGTTCGTAGCCGTCGATGTCGAACGCGCCGGTGGCCGCGTCGTGGAACGTCAGCAGGTTCAGCGAGGCGAGGTTGCAGGCCGTGTCGTCGAGGAACATGTATTCCGAGCACGGGTTCGAGGCGCGAATCGGGCCCGAGGTCGGGCAGGTGTGCCAGTCGTTGATGGTGGTGTGGTATTGCAGGCCCGGATCGGCCGAAGCCCAGGCCGCGTGGCCGACGCGCTCCCACAATTCGCGCGCCTTCACGGTCTTGGCGATCTTGCGGCTGGTGCGCCAGGTCAGATCCCATTTGGCGTCCGATTCAACCGCCTTGAGGAACTCGTCGGTGACGCGCACCGAATTGTTGGAGTTCTGGCCCGAGACGGTCAGATACGCCTCCGAATCCCAATCGGTGTCGTAGATCGGCAGCTCGATGTCCTTGTAGCCTTGCTTGGCGAACTGGATGACGCGGCGAATCATCGCGTCCGGCACGGCGGCGCGGCGGGCGAACTTGATCTCGCGGCGCAGCGCCGGGTTCTTTTCGGGGTCGAAGCAGTCGTCGCCCGAGCCCTCGCAATTGACGCAGGCCTTCAGGATCGCGCGCAGGTGCTTCTGGTTGACCTTGGAGCCGGAGACGAGCGCGGCGACCTTCTGCTCCTCGATCACCTTCCAGTCGACATATTGCTCGATGTCGGGATGATCGACGTCGACGATCACCATCTTGGCGGCGCGGCGCGTGGTGCCGCCCGACTTGATCGCGCCGGCGGCGCGGTCGCCGATCTTGAGGAAGCTCATCAGGCCGGACGACTTGCCGCCGCCGGAAAGCTTCTCGCCCTCGCCGCGCAAATTGGAGAAGTTCGAGCCTGTGCCGGAGCCGTATTTGAACAGGCGCGCCTCGCGCACCCACAGGTCCATGATGCCGCCCTCGTTGACGAGGTCGTCGCTCACCGACTGGATGAAGCAGGCGTGCGGCTGGGGATGTTCGTAGGCCGATTTCGATTTCGTCAGCTTGCCGGTCTGGAAGTCGACGTAGAAATGACCCTGGCTCGGCCCGTCGATGCCGTAGGCCCAATGCAGGCCGGTGTTGAACCATTGCGGGGAGTTCGGCGCCGCCACCTGCATGGCGAACATGTGCCGCAGCTCATCGAAGAACGCGCGCGCGTCCTCCTCGCCGTCGAAGTAATTGCCCTTCCAGCCCCAATAGGTCCACGCGCCGGCGAGTCGGTCGAACACCTGGCGGCAGGAAATCTCGCCGCCGAAGCGCTGCTTCTCGGCAAGCGCGGCAAGGGCGGTCTCATCGGGAACCGAGCGCCACAGCCAGGAGGGGACGGTTTCCTCCTCCACCTTCCGCAGGCACGTCGCCACGCCCGCCTTGCGGAAATATTTCTGCGCCAGCACGTCGGAGGCCACCTGCGACCAGAATTCCGGCACTTCCACATTGTCCAGACGGAACACGACCGAGCCGTCCGGGTTGCGGATCTCGCTGGTCGTGAGGCGGAACTTGATGTCCGCGTAGGGTGACTGGCCGTCCTTGGTGTAGCGCCGCTCGATCCGCATAGCTCTTGCCCCTTCTTGGCCGGCCTCCCGCGTCGGGGACCGCCGGCGAATTCCCATTTCAGACGTGCGATGCGCACGAAGTTGAATCCGCGCCGCGCCACCCCGCGCACCGCTCGCCGTCGGCGCAAGGCCGACAAGCGGCCTTTCCGACGCTCAACCGCGATCGGCATGGCAAGGTCTGGCCAGTTTGCAGGAAACTGTCGGCAGGGACCCGTGACACGCCGCGCCGAACGGAGGGGAAGGCTAGGCCGACTCCGCCGTCCACGTCAAGGACTAGTGGTGAAATCTGAATCAAACCCTAAATGTGGTGGGAAAGCGGGGATAGACCAGGGAGTGACTCGACCCGGCCGATGTCCCAAGTATCGGTGAGTCCTCGCGGAATCGGAAGCCCGGCGGGACGGAATTCTTTTTTGGCGGGAGGGTTCTCCGCGCTATTCCCACTATTCGACAGCCGGCGAATCGGCTTGGCGCGGACGTCGCGCCACGCTCGCCGCGAACGTGGCGCGCCGCCCACGCGGCCACCCACCGCGACCTGGTCGAGGCTGCGCCTAAGGGGAGCATCGGCACGGCCGAACTCGGCCGTTCGTCCCGCCATCGCGGTCCTGCCATCGGCGCGGGGAAAGGCTCCGCCGGCATGGCGCCGCGCGCTGGACTTCACCTCCTTTCGGTGCAAGAAACGACGCGATCCCACGCGGACCTTGCGAATCCGAGCCATGAAGCAATTCCTCTTGAAGCTCTTCACCTGGTGGAACGGCCAGACCTTCGGCACCCAGCTCTGGACGCGCCTCTACGGCGAGTTCGTCGGGGAGGATGAGGGCGGCAACCGCTATTACCGCACCAAGGGCGGGGCGATCGATCCCGCGCTCGGCTTCGAGCGGCGCTGGGTCGTCTACAACGGCTATGCGGAAGCTTCCCGCATTCCGCCGGGTTGGCACGGCTGGATCCATCACACCGTCGACACGCCGCCGACCGAGACGAACTATCAACCGCGCGCCTGGCAGAAGCCGCATCGCCAGAACCCGACCGGCACGGCGGCGGCCTATCGTCCGCCCGGCTCCACCGCCGGCCAGGGACGGCGGCCGCGCGCGACCGGCGATTATCAGGCCTGGACCCCCGGCAAGTGAATTCGTCCGAGGGCGCGACGCGCTCCGGATTGCGGGCGGTCCCGCGCGGCGTCTGGATCGTCGGCTTCGTCAGCCTCTTGATGGACGTCTCCTCGGAGATGATCCACGCGCTGCTTCCGATCTATCTCGTCACGGTGCTCGGCGCCTCGACACTCGTCGTCGGCGCGATCGAGGGCGTGGCCGAAGCCACCGCCATGATCGTGAAGATATTCTCCGGCTCGCTCAGCGACTGGCTCGGCCGGCGCAAGGCGCTGGTGGCGATCGGCTACGGCGTCGCCGCGCTCACCAAGCCGGTGTTTCCGCTCGCCACGAGTCTTGGCTGGATCGTCGCCGCGCGCTTCGTCGACCGCATCGGCAAGGGCATACGCGGCGCGCCGCGCGACGCGCTGATCGCCGACATCACGCCGGAACATGTGCGCGGCACCGCCTACGGCCTGCGCCAGGCGCTCGACACGATCGGCGCCTTCGCCGGGCCGCTGCTCGCCATCGCGCTGATGGCGCTGACGTCGGACGACTTCCGCTTCGTGTTCTGGATCGCGGTCATTCCGGCGGTATTGTCCTTCGCCCTGATCGTGTTTGGCGTCAGCGAGCCGGAGCCCGACGGCAGGCTCAACAACGCGCGCGCGCGCCCAAAATTCGCCGATCTCGCGCGCTTCGAGCGCGGCTTCTGGCTTCTGGTCGCGGTGGCGAGCCTGATGACGCTGGCGCGTTTTTCCGAGGCGTTTCTGATCCTGCGCGCGCGGGATGTCGGCATGCCGGTCGCATTGGTGCCGATCGTGATGGTGATGATGAACGTCGTCTATGCCGCGCTGGCCTATCCGGCGGGGGCGCTTTCTGATCGCATCGGCCGGCGCGGCATCCTGATCGCCGGCGCGGTGGTGCTCATCGCCTCGGATGCCGCGCTGGCGTCGGCCGGCGGCATCGCGCTGATGCTGCTCGGCGTCGCGCTCTGGGGCGTGCATATGGCGCTGACGCAATCACTGTTCGCGGCGCTGGTCGCCGACAGCGTGCCGCGGGAATTGCGCGGGACGGCCTTCGGCTTCTTCAACGTGGCGAGCGGGCTGGGGCTCCTGGCGGCGAGCGTGATCGCGGGCGCGCTGTGGGACCATTACGGGCCGGCGGCGACGTTCATCGCCGGCGCGGTTTTCGCGGCGCTGTCGCTCGCGGGCGTGTGGGCGCTGGTCAGGGACGTCACTTCACAGGAGCCCGCGCCGTCGGCATGAGTCGAAGGCGCGGATCGAAGGGATCAATCGACGCCTTCGATCGAAGGCGTCAAACGAAGGCATGAATCGAAACGGCGCGGTCCGAAGGCCGCGCCGCCGTCCGATCCCGAACGATCTTGGCCGCTCAGTATTTCGCGACCACCGGGGTGTTGAAGTGATAGGTGAGCGAGGAGCGGAACAGGTGGAACCTGTGATTGACCGCCATGCTCGCCGTTGACGCCAGCACATCGCCGCGACCCACGTCCATGTAGAGATACTCGGTCCGCGAGGTCAGGCGGTCGCCGAACAAGGGCGTCTCGATGCCGCCGCCGGCGGCGAAGCCCGACAATGTTTTCGTGCTGGACACCGCCGGGCCGAAGACGGCGGCGTTCGCGCCCTGCCAGTCGTCGCGCACGCTCGCCCATGCGCCGCCGGCCGTGACGTAAAGGAGCGCCGCTCCGGTGGAGTAGCCGACGCGGCCGCGCAGGGTGGCGTACCAGTTCGCCTTCACGCCGAGCATCGCGTTCCGCGTGGCGCTGAAATCATTGTACTGCGCCTGAGAGCGCGACAGATCGATCCAGCTGAAGTCGCCTTCGACACCCGCGACAAAGCGGGGCGAAAGCTGCCAGTTGAAACCCGCCAGCGCGCCGATGGTATAGCCGGTCGCATTGGCGCCGATCTCGCCGATCACGCCCGTCTGAGTGCCGATCGCATCGAGAGTGCCGCTCCCGCCGACGATGCCCCCGTAGAAACCGGACCAATTGCGGGCCGGAAGCGGCCCGTGCGCGCGCGCGCCGAACAGGTAATTCACGCCGAACTTCATCAGGTCGTATTGATGGTCGGTCTGCGGCGTGTAGACCGAGGCCGGCACGGAGAGCATGTCGCCCTTGCCGACGGCGACGCGCAGATATTCCGCTTTCGCCGTCCAGTTTCCGCCCAGCATCGTCTCGACGCCGCTGCCGTAGGTGTAGCCGGAAAGCGTCCGGGTGCTCTGAACCAGAGGCGTCGCGGCGCTGTCGGTGATCGACATGAAGGCCCCGCCACCCGTCACGTAGGACAGCGTCGGGCCGCTGGTATAGCCCAGACGTCCCCGCGCCGTGCCGATCCAGGAAGTCCTCGAATTGACGGTCAGGCTGTCGTTCCAGTCGTTGACGTTTCGACCGAGCCCGAGCCAGCCGATATCGCCTTCGAGGCCGGCGACCAGATTGGGGTGAAACTGCCAATTATAGCCGGCCGTGACGCCGACGAGGGCTCCCGAGCCGGTGTAGTCAATGCCGCCAAGCCGCGCGCCCGTCGGATCAACCGCGCGCGAGCGCTGCACGCCCAAGCCTGTAAAAGCGCCGACATAGAGCCCGGACCAATCATAGCCGACCGCCGCGGGGGCCTTGTAGAAGGGGGCCTTGGCCGGCAGGTCAGCCGCGCCCGCCGTTCCGGTGCACGCCAACGCCGCACAGCAGCCCAGCCAGAATCTTCGCATCTCAATCCCTTTCAACGACCGGTTGACGGCGCCATTCGGCCGCCGACAACGATCAGTCACCGAAAACCGGTCCGGCGGCGAAACACGCCACCTCGCTCGCCGCGCAAGGCGAGAATCCGAACCGGCCCCGCAAAGCCGTCCCCTTCGCGCGATCTTAGGTGAAATCGCCCGAAAAGTCCGTGGCGGCGGCGCCACAGCGACGGGAAATGCGCGCGAATCAATGACTTTCGTTCACATTCGCCGTGCTCGGTTACGAAATGCTTTCCCGCGCGCCGGCGACGCCACCTTGGGCGGATCGCGCGCAAAACCGATCCGTGCCCGCCCTTCCGCCGCCGCATTCGGCGTGATAACCGGGGCGAACGGCTTCGGTGCGACCGCGCCGCCGCCCGGTCCGGCAGGATGGCGTTCGGTTTGCCGCGACACCTTTTTCTTGAACGTGACGAGCGAGAATGAAGCGGGATCGCGCCGCGCAGGCGGGCATCCCCGATCGCGCCGAGGGACGTTTCAGCGAACATGCCCGCGCAAGTCAGGTGGATGACGGCTGCCGCGATCGTCGCGGCGCTGATGATCGCGGCCGGTGACGGGGCGCGCGCGCAATTCGGCGGCATTTTCGGCGGCCCGCCGCCGCGTCCGCCGGGCGGGCTTCGGGGCGATCCGGCCGAGCCGCCGCCGCGACCGGGCGAGTTGGCGCCGCGCGGTGAGGATTCCGGATTTGATTCCGATGAGGAAGACGTTCCCGATCTGCCGCGCGGACGCGTCCTGCCGGCGCCGAATCGTCCGCCGCCGGCGGCGACCGCGCCCGCTCCCGGGCCGGTTCAGACCCAGCCGCTGCCTCCCGCCGGCGCGAACGGCACGCCGGCCGCGCCCGCGCCGCCGGGTGGAAATTCGGCGAACGCGCCGCTGCAGCCTCCGCCCTTGACCGGATTGCCGCCGGGCCAGCGCCAGCCGCGCGGCGCGCCGTCCGCGACCCCGCCCGCGCCGGCGACCCTGCAGCCGGGCGACGAAATCGTCACCGATCCGCCCGCCGTCAAGATCACCAACAAGTCGGCGGTGTTTTCCGGCCTCGACAAGATCACCGGCCGCGTCATCAAGTTCGACGTGGAGTTGGGCGAGACCGTGCAGTTCGGCGCGCTACGCGTGACGCCGCGCGCCTGCTACACCCGCCCGGCGACCGAGGCCGCCAACACCGATGCGTTCATCGAGGTCGACGAGATCACGCTCAAGGGCGAGGTCAAGCGCATCTTCACCGGCTGGATGTTCGCGTCGAGCCCCGGCCTGCACGCGGTCGAGCACTCGATCTACGACGTGTGGCTGACCGACTGCAAGGATCCGCAGACGACGGACGTCGCCAGTTCGAATTCTGAGCCGCCCAAGACGGCCGCGCCCAAGGGTCCGCCGCCGGCCAAGAAGAAGCAGCAGCAGCGCCCGGCGGGTCCCGGCTCCGCGCCCGGCCCCTTCATTCCCGCGCCGTTTCCGCGCTGAGCCCGATCCCGCCGCGCGAAGCGGGATGGATCCTTCCGCGCTCACGTGGCGCGTCTCATCCACGACCGATGATGTCGAGCGCCCGCGCGCCACCTACGAGCGCGCGCACGGGCAGGGCGGCGAAATCGCCCCGCTTGCGCAGGGCCTCGTCGAGCAGCGCGCGGTATTTCGCGCGCGGAACTTCCACCGCGCCGAAAGTCTCCAGATGCGGCGTGACGAATTGCGTGTCGAGCAGCGCGTAGCCCCCCGCGATCAGGCGCGCGACGAGATGGACGAGGGCGACCTTCGAGGCATCGCGGGCGCGGTGGAACATGCTTTCGCCGAAGAACGCCCCGCCGAGACTGACGCCGTAAAGCCCGCCGACGAGCCGATCGCCTTCCCACGTCTCGATGCTGTGGCAATGGCCGTGGCGATGAAGCGTGCCGTAGAGCTCGCGGATGGGGCCGTTGATCCAGGTATTGGTCCGGCCGGGCGCTTCCTCCGCGCAACCCTCCATCACCGCCTCGAAGGCGCGATCGATCGTCACCGCGAAGCGCTCGGAGCGCACCGTGCGCGCGAGGCGCGCCGGCACGTGAAATCCGGCCAGCGGGATGATGCCGCGCTGTTCCGGCTCGATCCAGAAGAGCGCCGGATCGTCGGCGCTCTCGGCCATGGGGAAGATACCCCGGGCATAAGCGCGCAATACGATCTCGGGCGTGATCCCGCTACGGGACGAATCCGTTCCAGCCATGCCCGGGACCATAACAGCGCGCCCGCGATCGCGCTCGCCGCTACTGAACGTTGACCGTCACCCGCACGGTGTTGATCGGCGCGTTCGCTTCCCACGGGCGGACGTATTTGAACTCGAAGCGCGCGGTTCCCGAACGCAGCGTCCTGACCTCCCAGCGATGCTTTCCGGGCGCGCCGAAGAGCGGGCCGCCGCCGTCCTGGACGTAGCCGAGGTCCGTGAACGAAACGATGCCGTTCTCGACGCCCGAGGCTTCGGAGATCTGCCAAACATAGCCGGTCGAGGGATTTTCAACCAATTCGATGATGTGGAATTGGCCAGGCGGCAGGGTCACGAACATCTGGCCCATGAAAGCCGCGGCCGCGTCCTGTGAATTGGCGGTCATCGCGAATGCGAATGCGATCGCGGATGAAAGCGCCGCGCGACGCGTGATCTCGGCGTCGAGCGGATGCGTGTTGTCGAACATTGGAGGATTTCCTGGTTGACGTGAGTCGCGGCGCGTCACGATTGACGGTCGTCCTTATTGATGTAGGACCGCCGCCGGCTTTCAACCAGCCCCATCGTGAAACAAGACTATGCCTTCTTGTCACCCGCGGCGAGATACTGCTCCAACCAGTGAATATGATAATCGCCGTCGATGATGCCCGGCTCGCGCACCAGCGCGCGGAACAGCGGCAGCGTCGTGTCGATGCCGTCGACCACGAATTCGTCGAGCGCGCGGCGCAGTCGCATCAGGCATTCGGTGCGCGATTTGCCGTGCACGATCAGCTTGCCGACGAGCGAATCGTAATAGGGCGGAATGACGTAGCCCTGATAGACGGCCGAGTCGACGCGCACGCCGAGCCCGCCGGGCGGATGATAGTGTTGCAGCCTGCCGGGCGAGGGGCGGAACGTCACCGGATTTTCGGCGTTGATGCGGCATTCGATCGCGTGACCGCTGACGACGATCTCCTCCTGCGTCATGCCGAGATCGCCACCGGAGGCGACACGGATCTGCTCCAGCACGAGGTCGATGCCGGTGATCATCTCGGTGACCGGATGCTCGACCTGGATGCGCGTGTTCATTTCGATGAAATAGAACTGGCCGTCCTCCCAGAGGAACTCGACCGTGCCGACGCCGAGATATTTGAGGTCGCGCATCGCGCGGGCCACGGTCTCGCCGATGCGGTCGCGGCTGGCCACGTTGAGCGCGGGGGAGGGGCCCTCTTCCCAGACCTTCTGGTGACGACGCTGCAACGAGCAATCGCGTTCGCCGAGATGGACCGCGCCTCCGCGCCCGTCGCCGAGCACCTGGATTTCGATGTGGCGGGGCTTCTCCAGATACTTTTCGAGATAGACCGAGGAGTCGCCGAACGCGGCCTTGGCCTCGGCGCGCGCGGTCGACAGCGCGAGCTTGATATCGGCCTCGGTGCGCGCGACCTTCATGCCGCGCCCGCCGCCGCCGGCGGTCGCCTTGACGAGAACGGGAAAACCAATCTCGCGGCTGATCGCCAGCGCCTCGTCCTCGTCGCTCACCGCGCCGTCGGAACCGGGCACCACCGGAATGCCGAGCCGGCGCGCGGTGCGCTTGGCCTCGATCTTGTCGCCCATCAGGCGGATATGTTCCGCCTTGGGCCCGATGAAATGAAGGTTGTGCTCGGCGAGGATTTCGGCGAAGCGCGCGTTTTCCGACAGGAAGCCGTAGCCGGGATGCACGGCGTCGGCGCCGGTGATTTCGCAGGCCGCCAGCAGCGAGGGAATGTTGAGATAGCTGTCCTTGGAGGGCGGCGGGCCGATGCACACGCTCTCGTCGGCGAGCCGCACATGCATGGCGTCGGCGTCGGCGGTCGAATGCACCGCGACGGTGGCGATGCCGAGCTCCTTGCAGGCGCGCAGCACGCGCAGGGCGATCTCGCCGCGATTGGCTATGAGAATCTTGTCGAACATGGCTGGCGCCCGGCCGCTATTCGATGATCAGCAGCGCTTCGGCGAACTCGACCGGCTGGCCGTCCTCGACGAGCACCTGCGTCACCGTTCCGGCGCGCGGCGACAGAATCTGGTTCATGGTCTTCATCGCCTCGACGATGACGAGCGTGTCGCCAACCTTCACGGTCGAGCCGACCTCGACGAAATTCTTGGCGCCCGGCTCGGGCGCGAGATAGACGGTGCCGACCATCGGCGAGGGAACGACGCCGGGGTGCTTGGAGAGATCGACCGCGGCGGGAGCCGCTGTCGGCGGCGGCGCGGGAACGGGCGCGGCCGGCGCTTGCGGCGCGGCGGCGGGCGCGTGCACGGGAGCCGCTGTCGAGATCGACAGGCCGCGCGCGACGCGCACGCGCAAGCCGCTCTGCTCGACCTCGATTTCGGTCAGGCTGGTCTCATGAAGCAGGTTGGCGAGCTCGCGAATGAGTCCCGAGTCGATCGGGTTCGCGCCCGATGGGGACGGGCTCGGTTTGCGTGGCGTCGATTTGGATGGGGCCTGCGGCGCTCGTGCCATGATTTCGGTTTCCGAATCCTTGAACGTGGATTGTGTCAGGAAGACTTCGCGCCGCCGGTCACGGTCTTGCCGATTTTCGCGGCGAGGCCCTTGATCGCGAGCGCGTAGCCGTCGACGCCGAAGCCGCAAAGCGAGGCGACGGCGACGCGCGCGATATAGGAGTGGCGGCGGAAGTCCTCGCGCGCGTAAACGTTGCTGATGTGGACTTCGACCGCGGGCACCTTCACGCCCGCCAGCGCGTCGTGCAGCGCGATCGAGGTGTGGGTGTAGGCGCCGGCATTGATGATGATGCCCGCCGCGCCTTGCTGAGCGGCCGCATGGATGGCGTCGACGAGGTCGCCTTCGTGGTTGGACTGCATGAACTCGATCGCGAGGCCAAGCTCGGCGGCGGTCTTGCGGCAAAGCGCCTCGACATCGGCGAGCGTGGCGCGGCCGTAGATTTCCGGCTCGCGGCTGCCGAGCAGGTTCAGGTTGGGGCCGTTGAGTACGTGGATCGTCGACGTCGCCATCCTGTCATCCTGCGAGAGCTGATGAACCGGCGCGCGAGAAGAGGCGCGCGGGCAGCGGGGCGGTTATAGGTAACCTTTTTCGACAAAGGAAGATGCGATCGCGGAATACCACGGGCCGGCCCTTGATCCCATTCCAGAAACGCGCGCCGCGGCGGGAATTTCCGGTGTTAACCACATGGCGCGGACCCGCGTCGGCGATCGCGCTCGCCCCCTCAGCAGGTGGGCTTGCCGCAGCGGGCGTAGCTCACCTTGGTCTTGAGGCCGTCAAGGCCGATCGCGCCGACCACGACTTCCTCGCCCACCACATAAGCGGGCGTGCCGGAAAGACCGAGGGCGTCGGCAAGCTTGAAGGATTCGGCGAGGGTCTCCCGGATTTCGGGGCCGGCCATGTCCTTTTCCAGCCGCGCCATGTCGAGGCCGACCTCCTTGGCCACCGCCATGGCGCGCGCCTTGTCGGCCTGGCCGCGGCCGGTGAGCATCTTCTGGTGGAACTCGAGATACTTCTTGCCGTCGGCGTCCTGCATGCGCACGGCGACCGCGACGCTGGCCGCTTCCACCGACTGCTGGCCGAGCACCGGAAATTCCTTGAGCACGACGCGGATATTGGGGTCGGCCTTCATCAGGTCGAGCATGTCCTTCATCGCGCGCTTGCAGTAGCCGCAATTGTAATCGAAGAACTCGACCAGATTGACGTCGCCCTTGCGGTTGCCGATGACGACATGGCGCGGCGAGTTGAAGATCGTTTCGGCCTGTTCCTTCACCGCCTTGCGATGACGCTCGGCGGCGACCTCGGCCTGGCGCTTCTCCAGTTCCCCGAGAGCTTCGGCGATCACCTCGGGATGCTCCACCAGATATTTCTTGATGATGGCTTCGATCTCGCCGCGCTGCGCGTCGGAGAAGCTCTGGGCGCCGGCCGCGAACGGCGAAAGAACGAGCGCGGCCGCGATCAGGGCGGCGCGGAACGGGCGGATCGATGGCATGAAGGGTGGTCCTTTCGGGTGGGAGTTCAGTTGGGGCCGGACTTCGGCTCCTTGACGGAGAGGATGTCGTCGGATTTCACCCAGCCGGGCGAGCCGACCGGAAACAGCGTCTTGGCCCGCGTCGCCAGAAGCCGCGCGGTCTTGTAATCGCCGCGCATCAGGGCGGCCTGGGCGGCGGCGAGATCGGCCTGCGAACGCTCGCCCTTGCGGCCATAGGCCATGGCGAGCTGGGCGTAGCCGATCGCGGCTTCCGGCTCGCGCGCGAGCGCGGAGCGCAGGATCGAGATCGCCTCGTCGGAATTGGCCGGATTGTTGCTCGCCACCAGCGCCTGGCCGAGCATGATCTGGATGAGCGCCGCCCCGTGCGAAAGCTGCACCGCCTTGCGCAGCGGTCCGATCGCTTCGACGGGCTTGCCCGCTTCGAGCAGCGCCTGCCCGCGCAATTCGTGGAAATAGGGGTTGTCGGGCTGGGTCTGGATGAGGCCGTCGATCATGGCGAGCGCGGTGCGCAGGTCGCCGTGGCGATAGGTGACGATCGCGCGCGCGTAACGCGCCGGCAGGCTGGTGTTCGACTGCGGAAAGCGGCGATGCACGGTGTCGGGCGTTTCCATGAAGCCGGAGGTCTTGGCCCGCATCATGTCGTGGCGAAGCTGAAGGCCGGCGTCGTCCTTCTTGTCCCAATTGGGGCTCGACTTGGCGAGTTCGCCAAGGGCCGCGATGCGTTCGGCCGGCATCGGATGCGACATCGCGTAGGGGTCGACCGACCGCGAGATATAGAGCGACTGGTCGTAGAGACGCTTGAATGTCTCGTACATGCCCTTGGCCGATTGGCCGGTCGCGGCGAGGAACTTCACCGCCGCGCGGTCTGCCGATTCCTCCTGCTGGCGCTGGTAGGACAGAAGCGTGCGGCGGATGACTTCCTGCGGCGCGGAAATCGCCGCCGAGCCGATCTGGCCCATGTTCTGCGAGCCGGATCGGGCGCCCGCCACCATCGCGCCGACACCCAGGATCGTGGCCAGGATCAACTGCGTCTGCGCCTGCGCGAGCTGGTGGCGCAGGCGCGAGAGATGGCCGCCGGCGATATGCCCAGTCTCATGCGCGAGCACGCCGATGATCTGGTTCGGCGTCTGCGATTCCAGGAGCGCGCCGTGATTGATGAAGATGCGCCGCCCGTCGACGACGAAGGCGTTGAAGGTGTTGTCGTTGATGATGACGACCTGGACGTTCTGCTTGGCGAGGCCCGCCGCGCGCAGGATCGGCGCGGTGTAATCGCGCAGGAGCTGTTCGGCTTCCGCGTCGCGCAGGATGCGGGGCGCGGGCCCGCCTTGCGCGCGCGCGGCGATGGGCGAGAGCGCGGTCGCGGTCGCGAGCAACGCCGCCATCGCGCGCCTTGCCACCATGCCCGGAACACACCGGCGCGCGGCAAGCCGGCGCGGCGCAAGCGGTGGTCGATTCCTTCCGCACCCTTTGGCGAAGTCGGCGGTTGCGGCCATGACGCGAACGGTTCCTTTCGGCGCGAATGCTCGCGGCGGCGAAATCTCGAAATCGCGGCTGACTTCGGTCTCCCGCGCTTCCGGGAGACCCGCCCATCAACCCTCGATCCAACGAAAACCTCGCGCATGCCCCAGGACGCGCCCCGAAACAAAGGCTGTCTGGTCGCGTCTTATTGCGATGCGCGCGGGGTTCATGCAACCCCTTGAACGCGGTGATTTATGGCATAAGAAGCCGCCGAATGCGGCAACTTGGCGGCGCGGCCGCCTCAGCCTTCGGGAAGGCGGGCCAATGGACGGAAATCATGCGTGATTCGACGCGTTTCGGGGCGGCCTCCTCGCGTGGGGAAGTGCCGCCGTTCATGGTCATGGACGTGATGGCGGAGGCCGAGCGAATCGAGGCGGCCGGCGGTCATGTGATCCACCTCGAGGTCGGCCAGCCGGCCGCGCCCGCTCCGCGCGCGGCGATCGCGGCCGCGCACCGGGCCCTCGATGTGAGCCGCATCGACTACACCACCGCCATGGGCATTCCCTCGCTGCGGGCGCGGATCGCGCGGCATTACCAGGAGGTGCATGGCTGCGCGGTCGATCCGGGGCGCATCATCGTCACCACCGGATCATCGGGGGGCTTCGTGCTCGCCTTCCTCGCCGCGTTCGAGGCCGGCGACCGCGTCGCGGTCGCGATACCGGGCTATCCGCCTTACCGCCATATCCTGACGGCGATCGGCTGCGAGGTGGTCGCGATCGAGACCCGCGCCAAGACGCGCTATGTCCTGACCGGCGAGGCGCTTCTGGCCGAGCACCGGCGCAAGCCCATCAAGGGCGTGCTGGTGGCGAGCCCGGCCAATCCGACCGGCACCATGATGTCGCGCGAGGCGCTGGCCGGCCTGATCGCGGTCGCCGAAAGCGAGGGCATCCGCTTTTTCTCCGACGAGATCTATCACGGCCTCGACTACACCATGCCCTCGGTGACGGCGGCCGCGCTGTCGCCCGACGCGCTCGTGATCAATTCGTTTTCGAAATTCTTCTGCATGACCGGTTGGCGCGTGGGCTGGATCGTCGCGCCCGAACCCCTGGTGCGGCCGATCGAACGACTGCAACAGAACCTCAACATCTCCGTGCCGACGCTGTCGCAGTTCGCCGCCGAGGCCGCGCTCGACTGCCGCGAGGAGATGAACGCGATCAAGCAGGGCTACGCCGAAAACCGCCGGATTCTGATCGAGGGATTGCCGGCCGCCGGTCTCGATCGCTTCCTGCCGGCGGACGGGGCGTTCTATCTCTACGCCGACGTGTCGCGCTTCACCGACGACAGCCACGCCTTCGCCAAGCGCATGCTCGCCGACATCCACGTCGCGACCACGCCGGGCGTCGATTTCGATCCAATCGATGGCCGCCACTTCCTGCGCCTGTGCTACGCGCGCTCGGCCGACGACATGCGCGAGGCGGTCGCGCGCATCCGCCGCTGGCTCGGCAACATGTGAGGGCTCGGGCGAGGGGGTTTTCGCTCCGCGCCGCCGACGTGCGAAAAACGACCGGATCGGCCGTCCTGAGATGGATCATGGCGAGGCGCGGGCCCTCCCGGCTATTGACGGGACCGGCGTGAAACGCGGCGGCCGCGCCGCGCGGCTGGAACGCAAGGCGAGGGGCACCGGGCGATCATGTATGGATGGACTGAGTTATTGACGGATGTGGGCTGGTTCGGCGCCTTTGTGGTCGCCGCCGTCATCGTGCTTCTCGAACGACGCTTCGCGCTGTTTCGTCGCGCCGGTGTCGCGCGCACCCCGAATGTCCCGTTCGGCATCGTCGCGCTGGCGGTGACGGTGATCTGCGTGGTGGTGGTCGCCGAGCCGGTGACCGCGATCGCCTACCGGTTCGCTCCGTTCAGCATCGCGAACCTGCCGCTGCCGTCACTGGCGAAACTCGCGATCGGATTCCTATTCATCGATCTCGCGCTCTACGCGAACCACTATGTCTCGCACAAGCTCTCCTTGCTGTGGCGCGTGCACAGGACGCACCACGCCGATCCGTTCGTCACCGGCACGACCGGACTGTTGCATCATCCGCTGGAGACGGTGTGGCTGTTCGTGTTCATCCTGGCCGTGAACGTGATGTTCGGCGTGCCGGCGGGCGCGATCCTGATCTACGCCGCCGTGTCGGCGCTGCATTCGATCTTCTCGCACGCCAATCTGCCGATGCCGGCCACGCTCAACAGGGTGCTGGGATCGGTCATCGTGATGCCGGTCATGCACCGCATCCATCATTCGACCGAGAACGCGGAATGCAATTCCAATTACGGCTTGATATTCTCGTTCTGGGATCGGCTGTTCGGCACCTACACGGCGAAACCGGCGCGCGGCGCGGACCGGATGGAAATGGGGGTCGCCGGAATGAAAGAGGGGGACGTCAATTTCGTCCCCCTCCTGATGAACCCGTTCAACCGAAGCTGATCAAGCGCGCGACGCCTCAGCGCGCGCACTGAGGCTTCATGACGTTGTCGACCGGCGTGATCGGACGGTCGAAGCCGGGTCCGCCCAGCTTGAAGAAATCGCCCACGCAGGCGACGCGGCGGGCGAAGTCGTAGGCGGCGAGCGCGGTGGCGATGCCGACCACGATGCCGGCTCCGGAAGCCGAAGGCGTGGGCGCGACCGGCACGACCATCATGGCCGCCTGAATCTTTCCGGCGGGAGAGATCAGGATGGCCGTCGCCATCGCGGCGCCGATCATCCAATGCTTGAGGCTGCAATTCGATTTCATCGCGACATTATCCCCGAATTCAAAATGCGGAATTGGCGTCAAACGCCGAACAAAAAACGGTGCTCGCCAACATGCTGTCGATGATTGTTGCGGAATTCGGCGCGGGTCAAGCGCAATTCCCACTGCGAGAAAAGATATTCGCTTCGCCTGCTCCGCGCTTTCGCAAGACCCGCGTTTTCACCGAGCCTGGCGTTGAAGACCGGAAATGAAAAGAGGGCCGCGCGGCCCTCTGACAAAGGGGGACGTCAATATCGTCCCCCTTCTGATAAACCTCTTCAATCAAAGCTGGTCAAGCGCGCGACGCCTTAGCGTGCGCATTGAGGCTTCATGACGTTGTCGACCGGCGTGATCGGACGGTCGAAGCCGGGTCCGCCCAGCTTGAAGAAATCGCCCACGCAGGCGACGCGGCGGGCGAAGTCGTAGGCGGCGAGCGCGGTGGCGATGCCGACCACGACGCCGGCTCCGGAAGCCGAAGGCGCGGGCGTGACCGAAACGGCGATCCCCGCCTCGATCTTTCCAGCGGTGGAGATCAGAAGGGCCGTCGCCATCGCGGCGCCGATCATCCAACGCTTGAGGCTGCTATTCGATTTCATCGCGGCATTTCTCCGAATTCGAGATGCATAATCGACGCCGACTGCCATGCATCGATCCCGGCCCGCCGGCACATAAGCAATGATTGTTGCGGATTTCGGCGCCGGTCAAGAGCGATTGGCTTTGCCCTGAAACGATATCCGCTTCGCCGAATTACGCGATGAGAATGCGGGAAAGAAAAAGGGGGCCTCGCGACCGCCTGATTCACGACTCTGTCGTCCCGCGGCATTCATCGCGCCGCGCCCATCCCGCCGCGTCCATCCCGCGGCGTGCGCTTTATGGCGTGCACCGCGCGCGGTTTCGGACGCGCGTCGATGCGGCCTCTTGGACTTCGCGTCAGCGCCGCGACCACCAGCCCGAGCGCTGCGGCGCGGCCGGTTCGCTTTCCTGGCTCGATGTCGCGGGCGACGACGCCGCGCTTTCATCGAGCGCGGGTTGGCTCGCGGTTGTCGGCGTGCTCGGCTCGGCGGCGGGCCGCTCGCCGGCGTCATCCGTCATGAACGTGACCTTCTCGCGCACCGTCGAGCGGCGGCGCTGAGCGGGCTCGGCGGTCTCTTCGATGACGGCCCGCGCCACCGGTTCGGCCGGTTCTTCCTCGGCCGGTTCGGTGAAAGCGCGCGCGCCTTCCTCGCCGCGCGCTTCGCGCGCGCCGTCTTGCTCGGCCTCATCCGCGTTTTCGGTGAAGCGACGGTTGACCTCGGCGGCCGCCATGTCGAATTCATCGGCGGCGTGATTGAGCTCGTCGGAAATCGCGGCGACCGAACCTTCCTCGTTCGTGCGCCGGCGCCGACCGCCACGCCGACCGCGCCGCCGCCGTCGCGGCCGCTCGCCGTCGGCGCGCGTCTCGGCGGCTTCTCCCTCCGCCGTCTCGCCTTCCTCGCCTTCCTCGGCGCCGTCGTCGGGCGAAATCGCGACCTCGTCCTCGGAGAACATCTGCTCGGGAACGTCTTCAGCGATCGCAGCCGCGGGAGTTTCGCCGCGCCGGCCACGCCGGCCGCGCCGCCTGCGCCGGCGGCCATCGCCTTCGGCCTGCTCCTCGCGCTCGGAGTCGATCGCCTCGACCTCCTCGTCGAGTTCGGCCTCGATTTCCGCGTCGAACGCTTCCTCGCCGGCCGCGCCGGCGAAGGCTGCCGCGTGCTCGGCGAGCAGCGCCTTGGCCGCTTCCACGGTGTGGACCTGTTCGCCGCGCCCGATGACGAAGGGCTGCTGACCGGCGATCGCCGGATCGGCGATGATCGAGAGCGTGACCTTGAAGCGCTCCTCCAGACCGCGCAGATGCGCGCGCTTGTGGTTGAGCACGTAGAGCGCGACCTCGGTGCGCGTGCGCGCGACAAGATTATGCGTCGCGCCCTTCATCAGCACCTCTTCCAGCGAGCGCAGCAGTTGCAGCGCCACCGAGGCGACCGAACGCACATGGCCGGAGCCGCCGCAATGCGGGCAGGGCTCGGTCGAACTCTCCAGCACGCTGGCGCGGATGCGCTGGCGCGACATTTCGAGCAGGCCGAAATGCGAGATGCGGCCGACCTGAATGCGCGCGCGATCCTGTTTGAGGTGGTCCGACAGCCGCCGCTCGACCGAGCGGTTATTGCGCTTCTCGTCCATGTCGATGAAATCGATGACGATCAGCCCGGCCAGATCGCGCAGGCGCAATTGCCGGGCGATTTCCTCGGCGGCCTCCAGATTGGTCTTGAGCGCGGTGTCCTCGATATGGTGCTCGCGCGTGGCACGACCGGAATTGACGTCGATGGAGACGAGCGCCTCGGTTTGGTTGATGACGATGTAGCCGCCCGAACGCAATTGCACGGTGGGCGAGAACATGGCGTCGAGCTGGCTCTCCACCCCCAGATGCGAGAACAGCGGCTGGCCGTCGCGATAATATTTGATGGCGCGGACGTGGCTGGGCATCAGCATGCCCATGAACTCGCGCGCCTCCTTGTAGCCGGCCTCGCCGGCGACCATGATCTCGTCGATGTCCTTGTTGTAGAGGTCGCGGATCGACCGCTTGATCAGCGAGCCTTCCTCGTAGACGAGGGTGGGGGCCTGGGAGCGAAGCGTCAGGTCGCGCACCGTCTCCCACATCCGCAACAGATATTCGAAGTCGCGCTTGATCTCGGGCTTGGAGCGCATCGCGCCGGCGGTGCGCAGGATGATGCCCATGCCCTCCGGTACGTCGAGATCCTGCACGACGTCCTTGAGGCGGGCGCGGTCCTGCGCGCTGGTGATCTTGCGGGAGATGCCGCCGCCGCGCGCGGTGTTGGGCATCAGCACCGCGTAGCGGCCGGCGAGCGAGAGATAGGTCGTCAGCGCCGCGCCCTTGTTGCCGCGCTCTTCCTTGACGACCTGGACGAGCATCACCTGGCGGCGCTTGATGACTTCCTGAATCTTATACTGCCGGCGCAGGCGGAAGGTGCGCTCGGGCACCTCCTCCAGCGCGTCGTCGCCACCGACGGATTCGACCATTTCCTCCTCGGCGTCCTCGTCGTCGTCCTCGTCGGCGCCAGCGGCTTCGCCATCCTCGTCGGCGCGCGCGGCCTCGCGCTCCAAGTCGTAGTCGGCCGCGCCATTGCCGTCATGGGCGTCCTCGACCGGAGCGGCGGCGCGCGGCTCCTCGTCGCGGTCGGCGTGATCGGATTCTCCGGTCTCGTGCTCGGCCGGCGGCTCGTCGCCGAGATCGGCGCGGGCGTTCGCCAAGGGCGGTGCGTCCGCGCTCGTCATCTCGTGGAGCGGAGACGAGGCGGCGTCGCGGCTGGAGTCGCGATCCTCGTCATGGGCGGACGTGGTTTCCTCGCCGGCGGCTTCGGGCGCGCGCACCGCGCCGTGATAATGGTCGACCGTGTGCTCGGAAACGATTTCGTTGAAGGGCGGGAGCCACTCGCCGGATTCGCCCGCGTCGCCGGGCGGGGCCCAGTCGGGCTGGGCGGCCGCGGGCGCGTTCTCGGCCCGGGGCTCGACGATCTCGCCGCGCACGACCTCGTTGTTGTCGCGCCGACGCGCGCCGCGACCCCGTCCGCGACGGCGGCCGGGGCGGGGATTTTCGGATTCGGCTTCCGCGTCGCGCGCGGCGCGTTCCTCTTCCTCGATCAGCGCCTGCCGATCGGCGACTGGGATCTGGTAGTAATCCGGATGGATTTCGCTGAAGGCGAGGAAGCCGTGGCGGTTGCCGCCATATTCGATGAAGGCGGCCTGGAGCGAGGGCTCCACGCGCGTCACCTTCGCCAAGTAGATATTGCCGCGCAGCTGTTTGCGCTGCGCGGATTCGAAATCAAATTCCTCGACGCGGTTGCCGCGCACGACCACCACCCGGGTTTCCTCCGGATGGGTGGAATCGATAAGCATCTTGTTCGGCATTTATGAACTCGTTGCGGCGGAACGGACGCGCGGCGCCGGGCCTAATGCGCGCGGTCGCGGTGCGTGACGGTCCACCTGATTCGGGGGTGAAGGGAAGGATGAATCGAAATGCGCGCGGCCGCCGCCTGCCCGCGGCAGCCGGAACGGGAACGGCGCGACGCGCGCGGCGATCCGCTTTCGGCTGGCTGTAGGCGATGGTGGCGGGACGGTCGAGCATCTCGGCTTAACGTCAAGAACGGCGGGTCAATCTCCCAGACCCGGGACGGGATGACGGTCGAGCGGACCGTCGGCGAGCACTGATCGGAGCGAGCATCCGCCGCGCGATATCGGTGGCCGGTTCCCTGAATCGATGTTCCGGGAATGGCGCCGATCCGGCTTCGTTTCCGGCGGCGCCGAATTTCGCCCGGCGCCCACGCTCACATCCGCTTCGGTCCGGCGGACCGGTCGTCCGCCCATCGCGCCGCGTCACGATCCTTGCCGGAAGCGCCACACGACGCTGCTTCCGAAAGGCCATCCCGCCCGCAAATGTCAGCTCGATGTAGGGTCCGGCCCGTTCCTTGATCGCCTGATCTCGTCCGGTCAACATTTGGCCGAAGCTCGGCCTGAATTGGTCGGTAGTCGACCCGGGATCGCGGCGGTCCTCAAGGGCGCTTGAACACGACGCACTTGAAGAGGGGGCGGTCAAATGAGCTGGCAGCCTCGGGAATTCGAATTGCGGCACAACCAGAAGTGTAACCGTCAGCGAGTCATACATACTTTGAAGGAGACCCCGATGCAAGGGAGCCGTCACGCGGGCGCAACATCGTCCGGGCAAATGCTCCCGCCGGTTAAGCGAGGGTTAACCATGAGCCCGATAATTACGGTAAGAGTATGAGACGGAGGCGTCTGAATCGCGTGGCAAATCCAGCGCACCACGGCCCGTCATGGAGCGCCGCGGCACGGGGCTGTGTCGCGGGCGCGATGATGTTGGGCGCTGCGGCCGCCCTGACGATTTCGGCGACGCCTTCGCTGGCCCAGGAAAGTCCTCAACCCTCTGTTGCATCGGCCTTTCCGGCCGCGATCGGCGTCCGCCTCGCGGGCGACGTGAAGCTGACCCGCTTCGTGCTCGATCTCGATCGCAAGATCCCGGTGAACGGATTCGTTCTCGCCGACCCGAACCGCGTCGTCCTCGATATCCCCCAGGTCGCGTTCCATCTGCCCGCCGGCACCGGCCAGGCCGGGCGCGGTCTCATCAAGGCGTTCCGCTACGGGCTGGTGATGGCCGGGGGATCGCGCATCGTCATGGATCTCGCCGAACCGGCGCGGATCGAGAAGATCTCGGCCTTCGAGGCTGAAAACGGCGAGCCGGCGCGCCTCGTGGTCGAGCTGTCCGCCGTATCGCGGCAGGCGTTCCTGCAGGATATCGCGACAGCGCAGCGCCAGACGCGCGCCCAGACCGTTCAGCCGGCGGCGAAGGGCATGGCCGGCGACGATCCGCGTCCGCTGGTCGTGATCGACCCCGGCCATGGCGGCATCGATACCGGGACCGTCGCCAAGAGCGGGGAAGAGGAAAAGGCGATCGTTCTCGATTTCGCGCTCGCCTTGCGCGATCACATCATCAAGGCCGGCAAATATCGCGTCCAGCTCACCCGCGCCGATGACACGTTCCTGCCGCTCGGCGAGCGTGTGCGCATCGCCCGGGCGGCCAAGGCGGCGCTGTTCGTTTCGGTGCATGCCGACGCGCTGCCCCGCGCCGAGGGCGACGCGCAGGGGGCGACCGTCTACACGCTGTCCGAAACCGCCTCCGACGCCGAAGCCGCGCGCCTGGCCGAATCCGAGAACCGGGCCGACGCCATCGCCGGAATCGACCTCTCCGAGGAACCGAGCGAGGTCGCCGATATTCTGATCGACCTCTTGCAGCGTGAAACGCGTTCATTTTCAGCGCGCTTTGCCAGGAATCTCGTCCATGAAATGAAGGGTGTCGCGCCTCTTCACCGCAATCCCATGAAATCGGCCGGCTTCAAGGTTCTGAAGGCGCCGGACGTTCCCTCGGTGTTGGTCGAGCTCGGCTATGTCTCCAACAAGCAGGATCTTTCCAACCTGAAATCGAACGACTGGCGCGCGCGGACGGTGGCCTCGATTGCGCAGGCGATCGACGGCTTCTTCTCCAAGCGCGTGGTGGCCAAGGGGGCCGCGAATTAGCCGGGCGCGGATGCCGTTTGGCGGTAGGACGAGCCCTAGTTTGGCCACAGCGAAAGCCATATAGGGTTGTTGGCGCGGCGTTGAGGTTGAGAAATTGCCGCGCGCGGGGATCATTCCCCGCGAGTGCGGGTTGAACGGGCGGGCGCCGATGCGGCTGTTGCTACGGTTTCTGGGATTTCTGTTCGCGGCCGGAACGATCGTCTTCCTCGTCGGTGTCGCGGGGACGGCGGGCGCGATCTGGCATTTCTCGAAGGACCTGCCGGACTATTCCCAGCTCCAGGACTACGAACCACCGGTGATGACGCGCGTGCACGCCTCCGACGGCTCGCTGCTCGCCGAATATGCCAAGGAGCGCCGGCTCTATCTGCCGATCCAGGCGATCCCGAAATCCGTCATCAACGCGTTCCTGGCCGCCGAGGACAAGAACTTCTACGACCATGGCGGGCTCGACTTCGCCGGCATCGGCCGAGCGGTCTATCTCTATTTGCAGAATTACGGTTCGAACCGCCGTCCGCAGGGCGCCTCGACGATCACGCAGCAGGTCGCCAAGAACTTCCTGCTCACCAACGAGGTCTCCTTCACGCGCAAGATCAAGGAAGCGCTTCTGGCGTTGCGTATCGAGCGCACTTATTCGAAGGAAAAGATCCTCGAGCTCTACCTCAACGAAATCTATCTGGGGCTCGGCGCCTATGGCGTGGCCGCCGCCTCGCTCGTCTATTTCGACAAGTCGGTGAACGAGCTGACGGTGGCGGAAGCGGCCTATCTTGCCGCGCTGCCGAAGGCGCCGGCGGTGCTTCATCCGGTGCGCAATCGCGACCGCGCGATCGAGCGGCGCAACTACGTCGTCGATCGGCTGCTGGAAAACGGCTGGGTCAAGCAGGCCGAGGCCGACAAGGCGCGCAAGGAGCCGCTCAACGTTTCGGTGCGCACGACGGGCGCGCACATCTTCACCGCCGAATATTTCGCCGAGGAAGTCCGGCGCGACCTGTTCGAGCGCTACGGCGAGAAGAAGCTCTATGAGGGCGGACTTTCCGTTCGCACCACGCTCGATCCCAAGTTGCAGGTGCTCGCCCGCAAGGTGCTGACCAATTCGCTGGTGAATTACGACGAAAGCCAGGGCTGGCGCGGCGCGACGGCGAAGATCGATCCCGCCGGCGACTGGGGCATGAAGCTCGCCGACGTGAAATCCCTGTCCGACGTGACGCCCTGGCGCATGGCCGTGGTGCTGGAGGTGGGCGAGCAGGGCGCGCGCATCGGCTTCCAGCCCGGCCGCGAGCTCGGCGGGGCGGTGGTCAAGGAACGCGTGACCGGCCTGGTGTCGCTCGACGGCGTCAAATGGGCCAAGCCCGCGACCGGACCCAGCCGCTTCAAGGCGCCGACGGCGGTGTCGCAGGTGCTCGCGCCGGGCGACGTCATCTATGTCGAGCAGCTCCTCGCCAAGGACGGCAAGCCGGTCGACGGCCAGTTCCGCCTGCGGCAATTGCCGGAGGTCTCCGGCGGTCTGGTGGTGATGGATCCGTGGACCGGGCGCGTGCTCGCGATGGTCGGCGGCTTCTCCTTCGACCAGAGCCAGTTCAACCGCGCGACGCAGGCCTGGCGCCAGCCGGGTTCCTCGTTCAAGCCGTTCGTCTATTCCGCCGCGCTCGACAACGGCTATACGCCCTCGACGGTGGTCATCGACGCGCCGATCGAAATCGATCAAGGCGCGGGGCAGGGCGTGTGGCGGCCGGAGAACTATTCGACCGGCAAATATTACGGTCCGCAGACGCTGCGCTTCGGCATCGAGCAGTCGCGCAACGTCATGACCGTGCGCCTGGCGCAGGACGTCGGCATGCCGCTGATCGGCGAGTACGCCAAGCGCTTCGGCATCTACGATTCACTGCCGCCCTATCTCTCCTACGCGCTCGGCGCCGGCGAGACGACGGTGATGCGCATGGTGACGGCCTATTCGATGTTCGCCAACGGCGGCCGCCGCATCAAGGCGACGCTGATCGACCGCATCCAGGACCGCTACGGCCACACCATCTACAAGCATGACGAACGCGAATGTCGCGGCTGCGGCGCCGACGGCTGGAAGAGCCAGCCGGAGCCGAGCCTGGTCGACCGGCGCGAGCAGGTCATCGATCCGATGACGGCCTACCAGATCACCTCGATGATGGAAGGCGTCGTCCAGCGCGGCACCGCGACCACGGTGCGCGAGGTCGGCAAGCCGATCGCCGGCAAGACCGGCACGACCAATGACGAGAAGGATGTCTGGTTCATCGGCTTCTCGCCCGACGTCGCGGTCGGCGTCTATCTCGGCTACGACAAGCCGCGCCATCTCGGCCGCGGCGCGACCGGCGGCCATCTCGCCGCGCCGGTGGTGCGCGACTTCCTCAAGGTGGCGCTCGCCGACAAGCCGGCCGTGCCGTTCCGCGTGCCCGCCGGCATCAAGCTCATCCGCATCGATCCGAAGAGCGGCATGCGGGTCGCCGCCGGCGCGGGCGGCGCGTCGATCCTGGAAGCGTTCAAGCCCGGCACGGCGCCGCCGGACAACTACTCGATCATCGGCGTGGCCGATGCCGACGGCCGTCCGCTGACGGTGTCGCCCGAGGCCGATCGCGCGATCATCCGCTCCGGCACCGGCGGGCTCTACTAGCGGCCCGCATCGCCCGCGTTCCCTCGCGTCGCCTGATCCCATCGCTTCGACACGTTCTCGCGCGCGGACATTCTTCCTCGCGCGAGGCTCGACGCGCGCTCGCGACATCAATCGGCAACATTTCCGTCATCGCGAAGTAACGCGCCCGTCACGCGGACGAGTGGTCGCGCGTTAATCGCCTGTCACAAGCCCCGCCTAGTTTTTTCTCGACGACTCGAATCGACGGGAGACGACGGCATGCTGCACACCAGGACCATCACGGTCGCCGGCCCGATGAACCGCTTCACCGTTTCTCTGGCGCGGCATGGCGACGAGGTGCTGGAGGCGCAGCGCTTGCGCTGGCGGGTCTTCGCCGAGGAACAAGGCGCGCGGCTGGCGACACCGCAACCGGGCATCGACATCGACCGTTTCGATCCGCATTGCGAGCACCTCATCGTCCGCGACCGCGTCACCGAATCCGTGGTCGGCACCTACCGTCTTCTCGGCGCGGCCGCGTCGCGGGCAACCGGCGGCTTCTATTCGGAGCAGGAGTTCGACCTGAGGCGGCTCGCCGGGCTTCGACCCGGCATGATCGAAATGGGACGCTCCTGCGTGCATCCGGACTATCGTGGCGGGGCGATCATCGCGCTGTTGTGGGCGGGCCTGGGCGACTACATCGCGGTGATGGGCGCGCGGACGTTGATCGGCTGCGCCAGCATCTCGCTCGCCGACGGCGGCCATGGCGCGGCCAGTATCTACGCCGGCGCCGTGCGCTCCCATCTTAGCCCGCGCGCGCATCGCGTGCGGCCGTTGCATCCCTTGCCGCTGCAAGGCCTCGACAAGACGCGCGACGCGACCCCGCCGCCGCTGATCAAGGGCTATCTGCGATCCGGCGCGATGATCTGCGGCGCGCCCGCGTTCGATCCGGATTTCAACACGGCCGATCTGTTCATGATGCTGCCGCTCGAACGCCTCGACCTGCGTTACGCGCGCCACTTCCAGCGGCCGCGGCCGAAAGCGGCGGCGTGATGCGCGAAGCCTTGCGTCTGGCGCGCGCGGCCGTCCACGTCGGCGAGGCGGCATGGAAGCTGCGCGCGCTCGCGCCGCGTTGGAGCATTGACGAGCGACGGGCGGAAGTCGCGCGCTGGTCGCGGGAGGTCTTCGCCATACTCGGCGTCGGGCTCGACATCACGGGGCCGCCGGAGGGCCGCGCGGATGGGCCGGTGATGGTCGTCGCCAATCACGTCTCCTGGCTCGACATCGTCGCGCTGCTCGCCGCCGGCGACATGGAATTCGTCGCCAAGGCGGAGGTCGCGGACTGGCCGGTGGTCGGCGCGCTCGCCCGGCGCATGCGCACCGTCTTTGTCGATCGCAACCGCCGCGCCTCGTCGCGCGCGGTGACCGCCGCGCTCACCGAGCGCCTGGCCGCGGGCGCGTCGATCTGCGTCTTTCCCGAGGGCACGACGACGGCGGGCGAGCGGCTTGCGCCGTTTCGCGCGCCGATGATGGAGGCCGCCGCCCGCGCCTCGGCGCGCGTCCAGCCGGTCGCGATCCGTTATCTTGACGCCGATGGCGACCGCAGCGATCTGCCCGCCTTCACCGGAGACATGTCGCTGCACGAGTCGCTTTGGCGAATCGCGCGCGGCGCCGGTCTGCGCGCCGAGTTGCGCTTCCTGCCGGCTTTCGACGCGACTGGGCTCGACCGGCGCGCCATCGCGGCGCGGGCCGAGCGCGCGATCGCCGATTGCCTCGGCGTCGGCGTGCGGCCGAACCTGGCGCCGCCGGTCCTGGAGAGCGAACCCTTGGCCATTGCCTTTGATTTCGCGGCCCGCTAAATCCTTGCGCGCATATGATCGCGACGGTGGCGCAGGCGCCATCGGCTCCGCACTCGCGGCGGCCGCTCGATCATCGGGGACAGGCCACGCATGCGCGCGGAAATCGAGAAGCTCGTCGAGGAAATCAAGCAGTCGGTCGGGCTGCTGAGGAGGCATCTTTGACGTCGACACCGCGACATTGCGCCTGGCCGAGCTGAACAAGCTCGCCGAAGATCCCGACTTCTGGAACGATCCGCAGAAGGCGCAGAAGCTGATGCAGGAGCGCACCGCGCTGGAAGACCAGCTCGGCGCGATCGCGCGTATCGAAAGCGAGCTCGCCGACCATGTCGGCATGATCGAGCTCGGCGAGGCCGAGGCCGACGACGCGGTCGTCACCGAGGCCGAGGAGGCGTTGCGGGCGCTGCGCAAGGAGGTTGCGCGGCGCGAGCTTGAGGCGTTGCTGTCGGGCGAGGCCGACGCCAACGACACCTATCTGGAGGTCCATGCCGGCGCCGGCGGTACCGAGAGCCAGGATTGGGCCGAGATGCTGCTGCGCATGTACACGCGCTGGGCCGAGCAGCACGGCTACAAGATCGACTATCTCGAGGAGACGCAGGGCGAGGAAGCCGGCATCAAGTCGGCGACCGTGCAGATCAAGGGCCACAACGCCTATGGTTGGCTCAAGAGCGAGGATGGCGTGCACCGACTGGTGCGCATCTCGCCGTTCGATTCCAACGCGCGGCGGCACACCTCCTTCGCCAGCGTCGCGGTCTATCCCGTCGTCGACGACCGCATCGTCATCAACATCAACGAGGCGGATGTGCGCGTCGACACCATGCGCTCGGGCGGGGCGGGCGGCCAGCACGTCAACAAGACCGAATCGGCGGTGCGGCTGACCCACATGCCGACCGGCATCGCGGTGGTGTGCCAGGCCGAACGCTCGCAGCACAAGAATCGCGCGCAGGCCTGGAACATGCTGCGCGCGCGCCTCTACGAGGCCGAGCTCAAACGGCGCGAGGCGCAGGCCGTCGCCGAACAGGCCGCCAAGACCGACATCGGCTGGGGCCATCAGATCCGCTCCTACGTGCTCCAGCCCTATCAGATGGTGAAGGACCTGCGCACCGGCGTGCAGACCTCGAACACCGGCGGCGTGCTCGACGGCGATCTCGACGAATTCATGGCCGCGGCGTTGGCGCAGAAGGCCTTCGGCGGCGGACCGCTCAGCGTCGAGGATGTGGATTAGCGCGTTCGGAAAAAGCCGGACCGCCTCGCGGCAGGGATCGCGCGCCGGAAAAAGTCGCCGGCGCGGTCAAGGTCCGATCCATGTGGAGCGCTTGTTCGGACGCGCGGGAATTCGTTCCCGCGCGAGCGGTCAGGTCGACGCCATTGCCGCGAAGAGCGCGCGATAGTGCGCCTCGGCGTCCGCCTCTTGCTTGCCGTCGACCGAAAACGATTCCATGACCTCGACCGGCAGGTTGAGGAACGCGTTCACGCAGCGGAAAATGATGTTGTAGATTTCCTCGACCTCCGCCTGCAATTGCGCGGGATCCTTGATGGCGCGCGGCGAGGGGATGTTCCAATGCGCGCGCACGGGCTGCCCGCGCCAGTTCGGGCAGCTCTCGCCCAGGTTCCGGTTGCACAGGCTGATCACGTAATCGAATTTCGGCGCCAGTGGCCCCTGCAGGCTTTCCAGGCTGCGCGTGCGCAACCCTTCGGTGTTGATGCCGCGTTCTTCGAGAACGTGCCGGACGATCTTCGGCACCGCCTTCATCGGCTCGACTCCGGCGCTGAACGCGCGCACCGCGCCGCCGGAAAAGTGATTGGTGATCGCCTCCGCCATGATCGAACGTCCGCCGTTTTCGCGGCAGAGGTAGAGAATTCGTTTTCTTCGGGGCTGACGACGGAGCATGGCGCGTTTCCCGCTTGAAGCGTCGCGCGCATTGGCTCGCGCGTGCGTTGGGCCGATCATCCTCATCAAACCTTTCGAAATGATTTGCGCGGCAAAAATTTCCGCGTTCGGCCGGACGAACCGCGAAGATTCTCATCGCGATCGGACGCTCCACGCGCGAGACATGCGTCATTCCGCGACACGCGCGCCCGTGGTTGTGACTCCATGTCAGGCAGTCGTCGCGACGTCGCGCCGCGCGCGCCATCCTAACGCGATCGCCCGTTCCGTTCGGGTCGTTCCAAGAAACGTCGCCCGCGCCGTCATGGCCGCGGTCTTCGCGCTTGGCGCGATCGCGCGCGCCGGCGGGCGATGCCGGCAAGATACGGCGAATTGGAACGGTTTCGTCAACGCGGCGTCGACGATGTCCGCGCGCCGGCGAAACCAACCGTTCGATCGCTTCGATTGGCGTTAATCGATTCAGAATCCATCAACGGCGGACCATCATCGTTCCTCTCCGCGTTATCGCGCGGCGCGAAGTTCACGCGCGCGAGACCCCGAGAAGAGGCGAAGTCATGAACCACGCGCTCGATGGCGGCGAGGATTGCCGCGGCAGACTCCTCATCATCGACGACGATCCCATCCAGTCGGCGATCGTCGGCCGCATCGCGACGGCGGCCGGTTACGAAACGCTCGTGGTCGGCTCGATCGAGGAGGCCGAGCTTGCCTTCGGCGCGCGCGCGTTCGATTGCATCGCGCTCGATCTGGCGCTCGGCGGGCGCGGGACGATGGAAACGCTGCGCGCGCTCGCCCGTCGCGGCCGCAAGACGCCGGTCGTCGTCATCGGCGACTGCGAGCCCCATACGCTCAACCTTCTTCTCAACGCCTCGGCCTCGCTCGGCCTCAACATCGTCGCGATGCTGGAAAAGCCGATCAACCACGACGAACTTCGCCGGGCGATCGCCCCTTATCTCGGCAACGTCGATCCGGCGAGCCAGGAAGCGCGCGCCGGCGAGGCGGAAGCCGACCAGATACGCGCCGCGATCGCCAGCGGCGATATCCAGCTCGAATTCGTGCCCAAAATGGCGCTCGCAAGCGGCCACGTCTATGGCTGCGACGCGGCGGCGCATTGGCTGAGTCCGCGTGACGGCTATGTCGGTTCGGCCGCGCTGCGCGCGACGGCGAAGCGGTTCGGCCTCGCGCCGGCGCTCGACGAGGTGATCCTGCGCGAGACGTTGCGCAAGGGCGGGACGATCGCCCAGACCCGGCCCGACTTCACCATCGCGGTCGACGTGACCGATTTCCTCACCGGCGACGCGGACGCGCCCGCCAAACTCGCCGAGATCGCCAAGGGCGCGGGCGGCTCGCTCGGCTTTCTCACGCTCGCGGTCCAGCAGTCCGCGCTCGCGCAAGGCGACGCCATTCTCGACGCGTTGGTGCGGCTGCGGGTTCACGGCGTCGGCATCGCGCTGAGCGAATTCGGCGCCGCCCCGATCTCGCTCTGCGCGCTCGCGCGCCGTCCGTTCGGCGAGGCCGTGATCGACGCGCGTCTCGTCGCGCCGATGATCGATCGTTCCGAGGCGCGGAAGATCGTGCGCGCGGCGGTCGCCGTGGCCAACGAACTCGGCATGCTTTCGGTCGCCGCCGGCGTCGATCAGCCGCGCATGGTGCCGATGCTGCGGGAGGCGGGATGCTGGGCGGCCAAGGGGCTCGCCATCGCCACGCCCGTCAGCCTGTCGCAGATGCCCATGGCGATCGATAGTTGGAAGACGGCCGCCGCGCCCGTGGCGCCATCATCGGCGGGCCGCCGCGCGGCGACGTGATCGCGTCCGGCTTAGATTGCGTCCGCGCGCGCGACGACGTTCTGATGAATTTCGCTCAGGTAATCCTCGTCCCGTGAACGCCCCGGAGCGGCGAACAAGTACCAGGGATATCCGGGCCTGCCCCACAGGTCGGGAACGAATCGTCGGCCAAACAAATCGAAGACCGAATATCCGTTGCGCTCGAAGAACGCGAAGAAGTCATGCTTGGTGAAGCCGAACAGCTTCGCGCTGTACTCAAAACCGCATTCGAAAACGACAAGCGGCGGGCTGCATAGCGCGTTCTAATTGCTCCTGCGCGCGATGTAGGGCTGCTGTTTCCATTCCGGCAGGAAGCGATTAGCTGTCACCTTGCGGAATACGACCGCCTTTCCGAGATCAAGAGCGATCTCATATCCGGGTTGCTCTGACAGCAGATTGAGCAACTCCCTGACGGAATGCAGTTGAATATCATCGATCATGATGAATCCATCCGCGTGTACCATATGGTTCAGATAGCAAAAATCGACAAATACATGCGGCCAGCCGTGATGTCCATCGATGAGCGCGAAATCTACGTCGGCGGGTGCATTCGCAGCGAGCTTGGGCAACTCCCATTGTGAATAGCCAAGAATTGCTCTGAGATGGGCCGTATCGATGTCATTAGCTTCACAATATGATTTGATGCGCTCAAAGAGCGCTACATCAGGAGCGATGGAAACGACGCGCTCAGATCCCGAGAGGAGGAAGGTAATCGTCGAGTTACCCGCACCGGTTTCAATGATGTGACGACAGCTATGTTTACAAAGAAAATCGAGTAGTGACCCGAGATGGCTGGCCTCAAAACCGCCGGTATTCCAGGTCTTTCCACCATCCCAGGAGTGCAATTTTGGGAGATTCAATAGATAGTCGGATGATCGCATAAAAACCTTGGCCAATTGCTGTCGCGGTATGGAGACAAACCTCTATTAGGATCTCCAGTAGGATCTTGAGCGTTAACTCCGTTCTAAGCGAAATTGAGCGCCTGATGGCGCAAACCGGCGGCTGGTGGTTGCGGAGATTACTTCCAACCGCCGATGCGGGTCCAGAGTTTCGTTCGCCGAGCCGGCTTCGATTTGGGATTCGCAATTCGGATTGGTTCCGAAGTCGTGATCGCGCCCGAGCCGGGCCGCCTCGTGCTTGTCGGCAATTGGACCGGGCTTTAGATCACGATGATTTTGGATCGAATAGATCCAAAATCATGAACGTAATCAATTCTAATAAGTTAGAGCACGATGTTATCCGAACCGAAGGTCCGCGTCAGCGAAAACCGCTTCGCACTTTTCGGCATCATGCTCTAGCTCGCGCCGAGGCGGATGCCGGCGCGCAGGAATTTCTGCGGATCGACCGCGTCGCCCTCGACGCGCGTCTCGTAATGCAGATGCGGGCCCGTCGAGCGACCGGTCGAGCCGATCGCGCCGATGATCTGGCCGATGCGCACCTGCTCGCCGACCTTGACCTTGATCTCGGAGAGATGACCGTATCGCGTCGACAGGCCGTTGCCGTGATCGACTTCCACCATCTGCCCGTAGCCGCCCGACCAGCCCGCGGTCGAGACGCGTCCGTTGGCGGTCACGCGCACCGGATCGCCCGACCCGGCGCGGAAATCGAGCCCGGTATGCATGGCGGGACGCCCGGAGAATGGATCGGCGCGCACGCCGAATCCCGACGAGGTTTCGATGATGCCGAGCACCGGCTTGCGATAGGGAACGTGGGCGAGCACGCGGCTGATGCGGTCGACCTGCGCGCGGCTGAGCTGGATGCGATAGAGCTGGCGCTCGAAGGCGCCCGCGTCGGCGGCGGGTTTGAGCGGCACGAAAGGACCGCCGACGCCGGAGCGGGGCGTCGCCTTCTCCATCTCGCCCATGTCGAGACCGAGATCGCCGAACACGCCGCGCAGCTTCTTCAGCCGCGTGTCGAAGGCGTCCTCGAGCGCGGCGAGCGCCATCGCATGGCGGCGCTCGACGCTGTCGAGCGAGGTCTGCAGCCGGGTGAGCACGCCGCCGATGCCGCCGATCTTCGGGTCGGGCGCGCGTTGGTCCTGGGCCAGTCGATAGGTGGCGGCGGTCGCGGCCGGTCCGCGCGATTCCAGCCGCGCCTCGCGATCGGGCGGGGGCGCGAAGATGACGGTATCGCTGATGGGCGAGGGCTTCGGCATGGCCGGCGGTTCGGCCGGCTTGGCCGCCGGCTGCTTGATCGAGCCGGTGATGGTCGCGTCGGGCACCGAGGTCAGAGTGGAGGTGCGCGATTCGAGCGTCGCCTGCCGGCGCAGGATCTGATCGAGCTTCCGCTCGACCTGCTCCTGATCCAGCAACTGCCGGCTGGTGGTGCGGTCGATCTGAGCCCGCATGTCCGCGATGCGGTCCTCATAGGCGTATTGCATCTCGGCATGGCGCGCGATCAGGCGCGTGAGCACGTCGTCGCGAAAGGCGAAATAGGTGGCGGTCACCACCGTCCAGCCGGCCATGATCACGACCGTGCCGACGACCGTCCAGAAGGCGACGGGGCCGAGCCTCACCTGACGTCCGCCATGGCCGAGCGTATAGGTGTGGTCGTGCGAGCGGGTGTGGTGCGGGGGGTGGTGCCGACCATGCGCAAGCGCGCCGCCACGTCCATGGTGAACGCTTTTCGGGGCTTCGTCGTTGGGGTAGGCGCCGTATTGAACTGACCGAGGCGACATCGGAACTCCACCGCCGGTCGTATCGACTGCCGGCTTGAACGTCGCCGCCGATTTCACCCCCTTATGGTTAATTTTCCTGTAATCGGCCCGGCTCGCGGGCTGGCGTTACAGCGCGCGCGCCGCGGCCAGGACCTCGTCGGCGTGGCCGTCGACACGGACATTGCGCCAGACTTGGGCGACGCGTCCGCGGGCGTCGATCAGCACGGTGGTGCGGATGATGCCTTCATAGGACTTGCCGTAATTCGACTTCGTTCCCCAGGCCCCATAGGCGACCAGCATGTCGCGCGCGCCATCGGAGAGAAGCGGCACGGCGAGCGCGTGCTTGTCGCGGAAGGATTCCTGGGCCTTCACCGAATCAGCCGACACGCCGACCACCGCCGCGCCGGCGCGCGCGAAATCCTCCTTCAGCCGGGTGAAGTCGATCGCCTCGCGCGTGCAGCCGGGCGTGTTGGCGCGGGGGTAGAAAAACACCACGAGCTTGCGGCCGGCGAAGTCGCCCAGCGCGACCGTCGCGCCGCCGTCGCGGGTGAGGCGGAAGGTCGGCGCGGGCGCGCCCTGCGAAAGACCAGCGGTGGGCGTGGGGGCACGAGGCTGGGATTTCGCGGCGGCCGGCTTCGGCGCCGTCCTGCGCGCGCGCTTCTTGCCGGAGGCGCCTTCCTGGCGCGGCTTGGCCGGAGGCTTCGTCGAGGCGTTCCTCGAGGCTTTCTTCGAGCCCTTCTTGGCGACCTTCTTGGCGACCTTCTTCGCCGCCTTCTTCGCTGCCTTCTTCGCTGCCTTCTTTGGCGTCTTGGCGGAGCGGCCGCGAATCGGCCGTTTTCCGGCTGTGTTGCTTGATTTCCTTGTGGTTTTGCGGGCCATGCGCCTTCCTTTCGTCGCTTTCGCCGGGCTCATTCGTCCGATGGGGAATGCCGAGAACCTCGCCCGCGCCCGGATACATATGCCCGGAAGCGCGCGCCAGTGACTCCCCGCACTTGTGCAAGAATCTGCCGTCTGGGAAGTTACGTGACAAGGGATTCGCTGCGCCGGGGGGCGCCGGCTGCCGAATGACGGGCAATCGTATCGATTCAGGCCCGGCGGCGCCGCCGGGATCAAACGCGACCAATCGCGAGGCGGCTGGCGGTAGCGAGGAAACTCGCGCGGGCCGGCACGGCGCGGTCGCGCGCGCGCCGACCGCCGGCGAGGCGGTTTCGCGTCGGGCAATGAGCCCCGCCGCGCGGGATGAATGGGATCGCTTGCAGGCCTATCAGGACGAATACGCCGCCTACGCCGATCAGGCCGCCGACGACGCGCAATATGCTCGCGCCAATGCGTCGGCGCGCGAGCAGCAATGGGACGAGGCGGCCCATTCGGCCGACTGGCACGCGGGCCGCGCCGCCAGCCGATCGGCCGCCGCGCTCGGCGCCCGTGGCCGCGGCGCCCAAGCGCGGGCGTTCCTCGCCCAGCTCGGCGACGATTTCGCCTATGTGCTCGGAGCGTTCGCGCGCAAGCGCTGGTTGCTCAAGACGCTGCTCATCTCGTTCATCATCGCCTTCGGTTCGGCGGCAAGCTTCGGGTTGCTCTGGCTGCGGCTCGGCTCGGGGCCCGTGAACATCGATTTCGTGACGCCGTGGATGGTGTCGGCGATCAAGGAGACGTTCGGTCCCGGTCATCTGGTCGAGATCGGCGGAACCCAAATCGAGCGCGCCGGCCGCATTCGCATGGCGGTGAGGCTGCGGGACGTCGTCGTGCGCGATGCCGAAGGGGCGACGATCGCGAGCGCCCCGAAGGCCGAGGTCAAGGTTTCCGCCGTGAGGCTTCTTGCCGGCCGCCTGCGCGCGGAAGGTCTCAGCCTCGTCAATGCCGGCCTCGCGGTGCGGATCGCGACGGACGGGCGCGTGACGATTTCGGCCGCGGGAAGCGCGCGTCCGCTCGCCTCGGCCGAGCTGCCGCTGGCGCCGGCCGATGGCGCGCCGGCGGCCGCGGAGGCGACCGCGCAGTCGGCCTCGGCGCGCGGGGGCGTGCAGGGCCTGCTCGCCGCGATGGCCTGGCTCGACAGCCTGAGCGTGTCCGGCCTCGACGGTCACGATCTCAGCGAATTGGGCTTTCGCGACGGCAATCTCGTCATCGACGACCAGCAGAGCGGCAAGCAGTGGACCTTCGAGCATGTCACCCTGACGTTGCGCAAACCCGCCAGCGGCGGCGTGTCGCTTAGCGTCAGCGAGGAGAGTCCGCAGCGCTCGTGGCTGTTCCGCGCATCGGTCGGCAAGCCGGTCGACGGCGTGCGCGGCATCGACATCATCGCCGACAGCGTGCGCATCCAGGACATGCTTCTGGCGATGCGCTGGACCGACCTTGCCTTCACCGCCGACGTGCCGCTGACCGGACGCCTGCGCGGTGAAATCGGCCGCGACGGCCTGCCGACATTTCTGACCGGCAAGCTCCTCGGCGACGAGGGCGAGATCATCGACCGGCAGGATCCGCGCCATCGCGTCAAGATCGATCGCGCCGAGATCACCTTCGATTGGGACGCGTCGCGCCGCACGATGGTCGCGCCGTTCCAGATCGTCGCGGGCGGCAACCGCTTCACGCTGCTCGCCCATCTCGATCCGCCCAACGGCCGCGTGCCGTATTGGCAACTCGGCGTGACGGGGGGAACCATCGTGCTCGTGGGCGCCGAGAAGGAAGGCCCGCTCGTCTTCAACCGCATCGACGTGCGCTTCCAGTTCAAGACCGGCGAAGGCAAGGTCGTTCTGGAGCGCGCGGATTTCAGCAACGGCGAATTGGGAGTCGCGGGCTCGGGCGTGGTCGAATACGCTTCCGCCGATCCGCGTTTCGCCATCGGCTTCGCCGGCACCAAGATGTCCGTCTCCGCCTTCAAGCGCATCTGGCCGGCGATGATGGCGCCGGCGGTGCGGACGTGGGTGCTGGAGCGGGTCGACAGCGGCACGGTGCATCGCTTCGATCTCGGCTTGACCGCGCCGCTCAACTCGTTCGGGCGCGAGGGCCAGCCGCTCCAGGACGACGCGGTCTCGCTCGATGTCGTCGCCAGCGACGTGACGTTGCGGCCGGTCGCGTCGCTGCCGGAATTGCGCGACACCGACATTCGCGTGCGCGTGACCGGCCGCACCGCGACGGTCACCGCCAATCAGGCCAATATCGAGACCCCGGGCGGGCGCAAGCTCACGCTCCATGATCTCGTCTTCGAGGTCCCCGACACCACGATCAAGCCGGCCCGCGCGCGCGCGCGCTTTCGCGCCGAGGGACCGGTTCCGGCCGGCGCCGAACTCCTGGCCATGGACGCGGTCGCGGGCTTTCCGGACGCGCCGCTCGACCCGCAGGCGAGCAAGGGTACGCTCAGCGCCAAGATCGGGCTCGAGCTTCCGCTCAAGGACGAACTCACCCCGGCGGACACCTCCTATACTCTCAACATCGATCTCGCCAATCTCAGCGCCGATCGGCTGGTGTTCAACCAGCGGCTCGAAGCGAGCGCCCTGCGCATCACCGGCACCAACGAATCCTATCTGATCAAGGGTGACGTCAAGATCGGCGGCCAGCCGGCGGCGCTCGAATATCGCCGGCGTCTCGGGCAACCCGACGCCGACATCCGCCTGCAGATGACGCTCGACGACGCCGCGCGCGCGCGCTTCGGCCTCGAATTCGGCTCCGGCGTGAGCGGGCCGGTCCCGGTCAAGCTCACCGGCAAGGCGGGCGCGCCCGACCGCGAAAGCCGCTTCAGCCTCGAGGCCGATCTGACGGCGGCCAAGATCGACAACGTGCTGCCGAGCTGGGTCAAGCCGGCGGGCAAGGCCTCGCGCGCGGCCTTCGTGCTGGTGCAGAAGCCGCAATCGACGCGCTTCGAGGACATCGTCATCGATGGCGGCGGGGCGACCATCAAGGGCATGGCCGAATTCGACCGCAACGGCGAGCTGATGTCGGCCTCGTTTCCGGTCTTTCACCCCTCCGAGGCCGACAAGGCCTCGATCAAGGCCGAGCGCAACGCCGACGGTCCGTTGAAGGTGACGATGCGCGGCGAGCTGTTCGACGGACGCGGCTTCGTCAAGGCGGCCGTGTCGGGCCACGATCGCAAGGGACGCACCGGAACCGGCACCGATCTCGATCTCGACGTCAAGCTGGGCACGGTCGCCGGCTATTACGGCGAGGCGATGCGCGCGCTCGACGTCAAGATGTCGCGCCGAGCGGGGATCGTGCGTTCGTTCTCGCTCAGCGGCAAGCTCGGTCGCGACGCGCCGATCACCGGCGATCTGCGCGGGCGCGTGGGCGGGCGCGACGTTCTCTACGTCGAGACCAACGACGCCGGCGCGTTCTTCCGGTTCACCGACACCTATCCGAAGATCTTCGGCGGGCAGATGTGGGTCGCGATGGACCCGCCCACGCCGAACAATCCGCCGCAGGACGGCCTGCTCAACGTGCGCGACTTCGTCATCAAGGGCGAGGGCGCGCTCGACCGGGTGGTGGCCAACAATCCAAGCCCGAACGCGCGGGGCGTGGAGTTCTCGCACATGCGGGTGGAATTCACGCGCCAGCCGGGCAAGCTGACGATCAATGACGGCGTCCTGCGCGGGCCCGCTGTCGGCGCCACGGTCGACGGCAACATCGACTATTTCGGCGATCAGGTGCGGCTGCGCGGCACGTTCGTGCCGCTCTACGGGCTCAACAACATTTTCGGCCAGCTCCCGGTGGTCGGCATCTTTCTCGGCGGCGGCAGCAACGAGGGGCTGCTCGGCGTGACCTACGAGGTCGTCGGCACGCCCGGCGCGCCGGTGCTTCGCGTCAACCCGATCTCGGCGGTCGCGCCGGGACTGCTGCGCAAGTTCTTCGAGTTCCCCGGCGCCCGCACCCCCCCGCAATCCATGCCCGACCAGTTGCGCTGACGCCGATCCGGCGCGCGCGACCTTTCCCCGGCGCGGGAATATCCCTATTGTGCCACGACCCATGCCGCCCGTTTCACCGCCATCATTTCCGCCGAAGGACCCGGGTTTCGAGGCCCGCGTGCGCGAAAGCTTCGCGCGCCAGCGCGCGATGGCGACGTTCGCGATCGATATCGCGCGGATCGCGCCGGGCGAGGTGGCCTTGGCGATGCCGTATTCCGAGGCGCTGACGCAGCAGCATGGCTTCGTTCATGGCGGCGTGGTGACGACCGCGCTCGACACAGCCTGCGGCTACGCGGCGTTTTCGCTGATGCCGGCCGACGCCGCGGTGCTGACGATCGAGTTCAAGGTCAACCTGCTGGCGCCGGCCAAGGGCGAACGCTTCATCTTCGTCGGGCGCGTGATCAAGCCCGGCCGCACGATCAATGTCTGCGACGCGGAAGGCTTCGCCATCGACGGCGGCGAGGAGAAGCTCATCGCCACCATGACGGCGACCATCATGACGGTGATGGGGCGCGCGGGGGTGAAGGGATAGCGCGGCTTCCGCGCCTCACATCGGCCTGATCAACACGTGCCGTTTCTTGCCGAGCGAGAGCTTGATCACGCCCTCGGGCGTGAGGTTCGACGGACCGAGCACGAGCCTGTCGTCGGTGACGGCGACATCGTTGACGCGAATGCCGCCGGCCTTGATCTGGCGGCGCGCCTCGCCGTTGGAGGCGACAAGCCCGGCCTTGAGGAACAGCGCGAGCACGCCGAGCCCGGCCTCGATGTCCGCGCGCGCGACCTCGATCGTGGGCAGCGACTCGGCCAGCGCGCCGTCCTCGAACGTGCGCCGCGCGGTCTCGGCGGCGCCGGCGGCCGCCTCGCGCCCGTGCACCAAGGCGGTCGCCTCCGTCGCCAGCACCTTCTTGGCCTCGTTGATCTCCTGGCCCCCGAGCGCGGCAAGGCGCGCGATTTCATCGAGCGGCAGCACGGTGAACAGCTTGAGGAAACGCTCGACGTCGGCGTCCTCGGTGTTGCGCCAGTATTGCCAATAGTCGTACGGGCTCTGCCGGTCGGCGTTGAGCCACACCGCGCCGGCCGCGGTCTTGCCCATCTTGGCGCCGGAGGAGGTGGTGATCAGCGGCGAGGTCAGCGCGAACATTTGCGCGCCGAGCATGCGGCGGCCGAGATCGATGCCGTTGACGATGTTGCCCCATTGGTCAGAGCCGCCCATCTGCAGCACGCAATCATGGCGCTTCTTCAGCTCGACGAAGTCGTAGGCCTGCAGGATCATGTAGTTGAATTCGAGAAACGACAATTCGTGCTGGCGCTCGAGCCTGAGCTTGACCGAGTCGAAGGCGAGCATCCGGTTGACCGAGAAGTGCCGGCCGACCTCGCGCAGGAAGTCGATGTAGTTGAGGCCGTTGAGCCAGTCGGCGTTGTTGACCATGATGGCGTCGCGCGGACCCTCGCCGAAGCGCAGGAAGCGCGCGAAGATCTCGCGAATGCCGACGAGGTTGGCGGCGATGGCGGCGTCGGTGAGAAGCCGGCGGCTCTCGTCCTTGCCGGAGGGATCGCCGACGCGCGTCGTGCCGCCGCCCATCAGCGCGATCGGGCGATGGCCGGTCTGCTGCAACCAGTGCAGCAGCATGATCGGCAACAGCGAGCCGACATGGAGCGAGGGCGCCGTGCAGTCGAATCCGATATAAGCTGTGATCGGTCCCTTGGCCGCGAGCGCGTCGAGGGCGTCGGGTTCCGACACCTGATGAATGAAGCCGCGGCTGGTCAGGACGTTGAGAAAATCGGACTTGTAGGTGGGCATGTCGTGAAATCCATGATGCGCGCGTGGGCGGAAGGCCGCCGCCGAACGCGGTCCGTGGTGTATCAGGTCCGCCGGCGGATTCAACCGAGGAAGGGACGGCGATGTGGGCGATCGGACTGATGAGCGGCACGTCGATGGACGGCATCGACATCGCGCTGATCGAAACCGATGGCGAGGACATCGCCACTTTCGGGCCCTCGGCGCTGCATCCCTATCGCGCCGAGGAGCGCGCGCTGTTGCGCCGCGCGGTCGCGGACGCTCGGGGGCTGACCGATCGCCGCGCGCGGCCGGGCGCGCTCGCCGAGGCGGAGGCGATGGTCACGACCCTGCATGAAGGCGCGATCCGGGTCTTTCTCGACGCCAACGCCATTCCGCGCGCGCGCGTCGATGTCGTCGGCTTCCACGGGCAGACGGTGCTGCACCGGCCCGAGCGCGGACTGACGGTGCAGCTCGGCGACGGCGGCTTGCTTGCCCGCGCCATCGGCATTCCGGTCGTGCATGATTTCCGCGCCGCCGACATGGCGGCGGGCGGCGAGGGCGCGCCGCTGGCGCCGGTCTATCATCGCGCGCTGGCGCGCCGGCTCGGCGGACCGATGCCGATCGCGGTCGTCAATATCGGCGGCGTGTCGAACATCACCTATATCGACGCGGGCGCGCTGATCGCCGGCGACACGGGGCCCGGCAACGCGCTGATCGACGACTGGATGCTGCGCCGGACGGGCCTTGCGATGGACGAGGACGGCCGCGCCGCGGCGCGCGGCCGCGTCGACGCGTCCTGGCTGGCGACGGCCTTGGGCGATCCCTTTTTCGACCGGCCTCCGCCGAAGTCGCTCGACCGCGACGCGTTCGCCGCGCTGTCGGTCGACGGGATGACGACCGAGGACGGCGCGGCCACGCTCACCGCCTTCACCGCGCGCGCGATCGCGCGCGTCGTGCCGCGACTTCCCGCGCCGCCGCTTCGCTGGATCGTCGTCGGCGGTGGCGCGCGCAATCCGACACTCATGCGCGCCCTGGCCGAGACGCTGGCGCCGGCGCCGGTTCTTCGCGGCGATGATCTCGGCTGGCAATCCGACGCGATCGAGGCGCAAGCCTTCGCCTATTTCGCCGCGCGCAGCCTGCGCCGACTGCCGCTGTCCTATCCGGGAACCACGGGCGTGACGGAGCCGACGACCGGCGGCGTGCTGGCGAGGCCTTGAGGCTCGCGCTGGCCGCATAGGACGCGCCCGAATGAGGCGGCCCCGCGCGGCGGCGGTTCTACCGCACGTTGGCGAGCCGCATGTCGAGATAGGACGTGATCGATTCCATCAGCGGCTCGATCTTGCCGTCGAAGAAATGGTTGGCGCCCGGAATGATCTTCTGGTCGATGACGATGCCCTTTTGCGTCTTGAGCTTTTCGACCAGCGCGTTGACGTCCTTCTGCGGCACGACCGCGTCCTTCTCGCCGTGAACGATCAAACCGGACGAGGGGCAGGGCGCGAGAAAGGAGAAGTCGTAGAGATTGGCCGGCGGCGCGATTGAAATGAAGCCCTCGATCTCGGGTCGGCGCATCAGCAATTGCATGCCGATCCAGGCGCCGAAGGAGAATCCCGCGATCCAGCAGGCGCGCGCCTCCGGGTTGATGATCTGCGCCCAGTCGAGCGCGGACGCCGCGTCCGACAATTCGCCGGTGCCGTGGTCGAACGCGCCCTGGCTGCGGCCGACGCCGCGAAAGTTGAAGCGCAGCACGGAAAAGCCGCGGTGCACGAAGGCGTAGTAGACTTGGTAGATGATCTGATGGTTCATCGTCCCGCCGAACTGGGGATGGGGATGGAGCACCATCGCGATCGGCGCGTTCTTCTGCTTGGCGGGATGATAGCGGCCCTCGATGCGTCCGGCGGGGCCGTTGAAAATCACTTCGGGCATCGTCGACCTCGGTGGGAGCCGGCAATCGCGGCGAGATGGCGGGCCGCTTGGGGAAGGCGGCGGGGAGTAGCGCGACCCCTCCGGCGCGGGTGGTGGATGGCGGCCCGTGGACCACGTCGCGGCCTTCTTGCATGATGCGCCGATGGAAATGCAAGCTTTGCAATTGACAGGCAATTGCGTCTAGCTCTCAAGAACGTGCCGAAAATCAGCGATCGCGCGGGTGGCGGCCCCCCGCCCGGGAAGCCCGCGACGCGAACTGCCAGCCTACCGTGAGCGAAATGAACGCCTTGAAACCCCGTATCTATCTCGACTGGAACGCGACGACCCCCTTGCGACCGGAAGCGCGGGCGGCGATGTCGGCGGCGTTCGACGTTCACGGCAATCCGTCGTCGGTTCATGCCGAGGGCCGCGCCGCGCGGATGCTTGTAGAGGACGCGCGCGCGGCGATCGGCGAGGGGCTCGGCGTCCACCCTCGCAACGTCGTTTTCACTTCGGGCGGAACGGAGGCCAACGCACTCGCTCTCTCCCCGGGCCTTGCCGGACCCGAGGGGACGCCCCAGCGATTGATCGTTTCGGCGATCGAACACCCATCGGTCATTTCGGGCGGACCCGCCGGCCGTGCGCCGGAGCTTGCCCCGGTGACCGCCGACGGCATCGTCGATCTGGACGCGCTCGCCGAGATGTTGAGCCAAGGCGCGCGCTCTCTCGTCTCGGTGATGCTCGCCAATAACGAGACCGGCACCATTCAACCAATTTCGGAAGTCGCTCGCCTAGCGCATGAAGCGGGCGGCCTTCTTCATGTCGACGCCGTTCAGGCGTTCGGCAAGATCGATTTCAACATCAGTGATTTAGGCGCCGATCTTGTATCGGTCTCCGCGCATAAGCTCGGCGGACCCAAAGGAATCGGCGCGCTTGTCATTCGGGATGAGCGAATCGTTCCAAATGCTATTCTGCGCGGCGGCGGCCAGGAGCGCGGACGCCGAGGCGGCACCGAGAATGTCATCGGCATTGCCGGCTTCGGGGCGGCCGCGCGCGCCGCGCTGTCGGCCATGGCGGACGACGCGCCACGGATCGCGGCGCTGCGCGACCGGCTCGAACGCGCGCTGAAACAGCATCCGGGAACGGAAATCATCGCCGGGCGGACGGCGCGACTGCCCAACACCGCGATGGTCGCGCTCATGGGCCTGAAGGCCGAGACCACGGTCATCGGCTTCGATCTTGCCGGCATCGCGATCTCGGCGGGCTCGGCCTGCGCGTCGGGCAAGGTGCATGCCTCCCATGCGCTCGTCGCGATGGGCCTGCCGCCGGAACTCGGCCAGTCGGCGCTGCGATTCAGCCTCGGTTGGACCACGCGGGAGGACGAAATCGACGCGGCCGTCGAGGTCTGGCGCCGACTTGCCAGGGGCGCCGGCGAGGGCTGAGGCGAGAAAACCCGCCTTCGCCACCTCCCGCGCGGCGGCGCCGGCACCCTGCGAAGGGGGTGGCAATCGCCCCGGAACGTCTCTAGATTGGAGTGGTAGTCCGCTGCGGTCCTTGAAACCGTGTGGGGAGAGAAAAGATGCCTGCCGTCGAGGAGACGGTCGAACGCGTTCGCCGCGTCGACGTCGACCAATACCAATATGGGTTCGAGACCGCCGTCGAATCCGAAAAGGCCCCCAAGGGTCTTTCGGAAGACATCGTGCGTTTCATTTCGGCCAAGAAGAACGAGCCGGAATGGATGCTGGAATGGCGGCTCGATGCCTATCGGCGATGGCTGACCATGGCGGAGCCCGACTGGGCAAAGGTCAGCTATCCCAAGATCGACTATCAGGATCTCTACTACTACGCCGCGCCGAAGAAGAAGGCGCTGGCCTCGCTCGACGAGGTCGACCCTGAAATTCTCAAAACCTACGAGAAGCTCGGCATTCCCCTGCGCGAGCAGGAGATGCTCGCCGGCGTCGTGCGCGAGGACGGCTCGACGCCGACGCGGGTCGCGGTCGACGCCGTGTTCGACTCGGTGTCGGTGGCGACGACCTTCAAGGAGGAGCTCAAGAAGGCCGGCGTCATCTTCATGCCGATCTCGGAGGCGCTGCGCGAGCATCCCGATCTGGTGCGCCAATATCTCGGCACCGTGGTGCCGGTGACCGACAACTATTTCGCGACGTTGAACTCGGCGGTGTTTTCCGACGGCTCCTTCGTCTACGTGCCCGAGGGCGTGCGCTGCCCGATGGAGCTGTCGACCTACTTCCGCATCAACGAGCGCAACACCGGCCAATTCGAGCGCACGCTGATCATCGCCGCCAAGGGCTCCTATGTCAGCTATCTCGAGGGCTGCACCGCGCCGCAGCGCGACGAGAACCAGCTTCACGCCGCGGTCGTCGAACTCATCGCGCTCGATGACGCCGAGATCAAATATTCGACGGTGCAGAACTGGTATCCGGGCGACGCCGACGGCAAGGGCGGCATCTACAATTTCGTCACCAAGCGCGGCGACTGCCGCGGCCGGCGGTCGAAGATTTCCTGGACCCAGGTCGAGACCGGCTCGGCGATCACCTGGAAATATCCGAGCTGCGTCCTGCGCGGCGACGATTCGCGCGGCGAGTTCTATTCGATCGCGATCTCGAACGGCCGCCAGCAGGTCGATTCCGGCACCAAGATGATCCATCTCGGCAGGAACACGTCGAGCCGGATCATCTCCAAAGGCATCGCCGCCGGACGCTCGCAGAGCACCTATCGCGGTCTCGTCTCGGCGCATCGCCGGGCCGCGAACGCGCGCAACTTCACCGCCTGCGATTCGCTGCTCATCGGCAATCAATGCGGCGCGCACACGGTGCCCTATATCGAGGCCAAGAATTCGACCGCCACCTTCGAGCATGAGGCGACCACCTCGAAGATTTCCGACGACATGCTGTTTTACTGCGTCCAGCGCGGCCTGTCGGAGGAGGAGGCGGTGGCGCTCGTCGTCAACGGCTTCGTGCGCGACGTGTTGCAGCAATTGCCGATGGAGTTCGCGGTCGAGGCGCAGAAGCTGATCGCGATCTCGCTGGAAGGAAGCGTGGGATGAGCGCGCGGCCCGTCATCAACATCGCCGACGTGCCGCTGCGCGATGGCGGCAATGGCGCGGCGTTCAAGGCCAAGGTCGGCACGTTCGGCGACCGCATCGGCTCGGAAGGAATCGGCGTCATGTTGCATGTCGTCGAGCCGGGCCAGAAGGCGTTCCCGTTTCACGCCCACCACCAGATTCACGAGCTGTTCGTCGTTCTGGAAGGCGAGGGGACCTATCGGTTCGGCGCCGAGCGCTTTCCGATCAAGGCCGGCGACGTTTGCGCGGCGCCGACCGGCGGAGCCGACAGGGCGCACCAGATCATCAACACCGGAACGTCGACGCTGAAATATCTCGGCATCTCGACCAAGGCCGACACAGAGGTCGTGGAATATCCGGACTCGCGGAAATTCGCGACGATCAGCCGGTTCGACTGGTCGAACCCGGCGGCGGGCGGCATCCGCTACGTCGGCCGTGTCGAGAGCAGTCTCAACTATTTTGATGGCGAGGAATGACAGTGACCGCTCTGCTCGAAATCCGAAATCTGTTTGCCCGCGTCGAGGAGCGCGAAATTCTCCACGGCCTGTCGCTGACCGTGAACAAGGGCGAGGTGCACGCCATCATGGGGCCGAACGGCTCGGGCAAGTCGACATTGTCCCATGTGCTCGCCGGCAAGCCCGGCTACGAGGTCACCGGCGGCGAGGTCCTGTTCAACGGCGAGGACCTGCTCGCCATGGAACCCGACATCCGCGCGGCCAAGGGCGTGTTCCTCGCCTTTCAGTATCCGGTCGAAATTCCGGGCGTCGCCACCATGACGTTCCTGCGCGCCGCGCTCAACGCGCAGCGCAAGGCGCGCGGCGAGGCGGAACTGTCGACGCCCGAATTCATGAAGAAGGTGAAGGAAGTCGCCAGCCGCCTCGGCATCGCCCAGGACATGCTCAAGCGCGGCGTCAATGTCGGTTTCTCGGGCGGCGAGAAGAAGCGCAACGAGGTTCTGCAGATGGCGATGCTGGAGCCGCGGCTCTGCATCCTCGACGAGATGGATTCCGGCCTCGACATCGACGCGCTGCGCGTCGCCTCGGAGGGCGTCAACTGGCTGCGCTCGCCCGAGCGCGCCATGGTGGTGATCACGCACTATCAGCGGCTTCTGAACTACATCGTGCCGGACTTCGTCCACGTCATGGCCAAGGGCCGCATCGTCAAGTCGGGCGGCAAGGAACTCGCGCTCGAACTTGAAGCCACCGGCTACGCCGAATTCACCGGCGCGGCGGCCTGAGGCGGGAAGGGACCACGAGCCATGGCGCCGCGACTTGCCCATACCGAAGCCGAGACCGCGCTGGCGGAAGTCTTCGCCGCCGCGCGCGCGCGTCTGCCGGAGGCGCCCGGCGAGGCGAGGGCGTCGGCCTTCGCGCGTTTCGAGGAGCGCGGCCTGCCGCATCGGCGCGTCGAGGACTGGAAATATACCGACCTGCGCGCGTTGATGCGCGTGGCCCTGCCGCTCGCCGCGCCGCCGAATGAAGCGGCATGCGCGCGCGCGCGGGAGACGCTCGCCGCGCACGCGCTGCCCGGCGCCCGCGCGCTCGTTCTGGTCGACGGCGCGTTCGTTCCCGAGCTTAGCGATCTTGCCGGCCTCGAACGGGGTCTTTCGATCAAGCCGCTGACGGCGGCGCTCGCGGCGGGCGAGGCCGCGTTCGCCGACATGGCGGTGGCGACGCAAGCCGCCGGCGATCCGATGTTCGCGCTCAACGCGGCGATGATGAGCGACGGCGTCGTCATCGACATCTCCGATGGCGCGATCGTCGAGCGCCCGATCCGCGTCGCCCATCTCGGCGGCGGCGTGGCGGCGGCGCGTTACACGCGCTCGTTCGTCCGGGTCGGGCGCGGCGCGCGGGTGACGCTGGTGGAATCCTTCCTTCCCGGCGCCGGCGAGGATCAGGTCAACGACGCGATGCTCATGTCGATCGCCGAGGGCGGGCGCGTCGATCACGTCCGCATGGTGGAGGACGGCCCCGGCGCGCTCAACATCGCCACGCTGATGGCGCGGGTCGGCGCCGGCGCGCATCTCAACACCTTCAACCTGACGGCCGGCGCGGCGGTGAGCCGTTATCAGGCCTTCATCGCCTGCGAGGGCGCGGACGCGCGGGTCGAAACCAACGGCGTCAACCTCATCAAGGCGGCGCAGCACGCCGACACCTCGCTGTTCATCGATCACGTCGCGCCGCATTGCGCGAGCCGCGAGACCTTCCGCGCCGTGATCGACAACCGCGCGCGTTCGGTCTTCCAGGGCCGCATCGTCGTCCGCGCCGAGGCGCAGAAGACCGACGCCAAGATGATGACGCGGGCGCTGCTTCTGTCCGACGAGGCGGAAGCCGACGCCAAGCCGGAGCTCGAAATCTACGCCGACGATGTCGCCTGCGGCCACGGCGCGACTTCCGGCGCGCTGGACCGCAACCTGCTGTTCTATTTGCGCGCGCGCGGCCTGCCGGAGGCCGAGGCGCAGGCGCTGCTGATCCAGGCTTTCGTCGGCGAGGCGATCGAATCGATCGGCGACGACGGCTTGCGCGAGGCGGCGATCGCGGCGGCGGCGCGCTATCTCGCCGCGCGGAGGACTTAGGAATGCATCCGGCCATCGTCAACGGCGCCTTTGATGTCGCGCGCGTCCGCGCGGATTTTCCCGCGCTGGCGCTCATGCCCTACGGCAAGCCGCTCGTCTATCTCGACAACGCCGCCTCGGCGCAGAAGCCGCAGGCCGTGCTCGACCGGATGATGAAGGCCTACCGCGAGGAATACGCCAACGTCCATCGCGGCATGCACTACCTCGCCAACGCCGCGACCGAGGCCTATGAGGGCGCGCGCGAGAAGGTCGCGCGTTTCCTCAACGCGCCGCGCAACGAGGAGATCATCTTCACCCGCAACGCCACCGAGGCGATCAACCTCGTGGCGTCGTCTTACGGCGCGCCGAACATCGGGGAGGGCGACGAGATCGTGCTCTCGATCATGGAGCACCATTCCAACATCGTGCCGTGGAATTTCCTGCGCGAGCGCCAGGGCGCGGTGCTGAAATGGGCGCCGGTCGACGACGACGGCAATTTCCTGCTCGACGAGTTCGAGAAGCTGCTCGGCCCGCGCGTCAAGCTCGTCGCCATCACGCATATGTCGAACGCGCTCGGCACCGTCGTGCCGGTGAAGGACGTCGTCAAACTGGCCAAGGCGCGCGGCATTCCGGTGTTGATCGACGGCAGCCAGGCGGCGGTGCATCTGCCGGTCGACGTCCAGGACATCGGCTGCGATTTCTACATCATCACCGGCCACAAGCTTTATGGTCCGAGCGGGATCGGCGCGCTGTGGGCGAAATACGAGCATCTGGTCGCGATGCGGCCCTATAACGGCGGCGGCGAGATGATCCGCGAGGTGACGCGGGATTTCGTCACCTATGGCGATCCGCCCTACAAGTTCGAGGCGGGCACGCCCTCGATCGTGCCGGCGATCGGGCTCGGCGCCGCGCTCGACTACATCACCTCGATCGGCAAGGAGCGCATCGCCGCGCACGAATCGGCGCTGGTGTCCTACGCGACCGATCGGCTGCGCGAGATCAACGCGCTGCGCGTCATCGGCACGGCGCGCGACAAGGGCGCGATCGTCTCGTTCGAGATCAAGGGGGCCCATCCCCACGATATCGCCACCGTGATCGACCGCTCGGGCGTCGCGGTGCGCGCGGGCACGCATTGCGTCATGCCGCTGCTCGATCGCTTCGGCGTGCCGGCGACCTGCCGGGCGTCGTTCGCGATGTACAACACCCGCGAGGAAGTGGACGTGTTGGCGCGGGCGCTCAACAAGGCACGAGAGCTGTTCACATGATGGACGAAGCGCATTCCGAAGTCCCCCGCGAGGAAGGGCGGGACGACCGGCCGGCGAAGATCGAGCGGAATTCGGCGTTGACCGAGGAGGAGACCGAACGTCTCTCCGAGGCGATCGTCCAGGCGCTCAAGACCGTCACCGATCCGGAAATTCCCGCCGACATCTACGAGCTCGGGCTGATCTACCGCGTCGACATCAAGGACGACCGCTCGGTCGCGGTCGATATGACGCTGACGACGCCGAACTGTCCGGTCGCGGGCGATCTGCCCGGCATGGTCGAGAACGCGGTGGCGAGCGTTCCCGGCGTCGGCGCGGTCACGGTCGCGCTGGTCTGGGATCCGCCCTGGACGCCGGATCGCATGTCGGAGGAAGCACGGCTGTTGCTGAACATGTGGTGAGAGCGGCAAGGCGCCCCCTGGCGCGCGGCCTTCACGCCAAATGACGGAGACGAACGAGATGACGCAGACAACGCAGACGATGGCGCCGCGCCCGCGGCCGCGGGTCATCAGCCTGACCGAGGCGGCGGCCGAGCGCATTCGCGGCCTGATGGCGCGTGCCGACAAGCCGATCGCCGGCCTGCGCGTCGGCGTCAAGAACGCCGGCTGCGCGGGCATGTCCTACACGGTCGAATTCGCCGAGGCGGTGCTGCCGAGCGACGAGGCGGTCGAGGACAAGGGCGTGCGGGTCTTCATCGATCCGAAGGCGGTGCTGTTTCTGCTCGGCACCGAAATGGATTTCAAGACGGACAAGTTCTCCTCGCAATTCGTGTTCAACAATCCGAACCAGACCGGCGCCTGCGGATGCGGCGAGTCGGTCCAGATCGAACCGGCGAAGAACTGATCAAGGGACGTCGCAGGGCGATGAAGGACCCGGACGCGATCGCGCAGCTCTTTTCGGAGTTCGGGCCGGTCAGCGTCCGCCGGATGTTCGGCGGCGTCGGCATTTTCGCCGACGGGCTGATGATCGGCTTGGGGTACCGCGACGAGGTCTATCTCAAGACCGACGACGCCACCGCCCGGCGCTTCGCCGCCGCCGGCTCCTCGCCATTCGTCTACGAGGCCAAGGGCCGCGAGCTTCAACTCGCATATTGGCGTCTGCCGACGCGCCTCTATGACGATCCGGCGGAACTGGCGGAGTGGGCGAAAGAGGCGCTGGCCGTGGCGCGTCGCGCCAACGACAGGAAGGTCACGCGCGGCGCGCGCTCGTCCGCCGGGACATCCAAAGCAGCCAAGCCAACCAAGCCAACCAAGCCAACCAAGCCAACCAAGCCAACCAAGCCAACAAGGCCGATCGGGTCATCCAAGCCGACCAAGTCGGCAAAGCCGACGAAGCCCGCCAAGAAGGCGGCGAAGTCCACCGGCCGAAAGAAGGCCGCGAACGCGGATCGATCGGGAAAGGCGCCGGCGAGGCGACCGGCGAAAGGCAAGCACGCGCGCGCCTAGACTTGATTTCCCCACGCGGGGGCGGGCAGCGCGCCCGGGCTCAGGCGACCAGGCTCGTCCGCGAGTCGACCTGATATTCGGGATCGGCCTCGCAGATGACGCGATTGCGGCCATTGCGCTTGGCGGCATAGAGGCAGGCGTCGGCGCGTCCGATCAGCGACTGGATGTCGTCGCTCGGCGCGAGCGTCGCCACCCCGATGGAAATCGTGACGCGGCCGAGAAATTCCCCGGTCGATTTCTTTTTCAGCTCGCGCGCCATGACGGCGCGGCGAATCTGGTCGGTGACGGCGAGCGCCTGGCGCAGCGCGGTGCTGGGGAGGACGATCGCGAATTCCTCTCCGCCGTAGCGGGCCGCCACGTCCTTGCCCTTGATGTTGAGCTTGAGCGTCGTGGCCACGAGACGCAGCACCTGGTCGCCGGTGAGGTGGCCGTAATTGTCGTTGAACTTCTTGAAGTGGTCGATGTCGAGCATCGCCAGCGACAGGCTTTCGCCGCCTTCCTTGGCCTTGGCGACGGCTTCCTCGATCGAGCGATCGAAATATTTGCGGTTGCTGAGGCCGGTGAGCTGGTCCGTGAAGGACTCGGCGCGAATGGTTTCCAGGCTCACATGCAGCGTGGTGATCTCTTCCTTCGAGGCGCGCAGCCGGGCCTCGAGCGCGCGGTTGTTTTCCTGCATCGCGCGGGTGGACTTTTCCAGCGCCTCGACAATGCGAAGAATCGAATCGCGATCGCTGGCCATCGCCAATCGTCCGGCGGCGTCGGAGAGGTTGTCGTCGAAAGCGGTCGTGTGGCCGAGAGCCTCGACGATGCGATGGCGGACGTGATCGATTTCCTCCATCACGCGCGAGCCGACCGTGTCGATGCGCTCCTGGACGGCGGTCTGGGGCAGGTAGCTCTCGCTGATATGCTCCAGCTCGGCTTCGGTCAGCGTGCCGGAACGGGCGAGCGTCTCGTTGATCGCCTTGTTCAGCGTCGCGTTCTGCCCCGACGCATAAGTGTACCAAATCTCGAAATGACGCGGAATTGGCCTGTGGTGGAGCACCTTGAGTTGCCCCATAGCCACTTGCGCGAACGACATGGCGCGTTCGTATTCGTCCACCGACTTCCCCACCGCAAGAATTGCCGGCTCGCCCCGGGCCGCGAAAAATGCGGTCGAATGCGAGCCACCCCCAATACGCGTAGTAGGTTGGACGAGTAACCGTGAACTTCTGGTAAAAAGACGCGAAGCCTATGTGGAATCTTTGATGAATAACGCAACTAATTCGCAGTTGAATTCATATTCATCAGACGCGAATACGCGTCGGCCTAAAGAGAAACGCCGGAAGATGACTGTTATCAACCTGATCCGGCGGGGCTTTCCGAGGTTCGGGACGCGCCGCCGCCGGCTTTTCCGCCGCGCGGGGCTTGGCCTGCTCTTTCGGCGGCTTCGCGTCGCGCTCGCCCCGATCGCGCTGTCGTGACCGCTTGCGCGGTCCCCTCCGCTCCGAATCGTCGTCGGTGCGCGCGCGCGGACGCCGGGATTCCGACCTCGACGGAGCTTCGGCGGACGATTCGGTCGTGCCGCCGCCCTGCAGCGGCGAGGGTTGGCGCGCGATCTCCTGACCGATCAATCGTTCAATCGCGGCCACGGATTTCTCGTCGGCCGCCGTCGCGACGGTGATGGCGGTGCCCAGGCGTCCGGCGCGGCCGGTGCGGCCGATGCGGTGAACGTAATCCTCGGGATGATGCGGTACGTCGAAGTTGAGCACGTGGCTGACGTCGGGAATGTCGAGCCCGCGCGCGGCGACATCGGAGGCGACCAGAAGCTGCTTCTCGCCGCGGCGGAACTGATCGAGCGCGGCCATGCGCGCCGGCTGGTCCATGTCGCCATGAAGCGCGACGGCGGCGAAGCCGTGACGCACCAGCGAGCGGTGCAGGATCGCCACGTCGCGCTTGCGGTTGCAGAACACGATCGCGTTCTTGAAGTCCTTCGCGGTGCGGATCAGGGCGCGCAGGGTCTCGCGCTTGTCGTGTGGCTCGCGGCCGCAACGGACCACCGACTGGGCGATGGTGGTGGCGGCGGTAGCCGGCTTCGAAACCTCGACATTCACCGGATTGTGCAGGAACTGCTCGGTGATGCGGCTGATTTCCGGCGGCATCGTCGCGGTGAAGAACAGCGTCTGGCGGGTGAACGGCACGAGCTTGCAGATGCGCTCGATGTCGGGAATGAAACCCATGTCGAGCATGCGGTCGGCTTCGTCGATCACCAGCAGCTCGACGCCGGTGAGCAACAGGCGCCCGCGCTCGAAATGGTCGAGCAGGCGGCCTGGCGTGGCGATCAGCACGTCGACGCCGCGCGTCAGCTTGGCGTCCTGGTCGTCGAACGAGACGCCGCCGATGAGCAGCGCCATGTTGAGCTTCTGCCCGGAGCCGTATTTCTCGAAGCTGTCGCGCACCTGCGCGGCGAGTTCGCGCGTCGGCTCGAGAATGAGCGTGCGCGGCATGCGCGCGCGCGAGCGGCCTTTTTCCAGGAGGGTGAGCATCGGCAGCACGAAGGCGGCCGTCTTGCCCGTGCCCGTCTGGGCGATTCCCAGGACGTCGCGACGCGCCAGAACGTGGGGGATCGCCTGTTCCTGGATGGGGGTGGGTTGGGTGTAGCCGGCGGCGGTCACCGCCGCGAGAACCTTGTCGGACAAGCCGAGGTTGGAAAAGGACATTGAGCCTCAGGGCGAAACTGCCGTCGGGAATCGCTGAAAGTTAGGTCAAATGCCCCGGAACGGCAGTTGTTCGACGCGGGGCTCATGCGACTGTGTCGACAGACCGGGTGCTTTCGCCGCGGAGACGGGAAAACCGGCCGAAAGGGCCGGAACGCGCCCAAGCGAGAACGTCAACCGGTGGCGAGTTCATCCGCAAGGCCTTGAACCCGTGCGGAAATCGAGATGGGATCGCCACCCACGCGGCAAACGTCGACGCTCACGCCGAACTCAGCCGCGACTGTTACCAACATAGGTGCCGGGGGCGCGAAGTCAATCCGTTTGTCCGGATTAAGATTGATGGATTCGCTCCGAATCGCGCGGCCATTGCGGGCCGATTTACGCGTTCCGCGTCCCGCCGCCGCGCCTTGCGCTCGCATCTTGCCGCGACCGACCGCGCGCCGCGGCACCGATCGGTTGGAGGCGCCGGCACTCATGGCCGAAGCGATCTGGCTTCCGGTCCGATCCTTCGGCCAAGGCTCCGCGCCCGGAGGATTACCCCTATCAATGATTCGATCGCGCGGGATCGCCCGGGCCCTCGCGCGCCGCGCGCGCGAGACGCGAAGGCCATCCGCGACGCCGATCGACGCCGATCAGAGCAAACTCATTACGATTCAAATGTGCAACTAGTTGCCACATCGGACGGTGCGATGACGCGCGGAGCGTGCCCAGGATTGTCCCGCGCGGACGCGCGCCAACCAATCGAGGTTTCGTGCGCCATCGACTAGCACAGCATCCGCAATGAGATAGGCAAAGAGGCGGAGTGCGATTAATTAGCACGGGCGACGCGATGTCCGCGCGCGCGCCGCGCTTGGGCGCGAGCGGTACGTCGAACTATCCGCGCGCGCGGTGAAATTGGCGATTAATCGAAAAAAGAGAATCAGCGCAATAATGCGATGAATTCGATCGCAACATCGCGCCGGCCTCGCGCGGCGCGAGTCAAGGTGGTCGCGTCGGCGTTCGGCCGATGGGAAGATTTCCTTCAGCCATTTTTCTAGATTCACGCGGGTCGACCATGCAGCCGCCGCGCTCGAGTGGAGCCGTTCGCTTATGCGCGACGACACGGGATGTCGTCGGCGAGGCGCTCGCGCGGCTCGCGCGCGCCGGACACGCAACCCGCGGCGTCGATGCACACCAGAAAGGGAACGGAAGATGATGCGTTCGGTCTCGGCCTCTAGTCTGTCGCTGGCCTGCTTCGGCGCCTGGGCGTCGAGCGTGGGGACACTCGCGGCCATCGGCGGCGACAACGCGGCCGCGACCGCGCTCGCGGCGGCGACGACGCTGTGTCTCACCGCCGCCGCGTTGCTGCGGCTACGCGCGCGAGACGGCGACGCCCGGACGAACGAGGTGGTCGCGGCCGCCGCGGCCGGCGATCTGCGCCAGCGCATCGGCGACAATCGCAAAGGCGCGATCGCGCCGCTGTCGCGAAACATCAACCAGGTGCTCGACCAGTTCCTGGCCTTCGGCGAGGAATCGGACAGGGCGATGACCTCGGCGGCGGAGGGGAGTTACGATCGCAAGATCGATACCACGGGGCTCGGCGGCGACCTCGCCCATGTCGCCGGCCACATCAACGCGATGCTCGACCGGATGGCCGCCAACGACAAGCAGCTCGACATGTTCACCGAACGCATGCTGCGCGACGCGGTGACGATCTCGATGACGGTCAACGAGGGCAACATCGCCAACGCCCATATCGTCAACGGCATCCGCATGGCGCGCGACCAGTCGCAAAACATGGCCGCGGCGATCGAGGAAATGGTTTCCGGCATTCAGACCATCAGCGTCGACGCGGAAACGGCGGCCGACCTCTCCAACAAGGCGCAGTCCGTCACCGACGAGGGCCGCCGGGTGATGCAGACGGCGATGTCGGAATTCGCCGGCGTCGAGCAGGCGGTCGAGCAGGCCGGCGCGCGGGTCACCGCGCTGTCGGACGCCTCCGAGGCCATCGCCAGCATTCTGTCCACCATCGAGGCGATCGCGGAGCAGACCAACCTTCTCGCGCTGAACGCCACGATCGAGGCGGCGCGCGCGGGCGACGCCGGGCGCGGTTTCGCGGTCGTCGCCAACGAGGTCAAGAGCCTGGCCACGCAGACCGCGCGCTCGACCGAGGAAATCAGCGGGCGGATCACGCGCCTGCGCGACGAAATGAAAGGTATCGTCCAGACCATGCGCGCCGGCACCGCGGCGATCGCCAGCGGACGGCAGGCGATGCGCGAGATGGAAGGGCGGATGGGCCAGATCAGCCATCTCGTCGGCGAGACGTCGCATCACATGACCGACGTTTCGCGCATTCTCGCCCAGCAGGCGACGGCGGCGAACGAGATTTCCGGCGGCGTGCAGAAGGTGGCGTCCCATTCCGACGACAACGCGATGGCGATCGAGAAGAGCACCGGCTCGCTGACGCGCATCGAAACGGAATTGGGCTCGCTGCTGCAACTCCTGATCAAGCGCGACGTACCCAACAAGGTGCTGCTGGTGGCCAAGTCCGACCACGTGGCATGGAAGAAGCGGCTGACCAACATGCTGATCGGCAATCTTCGGCTGCAACCCGAGGATCTCTCAACCGACCACACCTGCCGGCTCGGCAAATGGTATTTCGGGCCGGACGCGGAAGCCTATCGCCACCGGCCGGCTTTCATCGACCTCGCCGAGCATCACCGCTCCGTCCACGAAAACGGAATCGCGGCCGTGCGCGCGTTCAACGCCGGCAAGCAGGACGAGGCGATGTATCTTTTCGAACTGGTGGAGAAGGCGTCCGACGGCGTCATCGAATGTCTCGACCAGTTGATCGCGGAATCGGGGTCGCATTCCGAGGAAATGGCGGATGCGGGCGGGGAGCAAAGGAGCGCTTGAGCGAGCCGCGCGGGCGCGCGCGACAAGCCTGCCCTCGGCTTCGGTCGCGCGTATGACGGCAAGGCATGCGTGACGCGGGTCGATGCCCGCGTGAGTTGAAGTCGCGCCGCGCGGCGGCGCCGGCGGCCCCCATGCAACAAACGACAGCGGGAAACGGTCGGCTTGCGGCGCCCTTCGGCGCGCCAGGGGGCTCCGCCGGACAATGTAATACCCTCGGAGGCGGCGGAGGATTTTTCAGATAATTCAAGTATTCGAAAGTAATTCTAGAAAAATTACAAGTTTTGCGGATGATGATTGGCGTGTTCCGCCAGATTGTGGTTAAACCCATTTGATACTTGCGAAATTCGATTCCGCACCGGCGGACGAAAAACAAGACGCAACACGCGCGCAGCGTTTCCGTTCGGGAGGAGTCAATGCGCACGCAAGTCGGGATCGTTGGCGCCGGCCCGGCGGGCCTTCTGCTTGCGCACCTTCTCAAGCTTCACGGCATCGACTCGATCATCGTCGAGGGTCTCGGCCGGGCGGTCTGCGAAGGCCGTCGTCGCGCCGGCATGCTGGAGCATTGGGTCGCGCGATTGCTCATCGACACCGGCGTCGGCGACCGGCTCAAGCGCGAAGCCGAATTTCACGACGGCATTTTCATCTCCCATGAGGGCGTGGCCCGGCGCATCGACTTCCAGGCGCTGATCGGCCAGCAGGTCGTCGCCTACGACCAGAAGGATGTCGTCACGGATTTGATCGCGCACCTTCTCGCCGGCGGAACGCAAATTCTGTTCGAGGTCGAGGACGCCGTCCTGCACGACATTCATTCGGACGCGCCGAAGATCAGGTTCAGGCAGGGCGACGACATCCGCCAGATCGATTGCGATTTCATCGTCGGTTGCGACGGCTTCAACGGCATTTCGCGCGCCTGCATTCCCGCGCGCGAGCGCAGCGAGCACGAGATGATCTTGCCTTACGCCTGGCTCGGCATTCTGGCGGAAGCGCCGGCGCCGGAACGGGAGTTCATCTATGGCTGGCACGAGCGCGGCTTCGCGCTGTTTTCGCGCCGCGGAGACAACCTGTCGCGCCACTTCATGCAGTGCGTGCATTCCGAGAGTCAGGATTCCTGGCCGGACAGCCTGATCTGGGACGAACTGACGCTCCGCCTCGGCGGCGCGCGCGAACTGTCGCGCGGCAGGATCCTGCAGAAATCCTACACGCCGATGCGCGCGTTCGTCGCCGAGCCGATGCAGTCGGGCCGGCTGTTCATCGCCGGCGACGCGGCCCATATCGTGCCGCCGACCGGTGCCAAGGGCATGAACCTCGCCATCGCCGACGCATGCGTGCTCGCCGATGCTTTGGCCGATCACTTCATCCGCCACGACGAGGTCAAGCTGCATAATTACACCGACACCTGCCTGCGCCGGGTCTGGTGGGCGCAGCATTTTTCCTGGTGGCTCACCAATCTCCTGCATGCCGACGTCCAGAGGCACACCTTCAACCTGCGGCGCCAAAGCGCGGAGATCGACCATCTGCTGAACTCGCAGGCGGCGATGACGATGCTCGCGGAGAATTTCTGCGGCAGGCCGTACGACCCGTTTTAGAGCGGGCCCGCCGCGAGTTTGAACTCCGGCGCGAGGATTTGCTCTGGGCGCGGAATTCAACGAACCTCGAATCCGAGATGCCGCGACGCGATCGCGGCGCGGCCGTGGCGCGCCGTCCACACGATCCTAAAATAGCTTCCGCGAGCGCGCGCGCGTCTTGAAGCGCTGCCGGTTCGTCCTATCATCGCGGCGCGTGGCGGATTCCGGCGATCGGGAGACCGTGGCGGCGCGGGGAGGGAGGAAGATATGGCGTTCTGGCGGACCGAAGGTGGCGGGCTCGCGCTGCTGCGTCATCACACGGTGGCGCTGTACGGTCTTTTGTCCTGGGTCATTCCGTTCATCGCCGCGTTCGCCTTCATCGGCCCTGGCGGCAAACTCCACGTGCCGCAGCCGCTGTTCAAGTCGGCGATGGTGGTGATCGCGGGCGCGGTCGGCGCGTTTCTGCTGGCGCGCACGTTTCGCCGCGTTCCTCCCACGCGCGGCAACGGCATCGTCATCGGCCTCTACTGGCTCGCGATCAACCTCGTGCTCGATTTTCTCGTGTTGCTGCCGATGAACAAGATGAAGCCGACGGACTATCTGATGGACATCGGCCTGCGCTACCTGCTCATCCCCATCATCGCCACCGCCATGGGCGCGGTGGGAGAGCGGGCGGGGCGGTGAGGCGAGGTCAGGACATCGCCTTTGTGGACGAAGCACTTGCAACGCACGGCCGCTCGATGGCCTACCGCATTTGACGATTTGAGTCGGCGGTAAATCGTGATAGCTCCAAAATTCATTCGCGAAATCGAGGAAGGCGATGAGCGCGCGAGATTTCATCGCCATTGATGTCGAAACGGCGAATGCTAGTTATTCGTGCATTTGTTCGGTCGGTTTGGTTCATTTCAGAGCGGGAGAAGTATTTAAGAGTTTGAATATTCTCGTCGATCCAGAAGATGAGTTTTCCGGGATGAATATAGCCATCCACGGGATCCGACCCGAAGATGTGGTTGGGAAGCCGACCATGAAGGATGTGATCCCGCTTCTTGGAGAGCACTTCGTTGGTTCGATAATCGTGCATCATAGTCCATTTGATCGCGCCGCAATTCGCAAGGCGGCGGCAAAATATGGTCTTGGCGAGTTGCCGTGTCACTGGATTGATACGCTCAGCGTGGCGCGTCGTGCGTGGGAAAGTTTTCGCGACAACGGCGGGTACGGGTTGAAAAATCTCGCGCGGATTTTCTCGATCGAATTTGAACATCACGTCGCTTCGGAAGATGCGCGGGCCGCCGGACTAATACTGTTACGCGCGATGAAGGACACGGGACTAGGCCTTGAGGATTGGATCGCCCAGCGCGCCGGGGCGGAAAATCGGAAAACATACACGGATTGCGCGTGAAGCCACTTGCGGCGGGCCACTGACTGGGCAAACGATCGTCTTTACTGGCGCGCTAAGATTGTCGCGAAACGAAGCCGCCGAATTGGCGGCGCAATCGGGCGCGGCCGTCGAAGATCGCATTACAAGAATGACGACAGTGCTCGTGGTGGGCGATCAGGATCCGAGAATCATGAAAGGGAATGCGAAAAGCGCGAAACAAAAAAAGGGCGGAAGAGCTTATGTCGACCGGGACGAGCATCAGGATCGTTTTCGAGAGCGATTTTCTGCTGATGTTGAATTGAAGCATTCGCCCCTCACACATCCAGCAACTCGTCCTTCGCGAATTCCGCGCGTTCCTGAATGAACGCGAAGCGCGCCTCCGCCTTGGTGCCCATCAGCCGCTCGACGGAATCGGCGGTGTCCTCGCGGTCGTCGGCGAGCAGCACGACGCGCAAGAGCGTGCGCTTGCGCGGGTCCATGGTGGTTTCCTTGAGCTGCGCCGGCATCATCTCGCCGAGCCCCTTGAAGCGACCGATCTCGACCTTGGCGCTGGCGTGGAATTCCTTCTTGATGAGTTCGTCGCGATGCCTGTCGTCGCGCGCGTAGAAGGTCTTGGCGCCGTGGGTGAGGCGGTAGAGCGGCGGCACCGCGAGATGAAGATGGCCTTCGTCGATCAGGCGCGGCATCTGGCGGTAGAAGAAGGTGATCAGCAGCGAGGCGATGTGGGCGCCGTCGACGTCGGCGTCGGTCATGATGATGACGCGGCCGTAGCGCAGATCCTCCTCGCGATAATGCGTGCCGGTGCCGCAGCCCAGCGCCTGGACGAGATCGGCGAGTTGCTGGTTGCCGGCGAGCTTGTCCTTGCCGGCGGAGGCGACGTTGAGGATCTTGCCGCGCAGCGGCAGCACCGCCTGCGTGGCGCGGTCGCGCGCCTGCTTGGCGCTACCTCCGGCCGAGTCGCCCTCGACGATGAACAGTTCCGAGCTTTCCGCGGCCGAATTGGTGCAGTCGGCGAGCTTGCCGGGCAGGCGCAGCTTGCGCACCGCGCTCTTGCGCGAGATCTCCTTTTCCGCGCGTCGGCGCAGGCGTTCGTCGGCGCGCTCGACGACGAATTCGAGCAGCTTGTTGGCCTGGGCCGGATTGCCGGCGAGCCAGTGATCGAACGGGTCCTTGATCGCGGCCTCGACGATGCGCTGGGCCTCGGCGGTGGCGAGCCGGTCCTTGGTCTGGCCCTGGAACTCCGGCTCGCGGATGAAGACGGAGAGCATCGCGGCCGCGCCCGCCATCACGTCGTCGGAGGTGATGGAGGAGGCGCGCTTTTCCTGTCCAACGCGCCCAGCATGATCCTTGAGGCCGCGCAGCAGCGCGGCGCGCAGCCCGCTTTCATGCGTGCCGCCGTCGGGCGTCGGGATGGTGTTGGTGTAGGAGGACAGAAAGCCGTCGGCGTCGGCCGTCCACGCCACCGCCCATTCGCAGGCGCCGTGCGCGCCGGTCTTGCCCGCGCGGCCGGAAAAGATGTCCGGGTGCACCAGCGTGTCGTTGTGGATCGCGGCGGCGAGATAGTCCTTGAGCCCGCCGGGGAAGTGGAAAGTGTCCTCGGCCGGCACGTCCTCGATGCCGCGCAGGAGGTCGGGCGCGCAGCGCCAGCGGATTTCGACGCCGCCGAACAGATAGGCCTTCGAGCGCGCCATCTTGAACAGGCGTTGCGGCTTGAACGTCGCCTTGGCGCCGAAAATGTCGGGGTCGGGTTTGAAGCGCACGCGCGTGCCACGGCGGTTGGAAACCTTGCCCAGGTTTTCGAGCTTGCCCTTGGGCAGGCCGCGCTCGAACGCCATGCGATGGAGTTGCTGGCCGCGCGCGACCTCGACCTCCAGCCGCGAGGAGAGGGCGTTAACGACGGAAACGCCGACGCCGTGGAGGCCGCCGGAGGTCTCGTACACCTTGGAATCGAATTTGCCGCCGGCGTGCAGCGTGCACATGATGACTTCGAGCGCGGACTTCTTGGGGAATTTCGGATGCGGATCGACCGGGATGCCGCGCCCGTTGTCGCTCACGGTGAGAAAGCCGTCCGCGCCGAGCTCCACCTCGATGAAACTGGCGTGGCCGGCGAGCGCCTCGTCCATCGAATTGTCGATGACCTCGGCGAAGAGGTGGTGCAATGCCTTTTCGTCGGTGCCGCCGATATACATGCCGGGACGGCGGCGGACGGGCTCAAGGCCTTCCAGCACCTCGATGTCGCGGGCGGTATAGCCGGCTTCCGCGCCCGTTGCCGGTCGCGCCGCGGCCCGGCCTGAGGCCTTGGCGCCGCGCTTGGCGGGCGCGAACAGGTCGGCGCCGGATGACGCAGCTTGTTTTTTTGATTTTAATGCCTTAGCCATGTTTCTTTATGTCGTTTCGAGGTTTTTCATGATCGAATCAGTCATTCTCGACTATGCCATGGATGATGCCGGCGATGATGCCGTCAATGTGACCGGGACCATTTCCCGGCGCGGCGGGGCCGTCTCCACGAAAAGAATTTCTCCAGATTCAATGGCTTGAGCTAAACCTAGCGGCGGAACCGGGTTCTGCTTCCGCGCGAATTGCCGCCGCGCCGTCTGCGGTCGCGCGGCTTGTCTGGCGCCTGCCGTTGACCACATGGGCGGAAAGCCATTGGGCGGCGTGAGCCATTCGGCTACTCACGTCGCGTTGGAATTGACGCCGACAATGGACGGGAATTCGGAAAGCCATGAGCCTCGACGGTTTCGCGCAATCGGTGACGGCCTTCGTTCAGACGCATCAGGTCTGGGCGGCGCCCATCGTGTTCGCGCTGGCGTTCGGAGAATCGATCGCCTTCCTGTCGCTGCTGCTGCCGGCATGGGGCGCGCTCGTCGCGCTCGGCGCGGCCTTCGGCGCGAGCGGGCTCGACTTCGTTCCGATCTGGATCGCCGGCGCGCTCGGCGCGGCGCTCGGCGACTGGGTCTCGTTCTGGCTCGGCGACAAGTTCAAGCACCAAGTCTTTCACATGTGGCCGCTGTCGCGCCATCCCGACATGCTGCCGCGCGCCGAAGCATTCGTGCGCCATTGGGGCGTGCCGGGCATTTTCATCGGACGCTTCTTCGGCCCCTTGCGCGCCTCGGTGCCGCTGGTCGCCGGCATTTTCGAAATGCCCTATTGGCATTTCCAGGCGGCGAACTTCATTTCGGCCTTCGTCTGGGCGGGCGTACTTCTGCTGTTCGGCGATGTCGCCGCCAAGGCGGTGAACGGCTTCGGGATCCTCTGGAACATGCTCTGACGCGCGACGTTCGCCCTTGTCCGGCGGCGGCGTTTGGCGCATGAGATGGCCCCGCGCGGCGCGGGCGACCGGAACCGGAATACTGAAACCGGAATCCCGACACCGGGGAACTGACACCGGGAAACTGACACCGGATTTTTGACCATGGCGGAAAAGAAGAAGATCGGCATTCTGGGCGCGTCGGGCTATACCGGCGCCGAACTTGTGCGGCTGCTCCTGCGCCACCCGCGCGTCGACATCGTGCTGATGACCGCCGACCGCAAGGCCGGCCAGAAGATGGGCGACGTCTTTCCGCAATTCGCGCCCTACGACCTGCCGACGCTGGTGGCGATCGACGCGGTCGATTGGGCGGCGGCGGGGCTCGACCTCGTGTTCTGCGCGCTGCCGCACGCGACGACGCAGACGGTGCTCAAGGACCTGCTCGCCAAGGCGCCGGCGACCAAGGTCGTCGACCTGTCGGCCGATTTCCGGCTGCGCGATCCGGCCGCCTACGCCAAATGGTACGGCCACGACCATCACGCGCTCGAATTGCAGCGCGAGGCCGTCTATGGGCTCGTCGAGGTCTATCGGCGCGACATCCGCAAGGCCCGGCTCGTCGCCAATCCCGGCTGCTACACCACGTCGGCGCAATTGCCGCTGATCCCGCTCATCAAGGCGAAGGCGGTGGAAACCGAGGGCATCGTCGTCGACGCCAAGTCGGGCATGACCGGGGCAGGGCGCGCGGCCAAGGAAGAGATGCTGTTTTCGGAAGTGTCGGAAGGCTTCCACGCCTATGGCGTCGCGCATCACCGCCACATGGCCGAGCTCGACCAGGAATTCAGCAAGGCCGCCGGCAAAGAGGTGATCGTCTCCTTCACGCCGCATCTCGTGCCGATGAACCGGGGCATTCTCGCCACGATCTACGTCGTCGGGCGGCGCGGGCGCACCGGCGCGGACCTTCACGCGATCCTGGCCGAGACCTACGCCAAGGAGCCGTTCGTCCACGTCCTGCCGCTGGGCAAGGTGCCGCAGACGCGCCACGTGCGCGGCTCGAACATGACCTTCATCGGGGTCGTGGCCGATCGCGTGCCCGGCCGCGCGATCATCTGCTCGGCGCTCGACAACCTGACCAAGGGTGCCTCGGGCCAAGCCGTGCAGAACATGAACCTGATGCTCGGCTTCGCCGAGACGCTCGGCATCGATCAGCCGGCGATGTTTCCCTAGCGTAGAGTTCGGCTGGACGAGGCCGTCCCGCCGCGATGAAGCGTTCCAACCTCAATGCCTCGAGCAATCCCGGCCGCGAATGCGGCTTCCGCTCTTGCCGCGCGAGCGCGCGGCCGCGTCACAGCTTGCCGAAAACCGCTAGCGCCAGCACCGCCTGGCACAGGAAGCCGACGGTGAAGGCGAGCGTACGCAGGACCGGAATGCCGAGCCCATAAATGATGACATGGGCGAGCCGCGCCCAGAAATAGACCGCGCAGGCCGCCGCCGTCCACGCCGTCGAATAATCGAGCGCGTTGAGGATCAGCACCAAGGCGGCGAAGACGGCGAGGTTTTCGACCGCGTTGTCGTGGGCGTAGAACAGGCGCTGCGCCCAGGGCGATTGGGGCTTGTCGTTGCGCGAGGGATTGGCCATCGCGCCCATCAGGCCGCGAACAAAGACACGATCGAGCGTATAAGGCAGCCAGATCAGCCCCGTCAGGATCGTGGTCAGCGTCAGCCAGAACAATTCGCGCGTCATGTTGATTTCTCCGCAGGGTTCGCGAGTTTTCGAGAGCGATTCATGGGAAATTGTAACGATAGGGCGACGCGGCGCAATCCGCGCGCCGCGGGAGATGAAACGGAAATCAGGCTTTCACGCGGACATAGCTGCCCGGCGCGTCCTCGATGGCCAGCAGCGCGCCGCTGCCCGGACGCCTGGCCGGGACTTCCTCCTCCGTGTCGGTCTGCCGGATCCAGGCGATCCAGTCCACCCACCATGAACCGGGATGCTCGACGGCCGTCTTCATCCACGCGTCCAGCGTCTTGGCGTTGGAGCGCTCGTTGGTCCAGTACTGGTATTTGTTGGCCGCGGGCGGATTGACCACGCCGGCGATGTGGCCGGAGCCCGCCAGCACGAAGCGCATCGGTCCACCGAAGAACAGCGAGCCGAGGAACACGGACTTGGCCGGCGCGATATGGTCCTCGCGCGTGGCGAGGTTGTAGATCGGCACCTTCACCTTGGACAGATCGAGCTGGATGTTGTCGATCACCAGGGTGCCCTTGGTCAGGCGGTTCTCCAGATAGCAATTGCGCAGGTAGAAGGAATGGTTGGCCGCGGCCATGCGGGTGGCGTCGGAATTCCAGAACAGCAGATCGAACGCGGCCGGCGGCTGCCCCTTCATGTAATTGTTGATGACGTAGGGCCAGATCAGCTCGTTGGACCGCAGCAGGTTGAAGGCGGTCGCCATCTTGCTGCCTTCGAGATAGCCGGTCTCCTTCATCGTGCGCTCGACCGCGGCGATCTGTTCCTCGTCGACGAAAACGAGCAGATCGCCGGCATAGGTGAAATCGACCTGCGTCGTTAGGTAGGTGGCCGAGGTCAGGCGCACGCGGCGGGTCGCGGCGAGCCATGCCATGGTCACCGCGAGCATCGTGCCGCCGACGCAATAGCCGAGCGCGTGAACCTTGAGCTCGCCGGTCGCCTTCTCAACGGCGTCCATCGCCGCGAGGACGCCGTTGTGCATGTAGTCCTCGAAGGTCTTATCGGCCTGGTCGCGGTCCGGATTGACCCAGGAGACGACGAACACCGTCAGGCCTTGGTCGACGCACCATTTGATGTAGGATTTCTCCGGCCTCAAATCGAGCACGTAGAACTTGTTGATCCATGGCGGAATGATCAACAGCGGCGTGCGCAGCACCTTTTCTGTGGTCGGCTCGTATTGAATGAGCTGCATCAGCTCGTTCTGGAACACGACCTTGCCCGGCGTGACCGCGAGATCGCGCCCGACCTCAAGACGCGAGGTATCGGCCAGGCGAATGCGCAGGCTGCCGTGGCCGGCCTCGACGTCCTCGGCGAGCATCTTCATGCCGCGCACGAGATTGTCGGCGTTGGAGGTCACCGTCTCGCGCAGGAGTTCCGGGTTGGTGAACAGGAAGTTCGACGGCGCGAAGGCGTTGGTGATCTGCTGGATGTAGAATTCGGCCTTGTGGCGCGTGTGGGGATCAAGGCCCTCGGCGTTGTCGACGAGCTCGCGCGCCCATTTGGCGGTGAGGAGATAGGCCTGCTTGATGAAGTCGAAGAAGGCGTTTTCGCTCCACTGCGAGTCCATGAAGCGCTTGTCGCGGGCGGCGGGCGCGATCACCGGCCCGACGTCGTGCTCGCCGACCATGCGGCGCGCCATATGGCCCCAGAGGTCGAGATAGGACTTGCCGAGCGTGGTCTGCATCTCGGCGGCCCGGTGCGGGTCGGACAGCCAATATTGCATCACCGTGGTGAGCGTCTTGGCGACCTCACTCATTTCGCCGGCCACGAGCGCGGTCGAGGCTCCGCCGTTTTCGCGCGGCTTGAGATAGGCGGCCAGCGCCTTTCCGCCTTCCTCCATGACCCTCGCGATGTTGAGCGCGAAGAATTCTGGATTGAAGCTGCCGCCGTTTTCGGAGGTATCGCCTGGTGGGGGGGATTTCGTGTTCATGCCCTGTCAACGCCCATGGGCTACGTTATAGGTATCGGGGGGATACGCGCACGGGGGTCGCATATTGACATATTCCCGTTGGTTCCGCTTCCAATTCGCGGAAGTTTTGCGTTGCAATATCAGAAACATGGTTTGGACATATTGCCTCGCTAGGCGCGCGGACGGAAATGCGGCGGCGTTCCGGCCGATCACGATCGCGTGGACGCGCGCGCATAGGCCGAAAGTCGATGATCGGGCGCGCCAGAATGCCGGAGCGGCCATGTGGACGGGACGCGTCATGATAGCGCAACCGATCGGCGACCAGGAGAGCGGGGCGCTCCCGACCGCCCGCCGCGCGGTTTTGCCGCGTTGGCCGGCGACGATGATTGCGGCCGCGGCATTGCTGGCATGCGCGGGCTGTTCGACCTTTACCGACTTCCAGACTGTAATGCGCGTTCCCGATGGAACGCCGTCGCGGCCTGAGACCCCTTACGAATTTCCCGCCGTCTACGAAACGCCGCCCCAGCGCGAAAACGCCTTGCTGGAGCCGGCCGAACAGGAGCGGGTCGAGCGCGACCTCGTGCGCATGCGCGACCGTCAGGCGGTTCGTAACACCACGACGCCAGCGAAGGGGCGCGCTCAGCGCCCTCGCGGGAAGGGCGCCGATCCCGATCCTGACACTGGCGCGGCCGACGAGCCGTGATAAAAGGCGCAATCGAGCGGGTGATTCAGGTCTAGCGCGTCGGAATCACCCGGGGCATCGTCCCGCGGAGCCTCACGTCCCATGGAAGAGTTCTATCGAATAAGGCGACTTCCCCCTTACGTCTTCGAGCAGGTCAACCGCGCGAAGGCGGCGGCCCGCAACGCCGGCGCCGACATCATCGACCTGGGCATGGGCAATCCCGACCTGCCGGCCCCGCAGCACGTCGTCGACAAGCTCAAGGAGACGCTGGGCAAGCCGCGCACCGACCGCTATTCGGCCTCGCGCGGCATCACCGGCCTGCGCCGGGCGCAGGCGGCCTATTACGCGCGCCGTTTCGGCGTCAAGCTCAACCCCGACACCCAGGTCGTCGCCACGCTCGGCTCGAAGGAGGGCTTCGCCAATGTCGCCCAGGCGATCACCTCGCCGGGCGACGTGGTGCTGGTGCCCAATCCGAGCTACCCGATCCACGCCTTCGGCTTCCTGCTCGCCGGCGGAGTCATCCGCACGATTCCGGCCGAGCCGACGCCGGCCTATTTCGAGGCGCTGGAGCGCGCGATCATCCATTCGATCCCGAAGCCGATCGCGGTGATCGTCTGCTATCCGTCGAACCCGACCGCGTGCGTGGCCGATCTCGATTTCTATCGCGACCTCGTCGCCTTCGCCAAGAAGCACGAGATTTTCGTGCTGTCCGATCTCGCTTACGCGGAAGTCTATTTCGACGATCACGTGCCCCCGTCGGTGCTGCAGGTGCCGGGCGCGATGGATGTCGCCGTCGAGTTCACCTCGATGTCCAAGACCTATTCGATGGCCGGCTGGCGCATGGGCTTCGCGGTCGGCAACGAGCGCATCATCGCCGCGCTCGCGCGGGTGAAGTCGTATCTCGACTATGGCGCGTTCACGCCGGTCCAGGTCGCCGCCGCCGCGGCGCTCAACGGGCCGGACGATTGCATCCGCGAGATGCGCGATACCTATCGCAAGCGGCGCGACGTGCTGGTGGAATCCTTCGCGCGGGCGGGCTGGGAAATTCCCGCGCCGACCGCCTCGATGTTCGCCTGGGCGCCGCTGCCGGAATCGTTCCGCGGCATGGGATCGATGCAGTTCGCCACGCTGCTGGTGGAGAAAGCCTCGGTCGCGGTCTCGCCGGGCATCGGCTTCGGCGAGCATGGCGAGAACTACGTCCGCATCGCCATGGTCGAGAACGAGCAGCGCATTCGCCAGGCGGCGCGCAATATCCGGCGCTTTCTCGAGACCGGCGTCGAAACCCTGCACAATGTCGTTCCCATCGCCAACCGGCGTTAATTCCCTCTACAGGTCTTCAATTCCATGGTTGCTCCACTGAGAGTGGGTATCGCGGGCCTCGGCACCGTCGGGGCCGCGACTTTTCGCCTGATGACCCGTCAGGAACGCCAGCTTGCGGCGCGGTGCGGACGGCGCATTCGCGTCGTCGCCGTCGCGGCCAAGGACATCCAGCCGGGGATCGACCTTCGCGGCATCAGGCGCGCGGCCACCCCGGCCGCGCTCGCCGCCGATCCGGAAATCGACTGTTTCGTTGAATTGATGGGCGGGGCGGGAGAGCCGGCGCTGTCGTCGGTCGAGATCGCGCTCAAGAGCGGCAAATCGGTCGTGACCGCGAACAAGGCGTTGATCGCCAAGCACGGCACGCGTCTGGCGATGCTCGCCGAGCGACATGGCGGGGCGCTTAATTTCGAGGCCGCGGTCGGGGGCGCCATTCCGATCATCAAGACCGTGCGCGAGGGCTTTACCGCCAACCAGTTCCATCGCGTCTACGGCATCCTCAACGGCACCTGCAACTACATCCTTACACGGATGGAGGAGGAGGGGCTGTCGTTCGCCGATTGCCTGAAGGACGCGCAGCGCCTCGGCTACGCGGAAGCGAATCCCGCCTTCGACATCGACGGCCACGACACCGCGCAAAAGCTCGCGATCCTGGCCAGCCTCGCGTTCGGCAACAAGGTCGACCAGAGCGCGGTCTATGTCGAGGGCATTTCCTCGATCACCCCGGAAGACCTCAAGGCGGCCGAGGATCTCGGCTACCGCGTCAAGCTGCTGGGCGTCGCCGTGCGGACCGAGACCGGCATCGAGCAGCGCGTGCATCCGACCATGGTGCCGCGCACGTCCTCGATCGCGCAGGTGATGGGCGTCACCAACGCGGTGACCATCGACGGCGACAACATGCCGCCGATCACGCTGGTGGGGCCGGGCGCCGGCGGACATTCGACCGCCTCGGCGGTGGTCGCCGACATCGCCGATATCGCCCGCGGCGTGCGGGTGGCGCCGTTCGGACTGCCGGTCGCCAAGCTCAAGACCGTGACCAAGGCGCCGATGCGCCACCACGGCGGCGGCTACTACATCCGCCTTCTCGCGCGCGACCTGCCGGGAACCGCGGCGACGATCGCGACGCGGCTCGCCGAGCAGCATATCTCGCTGGAATCGATCGTGCAGCGCCATCGCGACGCGGTCGCCGAATCGTCCAAGCGCAAGAGCGTTCTTGTTCCCGTCATCCTGATCACCTACGCCACGACCGAGGATGCCGTGCGCCGCGCGCTGCAGGCCGTTCGGCGCGACCGGGTGATTTCCGGACGCCCGCAGGTGATCCGGATCGAAAAGAACTAGCAAGGGGTCGGATCGCCGGCCCGTTTGAGGAGAATGATCGTGTCCCCGAATTTGACCGTTCCCGCCAGCTTGTTGATGGAACGCATCCTGTCGCTCGAGATCGTGCGCGTGACGGAGCGCGCGGCGGTGGCCGCGGCGCGCCTGCGCGGCCATGGCGACGAGAAGGCGGCGGACCAGGCCGCGGTCGACGCGATGCGGCGCGAGCTCAACAATCTGCCGATCGACGGCACCATCGTGATCGGCGAGGGTGAGCGCGACGAGGCGCCGATGCTGTTCATCGGCGAGAAGGTCGGCAAGCTTGCCGGCCTCAATGTCGACATCGCCGTCGATCCGCTCGAAGGCACGACGCTGTGCGCCAAGAACATGCCGGGCGCGATCGCGACCATGGCCATGGCCGAGGGCGGCACGCTGCTCAACGCCCCCGACGTCTACATGGACAAGATCGCCATCGGCCCGGGCTATCCGAAGGGCGTTGTCGACCTCGACGCCAAGCCGGAGGAGAACATCATCCGCCTCGCCAAGGCCAAGGACGTGCCGCCGTCGGCGATCACCGCGCTGATCCTCGACCGGCCGCGCCACGCCCCGCTGATCGCGGGCGTGCGCAAGACCGGGGCGGCCGTGCGCCTGATCACCGATGGCGATGTCGCCGGCGTCATCCACACCGCAGATCCCGACAACACCGGCGTCGACATCTACATGGGCATCGGCGGCGCGCCCGAGGGCGTGCTGGCGGCGGCCGCGCTGCGCTGCATCGGCGGGCAGATGCAGTGCCGTCTCGTCCTCGACAACGCCGAGAAGCGGGAACGCGCGGCCAAAATGGGCGTCACCGATCCGCGCAAGAAATACGAGATCGAGGACATGGTCACCGGCGACTGCCTGTTCGCGGCGACCGGGGTGACCGACGGCTCGATGCTGCGGGGCGTGAAGTTCCGCAAGAACGTGATCGAGACCGAGACGGTGGTGATGCGCTCGGTGACGGGAACGGTGCGCTGGATCCACGCCGAGCATCGCGAGCTCGGCAAGTTCCACCTCGAATGATCGTCGCGCGCGCGACTTGCCGCGTCGGCGTCAATATGAGGTGCTGTCGCGCCAGGTGAACAGGCGGCTCGCGGCGTAGTTCCACACCGCGCCGATCGCCGCGCCCGCGAGCCCGGCGACCCACCATTCGCGCGGGCTTGTGTAGATGAGGTCGGCGACGCCGACATTGGCCGCCGCGCCGAACGAGCACACCAGGTAGAACGAGAACAGTCCGCCGACGAAGCGCCAGCCGCGCAGGCGCTGGTCGCGGTAGGTGATCGCGTTGTTGAGAATGAAGTTCGAGGTCATCGCCACCAGGACCGCGCCGGCCTGCGCCGCGCCGAACGGCGAGCCGAGGCGCAACAGCGCGTAGAGCACGGCCACGTGCACGGCGATGCCGCTGCCGCCGACCATGATGAACAGCAGGAACCGCACCGGAATGACGCGCCCGACCAGCTTGTCGAGCATCATCACGCCGAATTGCCAGGCGGCCATGCTGTCGAGCTTGCTGTCGCCGTGCTGGCGGGTGGAGAAATGGTAGGGCACCTCGGCGAAGCGCAACGGCGGATCGGCCGACGCCAGCAGGTCGAACAGGATCTTGAAGCCCTGCTGCGACAGATCGCGCACCACGCGGTCGAACGCTTCCCGCCGCAGCATGAAGAAGCCGCTCATCGGATCGGAAACGCCGACCTTGAATAGACCGCGCGCCAGCCATCCGGAAAAGCGGCTGATCATCAGCCGGTGCTTGTTCCAGCCCTCGGTGCTGCCGCCCTCGGCGTAGCGCGTGGCGACGACGATATCGAGGTCTTCGTCCTTCAGCCGCCGCAGCATCGCCGGCAGGATGGTTTCGTCGTGCTGCAGGTCGGCGTCCATAACGGCGATGACCGGCGCGGCCGAGGACAGCGCGCCCTCGACGCAGGCGCTCGCAAGGCCCCGCCGGCCGATGCGCTGGATAACCCGGACGCGGGGATCGCGCTGCGACAGCGCGCGCGCGGCGTCCGCGGTGCCGTCCGGGGAATCGTCGTCGACGAATACGACCTCCCAGCCGACGCCGGCGAGCGCGGCGTCGAGCTTGTCGATCAGCGGGCCGATATTGCCGCGCTCCTTGAAGGTCGGCACGACGACGGTGAGTTCGACGCGTGGCGAGGGCGCGCGCGTCGTCGCGGCGGTGATGTGATCGCTCATGGCGGGGATGTTCTTAGACGAAGGCCGCGCGCGAGTTCAACCACGAATGCCGGTTGACCGCCCCGCGTCAGCGTGATCGGGGCAAGCGGCGCGATCGCGTCGAAGGAGGAGGCGCGGTCGGCGAAACCGGCTTTCGCGAAACGGCCCGTGCCGACGAGGAGGATGTCGCGGCCGGCGTAGCGGCGCGGATCATTGACGAAACGAAAGTGGTGCGGGTCGTCGCACAAGCATAGCACCGGCGCCGCGCCGCCCAGCGCGTAATTGATCCTTCCAGCGTCGATCCAGTGCGTCGCCGCGACGACCGTTCCGGCGCCGAGAAGGCCGCGCGCGTCGAGCTCGCCCTTCAGGGCGCGCCAGTCATAAACATCGAGCGTCGGGTCGTCGCGCGCCAATAGCGCGGGCGCGACGCGGTTGATCCAGCCCGTCGCGGCGTGGCTCGCGAGCAACGCGAGGCCGGCCAGAAGCACGATCGCGGCGAGCGCCGTGAGTCCGCGAAGCAGCGGTCCATGCGTTTCGGCGAGCCGCGCCCATTCCGCGCCGAGCAATGGGAAGGCGAACAACCATCCCACCATCGGCCAATGCGGCAGCACCTGCGCCCACAGGCCCATGACGGTGAAGATGACGATCGGCGGCAGCGCGAGGCAGACGAAGAACCACGATCGCGGATGCGCGGGTCCGCGCGCGACCGCCCGCGCCAGCGCGTAGACGAGCGGCAGGAATATCCACGGCAGCAGATAGCCGAACTGCCCGCCGATGTCCTGCAACAGCCAGACCGCGTTGAACCCCGCCGGCTGTCCGCGTCGCCCCTGAAACAGGAACGAGGCCCACGCGTTCTCCATGTTCCAGATGAAGACCGGCGCGAGCATGAGGGCCGCGATCGCCGCGCCGATCCACGGGCCGGGCGAAGCGAGCAGGCGGCGATGCGGCCGCGACGTCAGCAGGAAGAGAAACACGCCGGCGAACAGGAACGCGGCGAGATATTTCGAGAGCAGCGCCAGTCCGCCGAGCAGGCCCGCCGCGGTCCAGCCGCGCGCCGCCGAGGTCGTCGCCGGTTCGGCGTCGATGACGCGGAAGACGACGAACGCGCCGGCCAGGACGAAGAACATCATCGGCCCGTCGGGGAGAACCCAGCTTCCCGTCGACAGCGCGAAAACCGGCGCGAGATTGAGGAGAAGCGCCGCCCAGACGCCGGCCCGTTCGCCAAACGCGGTCGCGGTCAGGCGGTACATCAGCCAGGTCGTGCCGGCGAACAAGGCGATGAAGGGAAGGCGCAGCACCAACGGCGCGTCGCTTCCCGCAAGTCGCGCGGCAAGGCCGGCAAGCCATACATGCAGCGGCGGGTGATCGAGGTAGCTGAGCGAGAATTCGCGGCTGATGCCGGCCATGTAGGATTCGTCGACGCCGAGCCCGGTCATGCCGGCGAGCACGAGACGCGCGAGCGTCGCGGCCGCGATCACGAGGACGACCGCGCGGACCGCCTCCGGCGCCACGGCCTCGCCCTGGCCGGCTGTCGGGGTGGGCGCCGGGAAGGATTTCGTCATGATGCGGTGATGGCTGATTCGGGGGATGGGCGCGGCGCGCGGCAGAGGCCGCGCCGCCTTTCCCGGCGATGCTCGCGGGCACTATAGCGACCGTGCCGCTTGCCGGCAAATGGCGCGGGTGGGCGGTAAATGGGCGCGGGGCCGATCCCCGAAGCGGCCGCGTGGGCCTGCCGCGCATGCCGTGGGCCATCAAGGCGTGGTACATGAAGGCATGGCGTTTCCGTCCGAAGACGATCGGCTTTTTCTGGGTGTCGCCCGCTCGGCGACCGGGCGTGCCTGGCGCGACCGGCTCGACACGCGCGGGGCCGCGACCGCGCTCGCGATCGCGCAACGCCATCAATTGCCGGAGACGCTCGCGCGCGTGTTGTCGGGACGCGGCGTCGCCATCGACCAGGTGGAGGACTATCTCGATCCGGCGATCCGCCGCCTGATGCCGGATCCGCTTACGCTCACGCAGATGGAGGCCGCGGTCGCGCGCGTCGCCGACGCGATCGCGCGCGGGGAGAAGATCGCGATCTTCGGCGATTACGATGTCGACGGGGCGACCTCGGCGGCGCTGATGGCGTGGTATCTGCGCCATTGCGGGCTCGACCCGCGCATCCACATTCCCGATCGCGTCTTCGAGGGCTATGGCCCGAACATCGAGGCGATCCGCATGCTGGCCGATGCCGGCGCGACGCTGCTCGTCACCGTCGACTGCGGCACGACGAGCGTCGAGCCGCTCGCCGAGGCGGCGCGGTTGGGCATGGCGGTCGTGGTGATCGATCATCACCAATGCGGCGACGCGCTTCCCGAGGCGCACGCGCTCGTCAATCCGAACCGGCCCGACGATCTTTCCGGCCTCGGTTATGTCGCCGCCGTCGGGCTGACATTCATGACGCTGGTCGCGCTCAACCGCGAACTGCGCCGGCGCGGCTATTGGAGCGAGATGCAGCCCGAGCCCGACCTGCTGTCGATGCTGCATCACGTCGCGCTCGGCACGGTCGCCGATGTCGCGCCCCTTATCGGGCTCAACCGCGCCTTCGTCGCCAAGGGGCTGATCGCGCTCAGGCGGCGCGATCACGTCGGCCATACGGCGCTGATGGATGTCGCCCGCGTCAACGGTCCGCCGGAGGCTTGGCATCTCGGCTTCATGCTTGGGCCGCGCATCAATGCCGGCGGACGCATCGGCCGGGCCGATCTCGGCGTGCGGCTCCTGCTCGAGGACGATCCCTCGGAGGCCGCCCGCATCGCCGCGGAGCTCGATCGCCTCAACGGCGAGCGGCGTCTGATCGAGCAGACCGCCGAGGCGCAAGCGGAGGCCGAGGCGCTCGCCGCGCTCGGCCACGAGGACAAGGGCGCGGTGATCGTCACCGCCTCTGAGGGTTGGCATCCCGGCATCGTCGGCCTCGTCGCCGCGCGGCTGAAGGAGAAGTTCGGCCGGCCGTCATTCGCCGTGGCGCTGGAACCCGGCGGCATCGGCACGGGATCGGGCCGCTCGATTTCGGGCGTCGATCTCGGCCGCGCCGTGCGCAAGGCGGTGCATGACGGGCTTCTCATCAAGGGCGGCGGCCACGCGATGGCGGCCGGCATCACGCTGCGCAAGGAACGGCTCGGCGAGTTCCGCGCCTATGCCGAGAGCCTGCTCGCCGAGGAGGTCGCGCGCGCGCGCCATGCCAACGAGCTTCTGATCGACATCGCGCTCAGCGCGAAGGCGGTCACGCCCGAGCTCGCCGCTCTGCTTAACCGCGCGGGTCCGTTCGGCGCGGGCAATCCCGAGCCGGTCGTCGCGCTGCCGGCGCACGAGATCGTCTATGCCGACGAGGTCGGCCAGGCGCATATGCGGCTGCGGCTGCGCGCGGCTGATGGCGCGACGGTCGCCGGCATCGCCTTTCGCGCGGTGGGGCAGAAGCTCGGCCAAGCGCTCGCCGCCGGGCGCGGCGCGAGGCTTCACATCGCCGGCGCGCTCAGCGTCGACCGCTGGCAGGGCGCCGAGCGCGTCCAGCTTCGGGTGATCGACGCGGCCGTGCCCGCGCCGGAACCCGCGGTGATCCGGTAGCCCGCGCCGCGGTCAGCGCATTTGGCGCAGTCGCTCAAGCACCTTGAGACCGGGATAGCCGTCGGCGGGATCGAGCCCCACGCTCTGCTGGAACGCGCGTACGCCCTTCATCGTCGCCGCGCCGACACGCCCGTCGGTGCCGCCGGTGTCATGGCCGAGTGCGGTCAGACGGCTCTGCAATTCCTTGAGTTCGGAAAGCGTCAAGGCGCGTTCGGAGCCAGGGAAGGGTTGGACGAAGGGGCCGCCGCCGAGAATGCGGTCGCCGAGATGGACGATCGCGAGCGCGTAGTTCATCGAGGGATTGTAGCTGCGCACCGCGTAGAAATTCTGCCCGAGCAGGAACGCCGGTCCGTCCTCGACCGGCTCCCACAGCCGCGCTTTCGCCTTCGGTTGCGGGAAGGGTTGACCCGTGGCGCGCCGCGCGCCCGCGGCCGCCCACGCCTCGTAGGTCTTCCAGCCGCCGCCGCTCGCGCCGCCGGTTTTGACCTCGTAGCCCCAATGTTCGCCGGGACGATATTTGCCGCGCGAGATGAGGTAGCGGGCGGAGGTGGCGAGCGCATCGTCCGGCCGTCCGAACGGCGAGACGCGCCCGTCATGATCATAGTCGACGCCGAGATTGAGCCAGACCTCAGGCATCCATTGCGTATGCCCCATCGCGCCGGCCCATGAGCCGCGCATCTCCTCCGGCGTCGACCAGCCGCGCTCGACGATGCGCAGCGCGTTGATCAGCTCGGTCTCCCAATAGGCGCGCCGGCGCGCCTCGCCCCAGGCGAGCGCCGCGAGCGCGGGAAACACCGGCGTCATGTGGTTCCTCTGCACGTCGGGATCGCCATAGGCGGATTCCACGCCCCACAGCGCCAGCAGCGTGCCGCGCGCGACGCCGTAATCCTTTTCGATGCGCGCGAACAACGCCGCGTGCGTCTTCAGCGCCTCGCGGCCGGAGGCCATCCGCCAGTCAGAGACGCGGCGGTTGATGTACTGCCAGATCTCTTCCTTGAATTCGGGCTGGCTGCGCAGCTTGTCGAACACCGACATGTCCGGTCGCAGCCGGCCCATCACGCGCGCGTAGGTGTCCGGGCTGATGCCGCGCGCCTGGGCCTTGGCGGCGAAGGCGTCGCGCCATTCCTCGAAGGCGGCCGCCAGAGCGCGTCCCGGCGCGAGCGCGCCGAGCGCGAAACCCGCGCCAAGAAGGAGCAGCTCGCGGCGCGTGGGCCGGGCCAAGCGTAATGGTTCATCGCGCGACATCGCCAAAGTCTAGCAGGATTCGCGCGCGCCCGGGTGTCCGTCATCTCGCGCGATGGGCCCGCGCCGCTGTCGGGAAATCGCCGACTTGGCGGCCATGCGGTTCCGCCGATCCTATTCGCCCGCGGCCGTGCCGGGTTCGTCGGGCACGCCCCCGTCACGCGCCGACGCGGTGGCGGCCGCCGCGATGGGCGTCGCCGCCGGGGCGAGCGCGCCGATCTCGCGCCCCGACGCACCGATCAGGCGTTCATAGGCCGAGATCAAGGTGACGTAGGGGTTGACCCAAATCCAGCCGTCGCGCGTGAACACCTGCGTGTCGAAATGCAGATGCGTCGTCGTGCCGCCGGGATAGTCCTGGTAATTCGCGACATGGCCGAATTCCTCGCCCTCGGCGACGCGGCGGCCGTTGAGCGCGCCGTTGGCGTTCATCTGCAGCGGGCTCATATGCACATAGCGGAAGCGGATGTGCTCGTTGCGCTCGTTGACGAGAAGCAGAACCGACTGCTGCTTGGGCGAGCGCATCAGAAGTCCGTCGCGCGCCGCCACGACCGCGTGCTGGAGCGGCAGGCATCCGCCCGGGCCGCTGAATTTCTTCACGCATGTCGCGGGCCGCAGGTCCTGACCCTGATGACCCATTCCGGCGGGGCAGGTGCCGACCTCGAAGTCGCGCCGCTCGCAGAAATTGTCGCGCCAGGGATAGGCGTAGTTCTCGGCGGCGGATTCGACGCGGTTGCGCTCAAATCCGGATTCGGGGCAGGGCACGGCCGCCGCCAGCTCGGGCTGAGTTTCGGAATTGGCTTCAGGCTTGGCTTCAGGCTTGGTTTCAGGCCTGGCTTCAGGCTTGGCCTCGGCTTTCGCCGCAGCCGCACCCGCTTCCTTGTCGGCGCCGTTCTCCTTTTTCGGGCAGGTCGTCTTGCTCCGGTAGAGCTGCGAATTGGCGAAAGCCGGCGCCCGCGCGAGCGGAAAGCGGATTTGCGCGTAGACCGTCCGGTCGGCGCCGCCGCCCTTGCCGCGATAGCCGGTGCCCGGAATGATGGCGCCCGGCGGCATGAATGTGAAATCGGCCGACTGTGTCGGCGGACGCGGCATGTCGGTCGACGCGATCGCCGCGCGCGGCCCGGCCGGCGTTCCGCCCGTGACACGCAGCGCCTTCAGGAAGCGCTCGGCGACCGGGTAGGCCTCGCGGCAGGCCAGGCGCCGGCTTCGCGCCCCACTGTCGAGACAGTTGATCGAGACGACGTAGGCAACGCCGAAACGCGTGAAGGCGTAACGCACGAAACCTTCGCGGATGAGGCGGCGCAGGTCGGGAAACTGCGTCGCCAGCGTCTTGACCGGCGCGCCGGCCTCGCCGCGGGATTCGGCGACTTCGTAGGTCACGAGCGAGCCGGTGATGTGCACCTCGACCGGCTGCGCGAACACGCGCGAGGGCAATTCGCTCGTCGCGCCCGGCTCCATGCTGAACACGGCGTCATAGCCGGCCGGTCCGGCATGAAAGAAATCGACGGCGCGGAAGTCCGCCTGATAGCGCGCCGGCGCGAGGCTTTCGGGCGCGCCGGCAAGGCGGTCGGACAGAAACGCGCCGACATCGAACGGCAGCAGCACCGGCACCGAACTTCGTCCGATCGTCGGAAACAGCGGGGCGGTCAGGGCGTTGAGCCGCGCGAGCGCGGGAACGCGGCGCCTGTCGAAATGGCGCGACAGCCGTCCATCGGGAAAATTGAAGGCGGCCGCGATTTCAGGCCGCGTCGCCATTTCGGCGTCGAGCTGATCGACCGCGGCCGACCATTCGACATTGGCGAAAGCCACCGACGGCGTGCGAAATGTCTCGCTCGTCGCGCCCGTCGATGTCGCCACCGCTGGCGTCACCACCGCAGGCGTCGCGATCGTCAGGGCGACGAAGATTCCTCGCGCCAATCGGGGAACGGATCGCAACATGCGGTGTCGGTCGCTCCCTCATGACTTGCGAAATGCCTCATGCCCGCGCCCGATGCGCGACCGGCTCAATCCTTGGCGCGCTCCACATAGGAGGCATCCGCCGTCATCACGACGACGCGCGTGCCGGTCGTGATATGGGGCGGCACCAGCGTGCGCACGCCGTTCGACAGGATCGCCGGCTTGTAGGACGACGACGCCGTCTGCCCCTTGGTGACCGGCTCGGTCTCCACGACCTCGAGGGTGGCGCGCTGCGGCAGTTCGGCGGCGACCGGCGTTCCCTCGTGCATCGACAGCTTCACCGTCATGTTTTCCTGCAGGAAGGCGGCCGAGTCGCCGATGATGTCCTTGGGCACCAGCACCTGATCGTAGGTCTCCGAGTTCATGAAGTGGAAGCCGTCACCGTCGCCGTAGAGGAAGTTGAAATCCTTGTCCTCGACGAAGGCGCGCTCGACCTGATCGGTCGTCTTGAACCGCTCGGAGACCTTTACGCCATCGGAGATCCGGCGCATTTCAATCTGGCTGACCGGCGTGCCCTTGCCGGGATGGATATTCTCGGCGGTGATGACGACATAAAGCCGGCCGTCCATGTCGACGATATTGCCCTTGCGGAGCGAAGAGGCGATGACTTTCACGGATGCATTTCCTGTCTTGGGTCCCGCCCGCGTCATGGGCCCGGACCGGATTGGTTCGGCTCAAGAGGGTATTGCCCGGCCGGACGGGGTAAGTCCCCGGGTTCTCCGGGCGGCCGCGCCAAGCGGGTCGGTGTCGCCGGGCAACATACTGATTTGGATCGCCAATGCTAGCCCCTCGCGGGAGGTTTGGCGGCGGCGCGGCCGAGGGGCGCGAAACGGATGACGCCGCCGGACGAGGGATGGTGGACCCCCGCGCGGCTCGCCGATCGCCGCGCGGCGCTGCGATCCCGGGCGGACATCACGCGCGCCTTCCGCGACTGGTTCGCCGAACGCGAATTTGTCGAGGTCGAAACCGCGATTCTGCAGGTCTCGCCCGGAAACGAGGTCCACCTTCACGCGCCGCGCACGGAAATCACCGACGCGGAGGGGCGTTTGCGCGCGCGCTACCTGCGAACCTCGCCGGAATTCGCCTGCAAGAAACTGCTGGCCGCCGGCGAGCCGCGCATCCACGAATTCGCCCGCGTGTTCCGCGATAGGGAGCGCGGGCCGTTGCATTTGCTTGAATTCACGATGCTGGAATGGTACCGCGCCAACGCGCCGGTCGGCGTCGTGGTCGAGGATTGCGTCCGGCTTATCGCGCTCGCCGCCGAGATTGCACGGACGCGGCGGGTGGAATATCGCGGCCGCGCCGCCGATCCGCTGGCCGAGCCGGAGCGCGTGAGCGTCGCGGAGGCCTTCGACCGGCATGCCGGCATCGACCTGCTGGCGACGATCGCGGAGGGGCGGGGTGATCGCGAGGCGCTGGCGGCGGCGGCGAGGCGCGCGGGCCTGCGCGTCGCCGATGACGATACGTGGTCTGACCTATTCAGCCGCGTGCTGGTTGCCAAGGTGGAGCCGAAGCTCGGCGACGGACGCATGACAATATTGGACGAATACCCGATCGTCGAAGCCGCGCTGGCGCGCGCCGTTCCCGGACGGCCGAAGGTCGCGGAGCGCTTCGAGGTCTATCTCTGCGGGGTCGAGCTCGCCAACGGCTACGGCGAATTGACCGACGCCGGCGAGCAGCGGCGGCGTTTCAACGAGGCGATGGACGAGCGCGAGCGCCGCTATGGCGAGCGCTATCCGATCGACGAGGATTTCCTGAATGCGGTCGCCGCGATGCCGGCGGCCAGCGGCGTCGCGCTCGGTTTCGATCGGCTGGTGATGCTGACGACGGGCGCGCCCTCGATCGACAAGGTTCTGTGGACCCCGACATGAGCGTGGACAAAAATCCGCCGGCCAAGGCCGACAACGACACCGGCGCCGCGATCGTGCGGCTTGCCGGCGCGGGCGGGCGAACATTGCGCCATGTCGACGCGCTGATCGAGGCGGGTTTCATCGCGCCAAAGGATCGCGACCGGCTCGCCGCCGTCGCGCGGCGCTACCCGGTCGCGTTGACGCGCGACATGGCCGACCTGATCGATCCGTCCGATCCGGCCGATCCGATCGCCCGGCAGTTCGTGCCGAGCGAGGAGGAGCTCACGGTCGCGCGCGCCGAGCGCGCCGATCCCATCGGCGACGAGACCTTCAGTCCGGTCGAGGGCGTGGTCCATCGCTATCCCGACCGCGCGCTGCTCAAGCTGGTCAATGTCTGCGCCGTCTATTGCCGCTTCTGCTTCCGCCGCGAGACGGTGGGGCCCGGCCGCGCCACGATGCTGTCCGACGAGGCATTGGCGCGGGCGATCGCCTATCTGCGCGAGCGCGCCGAAATCTGGGAAGTCATTCTTACCGGCGGCGATCCGCTGATGCTGGCGCCCAAGCGTCTGCGCGAGGTGATGGCCGAGCTCGGCCGCATCGGTCATATCAAGGTCATCCGCGTTCACACGCGCGTGCCGGTCGTCGATTCCGCGCGCGTCACTTCCGATCTCACCCGCGCGCTCGGCGCGTCGGGCAAGACCGTCTGGATCGCGCTGCACGCCAACCACCCGCGCGAGCTCACGCCCGCCGCGCGCGCGGCCTGCGCGCGTTTGATCGACGCGGGGTTCCCGATGGTCAGCCAATCGGTGCTGATGCGCGGCGTCAACGATTCGGTCGCGACGCTGGAGAACCTGCTGCGCGCGTTCGTCGAGTGCCGCATCAAGCCCTATTACCTGCATCACGGCGATCTCGCGCCCGGCACCGCGCATCTGCGCACGACCATCACCGAGGGACGGATGCTCACGCGCGCGTTGCGCGGGCGCGTCTCCGGCCTCTGCCAGCCCGACTATGTGCTCGACATTCCGGGCGGCCACGGCAAGGTGTACGCGGGCCTCGCCCATGTCGAACAGGACGGCGCGCGCTGGCGCGTCGCCGATTATTGCGGCGATGTCCACGCCTACGCGGATTCGAGCGGGCCCGATGCGTGATCCCGACGAGCCGGAGGACGATCGCGGCCGCCGCGTCGAGAACATCGCGCTCGGCGCGGGCTTTCTCGTGCTGGTCGGCGCCGGCGTCTGGCTTCTGATGACCATGGCCGAGGTGCGCCGGGTGCAGGATTGCACCGCGCAGGGCCGGCGCAATTGCGGGACCATCGAGATGCCGGACCGCGCGCGCTGACGGGCGCTGCCGCGCCTACCGCGCCGGCTTGGCGATCGTGTAGATCGCGACGGCTCCCTTGATCAGCGGCATGATCGTCTCGGGAAAGCGCGAATAGAAGAGCCGATGGAGCACGCGGGCAAGCCATCGGGGAAGCGGCGGCGCCTTCGTCCTCACATTCAGGATTTCAAGCCCGTTGCGGCGGCACATCCATTCGACGAACGAAAAGTAGATCGGGTGTATATGACCCGCGCCGCGAAAGACGTCGTCGCGACCGGGAACCGGCTCGAAAAACGCGGGAAAGCCGCGCGTGAAAGCCTTGAAGCGCGACGACAGATCGTCGGGGTTCGGCGTGCTCAGGATCAGAAGGCCCCCGGCCTTGAGCGACCGCGCGATCGTTTCGATCCACGCCGAAGGGTTATGCAGGTGTTCGATGCCCTCGATGCTGAGCACGACGTCGTAGACGTTCGGTTCGAGCGCGACCCGCTCTAGGTCCGCGGCGCGGAAGGTCACGCCGTCGGGAACACGCGGCGGCGGCGTCAGGTCGAACGCGTCGACGCGCGCGCCCAGTCCAGCCAGCAGTTCGGAAAGCGGGCCCTGGCCGCATGGCGCGTCGAGAACGCGCTTGCCGGAAATTTCCGGGCAGCGCCGCTGGAGTTCGTCGAGCACGGCCACGTGCACGCCCGGCGCGGCCATGGCGGCGTGTGGCATCGTCGCGTAGATCTCGGAAAATGATTTCAAGTCGCTTCCCCGCGCTTTCGCTTTAGGTGCGAAGTTACCGCCGGTCAACGATCTCGATTCGCGGCGGGCCCGCGACGACTTCGCCAATGATGCCGACATGCGGATAGCCGGCCGCCGCGATCATGCGCCGGATTTCGTCCGCGCGCTCGGCCGCGCAGGCGATCAGAAGTCCGCCCGAGGTTTGCGGATCGGTCAGAAGGTGACGTCGCCATTCGGCAAGATCGGCCGGCGACGCGACGTCGGCGCCATAGCTCGTCCAATTGCGATGCGAAGCGCCGGTCACGCAGCCGGCGATCGCGAGGTCGGCGGCGTGGGTCATGACCGGAAGCGCATCGAGATGAACCTTGAGGCCCACGCCCGACGCGCGCGCGACTTCGAGGCCATGGCCGAGCAGGCCGAATCCGGTCACGTCGGTGATGGCGTGGACCGCCGCCTCGCGCGCGAGCGTCGTGCCGACGCGGTTGAGCAGCGTGGTCGAGGCGATCATCTCCTCATAGGCGCCGGGCGGCAGCAGGCCCTTCTTGATCGCGGAGGAATAGATGCCGACGCCGAGCGCCTTGGTGAGGATCAACGCGTCGCCGGCGCGCGCACCGCCGTTGCGGCGCACGTGTTCGGGCCGGCAGATGCCGATCACGGCAAGGCCGTAGATCGGTTCTGGCGTGTCGATCGAATGACCGCCGGCGACTGGAATGCCGGCGCTGGCGCAGACGGCCGCGCCGCCGCGCAGGATGTCGCGGACCATCGCCGTCGGCATCTTCTCGATCGGCATGCCGAGAATGGCGAGCGCCATGATCGGCGTTCCGCCCATGGCGTAGATGTCCGAGATCGCGTTGGTCGCGGCGATGCGCCCGAAATCGAACGGGTCGTCGACCATCGGCATGAAGAAATCCGTCGTGGCGATGACGCAGGTCGTCTCATCCAACTGCCAGACGGCGGCGTCGTCGGAATGTTCCGCGCCGACGAGAAGTTGGGCGAACGGCTGGGCGGCGGCCTCGCCGGCGAGCAACTCCTGGAGCACGGAGGGAGCGAGCTTGCAGCCGCAGCCGCCACCATGGGCAAGGCTGGTGAGCCGGACCTGTGGAACATTCATGGCGGCATTCCTTCGGCGAGATCGGCCGCGCGGGAGGCGCGGCGGACATCAATGTTGTTTCATCACTCGGAACACGAAGAGCTCGCCCGTGCGCTCCCGCGTCAACAGGCGATGTCCCGTTTGGGCGGCGAAATGCGGCACGTCGATCTCGGTGAGGGGATCGGTGCATTCGAGAACAAGCACGCCGCCCACCGCGACGCCCGCGAGCGCCGTCTTCGCGCGCAGGACGGGTTCGGGGCAGCGCAACCCGCGCAGATCGAGGCGGATTTCGTCGGCGTCGGCGGTCACATGCGTCTCGCTGCGTTGTCGGCCAATGATCGCTCCCGCCAGTCCCGCCGCGCACGCGTTCATATTGAAATCTCGCGCGCCAATTCCAGATCGACGCCGGCGACGGTGACCACGGAATTGGCGGTCGCCTTGACGATGCCGTCGGTCGGGATCAGCTCGGTCGCGGCGAAGATGAGCGCGCAGGCCGCCGCGCGGAGTGGGAGACAAGGAACAGGTGCCTGGCGCGGCAAATCCGCGACGCCAAGCGCCGCGCCCGAACATCTCGCGCTCGCCACGCGCCCACTTGTCAAACCGCCCCGAAACTCGGGAGCGTTCGAATTTCGCACGCCAAAATCCTAGGTTCATCGCGCGTGCCGCGTCAATGGCGATCGCGCGACGGTACCATTGGGCGGCTTGATGCGACGCGCCAGGTCGAGGCGCGCGCGGCGTCGACATGCGTGCGTCATTTGATCACAGTTCGGAAAGGCCGCGACATGCGCGATCGCCGTTTCGGGTTACCGGCCGAATTCGGCGACGGCGAATTCGCCTCGTTCGCCGCGGGCGGGTAGGCGGGTGCCGTCGCTTGTCGCGAAAACGACGCGCGGCGCCGCGCTACATTCCAATCACCGAAGATGCGTAGAACTGCTGCGCCGCGCCATTGTTCGCGCGTGCACAACGCGAGAGACCACACGCGCGCCGCATGTTTGACACGTGGGGCGACGCCAAATAGGTTTCGCGCACTACAGGATTCCCGACGGGTGATCGAGGCGGCGGCGTTCGTGTTGATGTCGTCTTGATGTCCTCGTCGAAGGAAGGCCCCGCCTCGGCGGGAGCGAAGACGACTTGTAGTCCAGGGCGCAAGACTCAAGAGGACACACCGATGAACATGGAACTCTCGCGACGCCAATTCATGGCCGGCGTCGGCGCAGGGGTCGCGGTCACCTCGCTCGGAGCGCTTGGATTTGGCGACGTGGAAGCGGCCCATGCCGCGACCATTCGTCCGTTCAAGCTTGCTCAGACCAAGGAAACCCGCTCGACCTGCCCGTATTGTTCGGTCAGTTGCGGCATGATGGTATTCTCGGCACCCAGCAAGACCGAGCAGGGCAAGTTCGAGGTAATCCACATCGAGGGCGATGTCGACAATCCCGTCAATCGCGGCACGCTGTGCGCCAAGGGCAGCGGCGCCATCGACTTCATCAAGTCGGCGTCGCGCGTGAAGCACCCGATGTACCGCAAGCCCGGAAGCGCGCAATTCGAGCGCGTGACGTGGGACTTCGCGATGGAACGCATCGCGCGCCTGATGAAGGACGATCGCGACAAGAATTTCGTCGAGAAGAACAAGGACGGCGTGCCGGTCAACCGCTGGCCGACGGTGGGGCTCCTGGCGAGCTGCACCACGACCAATGAAACCGGCTGGGCGACCTACAAGCTCGCCCGCGGCCTCGGCATCGTTCAACTCGAGAACACGGCTCGCATTTGACACGCCCCGACGGTGGCCAGTCTGGCTCCAACATTCGGGCGCGGTGCGATGACGAACTCCTGGACCGACATCAAGAACGCTGATGTCGTCTGGATCATGGGCGGCAACGCCGCCGAAGCCCATCCCTGCGGCTTCAAATGGGTCGCCGAGGCGAAGGCCGAGCGCGGCGCCAAGTTGATGGTGGTCGATCCGCGATTCACGCGCTCCGCCGCGGTCGCCGATCATTACGCGCCGCTGCGGGCGGGAAGCGATATCGCGTTCCTGTCGGGCGTCGTGAACTACCTCTTGTCGAACGACAAGATCCACAAGGGATACGTCGCGGCCTTCACCAATGCGTCCTACGTCGTGAAGGAGGGCTACGCGTTTTCGGAAGGCCTGTTCTCGGGCTACAACGCCGAGAAGCGCGGCTACGACCGGTCGAGCTGGGAATACGAGATGGGGTCCGACGGCTTCGCCGTTCGCGACGAGACCTTGTCGAACCCGCGTTGCGTCTACCAGTTGATGAAGGCGCATTTTGCCGCCTATACGCCGGAAATGGTCGAGCGGGTCAGCGGCACGCCCAAGGACAAGTTCCTGAAGACGTGCGAGCTGGTGGCATCGACCGCCAACGGCGAGCGCTCCATGACGATCATGTACGCGCTCGGCTGGACGCAGCATTCCCACGGTTCGCAGAACATCCGCACCGCGGCGATGATCCAGCTTCTGTGCGGCAATATCGGCGTCCCGGGCGGCGGCGTGAACGCGTTGCGCGGCCACGCCAACGTGCAGGGACTCACCGATGTCGGGTTGTTGACCACGTCGATCCCCGGCTATCTGGCGATGCCGATCGACGGCGAGCCGACGCTCGAGTCGCATCTGGCCAAGCGCGCGTTCAAGCCGCTGCAGGCCAATCAGATCAGCTATTGGCAGAACTACCGGAAGTTCTTCGTCAGCTTCCTCAAGAGCTTCTACGGCGACAAGGCGACGCCGGAGAACAATTTCGGCTATGACAGCTTCACCAAGGTGGATGTCGGCTTCGATACGCTGCACATCTTCGAGGCGATGCATCAGGGTCGCACCAGCGGCCTGATCTGCCAGGGCTACAACCCGTTGATGGCGGTCTCGCACAAGGCCAAGAATCTGGCGGCCCTGTCGAAGCTGAAATTCCTGGTCTCGATCGATCCGCTGGAAACCGAAACGGCGCGGTTCTGGGAGAACCACGGCGAATACAACAACGCCGACCCGTCGAAGATTCAGACCGAGGTGTTCATGCTCCCGGCGACGACCTTCGCCGAGGAGGAAGGCACGTTCACCAATTCCAGCCGGGCGATCAGCTGGAAGTGGAAGGGGGCCGATGGACCGGGCGAGGCGAGGACCGACACGGTCATCGTCGCCGAACTGTTCATGCGGCTGCGCAATCTCTACGAAAAGGAAGGCGGCGCGGGCGCGCGGCCACTCCTCGATGTGAGCTGGAACTACAAGAACCCGATGGCGCCGACCGCCGACGAGCTCCTGCGCGAGCTCAACGGCCGCGCCCTTGTCGATCTCAAGGACGCCGAGGGCAAGGTCACGCGAGCCGCCGGCGCGCAGCTCGCGAGCTTCGCGGAGATGCGGGACGATGGGACGACCGACGGCGGATGCTGGATCTATACCGGCGTCTATGGTCCGTCGGGCAACTTCGCCCTGCGGCGCGACAACGCCGATCCGTCGGGGCTCGGCGTGCACGGCAATTGGGGCTTCGCCTGGCCCGCCAATCGCCGCGTGCTCTACAATCGCGCCTCGGCCGATCCGGAAGGAAAGCCGTGGAGCGAGGCCAAGAAGTACATGGCCTGGAACGGCGAGCGCTGGGGCGGGCCGGACGTGCCCGACTTCCCGCCGCTGGTGGCGCCGTCGCGCAACGCCGGCCCCTTCATCATGAACCCGGAAGGCGTGTCGCGCCTGTGGGTGCGTGGCCTGATGGCGGACGGTCCGTTCCCGACGCATTACGAGCCGTTCGAGTCGCCGGTCGACAATCCCTTGTTCCCGAAGGTCAAGGGCAATCCGGCGGCGCGTGTGTTCAAGGGCGACATGGAGGTCTTCGGCACGGCCAAGGACTTCCCGATCGTCGCGACCACCTACCGGCTCGCCGAGCATTTCCACTACTGGACCAAGAACCAGCACATGAACGCGGTCGTGCAGCCCGAGTTCTTCGTGGAGATGTCGGAGGAACTGGCGAAGGAGAAAGGCATCAAGCATGGCGGCTGGGTCAAGGTCTGGTCCAACCGCGGCGTGGTGAAGGGCAAGGCGGTCGTCACCAAGCGGTTCAAGCCGCTCAAGATCGACGGCAAGACCGTGCACTCTGTCGGCATGCCGATTCACTTCGGCTATGTCGGCGCCGCGCGCAAAGCCGCGCCCGTCAATTCGCTGACCCCCTTTGTGGGCGACGCGAACTCGCAGACGCCGGAATACAAGGCGTTCCTTGTCGATATCGAGCCCATCTCCGGGCCGGTGGCATAAGGGAGGGATGAGCCATGTTTCCTCCGCTTCCGAACCCCACCACCCAGCCGGTTCCCGCGAAATTCGGGGAACAGGATCTGATGCGCCGCTCGGCCTCCACCATTCAGCCGCCGGCCAAGCGGCAGACCGAGGTGGCCAAGCTGATCGACGTGTCCAAATGCATCGGCTGCAAGGCCTGCCAGACGGCGTGCCTTGAATGGAACGACCTGCGCGAGGAGGTCGGCGTCAACGTCGGCGTCTACGACAATCCGCACGATCTGACGGCGAACTCGTGGACGCTGATGCGCTACACGGAGCGCGACAATCCGGAAACGGGCAATCTGGAGTGGTTGATCCGCAAGGACGGCTGCATGCATTGCGAGGATCCGGGCTGTCTCAAATCGTGCCCCGCGCCCGGCGCCATCGTGCAGTACTCGAACGGCATCGTCGACTTCGATCACGACAAGTGCATCGGCTGCGGCTACTGCATCAAGGGATGTCCGTTCAACATTCCGCGCATCTCCAAAGTCGACAACAAGGCGTACAAGTGCACCTTGTGCTCGGATCGCGTCGCCGTCGGCCAGGGTCCGGCCTGCGCCAAGGCCTGCCCGACTCAGGCGATCGCGTTCGGCGCCAAGGACGAGATCAAGAAGTACGCGGAAAAGCGCATCACCGACCTGAAGTCGCGTGGCTACAAGAACGCCGGTCTCTACGATCCGCAAGGCGTCGGCGGAACGCACGTGATGTATGTCCTGCATCACGCCGATCAGCCGCAGCTCTACGCCAGCCTGCCCAACGCGCCGCGGATCAGTCCGGTCGTCGAGTTGTGGAAGGGAGCGACCAAATACGCGGGCCTGGCGGCGATCGGCTTCGCCGCTGTGATGGGCCTCGTCCATCATCTCGTCGTCGGCGCCAACCGCGTCACGCCGGAAGATGAGGACGCCGCGAACAAACTCAAGGAAGGGAGGGCGTGATGTCCGATTCCGACAAGACCTCTCCCGTCTACGAGGTGGATCGCTACACGGCCGCCGCGCGTTTCAACCACTGGGTGACGGCGATCAGCCTCGTGCTGCTCGCCGTGACCGGCATGTCGCTGTTCCATCCCAGCCTCTATTTCCTCACCGGGCTGTTCGGCGGCGGGGCGATCGTTCGCATGATCCATCCGTGGATCGGCGTGGTGCTGTTCGTCAGCTTCTGCGGCCTGTTCTTCCGCTTCTGGCGGGCGAACCTGTTCGCGCGCGGCGACGGCGCGTGGGTCGGCCATTCGATCGACGTGCTCAGGGGCCATGAGGAGACGGTGCCCGAGATCGGCAAGTACAACGCCGGACAGAAGGTGATGTTCTGGGTGATGTCGATCGTGATCGTCGTGCTCATCGTCAGCGGCTTGATCGTGTGGGATCAGTATTTCTTCGCCTACACGTCGATCCCGACGAAGCGCGTCGCGCTGCTGGTCCATGCGATGGCCGCAATCGTGGCGATCCTGAACTGGATCGTGCACATCTACGCGGCGATCTGGGTGCGCGGCACGCTCAGCGCGATGACGCGGGGCAAGGTCACCGGCGGCTGGGCCTGGCGGCATCACCGCAAATGGCTGAAGGAAATCGTCGCCGGCCGCTCGTAAAGCCGGCTCGAAACAGGGGCGGCGCCGATCTTTCCGGTTGGCGTCGCCCCTTGCCATGTTAAGCTCATGTCGCGGGAAGTGATGCCACGTGGCCCGTGCGGTTCCGTGAGGTTGTTTTCATGTCGCAAATGGACGCGCCCGCGGGGGCCGAGAGTCCGATCGGCGCGGTCGTCGCGCCTCCCTTCGTCAGGCTTCCCGATCCGGCGGAACTGTTTCGCGTCCGCGCCGCGCGTTTCCGCGCGCTGGCAGCCGCGAGCGATCTCGCGCCGTACCTCGCGTTTCTCGGCGGGCTGAGCGAGCTCCAGCACTCCTGCCAGGCCGGGCTTGCCGGCGTCGATCCGCCGAGCGCGGAGGAACGCGCGCGCGCGCATGAGCACGCCATGCCGCCGTTCGACCGCGAACGTTTCACGGCCGATGCCGCGTTCGACGAGACGCTGGCGCGGCTCATCGCGGGCGGGGCGGAGCTGGCGATGCCGGACGCGGCGCGGGTCGCGCTCGCGCGCGTCGCGGCGATGGACGGGGCGGGGCGGGCGGCGCTCGCGCGCGCCGTCGTCACCGACGCGGTGCCGGCGGATGCGCTCGCCGAGCATCTGTTTCCGGCCGCCGCCATTCAGGTCCACTTCAGCCGGCTGGCGGCGAGCCTCGATCCCGCGCGCCTCGTCAGGGTCGGCGAGGGCGCTTGTCCGTGCTGCGGCGGGCCGCCGGTCGCTTCGCTGATCGTCGGTTGGCCGGGCGCGCAGGGCGCGCGCTTTTGCGCCTGCGCCTATTGCCAGACGCTGTGGAACGAGACCCGCGCCAAATGCGTCGTCTGCGGCTCGCTCGACGCGATCAGCTATCGCGAGGTCGAGGGCGGCGCCGGTCTCGTCAAGGCCGAGAGCTGCGGCAAGTGCTCCTGCTACGTCAAGGTGATGCATCAGCATAAGGAGCGCGCGCTCGATCCCGTCGCCGACGATGTCGCCTCCCTTGGGCTCGATTTGCTGATGCGCGAGACGGGCGCGCGGCGCGGCGCCGTCAACCCGTTCCTGATGGGATATTGACGTGACCGACGACGCGACTTCGTCGTTGCGTGATCTTCCCTCGGTCGACGAGGTGATGCGGACTGCGGCCGCGACGGAGGCGGCCGAGCGGCATGGACGCGAGCTTGCCGTCGCGGCGGTCAGGCGGGCGTTGCAATCGGCGCGCGAGGCCGCGCGCGGGGGCGAAGGCGTCGCGGACGCGCGCGCGGTGGCGACGGCGGCCGCGACCGCGCTCGACCGGGAAGCCCGGCCCAAACTGCGTCCCGTCTTCAACCTGACCGGCACGGTGCTGCACACCAATCTCGGCCGCGCGGTGCTCGCCGAGGCCGCGATCGAGGCGGCGACGCGCGCGATGCGCCAGGCGATCGCGCTGGAATTCGATCTCGACGGCGGTCGGCGCGGCGAGCGCGACAATCTGATCCGCGATCTTCTGATCGAGCTCACCGGCGCGCAAGACGCGACCGTCGTCAACAACAACGCCGCCGCCGTGCTCCTGGTGCTCAATACGCTGGCGAAAGGGCGCGAGGCGATCGTCTCGCGCGGCGAGCTCATCGAAATCGGCGGCGCGTTTCGCATGCCCGAGATCATGACGCGCGCCGGCGCGCGCCTGGTCGAGGTCGGCACCACCAACCGCACCCATCCGCGCGACTACGAGGAGGCGATCGGCCCGCGCGCCGGGCTCATCCTCAAGGTGCACACCTCGAACTACCGCATCGAGGGGTTCTCCGCCGAGGTCGAGGGGCGCGCTCTCGCCGCGCTCGCGCATGCCCGCGGCGTTCCGCTCGTCAACGATCTCGGCTCCGGCACGCTGATCGATCTTTCCGCCTTCGGCCTCGCGCACGAGCCGACGGTCGCCGAGGCCGTCGCCGACGGCGCCGATCTCGTCACCTTCTCCGGCGACAAGCTTCTCGGCGGCCCGCAGGCGGGTTTCATCGTCGGCGACAGGGCGATGATCGCGCGGATCAATCGCAACCCGATGAAGCGCGCGATGCGCGTCGACAAGATCAGACTCGCGGCGATCGAGGCGACGCTGCGTCTTTACCGCGATCCGGCAAGGCTCGCCGCGCGGTTGCCGACGCTGCGTCATCTCGCGCGCGGGCAGGACGATATCGCCGCGCAAGCACGGCGGTTGCTGTTCGCGGTCGCGGCGGCGGCTGGCCCGCGCTTCGAGGCCGAGGCGATCGCCTGCGCCAGCCAGATCGGCTCGGGCGCGCTGCCGCAAGAGACATTGCCGAGCGGAGGAATCGCCATCCGTCCGCGCGCGGCAAGGGGCCGGGGCCGCGATGTCGAGGCGCTTGCCGCGGCGCTGCGCCGTCTTCCCGTTCCCGTCATCGGCCGCGTCGCCGACGGGGCGCTCGTTCTCGATCTGCGCTGCCTCGATGACGAGGACGGCTTTCTCGCCAATCTGCGCGCGCTCGACCCGGCGCCGGCGCGCGACAAGGATGCCGCGTCATGATCGTCGGCACCGCCGGGCATATCGATCACGGCAAGACGTCGCTGGTGCGGGCGCTGACCGGCGTCGACACCGACCGCCTGAAGGAAGAAAAGGCGCGCGGCATTACCATCGATCTCGGCTTCGCCTATCTCCCCGCGCCAAGCGGCGGCGTCATCGGCTTCGTCGACGTGCCCGGGCACGAAAAATTCGTCCACAACATGCTCGCCGGCGCGACCGGCATCGACTTCGTCCTCATGGTGGTGGCGGCCGACGACGGCGTGATGCCGCAGACGCGCGAGCATCTGGCGATCGTCGATCTTCTGGGCATCTCGCGCGGGCTCGTCGCGCTCACCAAGGCGGACCTCGCGGACGCCGAACGCCGCCGCGCGCTGACGGCCGACATTAGCGCCGCGCTCGTCACGACGGAACTTGCCGACGCGGACATCATCCCGGTTTCGACGGTGACGGGGGAGGGCGTCGAGGAATTGCGGGACGCGCTCTTCGCGGCCGAAAGAAGCGCGCCGGCGCGCGGCGCCGACCGGCGCTTTCGCCTCGCCGTCGATCGTTCCTTCACCTTGCAGGGCGCGGGCACGGTCGTGACCGGGACGGTGTTGTCGGGCGCGGTCGCGGTCGGCGATCATCTGACCGTCAGTCCCTCGGGGCTCGCGGTCCGCGTGCGCGCGATCCACGCGCAGAACCGTCCCGCCGAGGCCGGCGCGACCGGCGAGCGCTGCGCGCTCAACCTTGCCGGCGACGGCGTGACCAAGGACGCCGTCCATCGCGGCGACGTGGTGCTCGATCCGTTGCTGCACGCGCCCTGCGAACGTATCGACGCGACGCTGCGCGTCCTGGCGGGAGAGCCGAGACCGGTCGGACAATGGATGCCGGTGCGGCTGCATCACGCGGCCGCGGAAGTCGCCGCCCGCGTGGTGCTGCTCGGCGAGGAGGCGATCGCGCCCGGCGGCGACGGTCTCGTGCAACTGGTGCTGGAACGGCCGATCGCCGCGGCGTCGGGCGACCGCTATGTGCTGCGCGACGTGTCCGCCCAGCGCACCATCGGCGGCGGGGCGTTTCTCGATCCGCGCGCGCCGTCGCGCAAGCGCCGCACGCCCGAGCGGCTCGCCCAGCTCGCCGCGCACGAACGCGCCGACCCGGCGGCGGCGCTTTCCGGCCTTCTGGAGGTCGCGCCCTTCCACGTCAATCTCGACGCCTTCGCGCGCGACCGCGCCATGCGCCGGGAGAGCCTCGATCGCGTCGCGGCCGACCTCGCGCTCGTCCGCCTGCCGGTGAAGGACGGCGTCATCGCGGTTTCGGCCGGGCGTTTCGAGGCGTTGCGGGCCGCGATCGCCGCAAAGCTCGAAGGCTTCCACGCGGAAAATCCCGATCTTGCCGGCATCGGCCTCGAACGACTGCGAATGCATGTCGCGCCGTGGCTTCCCGCGCCCGCCTTCCGCGCGGGGCTGCTGGTGCTCGTGCGCGGCGGGCTGGTCGCGCTCGATGGCGCCTGGGTGCGGCTCGCGGGCCACGAGGTTCGCCTCGCCGAGGCCGACGCGTTACTCTGGCGCGAGATCAGCGCGCTGCTCGAGGGGCCGGAGCGGTTTCGTCCGCCGCGCGTGCGCGACATCGCCACCGCGCGCGACACGCCGGAAGCCGACATTCGGCGCGTGTTGAAACTCGCCGGGCGGCTCGGCTGGGTGGACGAGGTGGCGCACGATCATTTCTTCGCGCGCGCGAGCGTCGCGGAAATGGTGGAGATCATCCGCGATCTTTCGAGCGGCTCGCCCACCGGCGAATTCAGCGCCGCCCGATTTCGCGACCAGCTCGCCAATGGACGCAAGGTCGCGATCCAAATCCTGGAATTCTTCGATCGGCACGGCGTGACGCTGCGGCGCGGCGATCTGCGCCGCGTCAACCGGCACCGGCTTGATCTCTTCCGCGTTCGCGGCGAGGAGGAAGACGCGGTGTCGCGCGAGGAGGGAAGAGAAACGTCCCCGGTGGGGCGTCCGGACTTCAAATCCGGGAGGGGCCGCGAGCCGGTTCCTGGTGGGTTCGACTCCCATTCTCTTCCGCCACTCGCCCAACGCGGCCGATGACGCGGGGTCGATGATGCGAGACCGATGATGCAAGACCGATGATGCAAGCCGATGACGACCAATCCGCGGGAGGCCAAGGCGCGCGAAAGCGTCTCCTCGTCGTGCTGGTGAACACCGATCCCCGCAACGTCGAGGAACTCGGCGCGCCGTTCTATCACGCCGCGGTCGCCGCCGCGCTCGATCATCGGGTCGACATCGTCTGCGCGGCGACGGCCGGCAAACTGTTGCGCAAAGGCGTTGCCGAGCAACTGACGATCAAGCCCGGCAACCCCAAGACGGTCTACGACTGGATCAAGGAAGCGCACAAGCAGGGCGCGCGGATCTGGGCGTGCCCGGCCAATCTCGATCTGTTCGACATCACCGAGGACGATCTCATTCCGGAATGCGCGGGGCTGATGAGCGTGGCCGCGATGATCCAGGACGTCATGGGCGACGAGTGCAAGGTTCTGACCTATTAGATCACGACGGTTTCCGATTAAATCGATTCAAGATCATGAGCGTGATCGATGCGGAAATGTTTGAGCATGATGGTGTGCGAAAGCCGCGTCGCGCTTTTCGGCGTCATGCTCCAGGCGGCGGGAGGCCGGAAGCGGCGTGGCGACCATCAGGGGTGCCGACTATCCAGAGCGGCTCCATTACGACATCGAGAACCAGGTCTGGTATGAGGCGCTCGCCGACGGCGCGTTGCGCGCCGGGCTCACGCCTTTCGCGATTGCGTTCGCCGGCGAAGTCCTGGTGTTCACGCCCAAGCGCGTCGGCCGCGATTTCGAGAAGGGCCGGGGATTTGCCACGCTCGAAGGCGGCAAATGGGTGGGCTCCGTGCGCGCGGCGTTCGGCGGCGTGGTGGTCGCGGTCAATGAGGAACTGATCGCGCGCCCGCGCCTGCTCGCCGAGGACGCGTTCGGCGCGGGCTGGATGATGGTCGTCCGCCCGAGGGACGAGGATTGGCGCGCGGGGCTGGTGACGGGCCCGGCGATCGCGGACGCCCTTGAGGCGTGGTTTGCGAACGCAGAGATGCCGCCGCCGCAGCAGGACTAATTCAGAGCAAGCCTGGCGCCCGGCGTTCGGTGGCGGCTCAGCGCCGGACGTGGTCGCCGAGGTTGCGCGCGATGAATTCGGCCGCGCGCTGGAGGGCGTCCTTCGCGGCGAGATCGTCGGCGAAAGTGCGCACGCCGGCGGGACGGAAGTCGAAGCCGCGCCCGACGCCCGGATAGATGATCAGCCGCGCGTCGCGCCCGCGCGCCTTGAGCGCCGCGACGCCCATCTCGATCGCGCGGCGGCGTTGGTATTGCTCGAATTCGCCGATCATCACCAGGACCGGAATTTCCAGCCGCTCGACCTCGGCCGCGTAGCGATAGACCTGGTCGGGCTCGCCGGCGGCCGGGTTCTGCCAATGCGGATAGGTCGAGACGTAGCAGGCCGCCTGTTCGATCTGGCGTCGCTGCGCGACCGCCATCATCAGCGTGTGATAACCACCGCGCGACATGCTGACGAGGCAGGCCCGCGACGTCGACACGTCGGGCAGCGCGAGCAGGAAATCCAGGCCCGCGCCGAAATCGCGCTCGGTCGCCGGATCGTGCGCGATCGGCATCGCCTCGATGAAACGGGCGGCATGGGCGTTGGGCGCGAGCACGACAAAGCCGCGCGCGGCGAGCCGACGCGGCATGCGGACGACGAGCTCGTCGAGCCCGCGCCGTCCGTGGACGAACAGGACGGCCGGGTAGCGCCCCGGCGTCGCCGGCCGGAACAGCAGCGCGGGGATGTCGATGCCGTCGGCGCCGTTGCGATAGCTGACCTCGCGCTGGACGACCTCGTGATTGGCCGGCGTCTCGATCACGCCGTTCTCGAACCAGGCGTCCGACCACCAGAATTTCTCGCGCGCGGGGCGAGGATCGATCGGCGCCTCGATGGCGCGGCTGGGTCCGCTGTCGGCCGCCATTGGCGGCGGTGCGTCCTGAGCATGGCAGGCGCAAGCGCCGGCGAACGTCGCGAGCAATACCAGCGCGCCAATTCTGGACATGCGTCCTCCCTTCGCGAGCGCCAAAGTGCCGCCCTTCGGCGTGAGCTTAACCGATCGGGCGCGGCAGGGAAGGAGGGCGCGCGTCGAGACGGAATTGGGTGCGGCGCACGCCTTGCCCGCATTCCTTGCCAGCGCGCCTTTCGCGGTCGACGTCTCGGCATGAGGTCCCGCGTCGGAAAAGCCTTGGGTCAGGCCTCCGTCTTGCGCGCCACGATGAAGGCCCTGGGGTCCTTGCGACCCGATCCATGCCGCGCCCGTTCGACAATCGCAAAGCCGGCGTGTTCGATTTCGCCTTCCAGCTCGGCTCCGGAAAAGAACCCCACGCTGGGCGCCTTGCCGACAAGCCGCATCACCGGGACCGCCCAGCGGATCATCCGATTCATTTCGCTCAAAGCCGGCGTCTTCGAGATGAACAGGCCGCCGGGCTTGAGTAGGCGGCCGATCCGCCGGAACGCCGCGCCGCGATCGGGCACCAGGTGCAGAAGGTTGAACGCGAGCACTGCGTCGAACGAGGCGTCCGGAGCCTCGACGTGGCCGGCCTTGGCGACCGCGAACGCGGCATTTTGGCAACCGGCCACGACGGCTCTTTCCTTGGCGATTTCGATCATCTCGCGCGAGGCGTCGGTCGCGACGATCCGGCCGACATCGGGTGCCAGCCGCAGCGCCGTCGTCCCGGTGCCGCAGCCGAGTTCAAGGACCGCGCAGGTCGGCGTGAGAAGGCTCCGCACGCGATCGAGCGTGCGCTCATAGCCGGCCATGTCCCTGATGGGAGCATTGGCATATTTGCGCGCGATCCGATCCCAGAAGACGATGTCGTCGATCCTGCCGATCATTGGGCTCCTTGTGGGTCTTGGGGACGCACGCGCGCTCGCTCGGCGCGGCCTCGCCCCCCGGCGGGGCGGCCGATGCCCTGAAACCTACGCGGCGCGATACGTGCACGACAATCGGCGGATGGTCCAAATGGACAAGAACGGCGCGTCGGTTCGTACGTCGTTCGATCCCGTTTCTAACCGAGGGCGTCCATTCCGACGCGGGAATGGCGCGCATGTTCGCACGAAGTTCGAACCATTGTAGATTTGAGGGCGGCCATTCCCGAGAGGGAATGGCGCGCCCTACGGGAATCGAACCCGTGTTTCCGCCGTGAAAGGGCGGCGTCCTAGACCGCTAGACGAAGGGCGCGGATCGCAAAGTCCCGCGGCGGGCCGGCCGAAACGGACGGCGCTCAGCCGGCGGCGCGCGGCGATGCGCGGATGTATAGTGGCCTTTGCGTGGACCGGCAAGCGGGCAGGCGGGGTGGAAAATCAACGCCGCTCGGCGTTTCAGGCGTGAAAAATCCGCATGAGATTCATGGGCTTGGGTCGGCGCCGGCGGCGCCCGCGCCCGCTAGTCCCGCGACCACTCGACGGAGGTGTTGAGAAGATAGCCGCCGCCATAGACGGTCTTGATCAGTTCAGGGGAATCGGGGCGCGCCTGCAGCTTGCGCCGCAGCCTCGAGATGCGGACATCGATGCTGCGGTCGAGTGAATCGAGCTCCCGCTCGCCCATGAGCTGGGCGCGGGAGAGAATGCGGTTCGGCCGTTCCAGCAGCGCTTCGAGCAGGCGCGCCTCGGCGAGCGACAACTCGACCTCGTCGCCTCGCGGCGAGACCAGCAGGTTGCGATCCGGCGAAAAGCGCCATCCGGCGAACAGCGCCTGACGGTTCTCGCCCATGCCGTCGCCGGCGGCGCGCGCCGACCGACGCAGGATGCTGTTGATGCGCGCGATCACCTCGCGCGGTTCGAACGGCTTGACGACATAGTCGTCGGCGCCGAGCTCGAGGCCGAGAATGCGGTCGGTGACGTGCTGGCGTCCGGTAAGGATCATGATCGGGCAGCCGCGCGCCTGCCGGACCTTGCGCACGAGCTCGATGCCGTCCATGTCCGGCAGTCCGAGATCGATGATGCAAAGCGCGGGCGCCTCGCCGCGCAGGCGGTGAAGGAAATCCCGCCCGGTGAGGAAGTGCTCGGGCCGAAATCCGTATTCGTTAAGCGCGAGACAGAGCACGCGCGCGACTTCCGCCGTATCCTCGACGACGAAGATCGTGCGGTTTTCCGCCGCCGGCTCGGCCGCCTTCTTCCCCGTCATGGCGCGACCTCGTCGATCGCGGCGGCCAGTTCTTCCTTGGTGCAGGGTTTGCCGACGACCGGAAAGTCGCCCCCGCCTTCATCGCGCTCGTCCAGTCGCTCGGCATAGCCGGTGATCAGGATGACGCGCACGTCGGGGCGCAGGCGCCGCGTCCGCTCGGCAAGGCGCCGGCCGTCGAGATCGCCGGGCATCATGATGTCGGAAACCAGCAGGGAGATTTCCCGGACATTGTCGAGAATGTTGATCGCCTCGCGTCCGCCGGATGCCTCGATCACGAGATGGCCGAGATCGGTCAGTTGCCGGCGCAGGACGGTGCGCACATCCGCGTCGTCCTCGACGAGCAAGGCGACATGGCGCGTCGCGCCGACGCTGGACGCCTTGCGCGGAGCTTCCTTCGGCGCGTCGGGAAGCGGATGGCCCTCGCGCAGCAGCAGCGTCACGGCGGTGCCGACGCCGACCTGGCTGCGGATGCGGACCGCGCCCTCCGATTGCCGGGCGAAGCCATAGACCATCGACAGGCCCAGGCCGCTGCCGGAGCCGAACTCCTTGCTCGTGAAGAACGGCTCGAACACGCGCGCGAGCGTAGCCGCGTCCATGCCCGTGCCGGTGTCCTCGACGGTGATCGCGACGTGACGACCGGCGGCGATCTCAAGCTCGGCGGCCTCCTTTTCGGGCACGACCTCGTGGCGCGCGCGGATGAGAAGGGTGCCGTGCTGGGCCATTGCGTCGCGGGCGTTGAGCGCGAGGTTGAGCAGGGCGCTTTCGAGCTGCGCCGGATCGACCGTGGAATAGAGCTCGCCGCCGGACGAACTCGTTTCGACGCTAATGCCGGCGGGCAACGAACGGCGCAGCAGCGTCAGGATGTTGGTGATGACGCCATTGACCTCGACCGGGCGCGGCTCGAGCGGCTGGCGGCGCGCGAATGCGAGCAGGCGCCGCGTGATGTCGGTGCCGCGCCGCGCCGCGGCGATCGCCGGATCGAGAAATTCGCTCAGCGTCGCGCCGGCATTGTGCTTGTCGCGCAGTTCGGCGAGGTTGGCGATCACGATGGTCAGGAGGTTGTTGAAGTCGTGCGCGAGGCCGCCGGTGAGCTTGCCCACGGCCTCCATCTTCTGGGCCTGCATCAGCGCCGCGCCCATGCGCTTCTGCTCGGCCATGGCGCGTTGCAATTCGGCGTTGGCGGCCTCGAGCTCGGCGGTCCGCTCGCGCACCCGGCGATCGAGCTCCTCGTTGCGCTCGCGGATCAGGCGCTCATGGGTTCGCTGCTGGGTGATGTCGGTATAGATCGTGACGAAGCCCTGATGCGGCAGCGGCGCGCCGCGGATGGCGATGAGCGTGCCGTTGGGGCGCTGGCGTTCGAGGTAATGCGGCCGGAACGATCGGGCGAGCCGCACCCGTTCGGCGACCTGCGCTTCGCTGTCGCCGGGGCCGTATTCGCCGCGCTGGGCGTTGTAGCGGATGAACGCCTCGAACGGCGTGCCGACCCGCGCGAGTTCCATCGGAAATTCCAGGAGCGTGAAGAAGCGGCGGTTCCAGGCGACGAGTTTGAGATCGGCGTCGATGACCGTCAGGCCCTGGTCGATGAGATCAAGACCGCCTTGCAACAGGTCGAAGCGGCGACGCAGGTCATGCGGATCGGCGGCTGCGCGCACCGCGTCCGCCAGGTCGTCGGGAAGTGAAGGGATCCGTGTCATGCGTTCCCGACGATCGCGGCCGTCGCCGCGGGTCCATGATCTTGCCTGACCCGAGACTAGCGCGGCGGCGGGGGTGCCGGAAGATCGCGCATCGGCGGCGTCACAATTCGATACAATCCGCACACACTTGCACAATGATCGCGTCGCAGAGTGCGCCGCAACGATAACGGACCGCGACGCGCCGCGCGCGAAATGCGGGTCCGATGGGGAGGCATTCACCAGTGGCCGATATTCGGCATCGATACCCATGGCTCGGCCGGTGGGAGCGCCGCGCCTTTCTGCAGAAGTTCGATCGAATGGTGGTCGGGCGAGCGGACGAAGGCCATCGCGCCGTCGCGGGGCGGGCGGTTGATGGTGACGCCCTTGTCCATGAGATCGGCGCAGGCGGCATAGATGTTGTCGACCTCGAAGGCGAGGTGACCGAAATATCGCGCCTCGCCGTAATCCTCCTCGTCCCAGTTCCATGTCAGTTCGATGACCGGCGCCGGCCTCGTTTTGGTCTTGCCGCTCCAGATCGTCTTGGCGTCGTCCGCCGCGGCCAGAAAGACGAGGGTAAAGCGGCCTTTCTCGCTCTCAACGCGGTTGACCTCCGCGAGCCCCAGCGCGCCGCAAAAGAAGGCAAGCGCGCGGTCGAGGTTCTTCACCCGCAACATCGTATGCAGATAGCGCATGGGTCGGGTTCCTTCCTTCGGCCGGCTTGTTCGCCCTATTCCTCATCGCATTTTTGGCGGCCGCGCTCCATGGGCCATGACATGCGGGCGGGCGAGGACACTCGGCCAGATTGGCAGGCATGGCGGCTCGCGCGAGGCCGTGCTTTGGCGCGGTCCATGCGGCATCAAGAGGGACGTTCGGCTGGGCTTTTTTCGCACGCGCGAAGGCCCGCCGCGACACACATATTTTGGATTAGACATTCGCCCGCCCTTGGCCCAGAAACGGCCAAGGCTCAAAAAAGCGAGCCCGCATAACGGCGTGGGAATGGAGGACGACGATGCCGCGTGGAAGCGCGTTCGAAACCGATCTGGACAAGAATGGCGCCAATTATGTTCCGCTGACGCCCTTGAGTTTCATCGCGCGCGCGGCCCATGTGCACCCCAAATTGCCGAGCGTGATCCACGAGGACCGGCGCTTCACCTGGGCGGAGACCTACGCGCGCTGCCGGCGCTTCGCTTCCGCGCTCGCCGCGCGCGGCATCGGCTTCGGCGACACGGTCGCCGTGATGCTGCCCAACGTGCCGGCGATCTTCGAATGCCATTTCGCGGTGCCGATGGTGGGCGCGGTGCTCAACACGCTTAACATCCGGCTCGACGCCGAAGCGATCGCCTTCATGCTCGATCACGGCGAGGCCAAGGTGCTCCTGGTCGACCCGGAATTTTCCGGCGTCATCACGCGGGCGCTGAAGCTGATGAAGGGGCCGAAGCCCTACGTGATCGACGTCGCCGACAAGACCTATTCGGACGGCGGACCGATCGGCGAGGTTGAGTACGAGGATTTCATCGCCAAGGGCGATCCGGAGTTCGCCTGGTCGATGCCGGCCGACGAGTGGAACGCGATCTCGCTCAATTATACCTCGGGGACGACGGGCGACCCCAAGGGTGTCGTCTATCACCATCGCGGCGCCTATCTCAACGGCATCTGCAACATCGTGTCGTGGAGCATGCCGGCGCATCCGGTCTATCTGTGGACGCTGCCGATGTTCCATTGCAACGGCTGGTGCTTCCCGTGGACGATCGCGGCCGCGGTCGGCGTCAACATCTGCCTGCGCAAGGTCGACCCGGCTAAGATCTTCGATCTGGTCGACCGCTACCGCGTCACCCATATGTGCGGCGCGCCGATCGTCTACAACACGCTGATCAATTCGCCGCAGGCCGCCGCGCGCGCGACCAAGCATGTGATCGCGGGATTGATCGCGGGCGCCGCGCCGCCGGTCGCGGTTCTCGCCAATGCCGAGAAGATCGGCATTCGCCTGACGCATGTTTACGGCCTGACCGAGACCTACGGTCCGGCCGCGTTCTGCGCGCAGCAGCCGGGATGGGAAGAGCTGCCGACCGAGGAGCGCGCCCAGCTCAACCGCCGCCAGGGCGTCGCCTACCACATGGAGGAGGCGATCACCGTGATCGATCCGGAGACCATGCGCGAGGTGCCCGGCGACGGCGAAACCATGGGCGAGGTGATGTTCCGCGGCAACATCGTCATGAAGGGCTATCTGAAGAATCCGGCGGCGAGCCAGAAGAGTTTCGCCGGCGACTGGTTCCATACCGGCGATCTCGCGGTGCTCGACGGCGACGGCTACGTCATCATCAAGGATCGCTCCAAGGACATCATCATCTCCGGCGGCGAGAACATCTCCTCGCTCGAGGTCGAGGACGTGCTCTACAAGCACCCGGCGGTGCTGGTGGCCGCGGTCGTGGCCAGGCCGGACCCGAAATGGGGCGAGGTGCCGTGCGCCTTCATCGAATTCAAGGAAGGCGCGAGCGCGACCGAAGCCGAATTCAACACCTTCTGCCGCGAGCGGCTGGCCGCCTTCAAGGTGCCCAAGCAATTCGTGTTCGGCCCGATCGCCAAGACCTCGACCGGCAAGGTGCAGAAATTCGTCCTGCGGCAGCAGGTCGGCTCGGCCTCGGCAATCCACGGCTGAGGCGGCCGGGCCGCGCCCGCGCGCGGCCGCCACACCTTCAAGGGAAGCGCGAATGACGGACGACTACATTCTCGAATGCCGCGACCTGAGCAAGGCGTTCTCCGGATTCATCGCGGTCGACAACGTCAATCTCTCGGTCAAGCGCGGGACCATTCACGCCTTGATCGGGCCCAATGGCGCCGGCAAGACCACCGTCTTCAACCTGGTGACGAAGTTCATCGAGCCGACCAACGGCAAGATCCTGTTCAACGGCATCGACATCACCCATGAGCGGCCGGCCGAAACGGCGCGGCGCGGGCTGGTGCGCTCGTTCCAAATCTCGGCGACGTTTCCGCATCTGACGGTGCTGGAGAACGTGCGCGTCGGCCTGCAGCGCAAGGCCAACGTCGCGATCCACTTCTGGCGCTCGGCGCGCACGCTCGACGCGCTCAACGCGCGGGCGCTGGAGCTGCTCGAACAGGTCGATCTCGCCGGCTTCGCCGACGCGACCGCGGCCGAGCTTCCCTATGGGCGCAAGCGCGCGCTCGAAATCGCCACCACGCTCGCGCTCGATCCCGAACTGATGCTGCTCGACGAGCCGACGCAGGGGATGGGACACGAGGACATCGACCGGGTCGTCGAGCTGATCCGCAAGGTGTCGGCCAAGCGCACCGTGCTGATGGTCGAGCACAACATGCGCGTGGTCGCCCACCTGTCGGACCGCATCACCGTGCTGCAGCGCGGGCAGGTGCTGACCGAGGGGCCCTACAGCGAGGTGTCGAAGAATCCGGCCGTGCTCGAGGCCTATGTGGGACACGCGGCATGACCGAAAGCGACGCGATCGCGCTCGAGATCAAGGGGCTCAACGCCTATTACGGCGAGTCGCACGTGCTTCACGGCATCGACATTCACGTCCGTCGCGGCGAATTGGTGACGCTGCTCGGGCGCAACGGCTCGGGCCGGTCGAGCACCATCCGCTCGATCATGGGCCTGGTCGGCCGGCGGGTCGGATCGATCCGGATCAACGGGCACGAGACGATCCGTCTCGCGCCGCACCGGATCGCGCGGCTCGGCGTCGGCTGGTGCCCGGAGGAACGCGCGATCTTCGCGAGCCTGTCGGCCGAGGAAAACTTGACGCTCGCCCCGCGCGGCAAGGAAGGCGGGCTCTCGGTCGGCGAATTGTTCGAGATGTTCCCGAACCTGAAGGAACGGCGCAAGAGCCCCGGCGGCAAACTGTCCGGAGGCGAACAGCAGATGCTGGCGCTGGCGCGGGTGCTGCGGACGGGCGCCGATATTCTCGTGCTCGACGAGATCACCGAGGGGCTCGCGCCGGTGATCGTGCAGCGCATCGGCGAGGTCGTGCGCCATCTCAAGACGCTCGGCTACACCATGCTGCTGGCGGAACAGAATTTCGTTTTCGCCGCGCCGCTGGCCGACCGTCATTACGTGATCGAGGAAGGACGCGTGGTCATGGAGGTCGCGCGCGCCGAACTCGAGGACAAGAGGGGAAGGCTCAACGAACTGCTCGGCGTCTGACGTTCGACGCCGGGACCGACCGATCGCGAAACGACCGGATCGGCAATCGGTTCCACCAAATCGCGGCAACCAGATCGGTTCCACCAAATCGGTTCCACGAAATCGGTTCCACAAAGTCGGGTCAACCAAGGAGAGTATCGATGAAGAAGCGAAATCTATTGCTGGCGACCGCGGCGGTCGTCGCCATGGGCGCGGTCGCGACGTCGGCGCGGGCCCAGGATGCCGTCAAGATCGGGGTGCTGACGGACCTGTCCGGAACCTATTCGGACATTTCCGGCCAGGGCTCGGTGATCGCCACCAAGATGGCGATCGACGATTTCCTCGCCAAGGAGAAGCCGGCGTTCAAGGTCGAGCTGCTCTCGGCCGATCACCAGAACAAGGCCGATATCGCCGCCAACAAGGCGCGCGAATGGTTCGAGAAGGACGGTGTCGATCTCGTCACTGACCTGGTGACGTCCTCGACCGCGCTCGCGGCCAGCAAGATCGCCAAGGAGAAGAACAAGATCGCGATCGTCAACGGCGCGGCGACGACGGCGCTGACCAACAAGGAATGCAACGACGTCACCATCCACTATACTTACGACACCTACGCGCTCGCCAACGGCACCGCCGGCGCGGTGTCGAAGCAGCCGGCCGGCAAGACCTGGTACTTCCTCACCGCCGACTACGCCTTCGGCCATTCGCTCGAGGCCGATTCCACGGCGGTCGTCGAGGCCAATGGCGGCAAGGTGCTGGGTTCCTCGCGCCATCCGTTCCCCGGCTCGGATTTTTCCGCCTTCCTGCTCAAGGCGCAGGCGTCCGGCGCGCAGATCATCGGTCTTGCCAACGCCGGCAACGACACCACCAACTCGATCAAACAGGCCGCCGAATTCGGCATCACGCCGAAGCAGGCGCTCGCCGGCCTCCTGATCTTCATCACCGACATCAACAGCCTCGGCCTGAAGGCGACGCAGGGCATGTACCTGACGGAAGCGTTCTACTGGGACCTCAACGACGAGACGCGCGCCTGGTCGAAGCGCTTCTTCGACATTCACAAGAAGATGCCGACGATGGTCCATGCCGGCCAGTATTCGTCGACCTATCAGTATCTCGCCGCGATCAAGAAGGCGGGCACGAAGGACACCGCCAAGGTGATGGAGACGATGAAGGCCGCGACCATCAACGACTTCTTCGCCAAGAACGGCAAGATCCGCGAGGACGGCCGCATGGTGCATGACATGTACCTGTTCCAGGTCAAGAAGCCGGAAGAGTCCAAGGCGCAGTGGGACTACTACAAGGTGAGCGCGACGATTCCGGCCGCGCAGGCGTTCCAGCCGCTCGAAAAGAGCACCTGTCCGCTGGTCAAGAAGTAAGCCGGCGGCGCGCGGGCGGGCAAGACGCGTCCGCCCGCGTCACGGCTCAAGACGCGCCGGCCCGGCGCGGGGGCGAATTCCTCGACACCAAACGCGACGACGCCCGCCGAGAGCGATGGCGTCGGGGCGGGAACGGCGGACGGCCACCATTACGGGCTCGGCGGATACGGGCTCGGCGGATACGAGCTTGGCGGAAGGGCAAGGGGCATCCATGTTCAACTTCACCACGCAGGCATTGTTCGGGCAGTTGCTGGTCGGGCTGATCAACGGCTCGTTCTACGCCATCCTCAGCCTCGGCCTCGCGATCATCTTCGGGCTTCTCAACATCGTGAATTTCGCCCACGGCGCGCTCTACATGATGGGCGCGTTCGGCTCCTATTTCGCGCTGACATTTTTCGGCGTCGGCTATTGGCCCGCGCTGATCCTCTCACCCCTGATCGTCGGCTGTTTCGGCGTGCTGATCGAGGTCTTCCTGTTGCGGCGGCTCAAGGGGCTCGACCACCTCTACGGCCTTCTGCTCACCTTTGGTCTCGCGCTGATCATCGAGGGGATGTTCCGCTACTATTACGGCGTGTCGGGACAGAGCTATCCGGTGCCCGACCTGCTGCAGGGCGGCATCAATCTCGGCTTCATGTTCCTGCCGTATTATCGCGGCTGGGTGATCGTGGCCGCGCTCGCGGTGTGCGTGGCGATGTGGTTCGTCATCGAGCGCACCAAGCTCGGCGCCTATCTGCGCGCGGGCACCGAGAATGCCGCGGTCGCGCAGGCGCTCGGCATCAACGTGCCGATGCTGACGACCCTGACCTACGGCCTGGGCGTGGCGCTCGCCGCCTTCGCCGGCGTGCTCGCCGCGCCGATCTTCCAGGTCAATCCGGTGATGGGCTCCGACATCGTCATCGTCGTCTTCGCCGTGGTCGTCATCGGCGGCATGGGCTCGATCATGGGCTCGATCGTTTCCGGCGTCGGCCTCGGCATCATCGAGGGATTTACCCGGCTGATCTATCCGGAAGCCTCGGCCGTCATCATTTTCGTCATCATGGCCATCGTCCTGCTGGTTCGGCCGGCGGGATTGTTCGGCCGGGCTGGGTAGGGCGCGATCATGGTCAGGGCAATGGAAATTCGCGAAACCGGCGCCGACTATCGCGCGATGGTGGCGTTCGCCACGCTGGTGCTGATCGGCGTGCTCGCTCCCTTCGTGCTGTATCCGACCTTCCTGATGAAGGTGTGGTGCTTCGCGTTGTTCGCGAGCGCGTTCAACCTGCTGCTCGGCTATGGCGGGTTGTTGTCGTTCGGGCACGCCGCGTTTTTCGGCGGCGCCGCCTACATCTGCGGCCATGTGATCAAGGAGTGGGGCTGGCCGCCCGAACTCGGATTGCTGGCCGGGACGGCGAGCGCGGCCGCGCTCGGCTTCGTCATCGGCGCGCTGGCGATCCGCCGCGCCGGCATCTATTTCGCGATGATCACCCTCGCGCTGGCGCAGATGATCTATTTCCTCGCCTTGCAGATGAATTTCACCGGCGGGGAGAACGGCATGCAGGGCATTCCGCGCGGCCGAATGTTCGGTTTCATCGACCTGTCCGAAGGCCTGACGATGTACTACGTCGTGTTCGCGGTGTTCTTCGTCGGGCTTGCCATCATCTATCGTATCGTCAATTCGCCGTTCGGCCAGATCCTCAAGGCCATCCGCGAAAACGAACCGCGCGCGATTTCGCTGGGCTTCGACGTCGGCTATTACAAGCTCAGCGCCTTCGTCATGTCGGCGGCGCTGTCGGGGCTCGCGGGGTCGGCCAAGTCGCTCACCTTCCAGCTTGCCTCGCTGGCCGACGCGCATTGGCACATGTCGGGCGAGGTCGTGCTGATGACGCTGCTCGGCGGGGTCGGCACGATTTTCGGGCCGACGATCGGGGCCGCGGTGATCGTGACGTTGCAGAACGAGCTCGCCGACAAGGTGGGCCCCTGGGTCAGCGTCATCATCGGCGCGTTCTTCGTGATCTGCGTGTTGGTGTTCCGCCGCGGCATCGTCGGGGAACTCACCGCGCGGCTCGGCGGGACCAGGAAGTCGGCGGCCGCGGAGCCCGGCGGGCATTAGGCGATGAGCGCGGGAGAAGTCGAGACGGCGATCGCGCGGCTGCGCGCGCTGGTGGCGGAGGCCCGCGTCATCGTGCCGTTCACGGGCGCCGGCATTTCCACCGAATGCGGCATTCCCGATTTCCGCTCGCCGGGCGGATTGTGGAGCAAGTACCAGCCGATCGATTTCTCCGAATTCATGGCGAGCCAGGACATGCGCGACGAGGCATGGCGGCGGCGATTCGCCATCGACCCGCATTTTGCCGCGGCGCAACCGGGGCGGGGACACCAGGCGATCGCCGCGCTCTACCAGCGCGGAAAAATTCCCGCGGTGATCACCCAGAATATCGATAACCTGCACCAGAATTCCGGCGTCGCGGCCGACGACGTGATCGAGCTGCACGGCAACACCACCTACGCGCTGTGCATGGGGTGCGGCCGGCGCTACGAAATCGATTGGGTTCGCAAGCGCTTCGACGAGATCGGCGGACGCGCGCCGGCCTGTCTCGATTGCGGCGGGCCGATCAAGACGGCGACCGTCTCGTTCGGGCAGGCGATGCCCGAGCGCGAGATGCGGCGCGCCATGGAATGGGCGGAGCGCTGTGATCTCTTCTTGGCGATCGGCTCCTCGCTCGTGGTCTGGCCGGCCGCCGGTATTCCGATGGTGGCGAAGCGGGCGGGCGCGCGGCTCGTGTTGATCAATCGTGATCCGACCGATTTCGACGAGGAGGCCGACCTCGTCATTCACGCCGATATCGGCGAGACGCTTGCGTGCTTTATCGGCAAGTGATTCGAAAAAATCGCAAGTTGTTCACATTATTCCGTTCGGTGGAATTTCCACTTTGACGATGTGACGAGAGTGTTATCCTCGATTCGCTGGATTCGTGAATCGGAGCGGCGATGACGCTTCGCGGATTTGTCGAGGGCGGCGCGCCGTGATTGGGGTGTGATGCCAAAGTGACCGTGGTCAGGATTTGTCCCGGTTCAAGACTAATTCAAAATTGCGATGTGCGGAGTCCGTGGTGATGGGTTCGGACGAATTTGAATCGAGGAATTCGACGCCGCACGGATCCGATCGAGCGCCGGGGCTGGAAGCTGGCGCGCGGCATCCGGCGGGACCGTTGAGTGGAGCCGGCACCGAGCGCCCGGCTCCCTCGCGCGCGCTCGATGCGTCGAACGTTATCGGATTTGGCCCGCAGGTTTCGCCGCAGGGCGCGGTCGCGCGCGATGTCGCGGAAGGGCTGATCGAGCTCGCCGGCGTCATCAAATGGTTCGACGCGTCAAAGGGATATGGTTTCATCGTCCCCGACGATGCCGGCGTTCCCGACATTCTGCTCCATGTGACCTGCCTGCGGCGCGACGGTTTCCAGACCGCCTATGAGGGCGCGCGCGTGGTCTGCGAGGTGACGCGGCGCGATCGCGGTTTTCAGGCCTTCCGCATCATTTCGATGGACGAGTCGACGGCGATCCATCCGGCGCAGATGCTGCCGCCGCGCACCCATGTCGCCGTGGTGCCGACAAGCGGGCTCGAAAGGGCGCAGGTCAAGTGGTTCAACCGCCTGCGTGGCTTCGGCTTTTTGTCCAGGGGCGACGGTACGCCGGACATCTTCGTCCATATGGAGACGCTGCGCCGCTTCGGCATGACCGAGCTGCGACCCGGCCAGTTCGTGCTGGTGCGCTACGGCAACGGCTCAAAAGGGCTGATGGCCGCCGAAGTCCGGCCGGAAGCCGGACCGTTGGGGCCGGCGTCGCACTGAGGACGCTTTCCTTCCGTCGCGCCTCCGAATTCCTTGGCGGCGTCGAATGCGCCGGTTGCGGCCGTTGTCCGGCCGCCCGCCTTGGGCGGGCTTTTTTTTCCCGGCGCCGTCCATTGATGCTCGTCCATTGATACTCGTTCATTGATACTCGTCCATTGACACTCGTTCATTGAGACCCGTCCATTGGCGCCTCTCTAGCGACGCCGATCCCGCGACGCGCTTCGAGCGACGCCCGTCCGTCGACGCGCCGCCATCACCCCTTCCGTCGGCGCTCCCCCATCGATGCGGTCGTTCGGCAATCCGCGCTCGACGGCCGGCGGCGCGCGCCATCGAACCGCCGCGATCTCCGGTTGACTTCGCTAAATCTTCCTGTCACGCGGAATTGGCGCTTGGCGCTCCGCGAATGCCGCTCCGGCGCAAGGACTTTCGGATGATTGCCCAACAAACAAGCAGGCGGGCGCGCGCCGCGCGCGGATGGTTCCGGATGCATCGACCGACACCGTCGCCGCTGAACAGGGTAAGGCGCCTGGCATTCGCGCTGCTCGCGCTTGCCGGCCTCGCGGTCGCCGCCGGTCATGCCACGCGAGCCGGCGCGGCCGAGTTCGGCGCGCTCGAAATCGTCACGCGGACCGGCGTTCAGGTCTTCCAGGTCGAGCTTGCCGTCAGCGACGAGGAGCGCGCCACCGGCCTGATGCATCGGCGCGAGTTGCCGGAAGGGCGCGGCATGCTGTTCGACTTCTTTCCGCCGCGCGAGGTCGTGATGTGGATGAAGAACACCTATGTCTCGCTCGACATGATTTTCATCCGCGCGGACGGCCGCATCCACCGCATCGCGGAAAACACGGAGCCCCTGTCGACGCGCCATATCCAATCCCAGGGGTCGGTCGCGGCGGTCCTCGAAGTCGTCGCGGGAACGTCGAAGCGCCTCGGCATCGCGCCGGGCGACCAGGTCGCGCACCCGATCTTCGCCAAGGCGCGCCGGCGCTGAGGCGGGCCGGGCGGGGCACGCGAGGGCAAGGGTTGCGCCAAGGCAAACCCAAGGAATGTGGAGACCATCTTCTCGCGCCGGATTCACCCAAAGCCTTGAATCGCGGGCATTTCATGCCGGCGGAACGATCCGGTCTCGTCGGACAAATGCCCGTGAATTTTTCAGGCCGAAAGGATCGCCGCGCGCGATCCCCGGCAGCCCGCGCGCGATTGCACGGCGAGGGTGAAACGTGTATCGAATCGGCCGCGCATTCGCATGGCCCGGGCCGCGTCGGTCTTCGCGGGGTCGGCCGGCGGCGCGCGACTTTCCCACCGGAACGTGGTCGCGCCGCTTTTTCGGACCTGGAGATTCGGGGTATAGCGCAGCCTGGTAGCGCGGCAGTTTTGGGTACTGCAGGTCGCAGGTTCAAATCCTGCTGCCCCGACCAGCCGGCCGATTTCGATCTTGTCGCGCGAGCCGCTCCGGCGCGGGCGACATCACGCAAGGGAGTCCTTCCGCATGACCGCACGCATCTATCGCCCGGCCAAGAGCGCGACGCAATCGGGCATGTCCAAGACCCATTCCTGGCGCCTCGACTTCGATCCGGAGGCCCCGCGCGTCATCGAGCCGCTGATGGGCTGGACGAGTTCGTCGGACATGAAACAGCAACTCTCGCTGAACTTCGCGAGCCGCGAGGAGGCGGTGGCCTATTGCGAGCGCCACGGCATCGCCCACGAGGTCGTCGAGGACAAGCCCGCGACCCGGCGCATCGCCGCCTATTCCGACAATTTCAAGTTCGGCCGCGCGGAGCCGTGGACGCACTGATCCCAGCGCGGCGAGCCGGTCGCACCCAACCGCCCTGATTGCTCGATGCCCGCCGTCGGATGCCGGCGGTCAAACCGCGGCCGGCTGGCGCGCGCGCCGCGCGGAGGGGGCGCGGACGGCGGTCCTGGTCGCGCGGCGGGCCGGCGCGCGAGCGGGCTTGCCGGTGACGCCGCGCAGCGCGAGATTGGTGTGCAGCTCGACGATGGCTTCCTTGCTCAGCCTGCCGTTCGGGCGATACCAGGTGCACACGCCGGTGAGCATCGCCAGAAGCGCGAAGGTCGCGACGCGCGTGTCGGCGAGGTCGAACACGCCGCGCGCGACGCCGAGGTCGAGAATGGCGTTCAGCCGTTCCTCATAGAGCCGGCGCAGGCGGATGATGCGCGCGTAATTCGCCGGTTCCAGCGCCCTGAGCTCGAAGGTCGAGATGTAGACCTCCTGCTTGCGCCACATATGCGTGGTGACGTGATAGCTGACGAATGTCCGCAGCCGTTCGACCGGATCGTCGACGCCTTCGAGCCTGGCGTCGAGCGAGGAGATCAGGTCCTCCATGTGCTCGCGGATGAGGTCGACCAGCAATTGCTGCTTGGTGGCGATATGGTTGTAGAGGGAGCCGGCCTGGATGCCGACCTCGCTGGCGAGCTGGCGCAGGCTCATCGCCTCGAAGCCGTGCTCGAAAATGAGCCGCAGGCCCGCGCCGCGGATCGCCTTGAGCGTCTTGGCGCCGGATGACCCGGATCGGCGCGTCATGGACGCCACCTTGCGTGCGAGATGAGCTTCATCGCCGGGCGTCGTCAATCAGCTTGCCGTCGTCGGCGAGCGCGCCGGGCGCGGCGAGCGCGGCGCGGCCCTTCAGCTTGGTGACGGCCTGAATGCTCGCCTCGACCGCGCCGAGGTCCGGCGCGTCGCCGGCGTGCTCCAGATGCAGCGTCATGACGTCGGCGCCCTCGTGCAGCGTCACCACGAGGCGCGCGCGAACGATCCCGGAATGGCGGCGCGCGATGTCGCGCACCTGCTCGGGATGCACGAACATGCCGCGCACCTTGACCGACTGGTCGGCGCGGCCGAGCCAGCCCTTGATGCGTTGGTTGGTGCGCCCGCAGGCGCTCTGGCCCGGCATGATCGCGGTCAGGTCGCCGGTCGCGAAGCGGATCAGCGGGTAGTCCGGATTGAGCACGGTGACGACGAGCTCGCCGATCTCGTGGTCGGCGACCGGCGCGCCGGTTCCCGGCTGCACGACCTCGACGACGACCCGCTCGTCGATGACGAGGCCGTCATTGACGATGGACTCAAAGGCGATCAGCCCGCAATCGGCGGTGGCCAGGCTCTGGCGCACCGCGATTCCGCGCGCGTCGTAGAAGGCGCGTAGCGCAGGCGTCAGCGGCCCGCCGGAGACATGGGCCATGCGCAGCGAGGCGAGGTCGAGGCCAAGCTCATCGCCGCGATCCAGGATCGATTTGAGATAGTCCGGCGTGCCGGTGTAGCAGTCGGGGCGCAGCACCGCGGCGGACCGCGCCTGCTGCTCGGTGTGGCCGGTGCCGGCCGGGAACACCGACGCGCCGACCGCCCGCGCGCCCGATTCCATCATCATGCCGGCCGGCGTGAAGTGATAGGCGAAGCAATTGTGGACGAGATGGCCGGCGCGCAGGCCGGTGGCCCACAGCGCGCGCCCGAGCCGCCAATAGTCGTTCCGCGCCACGTCGGGCTCATGGATTCCGCCGGGCGAGGAATAGATATGCATCGGCCGCGCCGCGGTCGGCGTCAGGCCGCCGAAGGGTGGGCGCGCGCGCTGGATCGCGGGGAGGTCGGACTTGCGCAGCAACGGCAGGCGCGCGAGATCGCCGCGCGAGGCGAGGGTGTCGAGATCGACGTCGGCGAGCGCGGTCGCGTAATAGGCGGTGTTGGAGCGCGCGTCTCGCGCCAGCGCCGCCACCGCCCGCATCAGCGCATGCTCGCGCGCGTCGGCCGAGCGCGTTTCCAACTCATCGAAGAACAGGCCGTTGTCGGCGTCGCGCTCCATCGCCGTCAAATCCATCGCTTGCGGCGCCGGAAGCTCTTCAAGTTCTTGAAGCTCTTACGCTCGTCGCCGGAACCCAGATAGAATTCCTTGATATCCTCGTTCTCGCGCAGGTCGGAGGCCTTGCCGTCGAGCACGACCTTGCCCTGTTCCATGACATAGCCGTAGCTCGCCACCGACAGCGCCGCGCGCGCGTTCTGCTCGACCAGCAAAATGGTGACGCCGAGATCGCGGTTGACGCGTTCGATGATGCCGAACACTTCCTTGACCAAGGCGGGCGACAGCCCCATCGAGGGCTCGTCCATCAGCACCATTTTGGGTCTGGCCATCAGCGCGCGGCCGATCGCGAGCATCTGCTGCTCGCCGCCGGAGAGATAGCCGGCGAGGCCCGACCGTTCGCGCAGGCGCGGAAAATAGTTCAACACCATCTCGATGTCGGCGTCGACCTCGCCGTCGCGGCGGGTGAACGCGCCGAGGCGCAGGTTTTCGAGCGCGGTCATGTCGCCGATGATGCGGCGCCCTTCCATGACCTGGAAGACGCCGCGCCGCACGATGCGGTCGGGATCGACGCCGTTGATGCGCGCGCCGTCGAACATGATATCGCCGCGCGTGACCTCGCCGTTCTCGGTCTTGAGCAGACCCGAGATCGCCTTGAGCGTCGTCGACTTGCCCGCGCCGTTGGCGCCGAGCAGGGCGACGATCGCGCCGCGCGGCACGTCGAGGCTGAGGCCGCGCAGGACGAGAATGACCTCATCATAGACGACCTCGATGTTGCGGATCGAAAGGAGCGGCGCGTCCGCCGCGGACGCGGCCGGCTTCGGCGAGGCGCTGTTGTCGACCGTGTTCAGCACGCGCGTTGCTCCTTGAGGCGCGCGCCGCCGGCGTGGGCGGCGCGCTCCCGTTGCGTGGTCGTGATCACCAGCCGAGCTGCTCGGCCTTGCGCGGCAGGTTGATCGTGGTCACCTTCTCGACCTTGATGACGCCGTTCTTGACGAGGTCGTTGAGCGGCGCCTCGGTCGATCCCGACACCTTCAGCCTGTAGAGGTCGACCTGCATGGTCGAGCGGTGATCCTTGTCGGTCCAGCTCGACGGATTGCAGACGCCTTCGGTTCCGGCGGGGACCCAGTTGGCCTTCTGATAGAAACCCTTCTTCACGTTCGGACCCTTGACGCCGCCGTTCTTGGCCGCCCAGTCCATCGCTTCCTTCATGTACAGCGCCGAGCAGACGCCGGCGTAATAGTGCACGGGACGATAGGCCTGCCCGGTCGGGTCGGACATCTTGGTGATTTCCATCACGGTCTTGTTGCCGGGCGTGGTGCCGCCCCAGATCGCGGAGGTGCGGACGGGGAAGACGACGCCGCTCGCCGCGTCGCCGGCGGCCTTGGCCGCGTTCTCATCCATGCCCCAGACGTTGCCGAGGAACTGCACGTCGACGCCCGCGGTCTTGCACGCCTTCAGAACGGAGATGTTCGAGCCGGCGGTATTGCCGAGATAGGCGTAGTTCGCACCCGACGTCTTCAGCGTCAGGCACTGGGCGGTGTAGTCGCCCGGCGTGAGCGCGAACTGGATCGGCGGCAGCACCTCGAAGCCGAGTTCCTTGGCCGTGGCCTCGCCGGCTTCCTTCGGCGCGTTGGGGTATGGGTGATTGGCGCCCATGTGCACGAACTTCGGCGCGCCGCTCTTGCCCTTGGCCTTCCAGTCCTGCGCCGCCCAGACGAGCATCGCGCGCATCGCGTCGGAATAGCTCGGTCCGTAGAAGAAATTGTAGGGCGCGGGCTTTGCCTTGCCGCTGGCGCCGGACGGGTCGGTCAGCGCGGCGGCGTAGGACGCGGAGATGTAGGGGATTTCGTCCTGCGCGACGAAGCCGGTCAGCGCCTCGGTGTCGGCCGTTCCCCAGCCCTGGATCGCGGCGGCCTTGCTTTCGGGCGCCGACCACTTCTTGTACTGCGCCACCGCCTGCGGAACCTTGTAGCCGTAATCGACGGTCTCGACATTGAGCTTCTGGCCGCCAATGCCGCCCTTGGTGTTGACCCAGGCAAGCGCGTCGGCGACGCCCTGGCCGAACGGCACGCCGACGTCGGACGTCGGTCCAGAGAAGTCGACCAATTGTCCGACCGCGATCTGGGCGTTGGCCACGCTCGCGCTCGCGCACAAAAGAGCGGCCGCCGAAATTGTTCGCAAAACATTGCCGATCATCTTTGTCTCCTCCAATTTCATTAGGTGAGGTTGAATTGCGTTCTCAATCCCATTCGACCTCAATGCGAGAAGGGAAAGAGCTTCCAGTAGGCCTTGATCTGACGCCAGCGATGCGCCAGTCCGTCGGGCTCGAAAATCAAGAACAGCACGATCACCATGCCGATGGCAATCTCGCGCAGGAAGGCGATATTGTTTTTCAGCGACAGCATGTGATCGACGAAGCTGCCGCGGGTGACCGCGCTCAGCCATTCCATGGCCTCCGGCAGGAGCACCATGAAGGCGGTGCCCATCAAGGTGCCGGACACCGAACCGGCGCCACCGATGATGATCATCGCCAGAAACACGATGGAGCGTTCGATTCCGAAGCCTTCGTTCGACACGACCTCCTGATAGTGGGCGTACAGCGCGCCGCCGATGCCGGCGAAAAACGCCGCCAGCCCGAACGACAGCGTGCGGTATTTCGTCAGGTTGATGCCCATCATCTCGGCGGAAAGATAATGGTCGCGCACGGCGATCAGCGCGCGGCCGTCGCGCGTGCGCATCAGGTTGGTGACGAGGATGTAGCAGATCACCAGATAGGCGAGCACGACGTAGAAATAGTTGCGGTCGCCGCGGATCGTGTAGCCGAACAGCGAGAACGGCTTGGCGCTCGCCGGCACGACGCCTCCGGTGAACCATTCCGCGCGCGAGAAGAAGTCGAGCAGGATATATTGCGCGGCGAGCGTGGCGATGGCGAGATAGAGTCCCTTGAGGCGCGCGGCCGGCAGTCCGAACACCAGGCCGACGATCGCGGTGACGACGCCGGCCAGCGGAATCGAGAAGAACACCGGGATCGGAAAGCGCGTCGACAGATAGGCGGAGGTGAACGCGCCGAAGCCGAAAAAGGCGGCGTGGCCGATCGAAATCTGTCCGGTGAAGCCGACGAGAATGTTGAGTCCGAGCGCGGCGATGGCGAGGTAGCCGATCTGGATCAGGTTGCTGAGCCAGTAGTTCGACAGCACCATCGGCGCGAAGCAGACGACGACCAGCGCGAGCAGCACGGCGTTGCGGCTGTTGGTGGTCGGGAAGATCGTGGTGTCGGCCGCGTAGGAGGTGCGATAGTCGCCGGCGGGCAGGAGGCTGTTCATCGCCATGGCTCACACCCGCTCGATGTTCTTGATGCCAAACAGCCCGTAGGGTTTGACCATCAAGATGATGATGAGCACGTAGAACGGCGCGATCTCGTAGAGATTGCCCCAGTGCAGATATTCGCTGTCGACGAAATGGGCGAGGTTCTCCAGGACGCCGATAATGAGGCCGCCGAGCACCGCGCCGCCGATCGAGTCGAGGCCGCCGAGGATGGCGGCGGGAAACACCTTGATGCCGTAGGACGAGAGGCCCGCCGAAACGCCGTTGACGGTCGCGACGACGACGCCGGCGACCGCCGAGACGATCGCCGAAATCGCCCAGGCCATGGCGAAGACGTTCTTGACCGAAATGCCGAGCGACTGGGCGACCTGCTGGTCGAACGCGGTCGCGCGCATCGCCAGTCCGTATTTGGAATAGCGGAAGAACCAGCCGAGCCCGCCGATGAGCGTGAACGAGACCGCCAGGCTCATGAGGTAGATCGTCTGGATCTGCAATCCGAGAATGTTGACCGTCTGGGTCTGGAACACGGCCGGAAACGGCTGCAGGTTGGTGCCGAAGATCCATTTCATGATCGCCTGAAACACGGTCGACAGCCCGATCGTGATCATGATGATGGAAATGATCGGCTCGCCGATCATCGGGCGCAGGATCACCACCTGCAACGCGACGCCGAAGATCAGCATGAACACCAGCGTGATCGGCATGCCGATCCAGAACGGCGCCTGGTATTTGGTGAGCAGCCACCAGCACACCCAGGCGCCGATGAGCAGGAACTCGCCTTGCGCGAAATTGACGACCTGGGTCGATTTGTAGATGAGCACGAACGACATCGCCACGACGCCGTAGAGCGCGCCGACGATCAGGCCGTTGATGGTGAGTTGAAGCAGGAGCTGCGTGTTCATCGGGTCATTCCGCGGCCTGGGCGGCGGGCGCGCGCCGCGCCGGCTGAAGGTCGACGACCACGAGCGTGGTGCGCACGCGCTGGCGGGTGCCATCCTGCAGCGCGATGGTCGTGTCGATGTCGATGGCGTCGCGGTCCTGGTACACCGCCTCGATGATGTCGTGATACTTCTCGCCGATGACGCCGCGGCGGACCTTGCGCGTGCGCGTCAACTCGCCGTCGTCGGCGTCGAGTTCCTTGTACAGCAGCAGGAACTTGCGCACGCGCTGGAAGTCCGGCAGCGTGGCGTTGACCTGCTCGACCTCGGCGCGGATGAGGTCGCGCACCTGCTGCTTGGAGGAGAGGTCGGCGTAGGTGGTGAAGTTGATGCGGCGCTTCTCGGCCCATTTCGACAGGATGCCGATGCGGATGCAGATGATCGCGGAGAGATAGTCGCGGCCGGCGCCGAGAATGACCACCTCGGCGATATAGGGGCTGAACTTCAGCTTGTTCTCGATGAATTGCGGGCTGAAGCGGTCGCCGCGCGCGGTCGAGGCCATGTCCTGCATGCGATCGATGATGACGATGTGGCCCTTGGTGTCGTAATAGCCGGCGTCGCCGGAATGCAGCCAGCCGTCGTGCAGCGTTTCGGCGGTCGCCTTCGCGTTGCCGTAGTAGCCGCTGAACATGTTGCCGTGGCGCACGATGATCTCGCCGACGTTGTTCTGGTCCGGGTTGATGATCTTGACGTCGACGTCGCGGAACGGAACGCCGACGGTATCCATGTTCACGTCGCCGGCGGCGTGGATGGTGTAGGAGCCGAGCGCCTCGGTCTGGCCGTAGATCTGGCGCAGCGGCACGCCCATGGCTTGGAAGAAGCGGAAAGTGTCGGGGCCGAGCGCGGCCCCGCCGGTCGCGGCCGATTTCAGGCGCGCCAGGCCGATGCGATCGCGCAACGCGCGGAACAGAATGAAATCGGCGAGCCACGATCGCCGTCCCTGCTTGAGCGCGCGCAGGCCGAGCTTCAGGCCGAGATCGAACATCGCCCGCTTGAACGGCGTCGCGTCCATGATGCCGGAGCGGATGTCGGCGGCGATCTGCTCCCACAGTCGCGGCGCGAACAGCACGAAATGCGGCGCGATCTCGCGCAGGTCGTGCATCGAGGTTTCCGGTTCCTCGACGAAATTGACGATCATGCGGGAAATGAGGCCCCATCCGAAGACGTAGAGCTGCTCCATGATCCACGGCAGCGGCAGGATCGAGACGTAGTTCTCTCCCGCCGCGCGCGGGTCGGCTTCGAGATAGAGCGCGCAATGGCTCAGCAGCGCCCGCCCGGACAGCATCGCCAGTTTCGGGTTGGAGGTCGTGCCCGAGGTCGTGCACAGGATCGCCGGATCGCCGCCGACGCCGGCGGCCACCAGCGCGTCGTATTCGGCCGGATCGGCGGCGGCGCGCGCCTCGCCCTTGGCGATGAGGTCCTCGACGAAAACCAGGCGCGGATCGTCGTATTTGCGCATGCCGCGCGGATCGCAATAGATGATATGGCGCAGCGTCGGCAGGCGGTCGCCGAGATTGAGCAGCTTGTCGATCTGTTCCTCATCCTCGGCCACGATCGCGTGCGCGCCGGAATAGTCGAGAAGGTAGCGCAGCTCCTCGTCGAGCGCGTCGCGATAGACGCCGATGCTCATGCCGCCGATGGCGTGCGCGGCGATCTCGGCGCAGACCCAGTCGGGACGATTGTCGCCGATCATGGCGATGATGTCGCCCTTGTCGAGGCCGATCGCGCGGAAGCCGAGCGCCATCGCCTTGACGCGGGCGTTGTAGGCGCGCCAACTCGTCGCCCGCCAGATGCCGAGATCCTTCTCGCGCAGCGCGATGTCGTCGGGGAAGTTGGCCGCGTTGAAGGCGAGCAGCTTCGGCAGCGTGTCGAGCACGGCGAGATCGGGCTTGACCGTCATCGGGCATGCTCCGCGGCCGGTTCGCGCGAGGCATGGGCGCCGTCGTCGTCCTCGCCGAGATAGGCGCGCCGCACCTGCTCGTTGTTGAGCACGGCGTCGGGAAATCCCTCGGCGATGACGCTGCCGAAATCGAGCACCATGACGCGATGGGAGATGTCCATCACCACGCCCATGTCGTGCTCGATCATGATCGTGGTCATGCCGCGCTCTTCGTTGAGATCGACGATGTAGCGCGCCATGTCCTCCTTCTCCTCGAGGTTCATGCCGGCCATCGGCTCGTCGAGCAGAATGAGTTCGGGTTCGAGCGCCATCGCGCGGGCGAGCTCGACGCGCTTGCGGATGCCGTAGGGCAGGGTGCCGGCGGTCGCCTTGCGCACGTGCTGGAGTTCGAGGAAGTCGATGATGTCCTCGACGATCTGGCGGTTGCGCAGTTCCTCGCTGCGGGCGCCGCCGATCCAGTACAGCGGGCCGCGCACGAAGCCGGCGCGCAAATGGTGATGGCGGCCGACCATGATGTTGTCGAGCACGCTCATGTGGCCGAACAGCGCGAGATTCTGAAACGTCCGGCCGATGCCGATGCCGGCGCGGCGATGCGCGCGCACGCGCGTGATGTCCTCGCCCTTGTAAAGGATGGTTCCCTCGCTCGGGGAATAGCGGCCCGAGATGCAGTTGAGCATCGAGGTCTTGCCCGCGCCGTTCGGGCCGACGATCGAAAACAATTCGCCGCGATTGACCGCGAAGCTGACATGCGAGAGCGCGCGCACGCCGCCAAAGCGTAGCGACACGTCCCTTGCCTCGAGCAAGAGCTGCGGTGAATCCGGCACGCGGCGTTTCTCCCGACCGACCGTTCGCGGGTGGTCACATGTTGGTCATTGACGCGGAGAATAAAATAACGAACGGTTGTAAGTCCAGCCGGTCCGGTTATCATGGCCGAAGTTCTTCGCGTCGAATTGCCGCGCCGCGAGCGATGTCACGCCTTAGCCTGCCTTGCTGCATTGCAATAACGCTCGGAACCAGCGATGTCCGTCCTGCCATCCGAAGTCGATCGCCAGTCGCGAGACTTCGCGGCCAACCGCGACGCGATGCGCGCGCTGGTCTCGGACCTGCGCGACCAACTCGCGGCGGCCGCCAACGGCGGCGGCGATCTCGCTCACGCCAAGCACACCGCGCGCGGCAAGCTGCTGGCGCGCGACCGCATCGATCTCCTGATCGATCCGGGCACGGCCTTTCTCGAACTGTCGCCGCTCGCCGCCTACGGCATGTATGGCGGCGACGTGCATTCGGCGAGCGTCGTCACCGGCATCGGCCGCGTGCGGGGGCGCGAATGCATGGTGGTAGCCAACGACGCCACCATCAAGGGCGGCTCGTATTATCCGATGACGGTGAAGAAGCATCTGCGGGCGCAGGACATCGCGCTGCGGAACCATCTTCCTTGCGTCTATCTCGTCGATTCTGGCGGCGCCAATCTGCCGACGCAGGACGAGGTGTTTCCCGACGAGCGCCATTTCGGCCGCATCTTCTACAACCAGGCGCGCATGTCGGCGGCCGGCATCTCCCAGATCGCGATCGTGCTGGGGTCCTGCACCGCCGGCGGGGCCTATGTTCCGGCGATGTCGGACGAGAGCATCATCGTGCGCAATCAGGGCACGATCTTTCTCGGCGGTCCGCCCTTGGTGAAGGCGGCGACCGGCGAGGTGGTGACGGCGGAAGAACTCGGCGGCGCCGACGTGCACAGCCGCCATTCCGGCGTCACCGATCACTACGCGCTGAGCGACGCGCATGCGATCGGCATCGCGCGGCGGATCGTGGCGACGCTGAAGCCGGCCACGCGCTCCACGCCCGGATGGCGCGAGCCGCGCGAGCCGGCCTATCCGGTCGACGACATCTACGGCATCATTCCCGCCGACGGGCGCAAGTCCTTCGACGTGCGCGACATCATCGCGCGCATCGTCGACGGCTCGGAGTTCGACGAGTTCAAGCGGCTCTACGGGCAGACGCTGGTATGCGGCTTCGCGCATATCTGGGGATTCCCGATCGGCATTCTCGCCAATAACGGAATCCTGTTTTCCGAAAGCGCGCTCAAGGGCGCGCATTTCATCGAATTGTGCTGCCAGCGCCAGATCCCGCTGCTGTTCCTGCAGAACGTCACCGGTTTCATGGTCGGCAAGAAATACGAGGCCGGCGGCATCGCCCGCGACGGCGCCAAGATGGTGACGGCGGTGGCGACCGCGGCGGTGCCGAAATTCACCGTCATCATCGGCGGCTCGCACGGGGCGGGCAATTACGGCATGTGCGGGCGCGCCTACGATCCGCGCTTCCTGTGGATGTGGCCGAACGCCCGCATCTCCGTCATGGGCGGCGAGCAGGCGGCGATGGTGCTCGGCATGCTCCGGCGCGACAATATCGAAGCCAAGGGCGGAACCTGGAGCACGGAAGAGGAGGAGGCGTTCAAGGCGCCGATCCGCGAACAGTATGAGCGCCAGGGCCATCCCTATTACGCGACGGCGCGGCTGTGGGACGACGGCGTGATCGACCCCGTCGACACCCGCCTCGTCATGGGACTTGCGCTGTCGGCGGCGGCGAACGCGCCGGCCGAGACGACGCGGTTCGGCCTTTTCCGGATGTGAGGACATGGGCGGCACGTTTCACATGAACGGGCGGACGGAGTGGCGCGATCGGCGTCGCGCCACGGCCTCGCGCCATTGGCGCGGATCGCGGCGGAGTTGATCGTGGGACGAACAAAGCGCGGCAATTCCACGCAAGACGGCGCCTCGCCGCGCGCGGCCAAATCGTTCGCCGCCGACGCCAGCCACTTCCGGCGCTTCGGTTCGCTGCTCGTCGCCAACCGCGGCGAGATCGCGTGCCGCGTCATCCGCTCCGCCCGCGCGATGGGCCTGCGCACCATCGCGGTCTATTCCGAGGCCGATCGCGGCGCGCGCCATGTCGCGATGGCCGACGAGGCGGTGGCGATCGGTCCGCCGGCCGCGCGCGAGAGCTATCTGTCGATCGATCGCGTGCTCGACGCGGCGGCGCGAAGCGGGGCCGAGGCGATCCATCCGGGCTATGGCTTCCTGTCGGAGAGCGCGGAATTCGCGCGCCGCTGCGCCGCGGCCGGGATCGTTTTCGTCGGACCGACGGCGGCGATGATCGAGGCGATGGGCTCGAAGTCGGGCGCCAAGGCGCTGATGGAGGCGGCCGGCGTGCCGCTGGTGCCCGGCTATCACGGCGAGGCGCAGGACGAGGCGACGTTGTCCCGCGCGGCGAAGGAGATCGGCTTTCCGGTGCTGGTCAAGGCGTCGGCCGGCGGCGGCGGGCGCGGCATGCGCATCGTGCGCGCGGCGGGTGAGCTCGCCGACGCGGTCGCGAGCGCCAAGCGGGAGTCGCTCGCCGCCTTCGGCGACGACCGCCTGCTGATCGAGAAATACATCGACAATCCCCGCCACATCGAGGTGCAGGTGGTCGGCGACGCGCATGGCAATCTCGTTTCCTTGTTCGAGCGCGAATGCACCTTGCAGCGCCGCCATCAGAAGGTGATCGAGGAGGCGCCGTCGCCGACGCTCTCGCGGGAGGGGCGGGAGGCGATCTGCGCCGCCGGGCGCGATGCCGCCGCCGCCGTCGGTTATGTCGGCGCGGGCACGGTGGAATTCGTCTCCGACGGGCGCGACTTCTTCTTCATCGAAATGAACACGCGCCTGCAGGTCGAGCATCCGGTGACCGAAGCGATCACCGGCATCGATCTCGTCGCGCTGCAATTGCGGGTGGCGTTCGGCGAGCCGATCGGGATCGCGCAGCGCGACATCGTCGCCAGCGGCCACGCCGTCGAGGCGCGCGTCTATGCCGAGGATCCCGCGCGAGGCTTCATGCCGTCGGTCGGGCGCATTTCGCTGTGGCGGCCGCCGCGCGCGACGGAAACGGGGCCGCGCGTCGATACTGGTTATGGCGCCGGCGATATGGTCACGCCCTATTACGACGCGATGCTCGCCAAGGTGATCGCATGGGGCCACGACCGCACGGCCGCGCTGTCGCGCGCCGCGGCGGCGATCGACCAGTTCGACATCGAGGGAGTGACCACCAACCTGTCGTTTCTCGGCGCGCTGCTGCGCCATCCCGCGGTCGCCGCCAACGCTATCGACACGGGGCTGATCGAGCGCGAGCTTGCCGTGCTGGCGCCGAAGCCGCCGCCGGCCGGAACGCTTGAACTCGCCGCCGCGATCGCCGGAATCGTGCTGACGGAGCAGGCCGATCCGGCGTCGAACGATCCGCGCTCGCCGTGGAGCGCGGCCGGCTGGCTCGTCTATGGCAACCGCCGCCGGCACTTCAGTTTCCATGATGGCGAGAAACGCGCCTATGAGGCCGCGCTGATCTACGGCCGCCACGGCGCGACGCTGTCGATCGAGGGCGCGCGCACGCCGCTTGCCTTCGCCGCCGAAGTCGACGGGACGATCAGCCTCGTCCTCGCCGAACACGAAAGTCGCGCGAGCGTTTCGCTCGACGGCCGCCGGATCAGCCTGCGCACCCGTAACGGGCGCTTCCAACTCGCCTGGAGCGATCCCTTCGGCGGCGAACATTCGGCCGAGGCGGGGACCGGGCGGATCGTCGCGCCGCTGCCCGGCACCGTCGTCGCGGTGCTGGCCGAGGTCGGGGATGCGCTGAAGAAGGGCGCGCCGATCCTGACCCTCGAAGCCATGAAGATGGAGCATACGCTGCGCGCGCCGGCCGACGGCGTCGTGCGCCGGCTGCGCTGCGGCGTCGGGGATTTCGTCCAGGAAGGGACGGAACTGGCCGAATTCGAGGCCGAGGAGGAGTGAGACGACGCGGCGGCGGAAGGCTCGGGCCAGCTGACCCGAAGCGCCGCGATCGGAGCTGCTCGTTGTAAATCAATGGATTGGCCGGAATTTTTGAAGAGCTTGAAGCGTTCTCTTCAGATTTTTCATCAGGCCTTTGAAATCATGGCGACCCCGGCTGGATTCGAACCAGCGACCCACAGCTTAGAAGGCTGTTGCTCTGTCCGGCTGAGCTACGGGGTCGTCAAGGGAAGAGGAAATAGCATCAGTTCGTTGAAAAAGTCCCCCGCGAAATTGGCCGGGCCAAGCCGCCAGCCTCGAACCTTCCGGGCGCGGCGTACGACCACCGCAAGCGGGTTTCGTCGTGGCCGGACCGGCGAAGCGGTCGCTTCGCTGGTAGAATCGCCGCGCCGATTCCGGCCGCGCCAGTCGCGCCAGTCATGAGTCCGACACGATCGAACGGTCTGCTCGCGAACCGTTCGTGTCCGCCGGGCTAGACCGATTTCGCCATCGTCGCCGCCATTTCAACCTTGGGAGTTCAATCATGATCGGGTTCATTCGCGTCGTCGCGGTGCTGACCGGGATTGTGGTCGCGATGGGAACGGCGTCGGCGGCCGACAAGGCGTTTCGCCGCGACGATCTCGCCGACGCGGCGATCAAGCTCGAAGCCCAGATCAAGACCGAGGCGGGCGCCGTCAACAAGACCGTCGCCACGCTGAAGACCGAGGCGGACGCCGCCGCCAAGCGCAACGACTTCCGCGCGCTGCTGCGCCTCCTCGGCGAAATCGCCGCGACCGCGCCGCAGGACAATGGCAACTGGCTGCGCCTGGCGCGCGCCATTTTGCAGGTTCGCGCGGTCAGCACCAACGAGCGGACCTTCCTGCTCGAGCGCGCCTCGACCGCGGCCTATCTCGCCTATCAGCGCGCCGGCAACGCGGGCGAGGAGGCCGACGCGCTCATGGTGATCGGACAGACCATGTCCGAGCGCAAATTGTGGCGGCCCGCGCTCGACGCGCTGCGCCTGTCGCTCGACCTCAAGGAGGTCGCCGAGGCGCGGGCGAGCTACGAGAAGCTGCGCGAGGAGCATGGTTTCCGCCTGCTCGACTACACGGTCGATTCCGACGCGACATCGCCGCGGGCCTGCTTCCAGTTCTCCGAGGAAATCGCGCGGCGCGCCGATCTGTCGCCCTTCGTCGCCGTCGCCGGCTTCGACAAGCCCGCCATCTCCTCGGAGGCCAAGCAATTGTGCGTCGAGGGCCTCAAGCACGGCGAGCGCTACAATATCAGCCTGCGCGCCGGCGTGCCGTCGGCGGTGAAGGAGCAACTCGCCAAGTCGGCCGAATTCAACATCTACGTTCGCGACCGCAAGCCGTTCGTGCGCTTCACCAGCCGCGCCTATGTGCTGCCGCGCGCCGGCCAGCAGGGCATTCCCGTCGTCAGCGTCAATACCAACGCGGTGGCGATCCAGATCCATCGCATCGGCGATCGCAACCTGATCAATACGGTCGTCGGCGGCGACTTCCAGCGCGGCATCAGCGCCAGCGAAATCGAGGACCTCGGCTCCGAGCGCGGGGTCAAGGTCTGGTCGGGCGAACTCGCGGTCTCCGGCAAGCTCAACGAGGACGCGGTGACGGCGTTCCCGGTCGATCAGGCGGTCGGCGACCTGCAGCCCGGCGTCTATGTGATGACGGCGAAGGCGACCGGCCCGGGCGCTTCCGGATCGGAGGAATACGCCCCGCTCGCCACGCAATGGTTCATCGTTTCCGATCTCGGCCTGACGGCGTTTTCCGGCAATGACGGCGTGCACGTCTTCGTTCATTCGCTGACGAGCGCGGCCCCGCTCGGCAAGGCCGAGGTGCGCCTGATCGCGCGCAACAACGAGGTGCTGGCCACCCGCAAGACCGACGACGCCGGCCATGTGCTGTTCGAGGCGGGGCTCGCGCGCGGCGAGGGCGGTCTGTCGCCGGCGCTGGTGACGGTCACGGGCGAGAAGACCGACTATGCGTTCCTCAGTCTCAAGGCGAACGCCTTCGACCTGACCGACCGGGGCGTGGCGGGACGCGCGGTGCCGGCGGGCCTCGACGCTTTCGTCTACGCCGAGCGCGGCGTCTATCGTTCCAACGAGACGGTCTATCTCACCGCGCTACTGCGCGACGGACAGGGCAAGGCCGCCGCCGGCACGCCGCTGACGATCGTCGTCGAGCGTCCCGATGGCGTCGAATATCGCCGCGCGTTGTTGCAGGACATGGGCGCGGGCGGCCGCGTCTTGGCGATGGCGCTCAACTCGGCGGTGCCGACGGGGACGTGGCGGGCGCGCGCATTCACCGACCCCAAGGCCTCCGCGATCGGCGAGACGACCTTCATGGTCGAGGACTACATTCCCGATCGCATCGAATTCGACGTGACCACGGCGGCCAAGCGGATCGACCCGGAAAAGCCGGTCGAGCTCAAGGTCGACGGACGATTCCTCTACGGCGCGCCGGCCTCCGCGCTCCGGATCGAGGGCGAGGTGGCGATCGGCTTCGCCGCCGAACGTCCCGATTACGCCGGCTATCAGTTCGGCGCGTCGTCGGACGAGGACACGCCGAGCCGCGAGCGTCAGCCGCTCGAAAACCTGCCCGAGACCGACGCGAACGGAAGGGCGAACCTTGCCGTCACGTTGTCGAAGGTGCCCGCCGCGACGCGCCCGCTGGAGGCGCAGATCTTCGTGCGCATGGCGGAAGCCGGCGGCCGCGCGGTCGAGCGCAAGGTGACGCTGCCGATCACGCCGCCCACGGCGATGTTCGGCGTCAAGCCGCTGTTCGCCGACAAGAACGTCGCCGAGGGCGAAAAGGCGGAGTTCGACGTCGTCTTCGTCGCGCCCGACGGCGGCAGGCTCGCCCAGGGCGGCGCGCGCTATGAGTTGCTCAAGCTCGAGTCGCGCTATCAATGGTACCGCCAGGGCACGTCCTGGGAATTCGAGGCGGTGAAATCGTCGCGGCGCGTGGCCGATGGCGAGGTCGAGATCGCGGCCGACAAGCCGGTCCGCTTGACGCTTACCCCGCAGCCCGGCCGCTACCGGCTCGATGTCAAGACCGCCGACAGCGGCGGACCGCTCACTTCGGTGACCTTCGATGTCGGCTGGTATTCCGATGGCAGCGCCGACACGCCCGATCTGCTCGAAACCTCGATCGACAAGGCGCAGTACCAATCCGGCGAGACCATGACCGTGACGGTCAACGCGCGCGCCGCCGGCAAGCTCACCGTCAACGTCGTCGGCGACCGGTTGTTGACGACGCAGACGCTGGACGTGAAGGAGGGCACCGCCCAGGTCCGCGTTCCCGTCGGAACGGATTGGGGCACCGGGGCCTATGTCGTGGCGACCTTGCGCCGTCCGCTCGACGCCCAGGCGCGCCGCATGCCCGGCCGGTCGATCGGGTTGAAATGGTTCGGCATCGACCGCGCCCAGCGCACCCTGACGGTGGCGCTGTCGCCGCCGGCGCTGGTGCGCCCGAGCGCGCAACTCAAGCTGCCGGTCAAGATTTCCGGCCTTGCCGCCGGCGAGGACGCCAAGATCGTCGTCGCCGCCGTCGATGTCGGAATTCTCAATCTCACCGGTTACAAGCCGCCCGCGCCCGACGACTACTTCCTCGGCCAGCGCCGGCTCACCACCGAGATCCGCGATCTCTACGGCCAGTTGATCGACGGCATGCAGGGCACGCGCGGCCAGTTGCGCACCGGCGGCGACGGCGCCGCGGCCGAATTGCAGGGCAGCCCGCCGACGCAAAAGCCGCTCGCGCTCTTTTCGGGCATCGTCACCGTCGGCGCGGACGGCGCGGCCGAAATCGCCTTCGACATTCCCGAATTCGCCGGCACCGCGCGGCTGATGGCGGTCGCATGGAGCGCGACCAAGATCGGCCGCGCCAGCGCCGACGTCACGGTGCGCGATCCGGTCGTGCTGACGGCGACGCTGCCGCGCTTCCTACTCGGCGGCGATCGCGGCGGCATGCATCTCGAACTCGACAATGTCGAGGGTGCCGCCGGCGACTATACGCTTTCGGTCAAGAGTGACGGGCCGGTGAGCATCGCCGGCGCGGCGTCGACCACGCTCAAACTCGCCGCCAAGCAGCGCGCGTCGATGGCGCTGACGTTGAACGCGGCCAATGTGTCGGGCGCGGCCAATCTCGATGTCGCCATCGCCGGACCGAACGGGCTCGCGCTGGCGCGCCATTACCGGATCGAGGTAAAGCCCGCCACGCAGGTGCTGGCGCGCCGAACGGTGCGCACGCTCGCCAAGGGCGAAAGCCTGTCGCTCACTGGCGACATGTTCGCCGACTTCGTTTCGGGAACGGGCGGCGTGTCGGTGTCGGTCAGCCAGTCGAGCGCGCTCGACGCGGCCGCCATCCTCAAGGCGCTCGACCGCTATCCGTTCGGCTGCTCGGAGCAGATCACCAGCCGGGCGCTGCCGCTCCTCTACGTCAACGAACTCGCCGCCGAGGCGCGGCTCGCGCTCGACAACGCCGCCGAAACGCGCGTCGCCGAGGCGATCGACCGGCTGCTCGCGCGGCAGGGCTCGAACGGTTCGTTCGGCCTGTGGTCGGCGGGTGGCGAGGACGCTTGGCTGACGGCCTATGTCACGGATTTCCTCACCCGCGCCCGGGAGCGGAAATTCGCGGTGCCCGATGTCGCATTCCGTCTCGCGCTCGATCATCTGCGCAATTACGTCACCAACGCGGAGGAGCCGGAGAAGGACGGCGGGCGCGATCTCGCCTACGCGCTGTATGTGCTCGCCAAGAACGGCGTCGCGCCGATCGGCGATCTGCGCTACCTCGCCGACACCAAGCTCGCCGCGCTCGCGACCCCGATCGCCAAGGCGCAACTCGCCGCCGCGCTCGCGCTGGTGGGCGATCGCCCGCGCGCCGAACGCGTCTACGCGGCCGCGGCCGAAGCCATCGCGCCGAAGCCGGTGCTGCAATTCGGCCGCGTCGATTACGGCTCGGCGCTGCGCGACGGGGCCGCGCTCATTTCGCTCGCCGCCGAGGGCGGGGCGCCGCGTCCGGTGCTGACCACGGCGATCGAGCGGGTCGAGGCGGCGCGGGGGCTGACGCCGCACACCTCGACGCAGGAGAATGCCTGGATGGTGCTCGCCGCGCGGGCGCTCGCCAAGGACACCTCCGCGATCGCGCTCGATGTCGCGGGCGAGGCGGTCAAGACCGCGCTCCATCGCGGCTACCGCGCGGTCGAGCTCGCCGCAACCCCGGTCAAGATCGCCAATACGGGCGAGGCGCCGGTGCACGCCGTGGTCTCGATCACCGGCGCGCCGGTCACGCCGGAGCCGGCCGCCTCGAACGGTTTCACCATCGAGCGGCAATTCCACACGCTCGACGGCAAGCCCGCCGATCCGGCGCGCGCGCGCCAGAACGAACGCCTCGTCGTCGTCCTGAAGGTCACCGAGACCAAGCCCGAATTCGGACGCGTGCTCGTCGTCGACAATCTGCCGGCGGGATTCGAGATCGACAATCCGCGCCTGGTCTCCTCGGGCGATACCGGCACGCTCGACTGGATCGAGGACGGCGAGGAGCCGGCGATGAGCGAGTTCCGCGACGACCGCTTCACGGCGGCGTTCGACCGGGCGAGCGACGACGACGCGGTCTTCGCCGTCGCCTATGTCGTGCGCGCGGTATCGCCGGGCAAATACGTGCTGCCGCAGGCCTTCGTCGAGGACATGTACAATCCCTCGCGCCACGGCCGAACCGCGACGGGCGTCGTCGAGGTGCAGGCGGCGAAGTGATGGACGAGGCCGGGAACCAGGTCGGGGCGGCGACGCATCCGGCGCGAGGCGGGCAAGGGCCAAAGCGCGGCGGGCTCGTTCGCAGCGCGCTGCTCCTTGCCGGCGGCGCGCTCGGCGCCGGCGTCTTGTCGGCAGCCATCTGGATCGGCACGCTCGGTCCGCCGCCGCTTCCCGGCGCGGGTGACGTTTCGGTTTCCGTCGTCGACCGCAACGGGCGGATGCTGCGCGCCTACGCGATGGCCGACGGGCGCTGGCGTCTTCCGGCGAAGGCGACAAGCGATATCGATCCGCGTTACGTCGAGATGCTGCTCGGCTACGAGGATCGGCGATTTCGAACCCATCGCGGCGTCGATCCGCTCGCACTAGTGCGGGCCGCCGGACAATTCGCCGGACAGGGGCGCGTCGTCTCCGGCGGCTCGACCCTGACGATGCAGGTCGCGCGCCTGATCGAGCCGCGCGGCGAGCGCAGCCTGCGCGCCAAGTTCAGGCAGATGGCGCGGGCGATCGCGATCGAACGTTTGCTCGACAAGGAAGCCATCCTCGATCTCTATCTCACGCGCGCGCCCTTCGGCGGCAATCTTGAAGGAGTGCGCGCGGCCTCGCTGGCCTATTTCGGCAAGGAGCCGAGGCGGCTGAGCCTTGCCGAGGCGGCGCTGCTGGTCGCGCTGCCGCAAGCGCCCGAAGCGCGCCGGCCCGACCGCCATCCCGACGCCGCGCGCAAGGCCCGCGACCGCGTGATCGAGCGTCTGGTCGACGCCGGCCGGATCGATCCTAGCGAGGCGCGGCGCGCGCGCGCTGAACCGGTCGTCGCCGCGCGCCGGCCGATGCCGATGCTTGCGCCGCATTCGGCCGACCGGCTGGTCGCGGAAAGGCCCGCCGATCCGGTTATCCGGACCACGCTCGACGCGCCGCTCCAGCGCGCGCTGGAGACGCTCGCGCGCGACCGCGCCGCGTCGATCGATCGCCAGGTGTCGGTCGCGCTCGTCGCGATCGATCACCACACCGGCGAAGTCCGCGCGCGCGTCGGATCGCCCGATTACTTCGACGATCGCCGCGCCGGTCAGGTGGACATGACGCGCGCGATCCGCTCGCCGGGCTCGACGCTGAAGCCGTTCATCTATGGGCTCGCCTTCGAGGACGGCGCGGTCCATCCCGAAACCCTGATCGACGACCGGCCTGCGCGCTTCGGCACCTACGCGCCGGCGAATTTCGACATGAGCTATCAGGGCACGGTGAGCGTGCGCCGCGCGTTGCAGCTCTCGCTCAACGTGCCGGCGGTGGCGCTGCTCGAACGCGTGGGCGCGAGCCGGCTGTCGGCGCGTCTGGCGGGGGCGGGCGGTTCCCTGGTGTTGCCGAGGCTCGAAGCGCCGGGCCTTGCCATGGGGCTCGGCGGCGTCGGCATTTCCCTGACCGATCTCGTCAAGCTCTATGGCGGGCTCGCGCGCCTCGGCGAAGCGGTCGAGCTCGTCGAGAAGCGCGACGGCGACACGGCGCCGAGCCTTGCCCGCGCGCGCCGGCTGATGGAGCCGGTGGCGGCCTGGTATGTCGGCAATGTCTTGATCGGCACGCCGCCGCCGGAGAACGCCGCGCATAACCGCGTCGCGTTCAAGACCGGCACCAGCTACGGCTACCGCGACGCCTGGGCCGTCGGCTTCGATGGGCGCATGACAATCGGCGTCTGGGTCGGGCGCCACGACGGCGCGCCGGTTCCCGGATTGACGGGCCGCTCCGCCGCCGCGCCGATCCTGTTCGATGCGTTCGCGCGCACGGGCAAGCTGCCGGCCGCGTTGCCGAAGGCGCCGACGGGCGCGCTGGTGGCGAGCAACGCGAGATTGCCGGTGCCGCTGCGGCGTTTCCTTGCCCCCGGCGAACTCATCCGCCACGAGGACGCGCCCGGCGTGAAGATCCAGTTCCCGGTCAACGGCTCGCGTATCGAGGCGATCGCCGGGGGAAACGAGCAGGTCGTCGCGCTCAAGGTCGCGGGCGGCGTGTTGCCCTTCACGGTTTTCGTCAACGGGCAGCCGGTCGCGCGCCTGTCGGAGCGTCGCGACGGTTTCATCGCCGCGCGAGGAGCGGGCTTCGCGCGCGTGACGGTGCTCGACGCCGCGGGCGTCGCCGATTCCGTGGTGGTGCGGATCGATTGACCGATCCGAAATCGCGCCGGGCGTCGTTTCGCACGTCGCGGGGGATGTCATCGGAAAACCACGCTTTGCCGATCGTTGGCGCGAGGGCCGCCCGGAGCCATTGTGGGCCTGGGCAAATCATCGTAAGCGGTCGGAATGAGCGATCCTTTCGACCGCATGACGAGCGGAGACCAGGCGCGCCCGACGCGGCGGGCCAATCCCGGAAGGGGGTTGGTGAAAGTCCTTGACTTTTGCAGCCTAAGGCATTGGCGCTCCTTAATATTCCTCGTAATTTGCACGGCCGTTTTCCTGCTTCCCGGCTTCCTCGCCATTCCGCCCTTCGACCGCGAGGAAGCGCGTTTCGCCCAGACCACGCGTCAGATGATCGAAGGCGGCGATTACGCCGATCCCAGGTTCCAGCATGAGCGGCTGGGCGGGGAACATCTCGCGGTCTATTGGCTTCAGGCCGCGGTCGTGAGTTCGGCGATGGAACTCGGCCTTCCGCGCGCGCAGGTGCGCATCTGGCTCTACCGCGTGCCGTCGCTGATCGGCGCGTTCGGCGCCGTGCTGATGACCTATTGGGCGGCGCTCGCCTTCATCGGCCGGCGCGACGCGCTGCTGGCGGGCATGATGATCGCCGCCTCGCTCGTCCTCGGCGTCGTCGCGCGCATCGCAAGTCCCGCGACGATTCTGTTCTTTCTCAACGTCGCCGCCATGGGCGCGATGGCGCGCGCCTATCTCCTGTGGCAGAGCGGCGACGCCCGGCCGCGCCGCGAATGGGGTATCGCGGCGATTTTCTGGACGTCGATCGGCGCCGCGCTGGTCATCGGCGGGTTGCCCGCGCTGATGGTGGTCGCGCTCGCGATCCTCACGCTCGCGGTGCTCGATCGTTCGGCCGGCTGGCTCGCCATTCTGCAACCGGTCTGGGGCATCCTTTGGCTGATCGTTATCCTGGCCTTGTGGTCGGGCGCGGTGTTGTGGGCGGGGGGCGACCACGAACTTCTGCTGCAATCGCTGGGATCGCCCGCGCTCGACCGCTTGAGCAGGATTTCGCTGATCGACGGCGGCCCGCCGGGCCTTCAATTCGTGATGTTCTGGGCGACGTTCTGGCCGGCGGCGACGCTGGCCGGGCTGGTGGCGCCGGCGGTGTGGCTGGCGCGGCGCGAACCGGGCGCGCAATTCCTGCTGGCGTGGTTGGTGCCGGCCTGGATCGTGATCGAGCTCTTCTTTCCCAAGATGCCGAATTACGTATTGCCGCTTCTGCCGGCGGTCGCGATCCTGATCGCGGGCGCGATCGAGCGGCGGGTGCTGTCGGACGCGCCGCTGCTCGCCTACGGGCCGATGTGGTGGTTCATGGTGCCGGCGATCCTCTCGGTCGCCGCGGTCGTCGCCTCGATCGCGTTGACGCGCCAGCCGGCCTTCGCGGTCTGGCCGTTCGCGGCGGCGGCGATGATCCTGGGGCTCGCGGCCTGGCTTCTCTACGACGTCAACCGCGCCGAGCGCTCGATGCTCAACGCCATCGCGGCGTCGCTGTTCATCGCGGTCGCGGTCTATGGCGTGCTGGCGCCGTCCCTGGTGAGCGTCTTCCCGAGCGTGCAATTGTCGCGGCTGCTGCGCAACATGGACTGCAAGCGGCCGGTCGCGGCCTCGGCCGGCTTTCACGAGCCGAGCGTGGTCTTCATGACGGAAGCGGCGACCCTTTTGACCGACGCCTCCGGCGCCGCCGATTTTCTGCAGCGGGGGCCTTGCCACTTCGTCTTCATCGAGGCCAAGCAGGAGCGGGCCTTCGCCCAGCGCGCCGACGCGATCGGCCTGCGCTATGCGATGGTGACCCGGGTCGAGGGCTTTAACTATTCGAAGGGACGGAGCATATCGGTGGCGGTGTTCCGTTCGGAGGTGGATTGATGATCGCGGCCCTGAGGTCGTCATGGGCGGGGGTGCTGGCGGCGCGGGTGGCTGCGCGCGTCGCCGCCTGGGCCGCGCGGCTGTCGCGGCCGAAGGGCGCGGCCCGCATCTGGCCGACGATCGCGCTTCGCCCCAAGCCCTGGCTCGCCGCGACGACGCTCTGCGCGGTGGCGGCGATCCTTGCCATGCCCACGATCGACGCGGCCGCAATCACCCAGGCGCGCGAATTGCCGAAATCGGTGATCGCCGCGTTCCGGTTCTACACCGATTTCGGCAAATCCGGCTGGTTCCTCTGGCCGCTCGGCATCGCGCTGATCCTGATCGCGGCGGTGCCGAACGAGAGGCTGACGCGGTGGTCGCGCGGCGTGACGGCGGCGCTCGCGGTACGGCTCGGATTCCTGTTCGTGGCGATCGGATTGCCGAGCCTCGTCGGCACGATCGCCAAGCGCATCGTCGGGCGCGCCCGGCCGTTCGTCGGCGGCGCCGCCGATCCCTATCTTTATTCGGTGATGGCGTTCGACGTACGCTACGCGAGCTTTCCGTCAGGGCACACGACGACGGCCTTCGCCGCCGCGATCGCCATCTCGGCGCTGTGGCCGCGCGCGCGCTACGTGATGTGGGCCTACGCGCTGCTGATGGCGGTGAGCCGCGTCGTCGTCACCGCGCATCATCCAAGCGACACGGTGGCGGGCGCGCTGCTCGGCATTGTCGGCGCGATGCTGGTGCGGCAATGGTTCGCCGTGCGCGGGCTCGGATTTGCGATCGAGCCGACGGGCGCCGTGCGGCCGCGGCCGTTCCCGTCATGGACCCGCCTGGCGCGAGCGGGCCGCGAGATCGTCGCGCGGATGTCGGGCGCGGCGACGGCGCGGCGCGACCAGCTCGCCGAATAGTCCGCGCGGGCCGCCCGCCGCGTCCGCTCGGCCTATCGGCAGGCCGCGCGCAGGGCGGCAAATCCCCGGTCGAGGTCGTCCTTCAGATCGTTAAGGCTCTCCAAGCCGATATGGAACCGCAGCGCGGGTCCGCCCGGCTCCCATGCCGTCGCCGTGCGATAGCTCGCGCAGTCGAACGGAATCACCAGGCTCTCGAAGCCGCCCCATGAATAGCCCATCCCGAACAGCGTGAGCGTATCGAGGAAAGCGTGGACGGCGACTTCCGGCGCGGGCTTGAGGATGACGCTGAACAGCCCGCAGGCGCCGGAGAAGTCGCGCTTCCAGATTTCATGGCCCGGATCGTCCGGCAGCGCCGGATGCAGCACGCGCAGCACTTCCGGCCGCGCGGCGAGCCATCGCGCGATTTCGAGCCCGGCCTCCTGGTGACGGGCGAGGCGGACCGCGAGCGTGCGCAATCCGCGTAGCGCGAGGAAGACATCGTCGGGTCCGGCGCACAGCCCGAGCGCGCGGATGGTCGAGGCGAGCGCGGGCCAGGCGCGGGCGTTGGCGGCGACCGTGCCGAACATGATGTCGGAGTGGCCGCCGATATATTTCGTCGCCGACTGGATCGTGAGATCGACGCCCTTGTCGAGCGAGCGGAAATAGAGCGGCGTCGCCCAGGTGTTGTCGTTGAGGACGAAGGCGTCGCGGCGATGGGCGACGTCGGCCATGGCCGGAATGTCCGACATGTCGAGCGATTGCGATCCCGGCGCCTCGAGGAAGATCGCGCGGGTGTTGGCGCGGAAATGCCGCGCCACGCCCTCGCCGAGGAGCGGATCGAAATAGGTGGTGGCGATGCCCATGCGGGCAAGCACGGTGTCGCAGAAATGGCGCGTCGGCCGGTACACGCTGTCGCTGACGAGGAGATGATCGCCGGTCTTGAGGACCGCGAGGAGCGCGGCCGAAATCGCCGCGACCCCCGAGGGCGCGAGCGCGACGCCGGCACAGGCCGGCCCCTCGATCGCGGCGAGCGCTTCCTGGAGCGCGCGCGTGGTCGGCGTGCCGTGGCGGCCATATTGATATTCGCCGCGATGGGCGACGAGGTCCTCGGCCGTCGGATAGAGTACCGTCGATCCGTGGAAGACGGCCGGGTTGACGAATCCCTTCTGGGTCGCGGTGTCGCGCCCCGCCGTCACGAGCAGCGTTTCGGGATCGGTCGGCTGGGACGGCGAGGAGGGGTCGGATTTTTTCATGGCGAAATTTCGAGGGGATCGGGAGGAGAGGGAGAATGCGCGCGCGGCCGGCCGCGTTCCGCGACATGCCGCGACACTATGTCATCTCTTGGCAATGACTGTCACCAGAAAGGCGCGCTGAGTTAGCGGGTCAAGGTCTTGACCGGGCACCGCATTCGTCTTGAGATGCGCGCGTGGGACCTCGCGCGCGGGGGACCGTGCGGCCATGGACCTTGCGCCCATGCTGGGTTCGGGTCACATGGCGCGTCAGGAACGCGCGCCAGATCGGCCGGGATATCGTGGGAACAATCGCGGGAAGGGCAGGGACCATGGCTTCGACATCGAACGCAACGCCGCGTCGGGGCGCGCGGACTTCCGCCGCCCGCTCGACAATTCTCGCCGCGTTGCTGGTCGCCGCGCCGATGATGGCGCCGGCAACGGCGTCGGCGCAGACGCTCAAGACGGTGATGGCGCGCGGCGTGCTCAGTTGCGGGGTAAGCCAGGGCCTGCCCGGATTTTCCGCGCCCGACGACAAGGGCAACTGGACCGGCTTCGACGTCGATCTCTGCCGCGCCATCGCCGCGGCCGTCTTCGACGATCCGAGCAAGGTGAAGTTCGCGCCGCTGTCGGCCAAGGATCGCTTCACCGCGCTGCAATCGGGCGAGATCGACGTGCTGTCGCGCAACTCGACATGGACGTTGCAGCGCGACACCTCGCTCGGCCTGAACTACGCCGGCGTCAACTACTACGACGGCCAGGGCTTCATGGTGCGCCGGGCGCTGAAGATCGATTCGGCGCTCGAACTTTCGGGCGCGTCGATCTGCGTGCAGACCGGCACGACCAACGAGCAGAACGTCGCCGACTATTTCAAGTCCAACAACATGACATACGAGGTGATCGCTTTCGGCACCGCCGACGAGGCGCTCAAATCCTACGAGTCCAAGCGCTGCGACGTCTTCACCTCCGACGTGTCGCAGCTTTACGCCGAGCGGCTCAAGCTCGTCGCGCCGGACGAACACATCGTGCTGCCGGAAGTGATCTCGAAGGAGCCGCTGGGCCCGGTGGTTCGTCATGGCGACGACCAATGGTTCGATATCGTCAAATGGACGCTGTTCGCGATGCTCAACGCCGAGGAACTCGGCGTCACGCAGAAGAACGTCGCCGCGATGTCGACCAGCGCCATTCCCGAGCTGCGCCGCCTTCTCGGCGCGGACGGCAATTTCGGCGAGCAGCTCGGCCTGACCAAGGATTGGGTCGTGCGCATCATCAAGCATGTCGGCAATTACGGCGAATCCTTCGAGCGCAATGTCGGCGCCGGCTCCAAGCTCGGCATTTCGCGCGGCCTCAACCGCCTCTGGAACCAGGGCGGCATTCAATACGCGCCGCCCGTACGCTAGGATTCCGGCGCGCTTGAAAGGAACGGTCGACCGATGATGCCCGCGTCGCCGCGCGCGCCGCCCTCCCGGATCGGTCACGCGGCGTGGCGGTTCGTCGCCGGGCGCGCCGGCTGGCGCGGCATCGTGTTGCAGCTCGCGCTCGTCGCCCTGGTCGTCTGGATCGGCCAGGAGATCGTCGCCAACACCCAGGCCAACCTCCAGGTCCGGCGCATCGCGACCGGCTTCGACTTCCTCGACCAGACGGCGGGCTTCGCCGTCAGCCAGTCGCTCATTCCCTACGCGGAGAGCGACAGCTACGCGCGCGTCTTTCTGGTCGGCCTCCTCAACACGCTGCTGGTCTCGGCCATCGGCATCGTGCTGGCGACGCTTCTGGGCTTCTTCATCGGTCTCGGACGCCTGTCCCCCAACTGGCTGGTGGCGCGGCTTGCCGGCTTCTATGTCGAGATCGTGCGCAATCTGCCGGCGCTGTTTCAGATCCTGTTCTGGTATCTCGCCGTGCTCGGCACGCTGCCGCCGCCGAACCGGAGCGTGGCGATCCTCGACGCGGTCTATCTCAGCAATCGCGGCATCATCGTGCCGCGTCCGTTCGCGCTCGACGGTTTCGGCGCGTTCGCCGGCGCGCTCGGCTTCGCCGTCGCGGCCGCGCTGGCGCTGCGCTGGTGGGCGAGACGGCGCGCGGTGGAGACGGGACGGCCTCCGCGCGGCGTCATGGCGCTCGCGCTCGCCGCGCTTGGATTGCCGGTGCTCGCGGTCGCGATTTACGGCGCGCCGGTCGCGTTCGATTGGCCGACGCTGCGCGGATTCAACTTCATCGGCGGCCTGCGCGTTCTCCCGGAATTCACCGCGTTGACGATCGCGCTGTCGACCTACACCGCCGCCTTCATCGCCGAGATCGTGCGCGCCGGCATTCAGTCCGTGCCGAAGGGCCAGGTCGAGGCGGGCGCGGCGCTCGGGCTGCGCCGCGGCGTCGCGCTGCGGCGCATCGTCATTCCGCAAGCGCTGCGGCTCATTCTGCCGCCGCTGACCAACCAGTATCTCAACCTTACCAAGAACTCTTCGCTCGCGGTCGCGATCGGTTATCCCGATCTGTTCTCGGTCTTCGCCGGCACGACGCTGAGCCAGACCGGGCAGGCGATCGAAATCATCGCCATGACGATGGGCGTCTATCTCGCGATCTCGATTCTTACCAGTCTCGGGATGAATGCCTACAACCGCCATCTGATCAGGCGAGGCGGGGCATGAGCAACGCCCGCGCGCGCGCCTTCGTCCGACCGGCCGCGATCGCGGCCCGGCCGCCGCCCGTCATGGCGCGCGGCGCGCTCGGGTGGATGCGCCAGCATTTGTTCGGATCGCCCGCCAATATCGCGCTGACCGCCGTCGCCGCCGCGCTGATCTGGTTTCTGCTCGTGCCGGCCGCGCGCTTCATGCTCGTCGACGCGGTGTGGGTCGGAACGGATCGCGAGACGTGTCTGGCGAGCGAGGCGCGTCCGGTCGTCGGGGCGTGCTGGCCGTTCATTCGCGCCAAATTCGGGCAGTTCATCTACGGCTTTTACCCGGAAGCGCTGCGCTGGCGCGTCGATCTCGCTTTCGCGATCGGCCTTGCGCTGCTTGGCCCGCTCGTCGTGCCGCGCGTCCCGTTCAAGCGCGCCAACGCCGTCGCCTTCTTCCTCGTCTATCCGGTCGTCGCCTTCGTGCTCATCCGCGGAGCCGAAGGGCTCGGGCTCGCGATCGTCGACACGCGGCAATGGGGCGGGCTTCTGGTGACGCTGGTGGTCTCCGTGACCGGGATCGTCGCCTCGATCCCCGTGGGCGTCGCGCTCGCGCTCGGGCGCCGCTCCACCGCGCCGATCGTGCGCTGGGGATCGATCATCTTCATCGAATTCTGGCGCGGCGTGCCGCTGATCACGGTGCTGTTCTTCGCGACCTACATGTTGCCTTTGTTCCTGCCGGGAAATCTCACCATCGACGCGCTGGCGCGGGTGCTGGTGGGCGTCGCGCTGTTCGCCGGCGCCTATAACGCCGAGGTCATTCGCGGCGGGTTGCAGGCCATTCCGCGCGGTCAGGACGAGGCGGCGCGCGCGCTCGGCCTCGGACATTGGCGCGCGACGGCGCTGATCACACTGCCGCAGGCCTTCCGCAACGTCATTCCCGGGCTCGTCAATTCCTTCATCGCGCTGTTCAAGGACACGACCTTGGTGCTGATCGTCGCGATCTTCGACCTGCTCGGGCAATTGCGCGCGGCTTTCGCCGATCCGGCCTGGGCCACCCCCAACACGCTGTTCACGGGCTTCGCCTTCGCCGGAATCATCTATTTCGTGATCTCCTCGGCGATATCGCATTACTCCCAATTCGTGGAGCGCCGGCTCACGGCGTTCCGGCGCGGATGAGGCCGCGATCCGCGATGGTCGATACCGCCATGATCACGCTTGAGCGCGTCAACAAATGGTTCGGCAGCTTTCACGTGCTGCGCGACATCGACCTCGACGTGGCCAATGGCGAGCGCATCGTCATCTGCGGACCCTCGGGGTCGGGCAAGTCGACGCTGATTCGCTGCGTTAACGCGCTGGAGGAGTTCCACGAGGGTCGCATCCGCGTTTGCGGGATGGAGCTTTCCGCCAACGGACGAAACGCCGACGCGGTGCGTCGCGACGTCGGCATGGTGTTCCAGAGCTTCAACCTGTTCCCGCATCTCACGGTGCTGGAAAATTGCACGCTGGCGCCGATCTGGGTGCGCAACACGCCGCGCAAGGAGGCCGAGGCCGCCGCGCTGGCGCTGCTGGAGCGGGTGCGCATTCCGGAAAAGGCCCATCTCTATCCGGCGCAATTGTCCGGCGGCCAGCAACAGCGCGTGGCGATCGCGCGGGCGCTGGCGATGACGCCCAAGGTGATGCTGTTCGACGAGCCGACATCGGCGCTCGATCCGGAGATGGTCAAGGAAGTGCTGGAGACGATGGTCGATCTGGCGCGCGACGGCATGACCATGCTGGTCGTCAGCCACGAAATGGGCTTCGCGCGCGAGGTCGCCGACCGCGTCGTGTTCATGGACGAGGGACAGATCGTCGAGGTCGCGACGCCCGATCGTTTCTTCGTCGACCCGCAACACCCGCGCAGCCGGCTGTTCCTCGGTCAGATCCTTCGCTGAGACGGATCGTCGTCGCCCCGAAACTCATGCGCTTTCGTACGGCACCTCGATCGCGGCGCGATTTTCGAGCCAGCGCGGCACCGGCAGTCCTTTCGATCGCAGGAACTCCGGATTGAACATCTTGGATTGGTAGCGCGTGCCGTAGTCGCAGAGCATGGTCACGATGGTGTGGCCCGGCCCCATCTCGCGGGCGAGGCGGATCGCGCCGGCGACGTTGATGCCCGACGATCCGCCCAGGCACAGTCCCTCGTTCTCGAGCAGGTCGAAGACGACCTCGAGCGCCTCGGCGTCGGGGATCTGAAACGCGGTATCGATCGGCGCGCCTTCGAGATTGGCGGTGATGCGACCCTGTCCGATGCCCTCGGTGATGGAGGAGCCTTCGGACTTGAGCACGCCCTTGGTGTAATAGGAAAACAGCGCCGCGCCGAACGGATCGGCGAGGGCGACGCGCACGCGCGGATCGAGCGCCTTGAGCGCGAGGCCCGTTCCGGCGAGCGTGCCGCCGGTGCCGACCGCGGAAACGAAGCCGTCGATCTTGCCCTCGGTCTGGCGCCAGATTTCCGGTCCGGTCGTCTCGACGTGAGCCTGGCGATTGGCCACGTTGTCGAACTGGTTCGCCCAGATCGCGCCATTGGCCTCGGTGCGATCGAGCTGGGCGGCGAGGCGCCCGGCGACCTTCACGTAGTTGTTGGGATTGGCGTACGGCACCGCCGGCACTTCGACGAGCTCGGCGCCCATCAGCCGCAACGTGTCCTTCTTTTCCCGGCTCTGCGTCTCCGGGATGACGATGACGCTGCGGAAGCCGAGCACATTGGCGATCAGCGCGATGCCGATGCCGGTATTGCCGGCCGTGCCCTCGACGATCACGCCGCCCGGGCGCAGCTTGCCCTTGGCGACGGCGTCGCGAATGATGAACAGCGCGGCGCGGTCCTTGACCGACTGTCCGGGATTGAGGAACTCGGCCTTGCCGAAAATTTCGCAGCCGGTGAGCTCGGACGCGCGCTTGAGGCGCACGAGCGGAGTTCCGCCGATCGAATCGAGAATGCTGGCTTGAATTTCCATTGATGCTATTGCGCGTGTGGGAGAGGGCGTAAGCCTAACCCATTGAAGCGCTGAAGTGGAATCGGAGAATCGCGTCGGGCGCCGAAATTGACGGAATTCGCGCTGGAAAGGAATTTCCGCGCGCGCGCCGGCAAGGGGACTGTAAATCCACGCGCCGGCATCGGCGCGACGAAGGCGTTCTCCCGCGTGCTCATGGCGCGATGCACGGGCGCGGGAGCCGCGTTTTCAGCCCTGCCGCGCGAAGACAATATGCCGCACGTCGATGTTGCCGGAGCGGAATCCCGCCTCGCAATAGGACAGGTAGTACTCCCACAGGCGGCGGAAGCGTTCGTCGAAGCCGAGCGGAACGAGGGTCGGCCAGGCGGTGCGGAAATTGTCGCGCCAGACCGCGAGCGTCGTGGCGTAATCCTGTCCGAAAATGCGCTCGCGGATAATCGGGATGCCGAACCGTTCGCCGAGGCGCTTGAGCGCGTCGGGCGAGGGCAGCATGCCGCCGGGAAACACATAGCGCTGGATAAAGTCGACCTCGCGCCGGTAGCTCGCGAAGAACTTGTCCTGGATCGTGATCGACTGGATGCCGGCGAAGCCGCCGGGCAGCAGGCGGTCGCGCAATTGCGCGAAATATCTCGGCCAGAACGCCTCGCCGACCGCCTCGATCATCTCGATCGAGGCGATGCGGTCGTAGCGGCCGGTCTCGTCGCGATAATCCTGGAACTTGATTTCGACCTTGTCGCCGAGCCCGGCGTTGAACACGCGCGCGCGCGCGTAGTCGCATTGCTCGCGGCTGATGGTCAGGCCGACGACGTTGACGCCGAAGGTCTTGGCGGCGAACTCGGCGAAACCTCCCCAGCCGCATCCGATTTCGAGGACCTTCTGGCCCGGCTTGAGCTGGATCGCCTCGGCCAGGCGGCGGTATTTGTTCGTTTGCGCGGCGGAAAGATCGTTGGTGCCGCTTTCGAACAGCGCCGATGAATAAGTCATCGTGCTGTCGAGCCATGCCGAATAGAACCTGTTGCCGATGTCGTAATGGGCGAAGATGTTGCGCTTGGCCTGGTGGCGCGTGTTGCGATGGAACCAGTGGCGCACGAGCTGCACGCAGCGCATCAGCGGATTGTTGTCGAGCATCGACTGGATGAGCTCGTGATTGACGCAGAACAGATAGAGGAACTGCGTCAGGTCGGGCGTGTCCCATTCGCGGCGCAGATAGGCCTCGGCGAAGCCGATGTCGCCGCCATGGACGAGCCGGCGGGCGAAGGCGAGATCGTTGACGATGAGCGTCGCGGCCGGACCCGGCTCGGCGCCGCCGCAACGAAGCTGCCGCCCGTCCGGCAGGTGGATGGTGAGGGTTCCCTTGCGCAGCCGCGCCGCGAGCCCCAGCGCGAGCTTGGCCGTGCGCGGAATGCCGGCGAGCGAGATGTCGATGTTTTCGGGCGTGACGGCGATCGGGACGCCGGATGGATTGCGGTCGGTCATGACTGCGGAGTTCGCTCGTTGGGACGGCCGCTTCGCTTCGCCGAGCCATCGGAGTTTCCTCCGCTCCCCTCCGCCGGCCGTCATTCGCCGAAGGGCAGGCGAGGCTGGGACAAGTCACCCGGCTGTCGGTCCCTTGTTCGCCCGATGATCTTGACCGTCATCCTTGGCAAAAACAAGAGTGAGACAGGCATTGCCGTGCGGCGCCGATTCCGCGGCGCGGCGATGGAAAGGCGGGACGCGCGGCGCCGAGCCCGCCGGCCGGGCTTTCGCGCGATGCCGATCGTCCTTCCGGATTGCGCCTGAATTGGGCTTGCGCGCCGCGCTGGCGGGGGCCATGGAAGATGCGCGGCCGGAGGCGTTCGCCGCCGGCCTGAAACGGATTTTGCGTCGCATGAATGCGTATCCGGATTGCCCGATTGGCCTGATTGCCGCGCGTGGCCCGGATCGCGCGCGCGGATCTGGCCGGTCGCGCCGCGCCGCGGCGACGATCACCGCGCTGCTCGCCTCGCTCGCGACCACCGGCTGCATGCTTGCCACGGACCGGCCCGACGCAGCGCTCGATATCCCCGGGCGTTATCTTGCCGCGCCCATGACCGCGAACGAACGTCCGCCGGCGCTCGACTGGTGGCGCGAATTTCGCGCCGGCGAATTGACGGCGTTGATGGAAGAAGCCCAGCGCGTCAATTTCGACATCGCCGCGGCGCGCGCCCGCATCCTGCAGGCCGACGCGCAGGCGCGGATCGCCGGCGCGCCGCTGCTGCCGGCGCTCTCGGGCGATGCATCGGCCTCGCGCGCGCGGCCGTCCGGCGCGACCGCCTCCGGCGGCGGGGGAATCGCGCCGGATTATTCCACCCATACCGTGATGCTCTCGGCCAGTTACGAAATCGACTTCTGGGGCAAGAACCGCGCCGCCGCGCTCGCCGCCGAGGAAACCGCGGTCGCGAGCCGCTACGATCGCGACGTTATCGCGCTCTCGACGCTCGCAAGCGTCGCCAATGCCTATTTCCAGGTTCTGTCGGCGCAGGACCGCATTCTGATCGCCAATCGCAATATCGCGGCCGCCGAGCGGGTGCTCGCCGCCATCCGCCAGCGCATCGGCGCGGGCACGGCGACGGACCTGGAGGCGGCCCAGCAGGAAAGCGTGCTCGCGAGCCAAAGGGCGGCGGTGCCGTTGCTGCGCCAGACCTATGCCCAGAACCGGTTCGCGCTCGCCACGCTCGTCGCGCGGCCGCCGGAGAGCGTGCGGCTGCGCGGCGGCGGGCTCGGACAGCTTGCGTCCCCGCGCGTGACGCCGGGCCTGCCCTCCGAACTCCTGCTGCAACGGCCGGACATTCGCCGCGCCGAAGCCCAGCTTGCCTCCGCGACCGCCAACATCGCCAACGCGCGCGCGCAGTTCTTCCCGAGCATCCAGCTGACCGCGCAGGGCGGCTACCAGAGCGCGGCGCTCGCCGCGTTGTTCAATCCGCAGGCGGCCTTCTATTCGGCGGCCGTGAGCGCGGCCCAGCCGATTTTCGACGGGTTCCGCATCCTCAACAATTTCGAGTTGCAGCGCGCGCGGCAAGAGGAACTCCTGCAGGCCTATCGCAAGAGCGTGGTGTCGGCCTTCGCCGATGTCGACAACGCGCTGATCGCGCTGCGCCAGACGAGCGAGCGCGCGCGGTTGCAGCGGCAGGTGGTGACCGCTTCCCGCCGCGCGTTCAACCTCGCCGAATTGCGGCTGCGGGAGGGGACGGTCGACATCATCACCGTCATCAACGCGCAGACCACGCTGTTCCAGGCCGAAGACGTCTTCGCCCAGGCCCAGCTCGCGCGCATGCAGGCGCTGGTCGCGCTGTTCCAGGCGCTCGGCGGGGGATGGTCGCGGGACGAAATCGCGCGCCTCGACGACGAGATTCTCAACCGGGCACTCCAGCGCCGGGCGGAGGAGAGGGCGGCCGGACCCGCGGCGTCGGCCGCGACACCGGCCGAAACCGCCGCCACATTGCCGATCGGTAACTGACGGCCGCGCCAACTCGGGATATATTTACCGAATCCCACCGCCACGCCCGCGTTTTGGCGGAAACGAGGACAGTTTCACGCATGCTGACCAAGCCCGATATCGCCGAACCGCCGGGGGCTTCGGGCGCGGATGCTTCCGCGCCGGGCGAAGAGGCCGCGCGTCCATCGCGACGCCGCGGCTGGGTCGGTTGGCTGTTTCTGGTCGCGCTGCTGGGCGGCGGCATCGCGGCCTACAGATATTGGCCGGCGGCGCAGCAAGGCGGGACCGGCCAATTCCGCGCGGGCGACCTGCGCGTTCCCGTTCTCGCCGCGACGCCGCGCGTCGGCGACGTGCCGGTCTATCTCGAAGGCGTGGGCGCGGCGCGCGCGCTCAACACCGTCACCGTCCGGGCCCAGGTCGAGGGACGGCTCAGCGCCATTCACTTCAAGGAGGGCGAGGACGTAACTCAAGGCCAGTTGCTCGCCGAGATCGATCCGGCGATCTACAAGGCGCAGTTCGATCAGGCCGTGGCCAAGAAGGCGCAGGACGAGGCGCTGCTCGCCAACGCCCGGATCGACCTCGAACGCTACAGCAGGCTCGCCGCCTCGAGCGCCGGCAGCAAGCAGCAGGCCGACACGCAGGCCGCCCAGGTCGCCCAGCTCGAGGCGCAGGTGCGCGCCGATCAGGCCGCGATCGAAAACGCCGCGGCGACGCTCGGCTTTACGCGCATCGTCGCGCCGATTTCGGGCCGCGCGGGCCTGCGGCTGATCGATGTCGGCAATATCGCGCGCGTGTCCGACACCACCGGCCTCGTCGTCATCACCCAGATCAAGCCGATCGCGGTTCAGTTCAGCCTGCCGCAGCAGCAACTGCCGAAGGTGAACGCGGCCTTCGCCAAGGGTCCGGTTCCGGTCTCGGTACTGGGCGCCGACGGCGCGAGTATTCTCGAAACCGGCACCCTCGTCGGCATCGACAATCAGGTTGACCAGACCACGGGCACGGTGAGGCTCAAGGCGGAGCTGCCGAACGCGACGTTGGCGCTTTGGCCGGGACAGTTCGTCAACGTCCAGGTGAAGGTCGACACGCTCGCCAACGCCCTCGTGGTGCCGACCTCGGCGGTCCAGCGCGGGCCGGCCGGCGCCTTCGCCTATGTGATCGGCGCGGACGACACGGTGTCGGCGCGCGCGATCACGGTCACGCAGCAGAACGACGCCGAGGCCGTGATCGCCACGGGCCTTGGCCCCTCCGATCGGGTCGTGACGACGGGCTTCAACAGTCTTTCGGAAGGCGCGAAGGTGATGGTGGGAACGGGCGACCGCGTGCCCAAGCCCGATCTCGCGCCCAAGAGCCGGCCCGACGGTCCTCGCCAGGGAAAGGGCCCGCCGGGCGGAGGTGGCCCGCCGGGAGGCGGCGGCCCGCCGCGGCACTAGCGATGGGCGTGTCCGAACCGTTCATCCGCCGCCCGATCGCGACATCGCTGTTGGGCGTGGCGCTGGCGATCGGCGGGGCGCTCGGCTATTGGGCGCTGCCCGTCTCGGCGCTGCCGCAGGTCGATTTCCCGACCGTGCAGGTAACGACGCGCTTGCCGGGCGCCAGCCCCGAGGTGGTCGCCTCGCTCATCACCGCGCCGCTCGAACGCCAGCTCGGCCAGATCCCCGCGCTGACCTCGCTGACCTCGGTCTCTTCGTTCGGCGGCAGTCAGATCGCGCTGCAATTCGAGCTCAACCGCGACATCGACGGCGCCACGCAGGACGTGCAGGCCGCGATCAACGCGGCCGCGGCGACGCTGCCGCGCAACCTGCCGTATCCGCCGGTCTACGCCAAGGTCAATCCGGCCGACGCGCCGGTGATCACGCTCGCGCTGACCTCGCCGACGGTGTCGCTGCGCGCGATGAGCGACGTCGCCGACACGCTGCTCGGCCAGCGACTGAGCCAGCTCAGCGGCGTCGGCCGCGTGACCATTCTCGGCGGCCTGCGCCCGGCGGTGCGCGTCCAGGCCGATCTGGCGCGCCTCGCCGCCTATGGCGTGTCGCTGGAGGATTTGCGCGCGGTCATCGCCAGCGCCAATGTCGCCGGTCCAAAGGGCGCGCTCGACGGCGCGCGGCAATCCTATTCCATCGCCGCGAACGACCAGATCGAGGCGGCCGAGGCCTACCGGCCGATCATCGTCGCCTGGCGCAACAACGCTCCCGTCACGGTCGGCGATGTCGCGCGGATCGTCGATGGGCTCGAGGACGACCGCACCGGCGGCTGGTACCAGCAAAATCCCGCCGTCATTCTCGACATTCAGCGCCAGCCCGGCGCCAACGTCATCGAGCTCGTCCGCCTGATCAGGGCGGAACTGCCGCGGCTGCAGCGCGCGATGCCGGCCGGCGTCGAACTGACCGTGGTCAGCGACCGCACCGTGACCATCCGCGCCTCGGTCGACGAGGTCCAGTTCACGCTTCTCCTCAGTGTCGCGCTGGTGGTGCTGGTGGTGCTCATCTTCCTGCGCTCGGTGCGGGCGACGATCATCGCCGGCGTCGCGCTGCCGCTGTCGCTCGTCACCAGCTTCGGCGTGATGTGGTTCGCCGGCTTCAGCCTCGACAACCTGTCGCTGATGGCGCTGACCATCGGCACCGGCTTCGTCGTCGACGACGCCATCGTCATGATCGAAAACATCGTGCGCCACATCGAGAAGGGCGAGAGCGCGATGGCGGCCGCGCTCAAGGGCGCGGGCGAAATCGGCTTCACCGTGATCTCGCTGACGATGTCGCTGATCGCCGTGTTCATTCCGCTGCTGTTCATGTCCGGTCTGGTCGGGCGGATGTTCCGCGAATTCGCGCTGACGCTGACCATCGCGGTCGTCACCTCCGCCATCGTGTCGCTGACGCTGACGCCGATGATGTGCGCGCGCATCCTGCGCGGGCGCGCGGGCGAGACGGGACCGCGCGGCGGGCCATGGCGCCGGCTCGACGCCTTTGTCGATCGCATGGTCGCGTTCTACGGCGACAGCCTGCCATGGGTGCTCGATCGCCAGCGCGCGACGCTCGCGCTGGTGGCGGTAACGATCGCGGCGACGATCGGGCTCTATCTCGTCGTGCCCAAGGGATTTCTTCCGGTGCAGGATACCGGCTCGATCGCGGCGATCGCCGAGGCGAGCGCGGACGCCTCGGTCGAGGAGATGCGCCGCCTCCAGGCCGACGTGACGGCCGCGATCCGCGCCGACGCCGATGTCGTCGGCACAAGCGCGACGATCGGGGCGGCGGGCGTGACCGTCACGCCGAATGTCGCGCGCGTCATGGTCGCGCTCAAGCCGCATGACCGGCGGCGGGACGATGTCATGGTCGTCACCGAACGGCTGAAGCGGGCGGTCGCGGCGATACCGGGCGTGTCGGTCTATTTCCAGCCGGTGCAGGACGTGCAGATCGCGACGCGATCGAGCCGTTCGCTCTATCAATACATGCTCACCGGCACCAACGCCGAGGAGGTCGCCACGTGGGCCGAGCGCCTGACGCGCGAGCTGCGCGGCGCGGACGATTTCCGCGATGTCGCGCTGGAAGCGCACGCGCGCGGCCCGCGGCTCGCCATCAACGTCGACCGCGAGCGCGCCGGCCGGATGGGCGTGTCATTGCAGGCCATCAACGACACGCTCAACGACGCGTTCGGCCAGCGCCAGATTTCGACGATCTACGGGCAGGCGAACCAGTACCGCGTCGTGCTCGAGGCGTTGCCGGAATATCAGCGCGATCCGGGTTCGCTCGCCAAGCTCTATGTCGCCGGCGTCGGCGGCGCGCAGGTTCCGCTCGCCGCCCTGGCGGAGATGACGCGGACGACGGCGCCGCTCGCGGTCACCCACGCGGCGCAGTTTCCGGCGGCGGTGCTGAGCTACAATCTCGCTCCCCACGCCTCGCTCGGGACCTCGGTCGCCGCCATCGCCGCCGCCGAGGCGCGCATCGACATGCCGGGCTCGATCGTCGGCATCCATGCCGGCGACGCGGCCGAATTCTCGCGGGCGCTGGCGGGCCAGCCCTGGCTCATCCTCGCCGCGATCGTGGCGATCTACATCGTGCTCGGCGTGCTCTATGAGAGCTACATCCATCCGATCACGATCCTGTCGACGCTGCCGTCGGCGGGGGTGGGGGCGATCCTGGCGCTGATCCTGTTCCGGCTCGACCTCTCGGTGATCGGGCTGATCGGCATCATTCTTCTGATGGGCATCGTCAAGAAGAACGCGATCATGATGATCGATTTCGCGCTCGCCGCCGAACGCCAGCGCGGCATGGCGCCGCGCGAGGCGATCGTGCAGGCCTCGCTGATGCGCTTCCGTCCGATCATGATGACGACGCTCGCCGCGCTGTTCGGCGCGCTGCCGCTGGCGCTGAGCACGGGGGCGGGGTCCGAATTGCGCTTTCCGCTCGGCGTCTCGATCATCGGCGGGCTGCTGCTGAGCCAATTGCTGACGCTGTACACGACGCCGGTGATCTATCTGGCGCTCGACCGGTTCAACCGGCGTCTTGGCAAGGCGGTCGCGCGAACGTCCCCGGCCGCGCCCGAAATGGGCGGAGGCGCGGACTGATGTCGTTTTCCGAGACCTTCATCCGCCGTCCGGTCGGCACCACCCTGCTCGCGATCGGCATATTTCTGGTGGGGCTCGTCGCGTATCAATTTCTGCCGGTGGCGAACGTGCCGAGCGTCGATTTCCCGGTGATCCGCGTGTCGGCCTCGCGCCCCGGCGCCGACCCCACGGTGATGGCGGCGACGGTGGCCGCGCCGCTCGAACGCCGGCTCGGCGAGATCGCCGGCGTGACGCAGCTCACCTCGACGAGTTCGCTCGGCACCACCAGCGTCACCGTCGAGTTCTCGCTCGGGCGCGACATCGACCGCGCCGCGCGCGACGTGCAGGCCGCGATCAACGCCGCCTCGACCGACCTGCCGAGCGACCTGCCGACGGCGCCGACCTTCCGCAAGGCCAATCCGGCGGCGACCCCGATCCTCATCGTCGCGCTGACCTCCAAGACGATCCCGCCCAGCGCCGTCTACGACGCGGCCGATTCCGTGCTGGCTCAGCGCATCTCCCAGGTCGAGGGCGTCGGCGACGTCAATGTCGGCGGCGCCGACCAGCCGGCCGTGCGCGTCCGTGTCGATCCCGTCGCGCTCGCCGGCACCGGCATGTCGATGGAGGACGTGCGCGCGGCGATCGCCAACGCAAATCCGCTGTCGCCCGTCGGTGCGTTCGAGGGCACCGCGATCGGCGAGACGATCGCGACCAACCGGCAGATGCGCGACGCCGCCGCTTTTCGCACGCTGGTGCTCAAGGCGTCGAACGGCGATGTCGTGCGCCTTTCCGATGTCGCGCGCGTGGACAACGCGACGCTGAGCAGCCGCGCCTTCGCCTGGTTCAACAGCCAGCCCGCCGTGCTCCTGATCATCACAAAGAACAACGACGCCAACGTCATCGCCACGGTCGACCGCGTCAAGGCGCTGCTGCCGGAGATCAAGAAATGGATTCCGGCCGGCATCGAGATTTCCATTCTCGCCGACCGCACCGGCACGATCCGGGCGAGCGTGTTCGACATGCAGGTGACGCTCGCCTTGGCGGCGCTGCTCGTCATGGTCGTCGTCTTCTTGTTCCTGCGGCGGATGACGCCGACGGTCGCGGCCGGCGTCTCGGTGCCGCTGGCGCTGATGGGCACCTTCGCCGGCATGTGGGCGGCGGGCTTTTCCATCGACAATCTGTCGCTGATGGCGCTCGTCATCTCCGTCGGCTTCGTCGTGGACGACGCGATTGTGATGATCGAGAACATGCACCGCAATCTCGAACGCGGCATGGCGCCGCTCGCCGCCGCCATCGCCGGAGCGCGCCAGATCGGCTTTACCGTGTTGTCGATCAGCCTGTCGCTGGTGGCCGCCTTCGCGCCGCTGGTGTTCATGGGCGGCATCATCGGCCGCCTGTTGCGCGAATTCTCGCTGACGCTGATCTTCGCCATCGCGGTGTCGACGGTCGTGTCGCTGACGGTGACGCCGATGGTGTGCGCCCATTTCATCAAGGCGGAATCCTTGGCGGAGCGGAGCCGGTTCGACCGCATCGCCGAGGGGGCGCTGGCGTGGCTGGTGGCGATCTACGCCCGCAGTCTCCGCTTCGCGCTCGCCGCGCCGTGGCTTACGCTCGCGGCGTTTCTGGCGACCGTCGGGCTGACGGTCGCGTTGTTCATCCAGACGCCAAAGGGCTATTTTCCGCAGGACGATTCCGGACTGATCATCGGCGGCACGCGAGCCTCGGCCGACATTTCCTTCATCGCGATGCGCGAGCTGCAGGAGCAGGTCGCCCGCGTCGTGCTCGAGGATCCGGCGGTCCACGCCATCGGCTCGTCGATGGGCCGTTCGGCCTTCAGCGCGACGGTCAATCGCGGGCAGATGTTCATCAGCCTGAAGCCGGTGGCCGAGCGCGGCGGCATGACGACGCAGCAGGTGATCGACCGCTTGCGCCGCAAGCTCTTCGTCATTCCCGGCATTCGCCTGTTCATGTTCGCGGCGCAGGACGTGCGCGCCGGCGCGCGCGCGAGCGAATCCGATTACGACTACACGATCGTCAGCACCGACCTGGACCTGTTGCAGAAATGGGCGCCCTTGGTGCAGAAGCGGCTGGAATCGGTTTCCACCATCACCGATGTTTCGGCCGATCGCGACCCGGGCGGATTGCAGGCCTCCATCACCATCGACCGCGCCTCCGCCGCGCGGCTCGGTGTGCGGGTGCAGGACATCGACAACGCGTTGCAGAACGCCTTCGCCGAGCGTCAGATCTCGACCATCTACACGCAGCGCAACCAGTACCGCGTCGTGCTCGAAGTCGATCCCGCCTTCCAGCGCGACCCGACCGACCTCGACCGCGTCTTCGTTCCGGCCGCGAACGGCGCGCAGGTGCCGCTGGCGACGGTGGCGCGCTACGAGCGGCGGCTATCACCATTGTCGATCTACCACCAGAACCAGTTTCCGTCGGTGACCTTTTCCTTCGCGCTCAAGCCGAACGTGCAATTGCAGGCGGCGCTGCGCGACGTCGAGGCGGCGGTCGCCGAACTCTACATGCCGGCCGGCATTCGCGGCGGCTTCGAGGGCAACGCGCGCGATTTCGGCGCGAGCTCGACGGCGCAACCCCTGCTCATTCTCGGCGCTCTGATCGCGGTCTATATCGTGCTCGGCGTGCTCTACGAGAGCCTCGTCCATCCGCTGACGATCATCTCGACGCTGCCGCCGGCCGGGCTCGGCGCGCTGCTGGCGCTGCAGGTCACGGGCAGCGCGCTGACGCTGATCGCCTTCGTCGGCATCATTCTGCTGATCGGCATCGTGAAGAAGAACGGCATCATGATCGTCGACTTCGCGCTCGAAGGAGAGCGGGAGAGGGGCCTCCCGCCGGCGCGGGCCGTGTATGAGGCCTGCCTGACGCGCTTCCGGCCGATCCTGATGACGACCATGGCCGCGCTGTTCGCCGCGATCCCGCTGGTCGCCGCGACCGGACCCGGATCGGAGCTGCGCCGGCCGCTCGGCATCACCATCATCGGTGGGCTGATCGTGTCCCAAATGCTGACGCTGTACACCACGCCCGTGATCTACCTGATGATCGACAAGCTGAGGCGGCGGCGCGAGGGCAGCACGGACCTCATGGCGCAGCGAAAGGAGTGGCTCCCCGGGCCGGATTCGAACCAGCGACCAACCGGTTAACAGCCGGTTGCTCTACCACTGAGCTACCGGGGAACGGCGCATCAATGCGGCGAAGAAGCCCCGCGTATAACAAAGCCGCCCCGCGTTGGGAAGATCGAATTCCCCGCCTTCAGCCGGTCGGCGGCACGGCGAAGAGGTCGTACGACTTCAGCCCCGGGAGGTCGGTTTCGCGCAACGCGGGCCCGAACAGCGTCTCCTCGGTGACCCGATGGATGCGGTAGCCCTTGCCCGTCAGGAAATGGTGCATGGCGAGGCGTTCCTCGGGCGTCGTGTATTTGTTCATCTCCGATTTGATGTAGGGCCGTACCTCGTCGATCAGCGCCTCGATCGACCGCAGCACCTTGAAATCATGGCCCTCGACGTCGGTCTTGAGGTAGCGCAGACGTGCCACGCGCCCACCCAAACGCGCGCGAATGATCGGCTCGATGCGTCGGCCTTCCACCGCGAGCGCGAAGGCGCTGCCGTGGCGCCAGCGCGACATGCCGGCGTGATCGCCGCCATTGTCGTAAGCGGGGTTCCCGTATTCAAAGGTCAGCGGACCGTCTTCCGGCGTCGCGGCATAGGGAACGGGCCAGATGTTGACGCGTCCCGGATTGAGGTTGGCGTTGGCGGCCAGGATCGCGAAGGTCAGGGGGTTCGGCTCGAACGCCAGCACCAGGCCGGTCGCGCCGCAGGCCAGCGCGATCGGTAGCGTGCTGTCGCCGGTCTGCGCCCCGACATCGACGGCGACATCACCTTCGGCGATGAACGAGCGCAGTTCATCCAGTTCGCTTTGCCGCACCACGAGTTCGGGCATTCGCGGGTTGCGCCAGCGTGCGAATTCGACGCGTCCATCCTTCGGCAGGTCGATGATCTGGATGGCGTGTCCATAGATGCGCGCCGATGGTTTCAGGCCAATGAGATAGAAGAATTCTCTCAAGCGCATCGGCATCTCCCGCGCGTGGGACCCACCAGCCGCCGCGGCGAGCCTTCCAGCGGGCGCGCGCGTGCCAGCCAGATGGCCCTTTTCAGGTTGGGCAAGTCAAGTCGGCCCGACAACGCCGCCGGCGGCGTCGCGCGCCCGGGAATTTTTGGCGCGGCCGAGGATGTGGCCGATCGTTCGCGCGATGGGAAGGTGCGGGACGGTAGGGAGTTTGGAGGCCACGACCAGAATTGAACTGGTGTAAACGGTTTTGCAGACCGCTGCGTAACCACTCCGCCACGTGGCCGTCCGGCGCGGACGGGAACGCGGCCGCGTGATGGGCATATACAGGAGCCGACCGGCCACGGCAACTGGCGCGCGCCGGGGACCGCCACGGATTGCGCCGTCCCTGGAGCTCCGCGTCGACCGCCGCCGAAGGCCGCGCGCGCCTTGACCAAAGCCAAGGTAGCCATTCCATCCCTTCATGGGTGGCATGAATGATCGCCGGCGTTCAGCTTTTTGAGTGGAGTAATCGCCGGGCGGTTGCGTTTTTTGAATGACTGGAGCAAGGATGCCACAATACGATCTTGAATAGCGTTATGGATTTTTCGAAGCCATCATCTATTCGGATTCGTTGGCAGGGGCGCGTTCAGGCGCGACAAGCGGTTGGCCGGGTTGGCGTAGCATTTTGGACTGGCGATCAATTCCCGGCCGGCAATCCCGGAACGTCGAAAAAGGACGACGGATTTCGACGCACGATAGAGACGTGCGATTGAGACGTGCGATTGAGACGTGCGATTGAGAAGTGAAATTGAAATGGCGAGGGTTCCATGACTGATGCTGTATCCGCCCGGCGGCGGATGGTCGATGGCCAGGTGCGCGTCAACGACGTGACCGACGCGCGCGTCATCGGGGTCATGCTGGAGACGCCGCGCGAGTATTTCGTCGCGCCCGACGCCCAGGCGGAGGCCTATCTCGATCTCGATCCGCCGGCCCTTGGCGGGTGGGCGCGCAGGTTGCTCAAGCCGATGGTGGCCGCCAAGCTCACGCAGGCCGCCGCCATCACGCCGACCGACCGGGTGCTGGTGGTGGGATCGTCCAGCGGATATCTGGCGGCGCTCGCGGCTGGACTGGCCGGGCAGGTCTTCGGCGTCGAATGCGACGAGGCGCTGGCGACGGCCTCGGCGGAAAATTTCGCGCGGGCGGGCCTTCCGCGCCTGCCGGTCAAGGTCGGGCCGATCGAGGCGGGCGATCCAGCCAATGGCCCCTACGACGTCATCCTGGTCAACGGCGCGATGGAAGTGGTTCCTCCGGCGCTGCTCGGTCAGATCAAGGAGGGCGGCCGGATGGTCGCGGTGTTCTCCGCGGACGGTATGCGGGAAGCGCGGATCTGGACCAAGGTTGGCGGCGAGACGGGATTCCGGCGGCTGTTCAGTTGCGGCGCGGACCTGCTGCCCGGCCTCGGAAAACGCTCCGAATTCGCATTCTAAGCCCGGGTCCTGGGGCCGCCGGCGCGATTTCGCGCCAAGGTGTGGCCAACAGGACCCACCCGGCCGGCTTTGCTTGGAAATCCGCGAGGGAGGGTTTCAACCCCGCGCGGCTGCGCCTATGTTGTGCGCCGAGAGACAAGCGTGGACTGTTTCCGGCGGTCCGCCAAGGGCTTGGTGCGATCGCGTGATGCCGTCGCGTGGTGCCATCGTTTGGTGACGTCTTGGGGTGTCATCGCTGGGGTGTCATCGCTGGGGTGTCATCGCTGGGGTGTCATCGCTGGGGTGTCATCGCTGGGGTGGCATCGCTGGGGTGGCATCGCTAAGGAGCCAGCGGTTCGCGCGATGGGCCATGCCGGGCGCCCGATTCGATTGGAGTGACGTGCGATGTACCGTTCGGGCGCTATGAGACGGATCGCCACGCTGGCCGGGCTCATCCTGACGCCCGTGCTGGCGACGCCGGCTTTGGCCCAGACAATGGACCGCGCGCTGGCGCAAGCCTATCAGAACAATCCGCAGCTCAACGCGCAGCGCGCCTCCGTCCGCATGACCGATGAAGGCGTGCCGCAGGCGCTTTCCGGCTATCGTCCGCGCATCAACGTGACGGCGAGCGTCTCCGAGCAATACTCGAAGATGACGACCACGTCGGCGTTGGGTTCCTCGACGATGGAAGGATTGCATACGCCGCGCGCCATCGGCGGTACCGCGACGCAGGTCATCGCCAACGGCATGCAGACGGCGAACCGCGTTCGCGCGGCCGAAAGCCAGGTCTCGGCGGCGCGCGAGGGTCTGCGCGTGCTCGAACAGACCGTGCTGCTCGCCGCCGCCACGGTCTACATGGATTATCTGCGCGACGCGGCGATCGTCGACGTTCAGCGCAGCAACACGCGCGTGCTCCAGGAAACGCTGCGCCAGACGCGCGACCGCTTCAATGTCGGCGAGGTGACGCGCACCGACGTCGCCCAATCCGAGGCCCAGCTCGCCGCCGGGCGCACCCAGCTTCTCGCCGCCGAATCGACGCTGAATGCCACGCGCGCGAACTTTCGCCGCATCATCGGCGTCGATCCCGGCCGCCCGAGCGCGGCGGCGCCGGTCGACCGGCTGTCGCCGCGGACGATGGCCGGCGCCATCGAACTCGCCTTGATGGAAAATCCGAACGTCACAGCCGCGATGTACGGCATCGACGTGAGCTTCCTTCAGGTCAAGATCAACGAGGGCGCGCTGTTCCCGACCGTGGCGCTGCAGGCGTCCGTACAGCAGGCCTGGGACTCCAGCCTGTCGGTTCCAAGTTCGTTCGCCGCCTCCGTCGGCGCGCAGATGACCGTGCCGATCTTCCAGGGCGGGGGCGAATACGCGCTGATCCGCCAATCCAAGGAATCGCTCACCCAGCAGCGCCTCAACCTCGAACAGGTGAGGGACCAGACGCGCGCGACGGTCGTCCAGATCTGGGGACAGTTGCTCGCCGCCAAGGCGCAGATCGAATCGGCGCAGGCGCAGGTGACCGCGTCGGAGACGGCGCTCAACGGTGTGCGCGAGGAAGCCCGCGTCGGCCAGCGCACGACGCTCGACGTGCTCAACGCGCAGCAGGCGCTCGTCAACGCGCGCGTCGCGCTGGTGACGGCGCAGCACGATCGCGTGGTCGCCTCTTACGGGCTGTTGTCGGCCGTCGGCCGTCTGTCGCCGAAGCAGCTCAACCTCCCGACCGAAGTGTACGATCCCTCGGTTCACTATCATCAGGTGCGCGACAAGTGGTTCGGTCTGCGCACGCCGGATGGCAAGTGAGCCTTTCCGATAACGTCGGCGGTTAACAACCGGCACGCGGCGGCGCGCGGGAGCGGCCGTTTGCTTGCAATCGATTCGCCCCATGACATACTTTTCCCGATTGTGCGCCCGTGATTCGCGCGTGGCGCTCGCGCATCACGCGTCGCCGGCACGTTGAGGTGACGCGTTTGCGGCATCGTATCGACGCGGTGTGGTGACGCGACGCGGTGTGGTGACGCGACGCGGTGTGGTGACGCGATGCGGTGTGGTGAAGCGATGCGGAGAGGCGACGCGACTGCGCGGCGCGGTTGAGATGCCGCTGATGCGCGTCGCGGGCCGCGACGAACGGCCCGAAGCTTGGGCGAGGACAACGGCGATCTGGAGTGAGTCATGACGCAGGCCGCGAAGGCGCAAGAGCCTTCCATGGAGGAGATCCTCGCCTCGATCAGGCGCATCATCGCCGATGACGACGGCAAGCAATCCGCCACGGAGAAGGCCGCCCCGCCCAAGGCCGCCCAGCCAAAGGTCGAGCCGCCCAAGATTGAGCCACCCAAGGCCGAACCGCCGAAGGCGGCCCCGAAGCCCGCGCCGCCGCCGAGCCCCCAGGCCGCGCGGCCGGCTCCAGCTCCCGCGAAAGCTGCGCCCCCGCCGGCGCCCGCCAACGCTCAGGACGATATCGACGCGCTGCTTGCCGGGCTCGACGCCAAGACCACGAAAAGCGAGGTGCGTCCGCCCGCGCCGCCGAGCGCCCCGGCCGACGACGAGATTTTCGATCTGACCGAGGATATGGCGGCGGACGAGGAGCCGGACGAATTCACGCGGGTCGAGCCCACCGACGATCTCGAATTCGAGGAAGCCGTCGCGCGCGAGGAGCATCCCGAACCCGCGCTCCCCAAGGCGGCGCCTCAGCCTTCGGCAAGTCCCCAATTCGATCCCGAGCCGAACTACATGCAGGCACCGATCGATCCGCGGCCGCTATTGTCGCAGACGACGATCGCGGCGGTCGATTCGGCCTTCAATTCGCTCGCCCACACGGTGCTCAGCCAGAACGCCCGCACGCTGGAAGACCTCGTGCGCGAGATGCTTCGGCCGATGCTCAAGAACTGGCTTGACGACAACCTCCCGGGTCTCGTCGAGCGCATCGTGCGCGCCGAGATCGAGCGCGTCGCCCGCGGGCGCTGAACCGGGCGGCAGCGATTTCGGCCGAATGCCGGACGCCATCCGGCGCGTCCGATCAAGCCGTGCTTCGCCCACCGGTCCGTTTCCGCCGCCTCCACCGAGGCGCCCAATCCGAATTTCCAGCCCTTCGCTCGCCCGCCGCCCGCGCTTTGCCGGTCATCCGGCAGTCATGTTGACTTGGGGGCCGCCAGGGGCTTTCTAGCTTCCTCCCGGCGCGCCCGACGCGCGAGGAACCCCGACGGTTTCGCCCGGGGGTGCCGGGACCGGATTTGCGTCAGTGGACCGCCTTTCATGATCGAGAAGAACTACCAGCCCTCCGCCATCGAGGACCGAATCTACAAGTCGTGGGAAGAGGCGGGCGCGTTTCGCTGCGGCCGCCCGGCGACGCGCGACGCGGAGACCTTCACCATCGTCATCCCGCCGCCGAACGTCACCGGCTCCCTGCATATGGGCCACGCGCTCAACAATACGTTGCAGGACGTGCTGTGCCGCTTCGAGCGCATGCGCGGCAAGGACGTGCTCTGGCAGCCGGGAACCGATCACGCCGGCATCGCCACGCAAATGGTCGTCGAGCGGCAATTGATGGAGCGCCAGGAGCCGGGCCGGCGCGACATGGGCCGCGAGAAATTCCTCGAACGCGTGTGGGCGTGGAAGGCCGAATCCGGCGGCACCATCATCAATCAGCTAAAGCGGCTCGGGGCGTCCTGCGACTGGTCGCGCGAGCGCTTCACCATGGACGAGGGGCTGTCGCGCGCGGTGCGCAAGGTCTTCGTCGAGCTCCACCGGAACCATCTGATCTATCGCGACAAGCGGCTGGTCAATTGGGACCCCAAGCTGCTCACCGCGATCTCCGATCTCGAAGTCCAGCAGGTCGAGGTCAAGGGCCACCTCTGGTATTTCAAATATCCGGTCGAGGGCGAGGAGGGGACCTTCATCACCGTCGCGACGACCCGTCCGGAGACCATGCTCGGCGACACCGCCGTCGCCGTGCATCCGGACGACGCGCGTTACGCCGATCTCGTCGGCCGGAACGTGATCCTGCCGCTGGTCGGGCGCCGCATTCCTATCGTCGCCGACGAATATTCCGATCCCGAGAAGGGCACCGGCGCGGTGAAGATCACGCCCGCGCACGACTTCAACGATTTCGAGGTCGGCAAGCGCCACGATCTGGCGATGATCAACGTGCTCGACGTCGAGGGCCGGATGGCGCTTGTCGGCAACGAGGACTTCCTCGCGCATCTGCCGCCGTCGGCCGCGCTCGACGAAACGCTGGCGTTGCACGGGACTGAACGCTTCGCCGCGCGCAAGGCCATCGTCGCGCGCATGGAGGCGCTCGGCCTCGTCGACAAGATCGAGCCCAACGTTCATATGGTGCCGCATGGCGACCGTTCGGGCGTGGTGATCGAGCCGTTCCTGACCGATCAATGGTATGTCGACGCCAAGTCGCTGGCCGTGGAAGCGATCGCCGCGGTCGAGGACGGCCGCACCGTGTTCGTGCCGAAGAATTGGGAGAAGACCTATTACGACTGGATGGACAACATCCAGCCCTGGTGCATCTCGCGGCAATTGTGGTGGGGGCACCAAATTCCGGCATGGTATGGCCCGGACGGCAAGGTGTTCGTCGCCGAAAGCGAGGACGAGGCCGCCGCCGAGGCGCTCGCCTGGTACACCGAGACGGGCGAGCTGACGGTTCAGCAAGGCCACGACATCGCCGCCGATCCCGAGCGCCTCGGCAAGTTCCTCACCGAATATCTCGAACGCGACGAGGACGTGCTCGACACCTGGTTCTCCTCCGCGCTGTGGCCGTTCTCCACGCTCGGCTGGCCCGACGCGACGCCCGAGCTCAGGCGCTATTATCCCACCAACGTGCTGGTGACCGGCTTCGACATCATCTTCTTCTGGGTCGCGCGCATGATGATGATGGGCCTTCATTTCATGAAGGAGCCGCCGTTCGCGACGATCTACATCCACGCGCTCGTCCGCGACGAGAAGGGCGCCAAGATGTCGAAGTCGAAGGGCAACGTCATCGACCCGCTCGACCTGATCGACAAATACGGCGCCGACGCGCTGCGCTTCACGCTTGCGGCGATGGCGGCGCAGGGCCGCGACATCAAGCTGTCGACGCAGCGCGTCGAGGGTTACCGCAATTTCGCGACCAAGCTGTGGAACGCCTGCCGCTTCGCGGAAATGAACGGCTGCACGACTGTCGCGGGCTTCGATCCGGCCAAGGCGACGACGACGCTGAACAAATGGATAGCGCATGAATGCGCGCGCGCGTCACGGGAAGTGACCGATTCCCTGCTCGCGTTCCGCTTCAACGACGCCGCCGGCGCGATCTATCGTTTCGTGTGGAACGTCTATTGCGACTGGTATCTCGAACTGGCGAAGCCCGTGCTGACCGGCCCCGACGGCGCGGCCAAGAACGAAACGCGCGCCATGGTCGCCTGGGTGCGCGACGAAATCCTGAAGCTCCTGCATCCCTTCATGCCGTTCATCACCGAGGAATTGTGGAGCGTGACGGCCGAAGGCGGGCCGGCGCGACCGAACCTGCTTTCGATGGCGGCATGGCCAGAATGGACGGCACTAGAAAGCGCGATTGCACCGGATGAACCGGACATGGGAATCGTAGTTGAGGCAATAAGCAGTGTTCGTGTGCTTCGAACGGATTTGCAGGTTTCCCCGAAAGAACAACTCACTGTAACAATTACCCAATTCAATACCGCAAATACGGCTGTCTTAACAAGCAATGTCGACAGCATCTCACGGCTCGCAAACACTTCGGTCTTGTTTGAAGGGGTGTCAACAAGCACAGAAGTCGGACAGTTTGTTCCGGCGACTGGCGTAGCGATTCAAGGTGTGTCTGGAAAGGGAAACGTCGGACATTTGGCTACTAATATTGATGAGTCGACAGCGCGGGTGCAGACAAGTGGATTCAAGATCAGGACACCGGTTAGAGAAGGACTTCTCACAATATCATTGCCTGTTTCTTTCGACCCGATAAAGGAGCGCGCGCGGCTGGAAAAGGAGATCGCCAAGGTCGACGCCGACATCAAGCGCGTCGACGGCAAGCTCGGCAACGCGGAATTCGTGCGCAAGGCGCCGGAGGAAATCATCGAGGGCGAGCGCGAGAAGCGCGAGGAGGCGATGGCGCGGCGGGCGAAATTCGCCGAGGCGCTGGCGCGCATCAGGTCGGCGGGGTGAAAGGCTTGCTCACGAAGCGCGAGCCTTTCAGTCCGTAACGCCACGGCAGGTCCGCGGCCTTGGTGATGCCGATGCGCGGGCCGGTGACGATCGGCGCGGGCGAAACAGGGGCGCGCAATTCGAACGGCGCGACGTCGATCGGAAGGCCGTTGTGTTTGATCGTGACGGCCAGCGCCTCGCAGAGCCTGCCGGGCCCGGCGCACAAAAGGCGCGGATCTTTCATGCCGCGCCGCCCGCGCATCAGCGCGAGGCCTTCGGTCGGCTCGATCGCGCGGATGAGAACGGCGCTGGCCGATCCTTCCGCCTCGCAGACGAGATTCATGCACCAGTGCATGCCGTAGGACCGGTAGACATACACATGCCCCGGCGGACCGAACATCACGGCGTTGCGTTCGGTGCGCCCGCGATAGGAATGCGCGGCCGGGTCGGCATGGTGATAGGCCTCGACCTCGACGATGATTCCGCCGACGCCCTTGACGAACAGGCTTGCTCCGATCAGCTCCGGCGCGACCTCGTTCACGTCGCGGGCAAAGAACGCGCGGTCGAGGGCGCGCCCGGACACGCGACCACGCGCGCGCCCGGTGGGGTCGGGGACAACCGCCGGTCGCCGCGATGATCGTTCGGAAGTGGCGATGCGCGACACCGCCGTGCTATAGCATTGCGGCGCGGCGGGCCGCCAGCTTCCGCGCCAATTCGCCGACCCACGGAACACCCCAACCAACGGAATCCGCATGGCCGTTGTCATCGACACCACAGCCGATCCGCCGAGGCGCCCGCGCCATCCAGAGAAGGCCAATCGGCCCGACGCCGAGTCGCCGCGCAAGCCGCCCTGGATTCGCGTGCGCGCGCCGGTCACGCGCGGCTATGCCGACACCAACGCCATCGTGCGCGAAAACGGTCTCGTCACGGTCTGCGAGGAGGCGGGCTGCCCCAACATCGGCGAGTGCTGGGACAAGAAGCACGCCACCTTCATGATCATGGGCGACACCTGCACGCGGGCCTGCGCCTTCTGCAACGTGCGGACCGGCAAGCCCGCGCCGCTCGACCCGGGCGAGCCCGACCACGTCGCCGAGGCCACGCGCAAGCTCGGCCTGACCCATGTCGTCGTCACCTCCGTCGATCGCGACGATCTCGACGACGGCGGGGCGGCCCATATCGCGGCGACCGTGCGCGCGATCCGCGCGGCATGCCCGTCGACCACGATTGAGATCCTGACGCCGGATTTCCTGCGCAAGGACGGCGCGCTGGAGACGGTGGTGGCCTCGCGCCCGGACGTCTTCAACCACAATCTCGAAACCGTTCCCTCGCGCTATCTCGGCGTGCGCCCCGGCGCGCGCTACTTCCACTCGGTGCGCCTGCTGCAGCGGATCAAGGAGCTCGACCCGACGCTTTTCACCAAATCCGGGATCATGGTGGGTCTCGGCGAGGAGCGCAACGAAGTGCTGCAGGTGATGGACGATTTGCGCTCGGCCGAGGTCGACTTCATCACCATCGGGCAATATCTCCAGCCGACGCGCAAGCACCACGCGGTGATGCGCTTCGTCACGCCGGAGGAGTTCGCGAGCTACGAGCAGGTCGCCTACTCGAAGGGCTTCCTGATGGTCGCGTCGACGCCGCTGACGCGCTCCTCGCATCACGCCGGCGAGGCTTTCGCCAGGCTGCGGGCGGCGCGCGAGAGCCTGAAGGACGCGCGGGCGTGACGGCCGGCCCGTCTCCGTTTCGCGGGCGCGCGCGCTGATGCCGCAATTTTCCAACAAGCGCCTCGTCCGCCATTCGGCGAAGAAGATGTTCGATCTCGTCGCCGACGCGGAGAAATATCCGCAATTCGTGCCTCTGTGCCAGGCGCTGAAGATCCGCAGCCGCACGCCGAAGCCCGACGGCACCGAGGTGGTGATCGCCGACATGACGGTCGCCTACAAGCTGATCCGCGAGACCTTCACCAGCCGCGTCACCATCGATCCCGGCAATCTGCGCATCCTGGTCGAATATCTCGAAGGTCCGTTCAGCCATCTGGAAAACCGCTGGACCTTCGCGCCGAGGGGGGAGGAGGCCTGCGACGTCGGCTTCTTCATCGGCTACGAATTCAAGAGCCGGGTGCTTTCCGCGCTCATGGGCGCGATGTTTGACGCCGCTTTCCAGCGCTTCGCCGCGGCGTTTGAGAAGCGCGCGGACGAACTCTACCGACGGCCGGCGCCTTCTTCCTGAGCGGCTTGGGCGGGCGCGGGCCGCGGGCCAGTTCGCAAAGCATCTTCAGCGCTTCGACGACCGCGCGCCGGCGCACGGTCGATCGTCCGACCGCGCCCAGCCGCAATTCGCGGTGGACGATGCGGCCGTCGCGCGCCGCCGCCGCGACATGCACCAGCCCGACCGGCTTGCCGGGCGTCGCTCCGCCGGGTCCGGCGATTCCGGTCAGCGCGACGGCAAGATCGACCTTCGCCTTTTCCAGCGCGCCGACGGCCATGGCGAGCGCGACCTCGCGGCTCACCGCCCCGAACGCCGACAGCGTCTCGGCCTTGACCGCGAGCATGACGCGCTTGGCCTCGTTCGAATAGACGACGAAGCCGCGATCGAACACGTCGGATGAGCCGGGCACCTCCGTCAGCGCCGCGGCGACGAGGCCGCCGGTGCAGGATTCGGCGGTCGCCAGCATCAGCTTGCGCATGCGGCAAAGATCGATCAGCGAACGCGCGAGCGCATGGAGCATCGCGCCGGGTTCGCCCGTCATGCGCCGCTCTCCGGGTTCGCCCAGGGCAGGCGTATGGTCGCGCTCGCGAGCGCGGCGATGCCTTCGCCGCGTCCGGTGAAGCCCAGGTGTTCCGTCGTCGTCGCCTTCACCGCCACGCGGGAGACGGCGATGCCGGCGATCGCGGCGATGCGCGCGCGCATGGCCTCGCGATGCGGCCCGACGCGCGGGGCCTCGCACACGATCGTCACGTCGAGATGGGCGATCGCCCCGCCGCGCGCGGCGACGCGTTCGGCCGCGTATTTCAGGAACAGGTCCGACGAGGCGCCTTTCCAGCGCGGATCGCTCGGCGGGAAATGCGCGCCGATGTCGCCCTCGGCGAGCGCGCCGAGCAGGGCGTCGACCACCGCGTGCAGGCCGACATCGGCGTCGGAATGGCCGACCAGTCCGCGATCATGCGCAAGGCGCACGCCGCAGATCATGACGTGATCGCCCGGGCCGAAGGCGTGCGTGTCGAAACCCTGGCCGGCGCGGATGTCGCCTTGGGTCGCGGCGATGCGCGATTCCTCGCGAAGAAAATCCTCGGCCGTGGTCAGCTTCATGTTGCGAGCATCGCCCTCGAACGTCGCGACAGTCAATCCCGCCCATTCCGCGAGCGCGGCGTCGTCGGTGAAATCGTCGCGTCCGTCCTGGGCCGCGCGGCGGTGGGCGGAAAGGAGCGCGTCGTAGCGGAAGGCCTGCGGCGTCTGCGCGACGCGCAGCCCGGCGCGTTCGGGCGTGGCCGTGACGCGTCCGTGCCCGTCGACGACCTTGATCGTGTCGGCGACCGGAATGACGGGAATGGCCGCGCCATGGGCGCGGGCAGCCGCCACCGCGCGCGCAATCAGGTCCGGCGACACGAAGGGGCGCGCGGCGTCGTGGACGAGCACGATCTCGGGAGGATCCGCGGCGAGGGCTTCGAGCCCGGCGCGCACCGAAGCCTGCCGCGTCGCGCCGCCCGCGACCGGAGCGCGCATGGATAAGCCCGAGGTCGCCGCGTCGAACGCGGCGCGATCTTGCGGATTGCAGACTGGCTGCACCTCGGCGATGTCGCCATGGGCGCAAAATGGTTCGAGCGCGCGCGCAAGCACGCTGCGGCCGCCGAGGTCGCGGAATTGCTTGGGTCCGCCGACGCCGGCGCGAAGTCCCCGTCCGGCGGCGACGATGACGGCCGCGGCGCGTTCAGACATGAGGGCGTTCAGGCATGAGGGCGTTCAGGCATGGGTTGCGCGGAGCATGAACCGGATGGCTTTCGCGTATGATCTGCGGCGGCGTCGCCTCGGTTGAGGCCGCCGGGCAGGACAATGCCCAGCGAAGCCAAGCACCGACAAGGGGTCAGGGGCCGAACGGCCACAATTATTGCGTCGGCGCTCCAACCGCCAGAATTAAGCTATTGTGGAAAATTGTGCATTGCAGCACTTGCGTTGTGGAGAGAGATTTGGTTAAACTCTAGGCACGTAAATTGCGATGCCTATTTCGAATGCAGGCGTTCTCCGGTCGGGTTGCGCGCTCCCAATGCTTCAGCCCTCCGGCGGCGTCGGGTGGGGACTAGCCCCGCGAAGGCGACGATGACAGGTCAACTCACCATCGGCCCGGTACGGCCCGCCAATCCTGTGTTTCTCGCGCCGATGTCCGGCGTGACGGACGCGCCGTTTCGCCATCAGGCCGCGCGCCTGGGCGCGGGTCTCGTCGTCTCCGAAATGATCGCCAGCGCCGACCTCGCCCATGGCCGGCGCATGTCCCGCCGACGCGGCGAGGCGACCGGGATCGGCGCGCATGTCGTTCAGCTTGTCGGATGCGAGACGCGCTGGATGGAGGAGGGCGCGCGCATCGCCGAGGCCGACGGCGCCGCCGTCATCGACATCAATCTCGGCTGCCCCTCGCGCCACGTCACCGGCGGCGACGCGGGATCGGCGCTGATGCGCGATCCCGATCACGCGCTACGCCTGATCGAGGCGACGGCGCGCGCAGTCGCCGTTCCCGTGACCGTCAAGATGCGGCTCGGCTGGGACGAGCGATCGATCAACGCGCCGGAAATCGCGCGCGGCGCCGAGCGGGCCGGCGTCCGCATGGTCACCGTGCACGCGCGCACGCGCCACCAGTTCTATAAGGGCGCGGCCGATTGGCGCGCCGTCCGCGCGGTCAAGGACGCGGTGACGATCCCCGTCGTCGTCAATGGCGACATCGTCTCGTTCGCGACCGCGCGCGAGGCGCTCGCCCAATCCGGCGCCGACGCCGTGATGATCGGACGCGGCGCGCGCGGCAAGCCCTGGCTGCCCGGCGCGATCGCGCGTGATCTGGCCGCGGGCCGAGCCGGTCCCGAACCCTCGGCCGCGACGCAGCTCGCCGATCTGCACGCGCTCCACGAGGCGATATTGCTTCATTACGGCGATGCCGTCGGGTCGCGTCACGCGCGCAAGCATCTCGGCTGGACGCTCGCCGCCATCGCGCGCGCGCTCGGCGCGAGCGAGGCGAGCGAGAAGGCGTGGCGCCATCGCATCCTGACGGCGCGCGAGGCCGGCGACGTGCGCCGCCTGCTCGACGCCGCGTTCGACGATCTTTCCGGAAAGGCCGCGGCATGAGCCCGATCGCATCGATGAAATCGCCTTCCGCCGGCAATCTCAGCGACGCCGCGCTCAACGCGCTGCCGCATCCCGTTCTCGTCGTCGAGCGCGACAACCGCATCGTCGACGCCAATATCGCCGCCGAATCCTTCTTCGAAATGTCGACGCCGGTGCTGCGCCGGCAATCGCTGCCCGAGCTGGTGCCGTTCGGCAGCCCGCTGATCGCGCTGATCGCGCAGGTGCGCGCCATCGGCGTGCCGGTCAACGAATACAAGGTCGATCTCGGCACGCCCAGGACCGGCGTCGAGCATCTGGTCGACCTGCATGTCGCGCCGGTGCCGGAACTGCCGGGCCATGTCGTCGTCATGCTGCAGGAGCGCACCATCGCCGACAAGATGGACCGTCAGCTCACCCATCGCAGCGCCGCGCGTTCCGTCACCGCGCTCGCGGCAATGCTCGCCCACGAGATCAAGAACCCGCTGTCGGGCATCCGCGGCGCGGCGCAACTGATCGAGCAATCCGCCGCGCCGGAGGATCGCACGCTGACGCGGCTGATCTGCGACGAGGCCGACCGCATCGTCAAGCTGGTCGACCGGATGGAGGTGTTCGGCGACGAGCGGCCGGTGTCGCGCGAGCCGGTCAACATCCATACCGTGCTCGATCACGTCAAGCGGCTGGCGCAGTCGGGTTTCGCGCGCAACGTCCGTTTCGTCGAGGACTACGATCCCTCGCTGCCGCCGGTGTTCGCCAATCAGGACCAACTCGTCCAGGTCTTCCTCAACCTCGTCAAGAACGCGGCCGAGGCGGTCGCGGACCTGGGGAGCGACGGCGAGATTCAGCTCACCACCGCGTTCAAGCCCGGCGTGCGCCTGACCTTGCCCGGCGCCAAGACGCGCGTGTCGCTGCCGCTGGAATTCTGCGTCAAGGACAACGGGCCGGGCGTGCCCGAGGATCTGCTGCCGCATCTGTTCGAGCCGTTCGTGACGACCAAGTCGTCGGGCAGCGGGCTGGGCCTGGCGCTGGTCGCCAAGATCGTCGGCGATCACGGCGGCGTCGTCGAATGCGAGTCGCAGCCCAGGCGCACGACTTTCCGCGTGCTGATGCCGATGTACAAGACGGATGCTCCTTCTCTCGCCAATCGCAGGACTGGCGAGCCCGCTACGCGCGAAGACGCCCCGGGAACGTCGTCGCCAACCTCGATGGATGGATGATGAGGAAAGCCGATGCCCGCAGCTAGCATCTTGATCGCCGACGACGACGCGGCGATCCGCACCGTTCTCAATCAGGCCCTCTCGCGCGCCGGCTACGAGGTGCGGCTGACCGGAAACGCCTCGACGCTGTGGCGATGGGTGCAGCAGGGCGAGGGCGACCTCGTCATCACCGACGTCGTGATGCCCGACGAGAACGCCTTCGATCTTCTGCCGCGCATCAAGAAGATGCGCCCGCATCTGCCGGTCATCGTCATGAGCGCGCAGAACACCTTCATGACGGCGATCCGCGCCTCCGAGCGCGGCGCCTACGATTATCTGCCCAAGCCGTTCGACCTGAAGGAGTTGATCGCCATCGTCGGGCGCGCGCTTTCCGAGCCGAAGGAGAAGGCGCGGGAAAGCGAGAACGAAAACGAGCTCGATTCCATTCCGCTCGTCGGCCGCTCGCCGGCGATGCAGGAAATCTACCGGGTGCTCGCCCGCTTGATGCAGACCGATCTGACGGTGATGATTTCCGGGGAATCGGGCACCGGCAAGGAACTGGTCGCGCGCGCGCTGCATGATTACGGCAAGCGGCGCACCGGTCCGTTCGTCGCCATCAACATGGCCGCGATTCCGCGCGATCTCATCGAGTCCGAACTGTTCGGCCACGAGCGCGGCGCCTTCACCGGGGCCAACACCCGCAATCCCGGCCGCTTCGAGCAGGCCGAGGGCGGCACGCTGTTCCTCGACGAGATCGGCGACATGCCGATGGACGCGCAGACGCGGCTGTTGCGCGTGCTGCAGCAGGGCGAATACACCACGGTCGGCGGCCGCATTCCGATCAAGACCGACGTGCGCATCATCGCGGCCACCAACAAGGACCTGCGCATCCTCATCCAGCAGGGACTGTTCCGCGAGGATCTGTTCTTCCGCCTCAACGTGGTGCCGCTGCGATTGCCGCCGCTGCGCGAGCGCATCGAGGATTTGCCCGATCTCATCCGCCACTTCTTCGCGCTCGCCGAGAAAGACGGTCTGCCGCCCAAGCAGCTCGACACGCAGGCGCTCGAACGGCTGCGTCAGCATCGCTGGCCGGGCAACGTGCGCGAACTGGAGAACCTGGCGCGGCGGCTCGCCGCGCTCTATCCGCAGGAGATCATCACCGCCTCGGTCATCGAGGTCGAACTGGCGACGCCAGCGGGAATGTCGGGAAGCGCCGGGCCCGCCCAGGTCGACAATCTCGGCGGCGCGGTGGAGCAGTATCTCGCCGGCTATTTCGCGGGTTTCGCCAACGGACTGCCGCCGCCCGGCCTCTATCACCGCATCCTGCGCGAGGTGGAGGGACCGCTCCTGAACGCGGCGCTGGCGGCCACCCGAGGCAACCAGATCCGGGCCGCCGATCTACTGGGGCTCAATCGCAACACGCTGCGCAAGAAGATCCGCGACCTCGACGTCCAGGTCTATCGCGGCGGCTCCTGAGGGGCGCGGCAAACCCCGAAGAAGGGGGCACGCGGGGCCTGGCTGACAGCCGGCGCACTTTGGCGTGAACCGACCCATGCCAGTGCGCGACCACCAGAAAGGAGGGGCGGCGCGCTTCTGGCGCAACCTTCCCACACGCGAAAGTTGAAGCGGTATCCCCAACCCTCCGAACTTGGGGGTAGCGCCCCGGAAATGTCGCAGTTCGGCAACAATGTTGTATCATTGCATCAGTTGGCCTGACTCCTTGCGCCGTCAATGGCCTCAATCCCGCTTTCGAAAGCCGACCCGGGACCGATGACCACCACGGATTCTTCTGTCGTCCCATTGGAAAATCCGACCGACCTCGCCGACCGAAGCGCCGGTCCGAGGCGCTTCGTCGCGCCGGTCGCGATCTCGATCGCCCTGCTGTCGGCGCTGCTGACGTTCCTCGTCCTGACGGGACTGACGCCGATCGTCCCGACCGATGTCGTGGTCGTCACCTTCCTGATGATCGACGCCGCGATCATCCTGCTACTCGTCGCCATCATCGTGCGCGAGGTCTGGCAGATCGTCGTCGCGCGGCGACGGGGGCAGGCGGCCGCGCGGCTGCACGGCCAGGTCGTCGGCCTCTTTTCGGTGATCGCGGTGGCGCCCGCGGTGCTCGTGGCCGTTGTCGCCAACATCACGCTCGATCGCGGCCTGGACCGGCTGTTCTCGAACCGAACGCGCGCCGTCATCCAGAACTCGCTGATCGTCGCCAACGCCTATCTGCACGAACACGCCCAGCTCATCCGCAACGACATTCTCAGCGTCGCCGCCGATCTCGCCCGCGCGCGGCCGTTGTTCGACCAGGATCGCGCGAGCTTTCGCGGCTTCCTGACCGAATGGACCACCAGCCGCAACCTGCCGAGCGCGCTGCTGATGGACAGCCGGAGCACGGTTCTCGAAACGGCCGATACCGGCATCCAGCACAACTTCCAGACGCCGGCGCCGGAGTTCCTCAGCAAGGTCAACGAGACCGATCCGCAGATCGCCGTGTTCATCGAGGCCAATTACGTCGCCGCCGTCGTTCGGCTGCGCGCCTTCGAGGAAACCTTCCTCTACGTCGCGCGCCTGCTGGACCCGCGCGTGGTCGCCCAGCTTCGCGAGACGCAGGCGAGCGTGGCCGAATATGCCGAGCTCGAGGCGCGGCGCCTCGGCATCCAGGTGGCCTTCGCGCTGATGTTCACGGTGATCGCGCTGACGGTGCTGATGTCGGCGGTGCTGATGGGCCTGAATTTCGCCGACCGGCTGGTGGCGCCGATCCGCCGTCTCATCGGCGCGACCAATCTCGTCTCCACCGGCGACCTTCAGATCCAGGTGCCGGTTCTCAAGTCGGAGGGCGATCTCGCCCATCTCGGCGAGACCTTCAACAAGATGACGCAGGAATTGCGCACCCAGCGCGACGGCCTGATCCAGGCGAGCGAACAGATCGACAGCCGCCGGCGCTTCACCGAAGCGGTGCTGTCGGCGGCGAGCGCCGGCATCATCGGCGTCGACGGCGACGGGCGCATCGGCATTCTCAACCGCTCGGCGGAAAAGCTGATCGGCCATCCCGAGTCGGAGGCGCTCGGCCATCCACTGTCGGAAGTGGTGCCCGAACTCGACGCGATGATGGCGAAGGCGCGCGACACCTCGCAGCGCCTGGTGCAGGGCGAGGTCACCATCAGTCGCGGCGGGCGCGAGCGCAATCTTTCGGTGCGCATCAGCGGCGAGCAATCGGGCCACGCCAACGAAAACCACATCATCACGCTCGACGACATCACCGAACTGGTGACGGCGCAGCGCTCCTCGGCCTGGGCCGACGTCGCGCGCCGCATCGCCCATGAGATCAAGAACCCGCTGACGCCGATCCAGCTCTCGGCCGAACGCATCCGCCGCAAATACGGCAAGATCATCGGCGACGACGATCGCGGCGTGTTCGAGCAATGCACCGACACGATCGTGCGTCAGGTCGAGGATATCCGCCGCATGGTCGACGAGTTCTCGCGCTTCGCCCGCATGCCCAAGCCGGTGATGGAGGACGAGGATGTCGCCGACGCGGTGCGGCAGGTGGTGTTCCTGATGCGCGTCGGCCATCCCGACATCGACATGGAGGTGAAGATCAAGGAAGAGCCGTTGCGCGCGCGGTTCGACCGCCGCCTGATCTCGCAGGCGCTCACCAACATCGTCAAGAACGCGACCGAGGCGATCGCCGCGGTCCCCCCGGAGGAACTCGGCCGGGGCCGGATCGACGTCGCCGCCGCGCGGGAGGGCGACGACATCGTCGTCGACGTCGTCGACAACGGCATCGGCCTGCCACGCGAAAGCCGCTCGCGCCTGCTCGAACCCTATGTGACCACGCGCGAGAAGGGCACCGGGCTCGGCCTGGCGATCGTCGGGCGCGTGCTCGAGGAACACGGCGGCCGCATCGAGTTGCGCGACGCCAGCGACCACGCCCCCGACGCGCGCGGGGCGTGGGTGAGGTTACGCTTCGCGGCCATCGGCCAGGCCGCGGCGCCGCGCGAAGAGCCGCGATTAACGACCGCAAGTGGAAGCTAAGCCATGGCGCAGGACATTCTTATCGTCGACGACGAAGCCGATATCCGCGAACTGGTCGCCGGAATTCTCGAGGACGAGGGCTTCGAGACCCGCACCGCGCGCGACAGCGATCTGGCGCTCGGCGAGATCGCGCGACGCCGCCCCAGCCTCGTGTTTCTCGACATCTGGCTGCAGGGAAGCAAGCTCGACGGCCTGCAGCTTCTCGAGCTGATCAAGGCGGAAAACCCGGAACTGCCCGTCGTCATGATTTCCGGCCACGGCAACATCGAGACCGCCGTCGCCGCGATCAAGAAGGGCGCCTACGACTTCATCGAGAAACCGTTCAAGGCCGATCGCCTGCTGCTGGTCGCCGCGCGCGCGCTGGAGACCTCGCGCCTGCGCCGCGAGGTGAGGGAGCTCAAGCAGATCGCGCCGCTATCGGCGGCGATGGTCGGCCACTCGGCCAGCATCAATCAGTTGCGTCAGACCATCGAGCGCGCCGCCAAGACCAACAGCCGCATCCTCATCGTCGGCCCCTCGGGCGCGGGCAAGGAACTCGCCGCGCGAACTCTGCACGCGCAATCAAGCCGCGCCGACGGTCCCTTCGTCGTCATCAACGCGGCGGCGATGACGCCGGACAGCATGGAGATCGAGCTGTTCGGCGTCGAGAACGAGACCGGCGACCGGACGCGCAAGGTCGGCGCGCTGGAAGAGGCCCATGGCGGCACGCTGTTCATCGACGAAATCGCCGACATGCCGCGCGAGACGCAGAGCAAGGTGCTGCGCGTGCTGATCGAGCAGACCTTCCAGCGCGTCGGCGGCGTCAACAAGGTCAAGGTCGACGTGCGGATCGTGTCCTCGACCGCGCGCAATCTCGAAGCCGAGATCGCCGCCGGGCGTTTCCGCGAGGACCTGTTCCACCGCCTCTCGGTCGTGCCGATCCGCGTGCCGCCGCTGTCGGAACGGCGCGAGGACATCCCCGATCTCGTCGCCTATTTCATGGAGCAGATTTCGACGGCCACCGGGCTGTCCGTGCGCACCATCGGCGAGGACGCGATGGCCGTGCTGCAATCCCATGTCTGGCCGGGCAACGTGCGCCAGCTCCGCAACAACGTCGAGCGGCTGATGATTCTGGCCGGCGGCGATCCGGAGGCGGTCATCACCTCGAACATGCTGCCGCCGGATGTCGGCTCGATGGTGCCGGCGATGCCGAGCGGCAATGGCGGCGAGCAGATCATGGGACTGCCGCTGCGCGAGGCGCGCGAGGTGTTCGAGCGCGACTATCTGATCGCGCAGATCAGCCGCTTCAGCGGCAACATCTCGCGCACGGCGGAATTCATCGGCATGGAACGTTCCGCGCTGCATCGCAAGCTCAAGGCGCTCGGAGTCGGATAGGGCATGTCGCGCGTCGCGTTCGTCAACGGTCGCTATCTGCCGTGGAAGGAGGCCAAGGTCAGCTTCGAGGACCGCGGTTATCAGTTCGCCGACGGCGTCTATGAAGTCTGCGAGGTGCGCGATGGTTGCATCGTCGACCTGCCGCGACATCTCGGCCGCCTGCGCCGATCGCTCTCGGAGCTGCGCATCGCCATGCCGATGAGCGAGGCGGCACTCGGCGTGATCCTGCGCGAGGTCAGGCGCCGCAACCATGTCGATTACGGCATCGTCTACCTACAGATCACGCGCGGCGTGGCGCGGCGCGATCACGCGTTTCCGCCGCCGGGCGTGCGCCAGAGCCTCGTCGTCTCGGCGCGCAAACTCAATTTCGAGCGCAACCAGGCCACCGCCGCGCGCGGCATCGCGGTCATCACGGTGCCCGAAACCCGCTGGGCGCGCGTCGACATCAAGGCGGTGTCGCTGCTGCCGAACGTGCTCGCGCGCCAGACCGCGCGGGAGCGGGGAGCCTATGAGGCGTGGTTCGTCGACGACGAGGGTTTCGTCACCGAGGGCGCGGCGAGCAACGCGTGGATCGTCACCGGCGACGGACGCGTGGTGACGCATCCGACGGGTCACGGGATTCTCACCGGCATCACGCGCCAGGTGCTCATCGAGGTCATCGCCTCTCTGCAACTCGCGCTGGAGGAGCGGCCGTTCACGGTCGCCGAAGCGCTGGCCGCGCGCGAGGCCTTCGTGACCGCCGCGAGCCAGATCGTCATGCCCGTGATCGCGATCGACGCGAAGCCGATCGGCGACGGCAAGCCGGGCCCGATCGCGCGGCGGTTGCGCGAAGCGTTTCACCGATTTTCCGCGTTTTCTTGCTAACTACTATCAAGAGAAATTAGAAGAACTTCGGTTTACGCCGTGTGCGGGTACCGGCCGGGGGCACGGCGGCGTCTTGCGCGCACATGATTCACCCTATTCGCTCGGATCTTAAGCAAATTCCGCATTTCCTTCGCGGACTTGCCCGCATTCGATGAAATTCCCTTTGAATCCGCACCGGCGTCGGGGGAATATGGATAGGGGATCAGTTTTGGCGCGACGCGACCAAAGAGGGAACCTGACAACCAGTTGACACTACGTCACCTTCACCGATCAACGAGCCAACGAGACCGAACAACAATACGGAACAACACAAATGGCGGCCGACCGCGCTCAGAATCTCCAAGACACGTTTCTCAATCACGTTCGCAAGGCCAAGGTTCCGCTGACGATCTTTCTCGTCAACGGCGTCAAGCTGCAGGGCATCGTGACCTGGTTTGACAATTTCTGCCTGTTGCTAAGGCGCGACGGCCACTCGCAGCTCGTCTACAAGCACGCGATCTCGACCATCATGCCCGGCCAGCCGATCCAGCTCTTCGAGAGCGGCGACGACGGACCGGCCTGAGATCGTTCCTGTTGGAACTGCGCTCCGCAAGGAAAGATACCGAACGGCCGGTACCGGCCGAAGAGGGCGGAACCGGACGCGTCATCGTCATCGGGCCGTATCGGCGCGAGCGCCACGAGCAGGCGGGCGCGCCGCTCGCGCCCGGCGCGTCGCGCGAACCCGCCGCGCGGCTTGAGGAAGCCATCGGGCTCGCGCGCGCGATCGATCTCAGCGTCGTCGCCTCGGCCATCGCGCCGATCGCGACCGTCCGGCCGGCGACCTATCTCGGCAAGGGCAAGGTCGAGGAAGTCGCCGAACAGGTTCGCGCGCATGCGGCCGATCTCGTCGTCATGGACTGCGCGCTGAGCCCGATCCAGCAACGCAATCTGGAAAAGGCCTGGGCCTGCAAGGTGCTCGACCGCACCGGGCTCATTCTCGAAATCTTCGGGCGCCGCGCCAAGACGAAGGAGGGCGCGCTGCAGGTCGAGCTCGCGCATCTGACCTACCAGCGCGGCCGACTCGTGCGCTCCTGGACCCATCTCGAACGCCAGCGCGGCGGCTTCGGCTTTCTCGGCGGCCCCGGCGAAACGCAGATCGAGGCCGACCGGCGCCAGATCGGCGAGCGCATCGTGCGCCTGGAAGCCGAGCTGAAGAAGGTGCGGGCGACGCGCCGGCTTCATCGCGCCGGCCGCGCCCGCGTGCCTTACCGCCTGGCCGCGCTCGTCGGTTACACCAATGCCGGCAAGTCGACGCTGTTCAACCGGCTCACGCGCGCCGAGGTCCAGGCCGCCGACATGCTGTTCGCCACGCTCGATCCGACCCTGCGCGCGATCGTTCTGCCCCACGGCGGACGCGTCATGCTGTCCGACACGGTCGGATTCATCTCGGACCTGCCGACGATGCTGGTGGCCGCGTTCCGCGCGACGCTGGAGGAGGTGGTCGAGGCCGATGTCATCATCCATGTGCGCGACGTGTCGCACGAGGACGCCGAGGCCCAGCGCGGCGACGTCGAGACGGTGCTGCGTCAACTCGAAATCGACGTCGAGGGTGGACGCCGCCTGATCGAGGTGTGGAACAAGATCGATCGTCTGGGAGAAGAGGCGCGCGAGGGGCTCGTCAATCTGGCCGCGCGGCAGCCGGCCGAGACGCGCCCGATCCTCGTATCGGCGACCACGGGCGAGGGGATCGACGAATTGCTTCGGGCGATCGAGGACCGGCTCGCGGCCGCGCGCGTCGTGCTGCGCCTCGTGGTCGAGTCCTCCGACGGTGCCGGCATCAGTTGGCTGCATCGCCATGGCGAGGTGCTCGACAAGACGCCGCGCGAGGATGGTCGCATGGACATCACGGTGCGCGTCGACGCCGCGCGGCGCGACGAGGTGCTCGGGCGCTTCCCGTGAAGGACGCGCCGCAGCCCAGCCGATCGTTCACGGCGCCTCGGTTTTCGCCCGCTTCCACAGCGCTTCCATCTCCTCGAGCGTGGCTTCGGCGGGCGAGGCGCCGCGCGCGGCCAGCGCGCGTTCGATGAAGGCGAAGCGGCGTTCGAATTTGGCGTTCGTCGATCGCAACGCGGCCTCGGGATCGGTCTCGATATGGCGGGCGAGATTGACAATGGCGAACATGAAGTCGCCGATTTCGGCGGCGACTTCGGCCATGTCGTCGCGATCGAGCGCCTGCTCGATCTCGTCGAGTTCCTCCCGCAACTTCGCGAGCACCGCGCGCGGATCGTTCCAGTCGAAGCCGACGGTGGAGGCGGCCTGCTGCAAGGCATAGGCGCGGGCGAGCGCCGGCATGCCGGCCTTGACGACGGAAAGCACGCCCTCGTGCGCCGCCTCGCGCGCCGCGCCGTCTCGCGCGCGTTCGTCGGCGCGCTCGGCCTTTTCCTCCGCCTTGATACGCGCCCACAGCCCGCTCACCTCGTCGGGCGTCATGCGGCCGGCTCTCTCGCCGAAGACGTGCGGGTGGCGGCGGATCAGCTTGGCGGTGATCGCCTCGACGACGTCGCCGAAGGTGAACGCGCCGACTTCCTCGGCCATGCGCGCGTGAAACGCGACCTGCAGCAGGAGATCGCCGAGTTCGTCCTTGAGATCGCGGAGGTCGCCGCGCGCGATCGCCTCGGCCACCTCGTGGGCCTCCTCGATCGTGTAGGGCGCGATGGTGGCGAAGGTCTGTTCGAGATCCCATGGGCAGCCGCTGCCGGGTGCGCGCAGCGCGGCCATGATCTCGATCAGACGGGAAATGTCGCGGGAGGGCTTCAACGCGGGTCTCCGGAAGCAAGCCGCAAATGTCGCGGCGCGGGGCGGCGCGGGCGGATGACGATCGCCACGGGCGCGATCAGGGTGGGGCGAGCGCGACGACCGAGACCGCCGCGATGCCGCTTGCCTCGGCGGCGCGGTTCTCCGCCGCGCGCGCCCGCGCGTATCCCTCGCGCGCCTTCAGGCGATCGAGATAGGCCCGAACCGCCTCGCTCATTCCCTCGCGCAGGCCGAGATCCTCGGCGAGCATCACGGCATAGCCGACGCTGATGTCGGCGGCGGTGAAGCGTCCGGCGCAGAGATAGTCCCGCTTCTCGACGATCGCGCCGACACCTTTCAAGCGCGCCAGAAACCAGCGCGTATAGTCCTCGCTCACCTGCGGCGAGCGCCGTTCGCGCGGCTCGAAGCGCGAATAGCGCAGGATCAGCGCGAGCGGGAAGGTCAGCGTGGCTTCGCCGAAGTGGAGCCAGTTGAGATAGCAGCCGTGGTCCGGATCGCCGGGACGAACGCCGAGGCCGCCCGGATCGTGCTTGGCAGCGATGTATTCGCAGATCGCCGCCGATTCCGTCATCCACGTGTCGCCATCCTGGAACGCCGGCACGGTGCCCAGCGGATTGACGTCGAAATAGTCCTTGCGATGCACGCGCGGCGGAAACGGCAGGACGACGAGGTCGTAGTCGAGCCGCAATTCCTCCAACAGCCAGAGCGGACGGAACGAGCGGGCGCTGACGCAATGATAGAGCTTCATGGGCATCGCCTGCCTGAACGGCGCGCGCCGCGCGCGGGGCCGTGGGATGGTCGGTTGAGGGTCAAGGCGTCGATGATTACACGAAGCGCGCGCCGGATCACAATTGCTTTGTCGGCTCTTTCCGCGCTGTTCGCGGCGAAGCCTTCTCGGGTGTCCGTTTTTCGCCGCGTGGCGCGCCGCGCGAAGGCTAGGGCAGTCCGGCCGATACTTGCCGAGGAGCCGCCCGCGATGATAAGGGCCGGCATGAACAGTTCCCATGAAATCGGCGCGGCGGCGCTGGTGCTCTTTTCGGGCGGCCAGGATTCGGCGACCTGCCTTGCCTGGGCGCTGACGCGTTACGCGCGCGTGGAGACGGTGGGCTTTGCCTATGGCCAGCGCCATGCGATCGAACTCGAATGTCGCGCGCCCGTCCTCGCGGGGCTCAAGGCGATGCGCGCGGACTGGGCCGAGCGGCTCGGCGAAAGCCACACGCTCGATGTCGGCGTGCTCGGCGAAGTTTCGCAAACGGCGCTGACGCGCGAGATCGCGATCGAAATCGGCGAGGGCGGTTTGCCGAACACTTTCGTGCCCGGACGCAATCTCGTGTTCCTCACGCTCGCGGCCGCGCTGGCCTACCGGCGCGGCATTACGGACCTCGTCGCCGGCATGTGCGAGGCCGACTATTCGGGCTATCCCGACTGCCGCGACGAAACCATCAAGGCGACCGCCACCGCGATCAGCCTCGGCATGGACCGCGCCTTCACGATCCAGACGCCGCTGATGTGGCGCGACAAGGCCGACACCTGGGCGCTGGCCGATGAGCTTGGCGGCGCGCCGCTCGTCGACCTGATCCGGGAGGAGACGCACACCTGCTATCTCGGCGCGCGGGGAAAGGCGTACGTCTGGGGCCATGGCTGCGGCGAATGCCCCGCCTGCCGCTTGCGCGAGGCCGGCTTTGCCCGCTATGCAGATTCGCGCGCAAGATAGCGACTGGGGACCCGGACGGCTCACGTGAGTAGCGAATTCAGCGAGGACCGCCGCCGCCGCGTTGAAGGGATCGCCTTCCTCGCCGCCTATATCGCCTGCATTCCGGCGGCGAATTGGCTCATCCAGCACGTGGGCACGCGCTGCGTCGCCAACGGGCCGTGCCTTGTGCCGGTCGCGCCCGGCGGACTGGAGGCGCCAAGCGGGGTGCTGATGGTCGGGCTCGCGCTTGTGCTGCGCGACCTGGTGCAGCGCCGGCTGGGGGTCTGGCCGACCCTGGCGGCCATCGCGGTGGGGACCGCGATTTCAGCGCTGCTAGCGCCGCCGGCGCTGGTCACCGCGTCGGCCGTCGCGTTCCTGTATTCGGAGCTCGCCGATTTCGCGGTCTACACGCCGCTGCAGAGGCGGCGGTTGCTCCTGGCGGTGCTGCTGTCGAGCCTGGTCGGGCTTGTCGTCGATTCGGTCCTGTTCCTGTGGCTCGCGTTCGGGAGCCTCGAATTTCTCGCGGGCCAGATCGCGGGAAAGGTGTGGATGGTGGTCGCGATCCTGCCGGCGATCGACTGGCTGCGCCGGCGCGACGAGCGCCTCGGCCTGACCGCGCGCTGAGCGGTCGCGCTATCGCGACCTCGGCGGATTCAGGCCATGGCCGGGCATCGCTGGGCCCGCCGGACGGCTCATAGCCTGATTCGCATAAGACATATTATGGAATATTCGTGGATACCCGGAACCTGGATTGGGCGGTCATGGGCCACTGATGAGACCGCCGCGGCGACGGCCCGTGCGCCGCATGAAGGCTTCAGTTTGGCCATGGCGACGGCCGACCATGCGCGCCGCCAGAGAGCGGCAACCGTCGTTTAAATCATAGTATTTGTAGTTGCTTGTAGCTCGACTCTGATTTCGAATATCATGATGCGAAATGCGGACGCTCTGAATTTAACCATTGCATGAATGAAGAGATAAATTCATATGCGGAATTAGAAGGCTACAGCGATATCCTCGTGCGAAAGCCCGACCGTCGGCCATCACAGCGGAAGCTCCGCCTCGCGGCGACGAAGCTCCACGTCGCGATGACCATGGGCCGACCGCCACCGGCCCCACGCCGTGCCGCGCTCCCCATGCGGGCCTAAACCGCTTCGGAGAGCGTGACGGTCATCCCGTCGAAGGCCGGCTCCACATGGTCCGGCAGCCGCCGGCGGACCTCGTCATAATCCACGTCCGCGCTCAGATTGGTCAGGATCGCCCGTCGCGGCCGTTTCCGGCGCACCCAGTCGAGCGCGATCTCGACGTTGAAATGGCTCGGGTGCGGCGCGTAGCGCAGCCCATCGATGATCCAGACATCGAGATTGTCGAGCGCGGCGAGGCTTTCCTGCGGCACGTCGCTGATGTCGGGCGTGTAGGCGAGGTCGCCGATGCGAAATCCGGTCGCGCCGATCTCCCCATGCGCCACCGCGAAGGAGCGAACGCGCACCGCACCCCCCTTCCCCTCGATCGCGAACGAATGGCCGGCCTCGAAGCGGTTGTCGATCAGGATCGGCGGATAATGGCTGCCCGGCGGCGTCTCGAAGCAGTAGGCGAAGCGCACGCGGATGTCGCGCGCGGCCGCGTCGGTGAGATAGACGGGAATGCGCGCGCGCCGGTGCAACACGATCGGCCGCAGATCGTCGAGCCCGTGCGTCTGGTCGGCATGCTCGTGGGTGAACAGCACGGCGTCGAGATCGTCGACGCCGGCGGCGAGCAATTGCTCGCGCAGGTCCGGCGCGGTGTCGATCAACACGCGCGTGAGGCCGTGGGGTCCGCGCCGCTCGGCGAGCAGCGAGCAGCGGCGGCGGCGGTTTTTCGGATTGGCCGGATCGCAATCGCCCCAGCCGAGCGCGGGGCGCGGAACGCCGGCCGACGAACCGCAGCCGAGGATGGTGAAGGTCAGACTCATCCCGCGACCTGATCGGCGCGCGCGAGAGGCGCGGCTTTCCTGAACAGGCGGAAGAAATTCTCGGTCGTCTGGCGCGCGATCTCCTCGACGGAAACGCCGCGCGCCTCGGCCAGCACCCGCGCCGTCTCGACGACGAAAGCCGGCTCGTTGCGCTTGCCGCGATGCTTGCCCGGCGCGAGAAACGGCGCGTCGGTTTCGACGAGAACGCGGTCGGCGGGCAACTCGGCCGCGATCGCGCGCAGCGCCTCGGACTTCTTGAAGGTCAGGATGCCGCTGAAGGAGATGTGGAAGCCGAGCGCGACCGCCGCGCGCGCGAGTTCGGGGCCGCCGGTGAAGCAGTGCAACACGCCGGAAAACGCGCCGGCGGCCATCTCGCGCGTCAGGATCTCCGTGGTGTCGGCGTCGGCGTCGCGGGTATGGACGATCAGAGGCAGGCCGGTCGCGCGCGCCGCCGCGATATGGGCGGCGAACCCCGCCTTCTGCGCCGGGCGCGAGCCATGCTCGTAGAAGTAATCGAGTCCGACCTCGCCGATCGCCACGACCTTGGGATGGCGCGTCAGCGCGATGAGTTCATCCGCGCCGATGCCGGCCTCGGCGTCGGCCTCGTGCGGATGGGTGCCGACCGAGCAGAACACCTCGTGGTGGCGCTCCGCGATCGCGAGGATCTCGGGAAAGCGCCTGATCCGCGTCGAGATCGTCAGCATATGGGTGACGCCGGCCGCGCGCGCCCGCGCGACGACCGCGTCACGTTCCTCGGCGAAATCGGGAAAGTCGAGATGGCAATGGCTGTCGACGAGCATGCCGTGCGGCCTCGCGTTCGTTGGATCTCGCCCTCACGCCGCCGGCTCGATATAGCGCGGGAACACGGGCGTCGGCGGCGGCAGCGGCGCCCCGCTCGCGAGCCGCGCCGAGGCGCCGAGGCGGGTGAAGTCGCGCGCGTCGGCCGCGACGCCGAGGAGATCGAGAAGCTTGCCCGCGGCTTGCGGCACGAAAGGCTGCGCCAGGATCGCGATCTGGCGGATCACCTCCCCGGTCACGTAAAGCACGGTTTTCATCCGCGCCGGATCGGTCTTGGCGAGCGCCCACGGCGCCTCGCCGGCGAAATAGCGGTTGGCCTCGGCGACGACCGACCACACCTGATTGAGCACCAGGTGCAGTTGCTGGGTCTTCATCGCCTCGCGCGCGGACACGATCAAGGCGTCGGCCTGCGCCAGGATCGCCTTGTCGGTGTCGCTGAACGCGCCCGGCTCCGGCATCACGCCGCCGCATTGCTTGGCCACCATCGACAGCGAGCGCTGCGCCAGATTGCCGAGATCGTTGGCGAGGTCGGCGTTGGTGCGCGCGACGATGGCCTCGTGGCTGTAGCTGCCGTCCTGGCCGAACGGCACCTCGCGCAGGAAGAAATAGCGAAACTGGTCGACGCCGTATTGATCGGCCAGCGCGAAGGGATCGATGACGTTGCCGGTCGATTTCGACATCTTCTCGCCGCGGTTGAACAGAAACCCGTGGCTGAAAACGCGGCGCGGCGGCTCCACGCCCGCCGACATCAGGAAGGCCGGCCAGTAGACCGCGTGAAAACGCACGATATCCTTGCCGATGACGTGCAGGTCGGCGGGCCAATAGCGGCGGAACATCTCGCTGTCGACATCGGGAAAGCCGACGCCGGTGATGTAGTTCGTCAGCGCGTCGACCCACACATACATGATGTGGCGCGGATCGTCGGGCACGCGGATGCCCCAGTCGAAGGTGGTGCGGGAGACCGAGAGATCCTGCAGGCCGCCGCGCACGAAACTCGCGACCTCGTTCAGGCGCTCGCGCGGAAGGACGAAATCGGGCACCTTGGTGTAGAGGTCGAGCAGCTTGTCCTGATAGGCGGAGAGGCGGAAGAAGTAGCTCTCCTCCTCCATCCATTCCACCGGCGTGCCGGTCGGCCCGCGCCGCACCTTGTCCTCGCCGACCGTGGTCTCGGATTCGGCGTAGAACGCCTCGTCGCGCACCGAATACCAGCCGGCGTATTTCGACAGATAGATGTCGCCATTGGCCTTCATCCGCGACCAGATCGCCTGCGAGGAACGATAATGGCGCTCCTCCGTGGTGCGGAAGAAAATGTCGTTCGAGCAATTCAGCTTTTCGGTCATCGCCTGGAAGCGCGGCACGTTGCGCGCGACCAGCTCGCTCGGGGTGAGCCCTTCCCGGCCGGCGGTCTGCACCATCTTCAGCCCGTGCTCGTCCGTGCCCGTCATGAAGAAGACGTCGTAGCCGTCCAGGCGCATGAAGCGCGCGATCGCGTCGGTGGCGATCAGTTCGTAGGCGTGGCCGATATGCGGCGCGCCGTTCGGATACGAGATCGCGGTCGAGAGGAAGTAGCGCGGGCGGGATTTTTCTGCTGGCGACGCCATGGAAGGACACAACTCTGTTGATGCGAATTCGGCATGCGTTTCGGCGCTAGGCTGATCCGGGCTCGGATTCGCCTCGGCCGCGCTGGCACGTTCTAGCCTATGCTGCGATGCAAGGAAATCAGTAGCTTGGCACGACGGAGCGTCAGTTCGCCCCGGCCCGCCCGCCCTGTAGTCGCGCGAGGTCGGCCAATTCGGCGAAAACCGCGAAAATCAACGCCTTCCGGTCCAGATTGAGCGCGTCGGTGTCGCGGGCGCCCTGGTTGAGGCGTTCCCAGACCTCCGCGACCGCGGCCGCGCGCGCGGGTCGTCCGAGGCTCGCGTCGAGCTCGCGTCCGAGCCAGCGGTTGACGAGGTCGGTGAAGGCGGCAAGGCCCGCCCGATCGCCGGGCGCGAGCCCGTCGCCGATCGCGTGCAGCCGGTTCCAGTCGAGCGTCGGCAAGGCGTCGAGCGCGGCGCGGATCTTTTCCTGCAATTCGATGACGCCCCCGCCCAGGAACATCAGCGCGCGCGCGACCGAGCCGTCGGCGGCTTCAGCCGCATGCCGGAGCGCCGGATCGCCGGGCGATGTCCCGCACGCGTCGGCGGCCGCCGCGATCACGTCGTCGAGGGCAAGCTCGCGCATGAGCAGCGCGCGGCAGCGCGAGCGGATCGTCGGGAGCACCCGCGCCGGCGTATGGCTGACCAGGAGAAACAGCGCGCGCGCCGGCGGCTCCTCCAGAATCTTCAGGAGCGCGTTGGGCGCCTCTGGCCATTTCAGTTCGTCGACGACGTCGACGATGCAGACGCGCCAGCCCGCGACTGCCGCAGTCGCGCCGAAAAAGGGCACCGTCTCGCGAACCTGGTCGACGAGAATGTTGGCGCGAAGCCCGCCCTTCTCCGCCGCCGTGCGTTCGAGCGCGAGCAGGCCGCCATGTGTTCCCATCGCGATCGCCCGCGCGGCCGGATGGTCGGGCGAAACGTCGAGGCTCGCCGCCTCGCGCACGACATCGGCGGACGGATCGGGATGGGCGAGCACGAAGCGCGCCATGCGATAGGCGAGCGTCGCCTTGCCGATGCCCGGCGGCCCGCCGATCAGCCAGGCATGCGGCATGCGGCCGCCGCGATAGCTTTCGATCAACGTGGCTTCGGCCTCGCGATGGCCAAAAAAGCGGAACGTCTCGCGTGGATGGCGCGTCTCGATGCCGCCCTCGCCCTTTCCGCTCAAGGCGCTCGCTCCAGAACCTTGCCGGCGCCAACGCCGAGCCGCCCGCGCGCGCTATCCCAGATGCGCGCGGCGACGGTCGCGACCGGCGGCGTGGCATCGATGACGACGCAGCGCGCCGGATTCTCGCGGGCGATGTCGAGATAGGCCCGCCGCAGCTTCTCGTGATACTCGCGGCCCTCCGATTCAAACCGGTCGGGCGCGGCAAGGCCGCGCCGCAAGGTCGCGCGCTGGAGGCCGGTTTCAACCGGCAGGTCGAGTACGAAAGTCAGGTCCGGCTTGAGGCCGCCGATCGTGACGCGTTCGAGCGCGTCGATGAAGGCGGGATCGACCGCGCCCAGCTTGCCCTGATAGACGCGGGTGGAATCGGCGAAGCGATCGCAGAGCACCCAGATGCCGCCGCGCAGCGCCGGCTCGATCACATGGCTGACGTGGTCGTCGCGCGCGGCCGCGAACAGCAGCGTCTCCGCGTCCGGCCCGAGCAGCTTGCCCATGCCGGCGAGCAGCATGTGGCGGATGATCTCGGCGCCGAGCGAACCGCCGGGCTCGCGCGTCGTCATCGCGCGAATGCCGTTGGCTTCCAGCCGGTCGGCCAGAAGCTTGATCTGCGTCGACTTGCCGGACCCCTCACCGCCCTCGAAGGTGATGAAACGTCCTCGGTTCGCCTGTTCGCCCAATGGACCGCCTATTTGACCAGTTTGCGCAGGAGGCCGACGACCAGTTCGCCCGCGCCGTCATAGGCGCGGCGCGCCAGCGACCCCTGCTCGACATCATTGACGGCGAAAAGTGGCATTTCTACCGCGAGATGATCGCCGCGCCAGACCTTGACCGCCCCGATCGCCTGCCCCTGCTTGACGGGCGCGGCCACCGGCCCCTGGTAGACGATGCGGGCAAGCACCTTCTCGTTGACGCCCTTCTGGCTCATCACCTGCACCGGGACCTTGCTCGCCAGTCCCACATAGCCGCCCTTGCCGCGAAATACCCGCGCCTGGCCGATGACCTGATTGGCGTCGAACAGCTTGCGCGCCTCGAAATTGCGGAAACCCCATTCGAGCAGCTTCTTGGCGTCGTTGGCGCGGTCGTCGGCGTCCTCGAGGCCGTTGACGACGACGATCAGCCTGATGCCGTTTTGCTCGGCCGATCCGACCATGCCGTAGCCGCCGTCCTTGGTGTAGCCCGTCTTCAGGCCGTCGGCGTTCTGCATCATCGTCAGCAGCGGATTGCGGTTGGTCTGGCGGATCTTGTTCCAGGTGAATTCGCGCTCGCCGAAGATTTTGTAAAATTCCGGATAGCTTCGAATGATGTGGCGGGCGAGAACCGCAAGCTCGCGCACGGTCATCAGATTGCGCGGGTCGGGCAAGCCGCTGGAATTGCCGAACGTCGCGGAAGGCAAACCGATCTCGCGCGCGCGCTTGGTCATCATCACGGCGAAGGCCTGCTCATTGCCGGCGAGCCCTTCGGCGAGCGCGATGCAGGCGTCGTTGCCGCTGTGGATGATCGCGCCACGCAACAGATCCTCCACGCGCACGCGGCTATGAATGGCGGCGAACATCGTCGAGCCACCCGACGGCGCTCCGCCGCGGCGCCACGCGTTCTCGCTGATGCGGAACTCGTCGTCGAGCTTGGCGCGGCCTTCGGCGATTTCGCGGAAGACGACCTCGACGGTCATGAGCTTCATCATGCTCGAGGGAGCCGATTGCCGGTCGGCCTCCTTTTCGAACAGGACCGATCCGCTTTCCGCGTCGATGAGGATCGCCTGCGGTGCGTCGACCTTGAAGCCCTCTTCCTTCTTGGCGCCCTGCACGCTGGTATTGGCCGCGTGCGCGGCCGGCGCGAGCGCGCACAGGACGAGCGCGAGCGCGGCAAGCCGGGCAACGCGCGCGCCGCCACATCGGAGAATGGATGTCGATCCGACCGGCTGCCCTGCCACGTGCTGGCTCTCGTTTGAACGTTTGTCTGGGCCCGAGGGGCCAATGTTTCGGCCCGAGGGGCCAATCCGCGACCATGTCGCGCGTCGATGGATCGATATGGCGCCACGCCCGCGCCGGAAAAATGGCGACCCGCCCCCGCTCACACCCGCGCGACGCCAACAGTTAGCAAATGGGCCATGGCCTCACAACGCGCCGCGTGCGAAATGGGCGGAGTTGTTCAACCGATAATTCGGGGGCGCGGAAGGACGATAGCGGCGCGCGGACGGCGCGACTCGTCGCGGACGGAGCCTGTCAGTAAAGCCCGCGCCCGGACATCAGGCCCGCACCAGGGGCCCGATCCTCGCGCGCGACGTAGCCGCGTTCGATCGATGATTCGGAAGAAGCGCGCGACATGCGCACGCTCGACAACGCCATGTCGCCGTCCTCGCCGCCGAGCGCATAGGGACGCCCTTCGGGCAGCGGAACCTCGCCGCGCATCGCGTGACGCGCGGGCGGCGTATCGGGCACGAACGATCGCGCCGAGGCGACCCGCACCATCGACGGCGCCGGCGCGGGATCGCCGGTGCGCAACGTGGCGACAAGCTGGCGATCGTCGGAGCCTTCCAGCGGCGCGCGGCCGACATATTCGACCTTCACCCGCGCCACGCCGTCGCCGTGGAATTCGAGCAGCTTGGCGGCCCGATGCGACACGTCGATGATGCGGTTGCCGTGATAGGGCCCGCGATCGTTGACGCGCACGACGACGGACTTGCCGTTGCGCATATTGGTGACGCGCGCGTAGCTCGGCAGCGGCATCGTCGGATGCGCGGCCGAGATGGATGTCATGTCGAAGACTTCGCCATTGGCGGTGCGTCGGCCATGGAAATCGGTGCCGTACCAGGAGGCGAGACCCTCGGCCCGGTAGTGGCGGTTTTCCTCGGGAACATAGGTGCGGCCGGCGACGACATAGGGTTTGCCGACGCGGTAGACGCCGCCGCCGCGCGGCACCGCCTCGCCGAAATCGACCACGCGCGGGCTCGCCGAAACGCCGTATTTGGGATCGACGCGGCTGCCGAATTTGTCGGCGCCCGCGCAATTGGCGAGCGTCAGGCACGTCCCGGCAAGGAACACCCCGCGCAAGGCGCGCCCGATCGATCTCGGTTGGTCCTGCCCCATGACCCCATTCCGTATGGCGCGCGATCGCGCCCTTCCCCACGGCCCCACATCCGCAGGCAAGCGCAACTTTATCGCAGCGCAAAGGCGGCGGAAATGGGGCTCCGCCAAATGTGGTGAATCGACCGTTGCGACTGCGAATAGCTGGCATCGTGGATTGGCAGGATGATGCCACTGGGCGGTCATTCGCGGAGAGTACGCCAACCGCCGCCTATCGGCATGAGGATACCTGCGCACCGGCCCCCTGCTTGCATTCGCCCCCGCATTTCAGCAATGAGGAAACGCCGACGGGAGGCCCGGGAGCGGGCATTCGCGGGACGAGACCGGTTGAATCTGCCGCTGTAGGGGCAAGTCAGTGATATTCTTGCTGCAGGCGGGGATGAGCGCGCTCCGCGGCGTGTTATCGCCGGTCGCGTGTGTATGGCCCTCGTGATGACTGGAAGGGTGGCCGAGTGGTTTAAGGCACCGGTCTTGAAAACCGGCGTGCCCGCAAGGGCACCGTGGGTTCGAATCCCACCCCTTCCGCCATATCATATTGATAATAAACGTGTTTTTTATCTTTTTTAGGAAAACACCCGGATTAAACTACGAAATGGCGGTGAGCGTAGCCGCCTTTCACACTTAAAGGCGACGGGTTGTAAAGCAGCTGCCGTTTGCTTTCGCATCACGACCAGTCATCCTTGAGCAGCGTCCAAGCCTCATCCTGTAGCCCGTTCGCAATGCGCGCAATGTTGTCTATCGAAATATTGCGCTCCGAACGCTCGACGGCACCGAGGCAAGTACGGTTGATTTCACATTCATAGGCAAGCGCCTCTTGGCTCAAGCCACGTGCAGCGCGTAGCCGGCGCATATTCTTCGCCAGCACATCCCGGAGTGGTCCCTTGTGCGTTCTCTTCACTGGCCCGATTAGGGCCACCCACCGCCTTTAAGGCGACCGCTATTAAGTTCCATTCGGTAATCAAAGATGCTATTCTTTATGGTTGGTTGCTGTGGCGATGGTGGGCAGCAATGCTTCGTTATTGGATTATTGCTCCGATTGAAACGGAGCCGCGCGCGCAGTTTGATCGAGTGTGGCAATTCGATTTGGACAATGAAGCGATTTCCATCGGGTGGGCCAAATTAGGCGACGTCTCGGCAATGAAGCGGCAAGAGTTGGCCGAAGCGGTCAAAGTTGCATACCCCGAAAAGCCATCAACGGCCGTTGGCCTTTGCGCAAACATGATCTGGAACTTCTATAATCAGATCAAGCCTGATGACATGGTCGTCGCTCGTCGAGGACGGAAAGTTATCGCCGGAATAGGCCGAGTTTCAAAAATGGCTTTCTATGCGCCCGGCAAGAATCCGTTCTGCAACCATCCGCATTTCTTAGGTGTCCAGTGGCAACTGCAGCCGCGAGATCGAGCGTTTCCGACCGTCGCTTTTCCAATGCAGACCGTCGCAGAGATTTCGAAGGAACAGTTCCAGAAATTGTTTGAATCAGACTCCTTTGCAACGGCTGACGCAGATTCCGAGCGGCAAATGGAATCGGTCGAACTGGTTGACAGTGCCAGCTTGACGTTTGTTCTTGAGAAATATCTGGAGGAGTTCATCGTCAGTAATTTTCAATCGATTTTTCAAGGTACTTTGACGTTGTACCGAGACTCGGAAGGCAACGATGGCCAGCAGTACGCCACCGATATTGGCCAGATAGATATTTTGGCATTCGAGCCGAAGTCACAATCGTTCGTGGTAATTGAGCTAAAGAAGGGCAGATCGTCCGATCAAGTCGTTGGTCAGATTTTACGATACATGGGTTGGGTAAAAGAGAACCTGTGCACTGTGGGCCAGAACGTGAAGGGGCTAGTCGTTTGTCGCGAACCAGACCCAAGGTTGACGTACGCGCTACAGATGACTAGCGGGATTGACCTGCGATATTACGATATCTCGTTCAAGCTTATGGACACATCTTCTACACGCGCTGCATGAACTTACAGGGGATGACCTGAGCCCCTGATCCTCCTCCAAAAATGGATAGAGTCCGAGACCTTGAGAGGGGTACGGACGATGAAGCGTTCGAGGTTCACGGAAGAGCAGATCATTGGGATTCTGCGGGAGCACGAGGCGGGGCTGAAGACGGCCGACCTGTGTCGCAAGCACGGGATTAGCAGCGCGACGTTTTTCAAGTGGAAGGCGAAGTTCGGCGGTATGGACGTGTCGGACGCCAGGAAGCTGAAGGCTCTCGAAGACGAGAACCGCAAGCTGAAGAAGCTCTTGGCCGAGACGATGCTCGACGTGGCCATGTTGAAGGACCTCAATTCAAAAAAATGGTGACGCCCGTCGCAAAGCGGCAAGCTGTGGCTCATCTCTGCCAGTCCTATGAGGTGAGCCAGCGCCGGGCGTGCCAGGTGATCGCTGCAGATCGGACCTCGATGCGCTATCGCAGCGTGCGGCCCGACGATGCGATTCTGCGCGCCCGGCTGCGCGAGCTTGCCGCCCAGCGTCGCCGGTTCGGCTACCGCCGCCTTCTCATCCTGATCCGCCGCGAGGGGACGCACGTGAACCACAAGAAGTTTAGACGCCTCTATCGCGAAGAACGCCTCCAGGTCCGCCGCCGCGGCGGGCGCAAAAGAGCGCTGGGAACAAGGGCTCCGATCGCGATTCCGCAGGGAGCGAACCAGCGCTGGTCGTTAGACTTCCTGAGCGATCAGCTCAGCGACAACCGCCGGTTCCGCATCCTCGCCGTGGTGGACGACTTCACGCGGGAATGCCTGGCGCTGGTGGCGGACACCTCGTTGTCCGACATGCGTGTCAGCCGCGAGCTCGATGCGATCATCAAACAGCGTGGCAGGCCATTGTCGATCGTCAGTGACAACGGTACCGAGTTAACCAGCATGGCGATCTTAAACTGGTCGCAGGTGACGCAGATCGAGTGGCACTATATCGCGCCAAGCAAGCCGACACAGAATGCCTTCATCGAGAGCTTCAATGGCCGCCTGCGCGATGAACTGCTCAACGAGACACTCTTTGCATCGCTCGCCGACGCTCGCGTGGCGCTGGCCGAGTGGATGACCGACTACAATACCGTCAGGCCGCACAGCGCCGTCGGCAACATGCCGCCGACGGTCTACGCCAAACTCAGCGATCCCGCGATGCAACGGGACGGGGCGCTGAGCGTCCGGGGCTCAGCGCCCCGTCCCGTTGCACCACCGAGCCATAAAGGCTCAAATGATGTTCCGGCTCTACCTTCACCTGGATGAAAGAAGGGGCTCAGGTCAAGCGTTCTATACGGATCCTTTAAAATTCAGGCGCGCAATGCTTATGCGCGCCGTAGTGCGATATGGAACATCGTCACAGACCGCAGTCTGGTCGACGTCTCGCAAGGCGCACAACACTACAAAGAGAATTCGATTGGCGCGCTCCACAACGGCATCGCATCGTCGGACATGACCGCCTTTATCGTGCGCTTGACCTACGATTCGAAAACAGATTGGCCTGTTTCGAACCTTAAGCCTGAAACGCCGGAAGGACTGCCCGAAGTTCGTTTGCCCGTCGCTACCCCGCCACGTTGATCTTTGCGGCCGTTTCATTGGCCTTGTTGGTGTTTTGATTCCGGATAATGCGCACGTAAACCAGTTAGTCCGAGCAACAATTTGCGAGGTCAGGCCGTCATAGGCCCTTTCGTTTCCGCTTCAAGGCGGAGGGGGTCGGGGGAATTCCGCCCGCCAAGCCAATCGCGCGCAAAATCAGTTCGGACTTGTTCAAATACACACCACCAAATAGCCATTTCTCAGGTGCGCGGCGCGGTCGCGACGTCAGCGGCGGCGCGGCGGAACCACATCCTTGAAAATCTCGAATGTCTTCCACGCCGGCTCCTCGGGCGCGCTTCCCTCGCGCGGGATGTATGGAGAGGCTTCGCCGGTCTGAAGATTGGGGATGTAACGCGGGCAATTCGGAAAGATGTTCTCCGGCACGACCTTCACAATCATCTGCGCTCCCGCCGTTTCTCCGATCGCAGGATCATCCAGATGCAGCGTGGCGCGCCCGTTCACGCGAAGGCGCCGCGGCTTTTCCCCGAGGGCGATGAACAGCAGGCCGACCTGGGGATTGGCCTTGATGTTCCCTAGGCTCTTGAACATGCCGTTGCCGTCGTAGTCAGGGAAGATCAACAGGTCCGGCGCCGCAACCGTGACAAAGCCGACAGGGCCGCCCTTGAACGAGCAATCGGGCCGTCCCTGGTGATCGGCCGTGGCGAGAAAAAAGAAACTCTGGCCCTCGATGAAGGACTTGTCGTCCTCAGTGAGCCGGTCTCGCCAGAGACGTTCGACGAGACGGTCGGCTAGCGCCCGGGCACCAAAATGATCCTGCAAGTCACGGTTGCCGTCGTGATAGAAGGGCATCACAGGCACCTCGTCGTTCGCGAGAATGCCAATCATATGCGATGTCGAAAATTGCGGCAAGCGGGCCAGGACTCGGCGGACAGGAGGACCAAGGCGCCGATGGCCGGTCACTTCTCCCCCCGCCCAGCGCTATTCCTCGCCGAATTCGGCGTCGTAGCGCGCCTTGGTTTCGGCGTTCATCGGATAAAGGCCGGGCAGCGCCGCGCCGTCGTTCACCCGCGCCAGGATCCAGGCCTCCATGCGCTCCTGCTTCGGCGCGGTGGCGAGCACATGGTCGACCATCGCCTGCGGGATGACGACCGCGCCGTCGCGATCGGCGACGATCATGTCGTTTGGATAGATCGCGACTCCGCCGCAGCCGATCGGCTCGCCCCAATTGACGAATGTGAGACCGGCGACCGAGGGCGGGGCCGCCGCGCCCTGGCACCACACCGGCAGGCCGGTTCCGAGCACGCCCTCGACATCGCGCATGACGCCGTCGGTGACGAGCGCGCTCACCTGCCTCGCCCGCATGCGCGCGCAAAGAATGTCGCCGAAAATGCCCGCGTTGGTCGTTCCCATCGCGTCGACGACCGCGACGCAGCCTTGCGGCATCGCCTCGATCGCCGTGCGCGTGGAAACGGGCGCGGACCAGGATTCGGGCGTGGCGAGATCCTCGCGTGCCGGCACGAAGCGCAGGGTGAAAGCGGGGCCGGCGATCCTTGCCGGGTTCGCCCCAAGCGGGCGGGCATGGCGAAGCCAGATGTTGCGCAGCCCCTTCTTGAGCAGCACGGTCGCGATGGTGGCGGTCGACAGCGCGGTCAGCGCGTCGATGATCTTCTGTCGGGACGGCATGGTTTCCTCGCAAATGGCATCGCTTTCCGCGCGCTCCGGCAGGCGTTGCGAAAGGCAAAGACTCGCTTCAGCGCTCCCCGCCGTCAAGCCCAGCGCGAGGCGGGCGCGCCCACGCCGCCCACGCGGCCGTCCCGAACGCCTTGAATTGGCGCGAAAACATCGCTAGCGCTCCCCTTCTCGCGCGCGCCCGGCTTTCCGCGCGTCGCGGAGGATGAGGTCGCGGCAATGGGCTCGCAAGCCCCGAAGATCAGTTTCGTCTCCCTCGGCTGCCCCAAGGCGCTGGTCGATTCCGAGCGCATCATCACGCGCCTGCGCGCGGAGGGCTACGCGCTGTCCCCGCGTCATGATGGCGCCGACCTCGTGATCGTAAACACCTGCGGCTTCCTCGACAGCGCCAAGCGGGAATCGCTCGCCGCGATCGGCGCCGCGCTCGCCGAAAACGGCAAGGTGATCGTCACCGGCTGCATGGGCGCGACGCCCGACGAGATCCGAACGACTCATCCCGGCGTGCTCGCCGTCACCGGCCCGCGGCAATTCGAAGGCGTCATGGAGGCGGTTCACCAGGCCGTTCCGCCGAGCCACGATCCGCGCCTCGATCTGGTGCCGCCGCAGGGCGTCAAGCTCACGCCGCGCCACTACGCCTATCTCAAGATTTCCGAGGGCTGCCACAACCGCTGCAGCTTCTGCATCATCCCGAAGCTGCGCGGCGATCTCGTCTCGCGTCCGGCCGCCGACGTGCTGCGCGAGGCCGAGCGGCTGGTCGCGGCCGGCGTGCGCGAGCTTCTGGTCATCTCGCAGGACACCTCGGCCTATGGCCTTGACTTGCGTTACGCGCCGAGCTTATGGCGCGGCGGCGAAGTGAGCGCCCGCTTCGTCGATCTTTCCCGCGCGCTCGGCGAATTCGGCGCGTGGGTGCGCCTCCATTACGTCTACCCCTACCCACATGTCGACGATGTCATTCCGCTGATGGCGGACGGCGTGGTGCTGCCCTATCTCGACATCCCCTTCCAGCACGCCAGCCCCGCCGTGCTCGCGCGCATGCGCCGCCCGGCCGCGCAAGACAAGACGCTCGATCGCATCGCGCGCTGGCGCGCGGCCTGCCCCGAGCTGACGCTGCGCTCGACCTTCATCGTCGGATTCCCCGGCGAGACCGAGGCGGAATTTTCCGAATTGCTCGACTGGCTCGACGCCGCCGAGCTCGACCGCGTCGGCTGCTTCAAGTTCGAGCCGGTCGCGGGCGCGGCGGCCAACGATCTTCCCGGCGCGGTGCCGGAAGAGATCAAGGAAGACCGCTGGCATCGCTTCATGCGCCACCAGCAGGCGATTTCGCTGCGCCGGCTGAAGAAGAAGGTCGGCACGCGCCAGGTCGTCATCGTCGACGAGGCCGGGCCCGGCCAGGCGCGCGGACGCACCAAGGCCGACGCGCCGGAAATCGACGGCAAGGTGTTCATCGACAGCCGCCGGCCGCTGCGCGTGGGCGAGTTCGCGACCGTCAAGATCGAGTCCTGCGACGCCTACGATCTGCGCGGCGTCGCGGTCGGGTTCTGACGCGCGCTCAAGGCTTGAGAATCGAGGAGCCGGTGGTGGCGCGGCTCTCGAGGTCGCGGTGGGCGCGCGCGGCGTCCTTGAGCGCGTAGGCGCGCTGGATCGAGATCTTGAGCGACCCATTGAGCACGGCGGAAAACAGCGTGTCGGCGCGTTCGAGCAGTTCCGGCCGCTTGGCGATGTAATCGTAAAGGATCGGGCGCGTCGCGAACAACGAGCCGCGTTTGCTGAGTTCCAGCATCGAGAACGGCGGCACCGGCCCGGACGCGTTGCCGAAGCTGACGAACATGCCGCGCGGCTTGATGCAGTCGAGCGATCCGGGAAACGTCGCCTTGCCCACGCCGTCATAGACGACGTCGCACAGATCTCCGCGCGTGATCCGTTTGACGGCGGCCGGAAAATCCTCCTCGTCATAGATGATCACGTCCTGGCAGCCATTGGCGGTCGCCAGCGCCGCCTTCTCCTTGGTGCCGACACAGCCGATGACATGCGCGCCGAGCGCGCTCGCCCATTGGCAGGTGAGCAGGCCGACGCCGCCGGCGGCGGCGTGAATGAGCACATGGTGGCCGCGTTCGACCCTGAAGGTCGTGTGCAGCAGGTAATGGGCGGTCAGGCCCTTGAGCAGGATCGCGGCGGCCTGCTCGTAGCTCAGCGCGTCGGGGAGCTTGACGGCGAGCGAGGCCGGAACGACGCGCTCGGTCACATAGGTGCCCGGGCCGTGATAATAGGCGACGCGGTCGCCGCGATGAAAATCGGTGACGCCCGGCCCGACATCGACGATCTCGCCGGCGGCCTCGTGGCCGGCGATGAACGGCATGGTGGGCGCGGGATAGAGCCCGGTGCGGAAATAGACGTCGATGAAGTTGACGCCGATGGCGTGATGGCGCACGCGCACCTCGCCCTTGCCGGGCGCGGCGACATCGACCGCTTCATAGGTCAGGACTTCCGGGCCGCCCGTCTGATGCACGCGCACCGCCATCGCCATGCGACTTACTCCCTCGTGTTTCGCTCAAAGCCCAGAGCGTTCGCCGAAGAGACGGAATCGTCTCGCCGAAATGAAATGTTCCAGATTCAACGCGCCGAGCAAATCCCCGTCGCGAAGCTGGTTCCCGCTTTCGCGGGATTTTCCCTCGCCGCCGAAGCCCGCCCGCGCCTACTTCGGATCGCCGTTCTCGCGCTGGCGGCGGTTGCGGGCCGCCACGATGTTGAAGCTCTCGACCAGCGCGGCGAAGGCGATCGCGAAATAGATGTAGCCGCGCGGAATGTGGAACTTCATGCCGTCGGCGACCAGCGCCACGCCGATCAGCACCAGGAAGGCGAGCGCCAGCATCTTCGTCGTCGGATGTTCGGAGACGAAGCGCGAGACCGGCCCCGACGAGAAATACATGATGAACACCGCGATCACGACCGCGGCGATCATGATCTCGATGTCCTGCGCCATGCCGATCGCGGTGATGATCGAGTCGAGCGAGAAGATCAGGTCGACGATGGTGATCTGGACGATGACCCAGGTGAACGCGCGCTTGGCGCGGGCGTGGCGCTCGCCCTCGCCGGCCGCCTCGACCTCGCCGTGGATTTCGCTCGTCGCCTTGGCGATGAGGAACAGCCCGCCTCCGATCAGGATGATGTCGCGCCAGGAAAAGCCCATCGAGGCGATGGTGATCACCGGCTTGGTGAGCCCGATCAGCCAGACCAGGAACACCAGCAGGACGATGCGGAAGACGAGCGCGAGCGCGAGGCCGATCTGGCGCGCCAGCTTGGCCTGCCGCTCCGGCACGCCCGACACCAGCACCGCGATGAAGATGATATTGTCGATGCCGAGCACGATCTCCAGCGCCGTCAGAGTGACCAGCGCCGCCCATGCTTCCGGGCTTGTCAGCAGCGTCATTATGTCCGCGATCATGTCCGCATTCCCGCGACCAGGCGAAAGAGCACATCCACCAAGAGAAAATAGAGGCCGATCGCGCAGAGCGCCGCCACGACCCACGTCGGAACGAGAAGACTTGCGGCGATCGCGTAGGCCGCGAGCGCGAGCCACAGGCCCGTCAACGCGATGTTGAGCGGGCGAAGGCGCGTCACGCGCAGGGGGTGCATGACCCGGATCGGCGTGAACGTCAACACCACCAGCCCCGCGATGAGGAGCGTTGCGACCAGGGACGAGGGCCGCAGCAGGAGAAGGTAGAAGGCGGCGAGATTCCACAGCGCCGGGAAGCCGCGAAAATGATGGTCCTCCGTCTTCATGCGTCGGTCGGCGAAATAGAGCGCGCCGGAAATCACGATCGCGACGCCCATGACCGAGGCCGCGATCGGCGGCAGCAGCCGGCTCTCGACGACGATATAGGCGGGAATGAAGACGTAGGTGATGTAGTCGACGATGAGATCGAGCGTCTCGCCGGACCAGTTCGGCAGCACGCGCTCGACCTTGAGCCGGCGCGCGAGCGTGCCGTCGATGCCGTCGATGAGGAGCGCGACGCCGAGCCAGGCGAACGCGGCCGCCCAGCGCTCGCGCGCGGCTTCAAGCGCCGCGACCAGCGCGACGCCGGCCCCGAGCGCGGTCAGAATGTGGACCGAAAACGCGGCGGAACGTTGCCGCCATCCGAAGGTCATCGGCGCAGGTAAATCACGATCGTCCAAGATTCGCTCTCCCGAACCCATCCTATCTCAACCGCCACGCCCCCGCCCGCGTCAACAAGCCACGTTCCCCAAGCCGAATTTCCGCCCGCGCGCCGGGTTCGGGCCCGGCGATCGTCGGCTCGCCGCCGACCGGCCGGCAGGCGCTTGAAAAAATCCCCGGGCGGGCGCAAGTGGGAGGCAAATGGCGACCTTCGCCGCCGGCCTCGCCGGGCGCCGCGCGGTCGCTCTCCATACGCCCCACGGGAGGGCCCCGATATGAGCACGACGCCGCGATCCGAGCCGGTCCAGTTCGACGTGATCGTCGTCGGAGGCGGTCCGGCCGGACTGGCCGCGGCCATCGCGCTCGCGGCCGAAGGCGCGCGCACGGCGCTCGTCGCCCGGCGCGTGCCCTATTCCGACAACCGCACCACGGCGCTCTTGGGCGGATCGGTCGACATGCTGCGGCGGCTCGACATCTGGCGCCGATGCGAAAGCGAGGCCGCTCCGCTGCGGGTGATGCGGCTCGTCGACGACACCGGCCGGCTGATCCGCGCGCCGGAAGTCGATTTCCACGCCGCCGAGATCGGGCTTGAGACCTTCGGCTACAACGTCGAGAACCGCGCGCTGCTGGTGGCGATGGAGGAACGCGCCGCCGAACTCGCGACGCTTTCGCGCTTCGACGACGACGCGGCCGAGATCGCGCCGGGCGCCGAGGCGGTGACGGTGCGGGTGAAATCAGGCGAACGTCTCGCCGCGCCCCTTGTCGTCGGCGCCGATGGACGGCGCTCGCCTTGCCGTGAGGCCGCCGGCATCGCCGTCAAGCGCCGCCCGCTCAACCAGACCGCCCTCACCTTCAATGTCCGGCACACCCGGCCGCACATGGACCAGTCAACGGAATTTCACACCCGCCACGGCCAATGCGTGTTCGTGCCGCTGATCGGGGCGCGCTCCAGCATCGTCTGGGTGGTCGCGCCGGCCGACGCCGAGCGGCTGATGGCGCTCACCGATGCCGAATTGTCCGTCGAGATCGAAAGGCAATCGCATTCCGTCCTCGGCAAGCTGACGGTCGAGCCCGGACGCTTCGCCTTTCCCCTGGCGATCGAGGAACCCGACCGCATCGCCGACCGTCGCATCGCGCTCGTCGGCGAGGCCGCCCATGTCGCCCCGCCCGTCGGCGCGCAGGGCCTCAATCTCGGCCTGCGCGACGCGGCCGCGCTCGCCGACATCGTCGCGGACGCCCGCGCGCGCGGGACCGATCCGGGGGCGCAATCCGCGCTGGCGAGCTATCGCGCCGCGCGCCGCGTCGACATCGCCGAACGCGTGCTCGGGATCGACATCGCCAACCGGAGCCTGATCAGCGAGCTCTGGCCGGTGAACGCCGCCCGCGCGCTCGGCATGACCCTCATCGGCGCCATCGGCCCGCTGCGCCGGCTCGTCATGCGCGAGGGCGTCTCGCCGATCTTCGGCCTGCCGCGACTGATGCGCGGCGACGCGCCGCCGCGCGAGGCCGGACCGCCGGCCGCCGGCGCGGCGTGAGGCGATCCCCGCCCCCGTCAGGGCAGGACGATGTAACCCGTCTTGATCATCCACAGCATGCCGGTCAGCGACACGACCGACACGAACGTGCCGGCCAGAACCGCGGTCGAGGCCTCCTCGACCCATTTGTCGTATTGCCGCGCGATGATGAAGACGTTGAGCGCCGGCGGAAGCGCCGCCATCATCAGCGCGGTCGCCGACCACAGGGGATCGAAGGGACCGGCGAGCCACAGCGCGCCCCAGACGATCATCGGATGAATGAACAGCTTCATCATCACCGCGAACGGAACGCCGAGCGTGACGCGGCGGACTTCGCGCAGCGCCACCGTCACGCCGAGCACGAACAAGGCGACGGGCGCGGCCGCGTTGGCGAGGTAGAGCAGCGTCTTGTCCGCGACCGTCGGCAATTCGAGGTGCACCGCCGCGGCCAGCGCGCCGGTGAACGACGCCACGATCAGCGGATGGAACACGATCTGCTTGACGACGAGCGACGCCGCGCCGCCGAGGCCGCCATGACGCCTGTCCGCCATCGTGATCAGCAGCGGCGTGATCGAAAACAGGAAGATGTTGTCGAAGCAGAAGATGAGCGCGACCGGCGCGGCCGCCTTCGCCCCGATCGTCGCGAAGGCGAGGCCCGGGCCCATATAGCCGATATTGCCGTAACCGCCGGCGATGCCGGCGATCGCCGCCTCGCCGAGATTGGCGCGGCTCAGCCAACGGCTGGCGATGGCGGTCACCGTGAACGTCGTCGCCGTCGCCAGCGTGGTCGCCACCACGAAAGGAATGTTGTTGAGCTCCTCGAATGGCGTCTTCGCCATCGTGCGGAAGAAGAGCGCCGGCAGCGACACGTAGAGCAGGAAGAAGTTCATCCAGGCCAGGCCCGCCTCCGGCAGCCGCCGCAGCTTGCCGCAGACGAAACCCACCAGGATCAATCCGAAATAGGGCAGCGCCAGATTGAGGACGTCACCCATCACGCGCGCGTCCCCCGCATGCGCGAATGAGCGGTCGCGCATGCCTTTTCGGCATGGCCCGCCGCGCGGCCCGCGACCCCGCCCAATTCCCCTAGCGTCGGCCACAATCCTGGTTTATGCGACTTGGCATGACCAAGATGCGCGAGGCAAAATTCCAGATCGGGCAAGTCGTGCGCCATCGGCTGTTCCCATTTCGGGGAGTGGTGTTCGACATCGATCCGGTTTTCAACAACACCGAGGATTGGTGGCTTGCGATTCCGGAAGAGGTGCGTCCGCACAAGGACCAGCCCTTCTACCATCTGCTCGCGGAAAACGCCGAGACCGAATATATCGCCTATGTGTCGGAGCAGAACCTGCTCCCGGACGAGACCGGCGAACCGCTGCGCCATTCGCAGCTTTCCGAGATTTTCGTCGAGCATAAGGGCGGCTATCGCCCGCGCAATCCGATGCTCAACTGATCAGCCCTCGACCGATCTCCCCTCTTCCTCGACGAAATCGCGAAGCGTTGGACGCGGACGACGTCTCCCGCGCCGCGACGATCGATCTCGCCGCGCGTTGATCACCGCCGGCACGGACCGGAATCAAAAGGGCGCGCCTCGTGAGCGCGCCCGATCGATCGTTCCAGCCGTAGCCGGCCGGGACCTATTTCTTATCCGCCGGAGCCGGCGCGGGAGCGGGAGCCGGCGCGGGCGCGGGAGCCGGCGCGGGAGCCGGAGCCGGGCTCGACCCGCTCATGCCGCTCTGGGCTTCGAGCTTCTTGCGCGCTTCCGCGGCGCGCTTCTGCAGCTCTTCCTGCAGCTTCTTCTGCTGCTCCTCGAAGACCTTCGGATCGGTCGGCGGACCGTCATAGGCCTTCGCAAAATCGGAGAGCGGCAGCGGCAGGGTCAACGCGGTGCTGTTGGCATTGATCGCCTGCACGTGGAGGGTCTGGCCCTTCTTCATGTTGGCGAGCATGTCGGCGGTAAGGTCGTAGTCCGCCATGCAGCCGTTGGCGAAGCAGACGACATAAGGCGCCTGCGCCGGCGTGCCGGTGTCGATGATGACGCGCGTGCCGTGCGCGAGCAGCATGCCGAGCGGCAGCGTGACGCGCAGGATTTTCTTCGGCTCGCCTTCCGGCTCAATGACGACGGCGGCCACCACCGGCATGCCGGATTCGATGCGCCCGTCCTTGCCCGTGAAACAGACCTGCTTCTGGTTCGCCTCCTGCCCCTTCAGGCAGAACTTGGTCCAGGGCTGATAGATGAGCTGAACCTGCTGCTGGTCGGCTGGCGCCTGGCCGGCCGCGGGCGGCGCGGCCTCGGCGGGCGCGGCCGGGGCCGGCGCCTGCTGCTTCTGCTTCGTGGAGGCCTTGGGGGCCGGCGCCTGGGCGGTGGCCGGAAGCGCGAGGCCGACGGCGAGCGCCATCGACATCAGCGCGGCGAGGGCCCGTCCGCGCGAAAAGGACGGCGCGGACAAGATCCAATCAGTCATCGCGTGAAATCCTTGTTCTAGAGCTTGGCTGTCACTGCCCCTTACCGGATCGCGGACTGCCTCGCCAATGGCGTGGCTCAATCGGCGGCAAATAAGGCGGCAGCGTGACCGGGCGGGTTGAAGCCCGGCGCAAGACCCGCCTTCAATACAAAAGCCGGGAAAAAGATCAATGGTTGACGGACGATCCAAGGCGGGCCCAATGCGATTCAGGGCCGTCGCGGGCGCGATTCTCCGCCACCTTGGCGCAAATCGCGAACGGGACCGGAAGGAATTCAGACCGCGAGGGAATTCCAGCGACCTTCGGGAGTGCATCATGCGGCGGCCGATCGCGCTTGCTTTCGCTCTTGCCCTCTGCGTTTCGTCCGCCGCGTCACGCACGCGGGCGGACGACCATGCGATCGCGATGCACGGCGTCCCCGCTCTGCCCGCGACCTTCACCCATTTCCCATATGCCAATCCCGACGCGCCCAAGGGCGGGCGCCTGGTGTTCGGCCTACTCGGCACGTTCGACAGCCTTAACCCATTGATTGTCAATGGTATTGCCGTTCAGCAGATGCGCGGCTACGTCATCGAGAGCCTGCTCGCGCGCGGCCAAGACGAACCCTTCACGCTTTACGCCCTGCTCGCCGAATCCGTGGAAACGGACGAGGCGCGCACTTACGTCACCTTCCGCATCAATCCGGCCGCGCGATTTTCCGACGGCAAACCGGTCACGACCGAGGACGTGCTGTTTTCATGGCGGCTCCTGCGCGAGAAGGGCCGCCCCAACCATCGGCTCTATTATGCGAAGGTCGCGCGCGCCGAGGCCCTCGACGCGGGCGCGGTCCGCTTCACCTTCACCGACGCGAGCGATCGCGAACTGCCGCTCATTCTCGGGCTGATGCCGATCCTGCCGCGACACGCCATCGACGAGGCGAGTTTCGAGGAGACGACGCTCGCGCCCCCTCTCGGAAGCGGTCCCTACATCGTCCGCCAGGTCCAGCCGGGCGCGAGCGTCACGCTCGCGCGCGACCCGAATTATTGGGGGCGTGATCTCCCGGTCAATCGCGGACTGTGGAACTTCGACGAGGTGCGGCTCGATTTCTACCGCGAGGCCAACAGCCATTTCGAGGCGTTCAAGCGCGGCCTCTATGATTTCCGCGTCGAGCACGAGCCCTTGCGCTGGCGAACCGGCTACGATTTCGCCGCCGCCAAGGACGGCCGCGTCGTCAGGGAGACGATCGTGTCGGGCATGCCGCGCCCGTCCGAATTCCTCGTCTTCAACACAAGGCGCGCGGTCTTCGCCGACATCCGCGTGCGCGAGGCGCTCGCCCTGCTTTTCGACTTCGAGTGGATCAACCGCAACTATTTCTTCGGCCTCTATTCGCGCTCGGGAAGCTTCTTCGAAGGCTCCGAGCTTTCCGCCCATGGCCGGCCGGCCGACGCGCGCGAACGCGCTCTGGCCGCCCCTCATCTTGGCGAGATCAGGCCCGAGATTCTCGACGGCACATGGGCGCTTCCCGTCAGCGACGGTTCCGGGCGCGACCGGACGACGCTCGCCGCCGCGCTCCAACTTCTGCGCGAGGCGGGTTACGCGCTCGACGGCGGCGTGATGCGCGCGCGCGCGGGCGGCGCTCCCCTCGCCTTCGAGATTCTCGTCTCCACGCGCGACCAGGAGCGAATCGCGCTCGCCTACGCGCGCGACCTCAAGCGCGCCGGCATCACCGCGACGATCCGCGTGGTGGACGCGGTGCAATTCGACCAGCGGCGCCTTTCCTATGAGTATGATATGATTGAGAATCGCTGGGATCAGTCGCTGTCGCCCGGCAACGAACAAAGCTTCTATTGGGGGGCGGCCGCGGCCGACCAGCAGGGAACGCGCAACTACATGGGCGTCAAGAGTCCGGCCATCGACGGCATGATCGCGGCGCTGCTCAAGGCGCGGGATCGCGAGACGTTCGTGGCCGCCACGCGCGGCCTCGATCGCCTGCTGATGTCGGGCATGTATGTCATTCCCGTCTACAACGTGCCGGCGCAATGGCTCGCGCGTAGCCGCGAGATCGGGGTGCCGGCCAAGACATCGCTCGCCGGCTCGCTTCCCGAGACATGGTGGCGGCAGCCTTCCGCCGAACGGGCCAAGCCATGAGGGACAACGAAACAGCCGGAACAGACCCGCGGCCGGGGCCGACGATCGACGAAATCTTCAGCCGCCTCGTCGCGCGCCGTCCCGACGACATCGCGCTGGTCGACTGCGCCGACAAGCCGCGCGTGACCGGCGAGCGCGCTCGGCGCCTGACCTTCGCCGAAGCGGATCGCGCGGTCGCCGCGATCGCCGAGCAACTCGGCCATGGCGGGCTCACGGCGGGTTCCGTCGTCGCCTTGCAGATGGCCAATACGGTCGAATACCCATTGGCGCTGCTCGCGATCCTGCGCGCCGGCATGGTGGCCGCTCCATTGCCGCAACTCTGGCGGCAGGCCGATCTCGTCGACGCGCTCAATCGCATCGGCGCGCGCGGCTTCGTCTGCGCGGGCACGATCGACGGCGTCGACCACGGTACCATCGCCATGAACGCGGCGGCGGAAGTCTTCTCGATCCGCCATGTCTGCGGCTTCGGCGCCAACATTGCCGACGGCGTCACGCCGCTCGACATCGACGCCTCGCCCCTCGCCCCGCCATCGCCGCCGGCCGAGGGCGACGCCCGCCGCGCCGCGATCGTCACCTTCGATCTGACCGCCCAGGGCCGGCGCGCCGTTCCGCGCAACCACGCCCAGCTCATCGCCGGCGCGCTCGCGATTTCGCTCGAATGCGGACACGCGGCCGGCGGCGCGATGCTGTCGACGCTCGCGCCATCTTCCTTCGCCGCGCTCGCCGCGGGCTTCGTCATGTGGCTCCTGCGCGGGGCCACGCTCGTCCCGCATCAGCCGTTCGACGAGGACGTGCTGAGGGCGATGCTCCGGGACGAGGCAATCGACACGCTCGTCGTCCCCGCGCCGCTTGCCACGCGCATGGCCGACGGCGGTCCGCTCGCCGAGGCGGCGATGCTACGCACCGTCGTCGGCATCTGGCGCAATCCCGAACAGGTCGCGTCAAGCGCGCCTTGGGTGGGCCCGTCCGCGCTGACGGACGTCTATGCTTTCGGCGAGATCGGATTGTTCGCCGCCCAACGAACGCCGGACGGTCATCCCGCCCCGATCGCGCCCGGCCCGCATGGCGCGCCGCGCGCTTCAAGCCGCGCGCCCATCGTCGGCGAGGCCCTGCTGACGCCGGAAGGCAGGCTCGCGCTGCGCGGACCGATGGTGCCGCTCATCGCCTATGCCGCGACCGGGCACGCCGTCCGGGAGCGAGATCGCGGCGAACCGATTTTCGCGGATACGGGTTACGGCGCGCGGGTCGACCGGGCGACGGGCACGTTGCAACTGACCAACCCGCCCGCCGGCATCGTCAATGTCGGCGGCTACCGCTTTCTCGATCGCGACCTGCAGGCGCTGGCGCGCAATCTCGACGAGACGGCCGTGCTGACGAGCCTGCCCGATCGATTCAACGGCCATCGCCTTGGCGGGCGTGCCGGCGACAATCGCCGCGCCCGCGCCGCGCTCGCCGAATTGGGGCTGAACCCGCTCGTCGTCGACGCCTTCAGGGACGGCGCGCCGCCGACGTGAGCGCGGCACGCGCTCCGGCACCGGCTTCGCGGCGACGCGCAAATCCGGCGAATGCCATTGACCCGTCATTAAGACCCATCCGGTAGCTTGATCGATCAGGATCGCGGGAGCCGGATTTTCATGCAGGGTGCCATTCTCGTCGTGTCGTCGGACGACGCGCCGCAACTGACCGACGCCCTTGGCGACGGCGGCGCTTTCACGATCGCGCGGGCGCATTGGCCGGAGGCGATCAAGAAACTGGGCCAGGTCAAGCCCGTCGCCGTGGTTGCCGTGACGGAAGGCGCGCGGCCCGACCTCGTCTCGGTGCTCGCCGCCGCCGTGGGCCGGCTTGAGCCCTATGTCCCGATGGTCGCGGTGGGGAAATCCGCCGACCTCGCGCCGAATGTCCTGCCCTTCTCCGCTTCGCCCGTGACCGGCGCCGACACCCTGCGCGCGCGGCTGCGCTCGGCGCTCCGGGTTCGCGCGCTTCACGCCACCATCCTTCGCCGCGCGGCCGAAGGCGGAGCCTTGCCCGAAACCGACGACGACAAGTCCGACCCGATCGAGGACGCGACCATCCTGCTGGTCGGGCGCGGCGCGTCCTATCCGGCGCTGTCGCTCGCGGCCGGCGAACGTTTCGGCGTCATCGGCTCGTTGAGCGTGGAAGCCGCGGCCGGCCACCTCAACAACCGCGACATCGACGGCGTTATTCTCGGCGAGGGTTTCAGCGCGCGCGTGGTCGACGCCTTTCTGATGGTGCTCTCCGAGGACGCGCGCTTCCGCAATCTGCCGGTCGTCACCAGCGCGGCCTGCGTCGCGGACGCCACCTACGACCTGCCCAATTTCGAAATCGTCGACGGCGCGCCGCGCGACGTCGTCGCGGCCGCCCTGCCGCTGGTGCGCCAGCAGGCCTTCGAGGCACGGCTCGGCCGCATGCTCAAATCGATCGAGGCCGCCGGCATGATCGACGCGCGCACCGGCCTGCTCACGCCGCGCGCCTTCGCCCTCGATTTCCACCGCGTCGTCGGCGGCGCGCTTGAGGCAAATGGCACGCTTTCGGCGGCCCGCTTCGTCTTTCCATCGACCACGGATCGCGCGGGATATGACGCCGCGCGCGTGCTCGGACGCCTCATGCGCAAGGTCGATTTCGCCACGCGCCAGCCGGACAATTCGGTCATCGTCGTCTTTTCCGACACCGATCTGGCCGGCGCGCATGTGATCGCGCGGCGCCTCGCGGCCGTGCTGCGCCAGACCATGCTCGGGGCCGGCACCCAGCACCGGCTCGCCCCCGAGGTGACGCTGGCGACGCTGCGCCCCGGCGACACCGCGCAGACCCTGCTCGCGCGGCTCAATTCCGCCCACGCCCGCGCGGCTTCCTGAGATCGCGCGCGGGGGTTCGGCCCGCCGCGATCGCCTCACGCCTTACGGCCGCCCGCGAGCCCGACCAGTTCGCGCAGGATGTCGGTCGTCCCTTTCAGCCGCGCGTCGGGCGTCTCCCAGGTGTCGAAGAAGACGACCTTCATGTCCGGACGCACGCGCGCGGCCGGCCCCTGATCGCGGATATAGGCGACCAGGCGCTCGGGCGCGGCGAAGGTGTTGTCGCGGAATGCGACGACGACGCCCTTGGGGCCGGCGTCGACCTTCTCGACATTGGCCAGCCGGCACAGCACCTTGATGGCGACAACCTTGAAGAGGTAGCGCGCCTCGTCCGGCGGCGGGCCGAAACGGTCGCGCAGCTCGGCGGCGAAGGAGTCGATTTCCTCCTCGCTGTCGAGGTCGGCGAGCCGCCGGTAGAGCGATAGTCGCACCGCGAGATCGCCGACATAATCGTCGGGAATGAGCACCGGCATGCCGAGCGTGATCTGCGGCGACCAGCGGTCGGCGACCGGCTCGGTGATGCCGGCCTTCAGGCTCTCGATCGCCTCCTCCAGCATCGACTGGTAGAGCTCGAAGCCGACCTCCTTGATGTGGCCGGACTGCTCGTCGCCCAGGAGATTGCCCGCTCCGCGAATGTCGAGATCGTGCGAGGCGAGCTGGAAGCCCGCGCCCAACGTGTCGAGCGATTGCAGCACCTGCAGCCGCCGCTCGGCCGCCGGGCTGATCTTGCCCCGCTCCGGCAGCGTGAACAGCGCGTAGGCGCGCAGTTTCGATCGCCCCACCCGTCCGCGCAACTGGTAGAGCTGGGCGAGGCCGAACATATCGGCGCGATGCACGATCAGCGTGTTGGCGGCGGGAATGTCGAGACCGGATTCGATGATCGTGGTCGACATCAGCACGTCGAACTTGCCGTCGTAGAACGCCGCCATGATGTCCTCGATCACGGCGGCCGGCATCTGCCCGTGCGCGACCACGACCTTCACTTCCGGCACCGCGCGGTCGAGAAAATCCTTGGCCGCGGCCAGATCCTCGATGCGCGGGCAGACGTAGAAGGATTGGCCGCCGCGATAGCGCTCGCGCAACAGCGCCTCGCGGATCATCAGCGCGTCGAAGGGGGCCACGAACGTCCGCACCGCGAGCCGGTCGACCGGGGGCGAGGCGATGATCGAGAGATCCCGCACGCCGGTGAAGGCGAGCTGAAGCGTGCGCGGGATCGGCGTCGCCGTCAGCGTCAGCACGTGAACCTCGGCGCGCATCTGTTTGAGGCGCTCCTTGTGCGAGACGCCGAAATGCTGCTCTTCGTCGACGACGAGAAGGCCGAGGTCCTTGAAGCGGACGCCGCGACCGAGCAGCGCATGGGTGCCGACAACGATGTCGACCTCGCCCTCGGCGAGGCCCTTCTTTACTTCGGCCTGCCGCTTGGCGGGCACCAGGCGCGACAGTTGCGCGACCTTGACCGGAAAGCCGTGGAAACGCTCGCCGAAAGTCTTGGCGTGCTGGCGCGCGAGCAGCGTGGTCGGCACCACGACGGCGACCTGGCGGCCATTCATCGCGGCGACGAACGCCGCGCGCAACGCGACTTCCGTCTTGCCGAAGCCAACATCGCCGCAGACGAGACGGTCCATCGGGCGGCCGGATTCGAGATCGCCGAGCGTCGCCTCGATCGCGGCCTGCTGATCGTCGGTTTCCTCAAACGGAAAGCGCGCGCAGAATTCGTCGTAGAGGCCGTGCGGCGGCGACAGCTTGACGCCCTCGCGCAAATGGCGCTCGGCCGCGACCTTGATCAGCTCGGCCGCCATTTCGCGAATGCGGCTCTTGAGCCTGGCCTTGCGCGCCTGCCAGCCCGATCCGCCGAGACGGTCGAGCTCGACCCCGGCGGTCTCCGAGCCATAGCGCGACAGCAGCTCGATGTTTTCCACCGGCAGATAGAGCTTGGTTTCCCCGGCGTAGCGCAGTTCGAGGCAGTCGTGCGGCGCGCCGGCGACCTCGATCGTGCGCAGTCCGACGAAGCGGCCGATGCCGTGCTCGACGTGAACGACGATATCGCCCGCCGACAGGCTGGTGATCTCGGCGATGAAGTTGTCGAGCTTGCGCCCGGCCCGGCGCGGTCGCACCAGGCGATCGCCGAGAATGTCCTGTTCGCCGATGACCGCGACCGCGTCCGTCTCGAAGCCGCGTTCGAGGCCGAGCACGGCCAGGCTCGCCTCATCGCGCGGCAGCGACATCGCCGTCCGCCACGCGCCGACCGGCGTGAGCTTGGCAAGCCCGTGATCGGCGAGCACATGCGCCATGCGCTCGCGCGAGCCCTCGCTCCAGGACGCGACGACGACGCGCTTGCGCGCCGCCTGCTGAGCCTTGATATGCGCCGCGACCGCCTCGAACAGGTTTGCCGAGGCGTCCGCGCGCTCGGGCGCGAAATCGCGTCCGGCGCGCGCGCCGATATCGATCACGGCGTCCGCCGGCGGCACGCTGAACGGTGTCAGGCGCGCGAGCGGCGCGGCGTGAAGGCCCGCTTCCCATTCCGCGTCGCCGAGATAGAGCCGCTCCGGCGGCAGCGGCTTATAGGGCACCCCGCCGCCCTCGCCCGCGCCGCGGCGCGCTTCGTAATAGTCGCCAATCTGCGTCAGCCGCTCGCGCGCGGCGTCCTCGGCCAAAGGCTCGGTGACGATCACCGTCCCGGCGAGATAGTCGAACAGCGTCTCCATCCGCGCGTGAAACAGCGGCAGCCAGTGCTCCATGCCGATATGACGGCGACCCTCGCTGACGGCCTCGTAAAGCGTATCGTCGCGCGCCGGCGCGCCGAATTCGGCGATGTAGCCCATGCGGAAGCGGCGGATCGTCTCGGTCGTCAGCTCGAATTCGGAGACCGGCACGAGCTCGATCGCGCGCAGGTCCATGAGCGTGCGCTGGCTTTCGGCGTCGAAGGCGCGGATCGACTCCAGCGTGTCGCCGAAAAAATCGAGCCGCGCCGGCTGGTCGAAGCCGGCCGGGAACATGTCGAGAATGCCGCCGCGCACGGCGTATTCGCCGGCCTCGCGCACGGTTGGGGTTCGCGCATAGCCGTTATGGTCGAGCCAGGCGGCGATGCCCTCCATCGCCACCATCTGCCCCGGCGCGAGCGAGAGAGCGCGCGCGGCGATGACCTCCCGCGCCGGCACGCGCTGCAACGCCGCGCCAACCGTGGTGACGAGAACCAGCGGATTTTCGCTGCCCGTGAGGCGCGCGAGCCGGGCGAGCGTCGTCAGTCGCCGCGCGACGATGCCGGCATGGGGCGAGACGCGGTCGTAGGGCTGGCAATCCCACGCCGGGAATTCCATCACCGTCACGTCCGGCGCGAAGAAGCCGAGCGCGCGGACGAACTGCGCCATGCGCGCGGTGTCGCGGCAGATGACGGCGAGGCCGACCGCGCCGGACTTCTTGCGCGCGAAGACGCTCCGGGCAAGGTCGCCGACGACGAGTCCTTCCGCGCCCTCCGCCACATTGGCGAGCGTCAGCGCGCGCCCGGGCGCAAGGAAGTCGGCGGGAGTGCGCGGCGAGGCCATGTTCCTCTATTCTCCCGCGACGCCGAAGGTCCTGATCTTCTCGAACACGCCGCCGCGAAATTCCGCCGGCGCCGGCCGCGCGCCGGTCACCGCGGCGTAGAGGTCGGCGTCCGGCAGATCGAGCATCCGCTCCAGTTGCTCGACTTCCGCGTCCGACAATTCCCCGATCCTGGCGTCGGCGAAGCGCCCGAGAATGAGGTCCATTTCCCGCGTGCCGCGATGCCAGCAGCGAAACAGCAACCGCTTGCGGCGAACGTCGAGCCCCGCGCTTGATCGTGTGGTTCCGGTCAAATTCGTCTCCGCCCCGCGCCAACGCCAAATGCCCGGACGTGCCGGGCGCCGTTCTATACCCCCATTCGCTCCCCATTGTCAGCCGGCGCGGGACCTCCCTTCGCCGTTCCTCCCGCGCATTGCATCCGCCGCGCGCGCGGGCGAGCATGCCGCCGGTCAACCGAATCGGCCGCGCATGCGCCCACCTTTGCTCAATCCCCTGTTCGCGCCGGTCACGCGCCTGCAGGGCGTCGGACCGAAGCTCGACCGGCTGTTGCGCCATCTGCTCGACCGGGCCGATACGCCGCGCGTCGTCGATCTTCTGTTCCATCCGCCGGCGCGGGTGATCGACCGCCGCGCGCGTCCGTGCGTGCGCGACATCGTGCCCGGGAGCGTGGTCACCGTCACGGTGACGATCGACCGCCACCGGCCGCCGTCATCGCCGCATTCGCGCGCGCCCTATCTCGTTCACGCCAGCGACGATACCGGCGACATCGTGCTCACCTGGTTTCGCGGCGAGCGCGCCTATCTCGAAAAGCTGATGCCGGTCGGCGCGCGTCGCCATGTCTCGGGCCTCGCGCAGACGTTCGACGGCACGATCCAGATCGTGCATCCCGATTTCGTCGTCGACGACGCGGGTCTGGCGCGCCATCCCGCGATCGAGCCGGTCTATCCCGCCACGGAGGGGCTCGCGAGCGGGGCCATCCGCCGGGCGACCCTGCAGGCGCTGCAAGACCTGCCCGTTCCGCCGGAATGGATTTCCGACGACGTGCGCCGCCGCTGCGGCTTTCCCTCCTTCACCGAGGCGCTCGACCATCTCCACCGGCCGGCTGAGCCAGAGGACATACTGCCGCAAGGGCGTTATTGGTCGCGCCTTGCCTATGACGAACTGCTCGCCGGCCAGCTCGCGCTGATGATCGTGCGGGCGCGATTGCGCCGTCCGGCCGGCGCGCGCCACGCCGGCGACGGGGCCTTGCGCGCGCGTGTGGTTCAGGCCCTGCCCTACCAATTGACGCCGTCGCAGCGCCGCGCGATCGACGAGATCGCCGCCGATCTCGCCCAACCCACGCGCATGCTGCGCCTGCTGCAGGGCGATGTCGGTTCGGGCAAGACGGTCGTCGCGCTGATCGCGGCGGCAGCGGTCGCGGAGACCGGCCGCCAAACGGCGCTGATGGCGCCGACGGAAATCCTCGCCCGCCAGCATCTCAAGACCATCCAGCCGCTCGCGGAGAAGGCGGGATTGCGCGTCGCAATCCTTACCGGCCGCGAGAAGGGCAAGGAGCGCGGGGATATTCTCGCCCGGCTCGCCCAAGGCCAGATCGATCTTATCGTCGGCACCCACGCGCTGATCCAGGATGACGTCGCCTTCGCCGCGCTCGCGCTCGCCGTCGTCGACGAGCAGCATCGCTTCGGCGTGCGCGAACGCCTGGCGCTGACCCGCAAGGGCGAGGCCGTCGACGTGCTGGTGCTGACGGCGACGCCGATCCCGCGCACGCTGGTGCTCACCTATTTCGGCGACATGGACGTGTCCGAATTGCGCGAGAAGCCGGCCGGCCGCCAGCCGATCGACACGCGCACGGTGTCGATGGCGCGCCTTGAGGAGACCGTCGACGCGGTCGGGCGCGCGCTGGAAGCGGGCAAGCGCGTCTATTGGGTTTGCCCGCTGGTCGAGGAATCGCAGGACATCCCCCTTGCCGACGCCGAGCAGCGTCACGCTTTTCTGCGCCAGCGCTTCGGGGACGTCGTCGGTCTCGTCCACGGACGCATGCGCGGCGCCGAGAAGGACCGCGTCATGGACGAGTTCGCGCGCGGCGAGGTTCGCCTGCTCGTCGCCACCACGGTGATCGAGGTCGGCGTCGACGTGCCCGACGCCAGCATCATGGTGATCGAGAACGCCGAGCGCTTCGGCCTCTCGCAACTGCATCAGTTGCGCGGGCGCATCGGGCGGGGAACGGAGCGCTCGACCTGCCTCATGCTCTACCGCGAGCCGCTCGGCGAGATCGCCAAGGCGCGGCTGCGGGCGATCCGCGAGACGAATGACGGCTTCCGCGTCGCGGAGGAAGACCTGCGCCTGCGCGGCGAAGGCGACGTGCTCGGCACGCGGCAGAGCGGCATGCCGGGCTATCGCCTGGCGCGGCCGGAAGTCCATGCCCAGCTTCTGCCGCAGGCGCGCGAGGAAGCGCTCGCCGTCATGCGCGATAATCCGGGGCTCGCCGGAGCGCGCGGCGAGGCGCTGCGCTGCCTGCTCTACCTGTTCGAACGCGACGAGGCGATCCCGCTGATCGGCGCGGGGTAGAACCGCGCGGCGCGCAATTCCAAGACGAAATTCGGGGCTAGCCCTTCGCCGCCTCGCGCTCGGCCTTGGCGGCGTTCGCGGCGTCCGCCAGCGCCGCCATCTTTTTTTGCGCCTCGTTCCTTTCCGCTTCCGCGCCGGGCTGGATCATGCCGCACGACATCACCAGCGAGGCGGCGGCCTCCGTGCTGATGTCGATCTCGATCAGCGATTTGCGCGGAACGAAAAAGAAGAAGCCCGTGGTCGGGTTCGGCGCGCAGGGCAGGAACACCGAGATGTAGTCATCGCCGCCCGGCAGCTTGCGCGCGATCTCCCCGCTCGGCGGCTGGGAATAGAGCACGATCGACCACATTCCCGGCGAGGGATATTCGACCAGTCCGACCTTGCGAAAGCTCGAACCGGAATCGGCGAACAACGTCTCGAACACCTGCTTGAGGCTGCGATAGATCGCCCGCACGATCGGCATGCGGTTGAGGATCATCTCGCCGAGATCGAACAGCGTGCGCCCGACCAGGTTGGCGGCGAGGAAGCCGATCAGCGTCAGGCCGATGATGGCGATGACGAGGCCAGAGCCGGGAATGTTGGCCGGAAGGTAGTTCTCCATCCGGAAGCCGGGAGGAATGAGCGGGCGCACCAGCGCGTCGACCCAGTTGATGAACGACCAGATCAGCCAGATCGTGATGGCGATCGGCCCCGTCACGATCAGCCCGGTGAGGAAGTAATTGCGGAACCGCGCCATGATGCTCTGATGCGGCGGCGCCTCGTCGCGTCCGGGCTGGATGATCGGCTCTTCCATGATGCGGTCGTGCTCCTGCGGCGCGAGATCCACGCCTGTCCTTTGATTCTAGGTACGATCGGCGGGGGTGGGAACCGCTTTTCCTATCGATCGCCGGCGAAATTGTGAAACCCGGACGCGCCCGGGCCACGCGGGGCCCGCTGCCCGGTTTCGTCGCGCCGCGTCCCGGGTCGCCGGCGCCCTACTCGACCGTGACCGATTTGGCGAGATTGCGCGGCTGGTCGACGTCGGTGCCCATCTGCACGGCGGTATGATAGGCCAGCATCTGCACCGGAATGGCGTAGACCAGCGGGGTCACCGTCGCCGGCATGTCGGGAAGGATGATGGTGACCAGCGATTCCACCGTCGCCTCCCGGGCGCCCTTGGCGTCGGTCATCAGAATGATGCGCCCGCCGCGCGCGGCGACCTCCTGCATGTTGGAGACGGTTTTCTCGAAGACACGGTCATGGGGCGCGATGACGACGACCGGCATCGTCTCGTCGATCAGCGCGATCGGGCCGTGCTTGAGCTCGCCGGCGGCGTAGCCCTCGGCGTGGATGTAGGAGATTTCCTTCAGCTTCAGCGCGCCTTCCTGCGCCAGCGGGAAACTGGTGCCGCGCCCGAGATAGAGCACGTCCTTGACCTTGGCGATGTCGCGCGCCAGGCGCTCGATCTGCGGTTCGAGCGCGAGCGTCGCCGCCATCAGGCGCGGCGTCTCGATCAGCGCCTTGACCAGGCGCGTCTCGTCCTCGTCCGAGAGCACGCCGCGCGCCTTGCCGGCGGCGATCGCGAGCACGGCGAGCACCGCGAGCTGGCAGGTGAACGCCTTGGTCGAGGCGACGCCAATCTCCGGTCCGGCGAGCGTCGGCATCACCACGTCGCTCTCGCGCGCGATGGTGGAAGTCGGCACGTTGACCACGGAGACGACGTGCAGCCCTTGCGCGCGGGCGTAGCGCAGCGCCGCCAGCGTGTCGGCGGTTTCCCCCGATTGCGAGATGAAGATGGCGAGATCGCCCCGGCGCAGCGGCGCCTCGCGATAACGGAATTCGGAGGCGACATCGACCTCGACCGGCAGGCGGGCGAAGCGCTCGAACCAGTATTTTGCGATCGCGCCCGCGTAGCAGGCCGTGCCGCAAGCCGAGATCGAAATCCGCTCGATGGCGCGGAAGTCGATCGGCGAATTACCCGGCAACGCGGCGCGCTCGTTCGCCATGTCGATGTAATGGGCGAGCGTGTGACCGACGACCTCGGGCTGCTCGTGGATTTCCTTGGCCATGAAGTGACGGTAATTGGCCTTGTCGACGAGCATGCTCGACGCGCCCGACTTGAGCACCTCGCGGTGAACGACATAGCCGCTCTCGTCGTGCACGACCGCCCCGCCCCGGTTCATCACCACCCAGTCGCCATCCTCCAGATAGCTGATCGCGTCGGTGAACGGGCCAAGCGCGATGGCGTCGGAACCCAGATACATCTCGCCGTCGCCATAGCCGACCGCGAGCGGCGATCCCTTGCGCGCGCCGATCATGAGATCGTTCTGGCCGGCGAACACGAAGGCTAGCGCAAAGGCGCCGCGCAGCCGCGGCAGCGCGTGCCTGACCGCGTCGGCGGGCGAATGGCCCTTGGCGAGTTGATCGCTGACGAGATGGGCGACGACTTCGCTGTCGGTCTCGCTGGAAAAGATCGCGCCGCCCTTTTCCAGTTCCTCGCGCAATTCGCGGAAGTTCTCGATGATGCCGTTATGGACCACGGCGACGCGGTCGGTGGCGTGTGGATGGGCATTGGACTCGGTCGGACGGCCGTGGGTCGCCCAGCGCGTGTGACCGATGCCGGTCTTGCCCGAAAGCGGGTCGCCCTTGAGCTGCGCCTCCAGATTCCTGAGCTTGCCCTCCGCGCGGCGGCGCGCGATGGCGCCGTTCTCGATGGTGGCGACACCCGCCGAATCGTAGCCGCGATATTCAAGACGCTTGAGCGCGTCGACGAGCTGAGCGGCGACGGGTTCGCGTCCCAGAATTCCAACAATGCCGCACATGCGGTTCGCATTCTCCGTCTGATCGGCCCGGGCATGACGTCCGGGCCATGACGTCCGGGGCATGACGTCCGGACCATGCCGTCCGGGCGATGATGGGTCCGGCCCTTTTTGCGACAAACCGCGCGCGCCGGTCAGTCACATATTGTTGCGAACCACGACAGGCAAGCGGCGCGGCCTATTTACCTTTATGACGCGTCTTGAGCGCCCGGAAACGCGCGGCCCAGCCCGGTTTGATCGTCTGCTCGCCGCGCTCGACCGCCAGCGCGTCGGCCGGCACGTCGCGGTTGATGACCGATCCGGAGCCGACATAGGCGTTGGCGCCGATACTGACGGGCGCGACAAGGGAAGAATTCGAGCCGATGAAGGCCCCGGGGCCGATGTTCGTCCGCGACTTGGAAAAGCCGTCATAATTGCAGGTGATGGTGCCCGCCCCGATATTGGCGCCCGCCCCCACGCGCGCGTCGCCGATATAGGTCAGGTGATTGACCTTGGCGCCCGCCTCGATCTCGGCCGCCTTGGTCTCGACGAAATTGCCAATGCGCGCGCCCTCACCGAGCACCGTTCCCGGACGCAGCCGCGCGAACGGCCCGACCGAGGCGCGCGCGCCGATCGCGGCCTCGCTCACATGCGAAAAGGAATGAATGACGGCCTCGTCGCCGACGCTCGCCTTCGGCCCGAACACGACATAAGGCTCGATCACCACGTCGCTGCCGAACGTGGTGTCGGCGGCGAGAAAGACCGTTTCCGGCGCGATCATGGTGACGCCAGCCTCCATCGCGCGCAGACGCAGGCGGGTCTGCATCACCGTCTCGGCTTCGGCGAGCTGCGCCCTGGTATTGATGCCGCGCACCTCGTCCTCGTCGGCTTCCCGCGCCGCGCAGGTCAGTCCCATGCCGCGCGCGATCGCGACGGCGTCGGTGAGGTAGAATTCATTCTTGCGGTTGGCGCAGCCGATCTTGTCGAGAACGGACAGCGCCGTCTTGCCGGCGAGCGCCATCACGCCCGCGTTGCAGAAATTCGACTCGCGTTCGGCCTCGCTCGCGTCGGCGTCCTCGCGAACCGCGACGAGCGCCTCGCCCTCGACGATGAGACGGCCGTAGCCGGTCGGATCGGCGGCGCGGAAGCCGAGCACGACGACGGCCGCGCCCTCGGCGAGCGGCCGGCGCAGGCTATCGAGGGTCGAAGCCGTGATCAGCGGCGTGTCGCCGAACACGACGAGAATATCGTCGACGCCCGCGGCGATCGCCTCGCGCGCGGCGAGCACCGCGTGCGCCGTGCCGCGCCGTTCGGCCTGGACGAATATCCGCGCGCCGGGACGCGCGCGCGCGATCTCCGCGGTCACCGCGGCGTGATCGGGGCCCACCACCACCGCGAGGCCGGCCTCGGCGGGCGCGGCGGCCAGCACATGCGCGATCAGCGGGCGCCCCGCCACCTGATGAAGCACCTTGGGCAAGGCCGAACGCATGCGCGTTCCCTCCCCCGCCGCCAGAACGACCATCAGGATGCTTCGATCCGCCATGCGACCATTCCTTGCCGTGGACGCTCTCTTATCCGACGCCCGCGCGCGGAAAAAGGCAATTGAGCGGCCGGCGCCAAACCTCTGGTGAAAGCCCCCGCCGGCGCGCGCGCGGGCGCGCCTAAGCTGTTAATGTTTTTCAAGTGATTCGGCACGTGACCGGCGGGCCCAAAAGGGCATCGAGAGCCAAGGGGCTTCGAGAGCCACATGACCAAGCAGACCCAACAGGACAAGAAAGCGCCACGCGCCTGGCCCGGTCTAGCCGCCGGCTGGACGACGCGGCTGATCGCCGATGAGCCGGCCTACGATCGGCGCATGCTCTGGCGCATCGGCTCGTGGGGCGCGACCGGTATCGCGGCGCTGATCACCGCGATCTATGTCGCGCAGTCGCCCGCCACCACGAACCGGCAAACCGCCGAGGCCCGCGCCGAGATTCTTCTGCGCCAGCAGGAGCGGCTGCAGAAGCTGGTCTCGGACAGCCAGAACGAGACGCGCCGTCTTTCGTCCGCCGTCGACGTGCTCAATTCCGACCGCGACCGGACCTTCGCGCGCATCACTTCGCTCGAACAGAACGTCGAAACCGTCACCGGCTCGATCGCGCGCGCGGCCGCGGCGCCCGCCCAGACCGCCGCCATTCCGCCGCCGCCGATCCTGCCGGCCAACGTCGCCTCGCCGATGGTCGCCTCACCGATGTTCGCTCCACCAATGGCCGCGACGCCGATGCTCGCGCCGCCGGTGACCGCTCCATCGATCGCCGCTTCGCAGACGGCCGCCGCGCCCATTGTCCAGGCGCCGCTGACGACGACCGCCAACGAAACGCGCGCCGAAAAGCAGCGCCCGCCCGCGAACGCGGCCGCCGCTCCCGCCCCGCGCGATCAGCCGGCGGTGACCGCCTCCATCCCCGACGACAAGGAAGCGCCGGCCAAGGCCGACGCGCTGCCCGAAATCAAGGGCAAGCCTGAATCGGCAAAGAACGCCCCTCCGGCCGCGGAAAAGCCTCTCGCGATCGCGCCCGTCGTCGACAAGCCCGAACCCGATATGCCCGCCGCGCGCACCGAGTTCGGCGTCGATCTCGGCGGCGCGGCCTCCGTCAAGGGCCTGCGGGCGCTGTGGGGCAAGTCGCGCAAGAAATACCCGGAGGAACTCGCCAACCTCCGTCCGGTGATCGCGATACGCGAGCGCAAGAACGGCCTCGGAATTCAATTGCGGCTTCTGGCCGGTCCCCTCCTTGACGCGGCCGCTTCCGCGCGCCTCTGCGCGGCGATCGTCGCCCAGGACAAGGAACAGGACTGCGAGACCACCGTGTTCGACGGCCAGCAATTGCCGGCAATTCGCCAAGCCAAGGCCGCCGAGCCAGAGAAAGGCGCCGAACCGGAGAAGAAGAACGCCGAACCGGCGGCCAATTCCGACAAGGCGAAGGAGGCGCGCCGTCGTCCACGGCCCCAGCCGGTCACGGGCGGCTTCTTCCCGTTCTCGCGCAATTGACACGCGCGCGCCGTGCCCCTTTGCCGCGCATCCGACGATTGCGTGATCGGCTGTCGCGTGATCGTCCGGCATGAGATCGATCCCTATGAGATCGGTCCCTATGAGATCGGTCCCAATGAGATCGGCGAGGCGGGCGAAGCATGCTTGAGGCGGGGCGCATGATCGACCATAGTGCGGCCGCCATGAAACGCGTTCCCTTCATTCCGACCCCGCGCCAGGTGCAATGGCTGCTGATCGTGGGATTCGTCGCGGTCGGCTATGCGCTTTATCTGCGCTATCTCGCCATCGAATATTCGCCCGTCGCGCTCGCTTGCGACGCCGGCCTGCAAAGCTGGGGCTGCAAGGCGCGCGCGGTGGCGACCTATCTGTTCAGGAATTCCGTGTTCGGGATCGCCGCGCTCGCCATCGCCGCGCTCAATCTCGTCCACCCCTCGATCGTGCTCCTGAGCGCCGGGATCGTGGCGGGCGGAGCCGGCATCGTGCTCTACAATGTCGGGCTTTCCGGGCTCGCGCTCGCGCTGCTCATTCTTGGACTGGCGCGCCCCGCGCCCGCCACAGAATGATCGCCAGCGCCGCGAAGCAGCCGCACATCCACAGCGATTGCCAATTGTCGAAGCCTTCATTGAAGGCGACGTAAACGCCGGACAGCGCGAACAGCGCCGCGAACACCGTTTCAGCGAGCGGACGGGCGCCATCGCGGGGCCGGTCGAGCAGCGCGATCGCCGCGTAGGGCACGACCGCGATCGTCAGCGTGGCGTAGGGAAAATCCTGATAGCGCGGGTCGAACACGAAGCCGAGCGCGACGCCGGCGCCGAGCACGCAGACGAGAATGAGCGACCCGCCGAGCAAGAGATCGGGAAGCGAGCGGACGCGTCCCTCTCTCGGGCCGATCAATTCGAGGAATGTCGGCAGCCGCCTGACCGCGACCAGCGCGTCGGCCCCGGCGAGAACCGCGACCAGGCTCGCGGCGAGCAACGCGCCCCAGCGCAGCCAGCCGACGATCCCAAAGCTTTCGTCGATCATCTTCTCGGCGGCGATCCCGAGAAGTATCCCGCCGGCCGCCGCGCTCGCCGCGACGCCGACCCAGGCAAGCCACCCCGGCGGCCAGGGCTGTCGTCTCGCCCGCAGGAGCGCCACCGCGAACACCATGACCGCGAAGATAAGCCCCGCCCCCATGTGCCAGCGCCAACGCGGAAAATTCGAAACGTCCTCACCGGGCGGGAACTTCGCCGCCCGCGCACCGTCGTCGAAGAGACCCCAATAGCCGCCGACGGTTCCCTCAAGCTGCCGCTTCCAGGGCTGGTCGTAGGCCTCGATCAGATTGAGCGAGAATCCGTCACGCCGGGCGAGCGCGAGAATGTCGGAAATCACGCGCGCCTGGTTGATGCGCGAGGGCAGCGCGCCGGCCCGCATCCGTCCCGCGCTCGGCCAGCCGGTTTCGCCGACCAGGATACGCTTGCCCGGAAACGTCACGGCGACCTTGCGCCGGATCTGGTCGACATGCGACGCGGCGAGATCGGCGCGAACCGGAAAGTCCTCCCAATAAGGCAGGATGTGAATCGTGATGAAGTCGGTCGCCTCGTTGATCTCGCGGTGGCGCAGCCAGAATTCCCAGACATCGGCATAGGTGACCGGCACCCGCGCGCGCGCCTTGACCGATCGGATGATCGCGGCGAGTTCCGTCGCGGTCATCTCCCCGCGCAGCAGCACCTCGTTGCCGACGACGATCGCCGTGATGACGTCGGGAAACTCCTCGGCAAGCGCGATCGCCCGCTCGGTCTGGCGGCGGCTGACCGTCCTGTCGCTCGCGATCCAGATGCCCTGGATGACCTTCAGGCCGGCCTTGCGCGCCAGCGCGGGAATCTGGTCGAGCCCGTGATCGGTCGAATAGGTGCGGACGCAGGTCGTGATGGTCGCGAGCTGGGCGAGATCTTGCGCGATCTGCGCCTCGCTGACGTGGGTGCCGGGAACGAGCGGGTTCTGCTCGCCCCGGAACGGCGCGTAGGAGACGCAGGGAAGCTTGGCGGCGGGCGAAAACAGTCCGTGGGACAAGGGCGCCGGCAGGGCCAGCCACCACCACGTCCCGGCGATCGCCAGCAACGCGGCGACCAGAGCTGCCAAGGGTGCGCGAAGGGAAATTGCGAATGTCTCCCGGGTGGACCAGTTGGTCGATTAGCCGTTAACGCTGGTGCTGCCAAGGGTCGGCGCGCCGACGTTAGGCAATATCGACGGAAGTTTCGCGCGTTCGCTGGACAAATCCGGCAAACTCGGCCATGGGAGATTCAGACGGGCCGTCAGGCCTGACGCCGAATTCCGTCCCGGCCCTCGCGCCGGACCGGATGCGTCAGCCACGCCGGCGGGTCCGCTTAGCCCCGGTGATTTCATGCCTCGACTGGCCTCGCCGTCTGTTCGATCCCGAGCGCTCCTAGCGGCGGCCGTCGCGGCCTTCACCCTTGCGGCATTCATGCCCGGAATTTCGCCGGGCCATGCCCAGAGCGGCGACGTCCGCCCGGCCGACCCCAAGCCCACGACCAGCGACCCGGCCAAGGACGGACAGCGCAAGATCGACGAATTCGTGGAAGCCAGCCAGACCCTCAACGGCCCGGCGGGAAACCCGGAATGCGTCTGGCTCGGACGGCGGGTTGTCGGGCTGATGTGGCGCGACGACCTCGATACGGCCTTCCGGCACCTCGACCTCTACGACCGCTTCGGCTGCCCCGGCGGCCACATCCAGGCGACCTTTCGCTGCCTGGTGAAGTTCGGGCCGATCGATCCCAAGGTTCCCGAGGCCCTGAGCACGCGGGTCCATGCCTGCTGGATCAATACCAGCGCCCAGCCCCCCGCGCCGCCGGTGGCCGCGCAGCCGGTTGCTCCCCCCGCTCCGGCGAAATAGCCGGCGCGGCGACTTTCGAGCCCTGCGTCAACAAATCGCCATCAGCGCTCACTAAACGTCAACCAGCCATGGTATAGATCGCGCGCGCGTGAAGACCATGGCGATGGCCATGGCAATGATCATGGTCGCGATCGAGCCGGGGGGATCGGCTCGGTTTTCTCGTTTTCTGCCCCGAATGGTTGATTGCGATGCGCGTCGTCGTCGCTGTGCTTGTGTGTGTGGCCGCGCTCCACGCGGGAATCTGGGGCCTCTTGCGCGGCCAGGAAACGGCGCCCGACTACACCAAGATTCTCCCGAGTCTGTCCTACGCGCCCTTCGAGGGCGGCGCTCACCCCGACGTCGACAACATCCCCACCGCCGCGCGCATCCGCAACGACCTGCGCACGCTGGTCCCGTTGACCCGGGCGATCCGGCTCTATTCCTCGACCGGCGGCGTCGAGTTCGTCCCGCCGATCGCCGGCGAATTCGGCCTCAAGGTCGCCGTCGGCGCGTGGATCGACAAGTTCACCGACCGCAACGAGCGGGAAATCCAGGCCGCGATCGACCTGTCTCGCCAGAACGGCAACGTCAACGCCGTCGTCGTCGGCAACGAGACGATCTACCGCGGCGACCAGAAGATCGAGGACCTGATCAAGCTCATCCAGAGGGTGAAGCGGTCGGTCAATGTGCCGGTGACGACCGGCGAAATCTGGAACATCTGGCTCGAACATCCCGAGCTCGCCGCCTCCGTCGACTTCATCGCCGCGCATATTCTTCCCTATTGGGAGGGATTCTCGGAGACGCAGGCCGTCGACCAGGCCGTCATCATCTACAACAAGCTGCGCGAAGCCTTCCCGGGCAAGCGGATCGTCATCGCCGAATTCGGCTGGCCGAGCGCCGGCTACAACCTGAAGAACGCCAATCCGGGCCGGCTGACGCAAGCGGTTGTGCTGCGGACCTTCGCCAGCCGCGCCGATTCGATGGGAATCGACTTCAACATCGTTGAAGCGATTGATCAGCCCTGGAAGTTTTTCGAAGGTGGTGTCGGCCCTTATTGGGGAATTCTCGACGCATCCCGCAAACCGAAATTCGCCTGGAGCGGGCCGATCACGGATCCGATGACATTGAATCTCGCGGTCATCGCGGTCCTTGTCGGCGTCCTGCTCTCGCTCACGCTTTTGCGCAAGGAGCGCGCGACATTGACGGAGACCGCCGTCGTGGCCGCCGCCGCGCATGGCGTCGGCGCGTGGGTGGCGGTGATCTTCGCTTATTGGAACGGCCATTATTTCGTCGCCGGCTCGGTCTTCGCGCTCGCGCTGGGGCTGACGCTGCTCGTTCCCCTCGTCTTCATCGCGCTCGCCAGGATCGAGGAGATCGCGGCGATCGCCTTCGGCCGGGGGCCGGAACGCCTGCTCGGCGCGAAGCCCGCGGCCGCCGAGGACGCGCCGCGCCCGAAGGTCTCGATCCACGTGCCGGCCTATTTCGAGCAGCCCGACATGCTCAAGCAGACGCTCGATGCGGTCGCCAGGCTCGACTATCCGAACTACGAATGTGTCGTCATCATCAACAACACGCCCGATCCCGCCTTCTGGCGGCCGATCGAGGAGCATTGCCGCGTGCTCGGCGAACGCTTCAAGTTCATCAACGCGGAGAAGGTCGAGGGCTTCAAGGCGGGCGCCCTGCGCATCGCGCTCGCCGCGACCGCCCCGGACGCCGAGATCATCGGCATCATCGACGCCGATTACGTCGTCACGCCCGACTGGCTGTCCGATCTGGTGCCGGCCTTCGCCGATCCCCGCGTCGGGCTCGTGCAGGCGCCGCAGGACCATCGCGACGGCAACCGCTCGCTGATGCACAACATCATGAATGGCGAATATGCCGGCTTCTTCGACATCGGCATGGTCGAGCGCAACGAGGCCAACGCCATCATCGTTCACGGCACGATGTGCCTCGTCCGGCGCGCCGCGATGGATGCGTCCGGCGGCTGGTCGAGCGACACGATCTGCGAGGACACCGACCTCGGCCTCGCCATCATCGAGAACGGCTGGCTCACCCACTACACCAACCGCCGCTACGGCCACGGGCTGTTGCCGGACACCTACGAGGCGTTCAAGAAACAGCGCCACCGCTGGGCCTATGGCGGCTTCCAGATCGTCAAGAAGCATTGGCGCCGCTTCCGCCCCGGCGGCAGCAAGTTGACGGCGCGCCAGCGGCGCGAATTCACGCTGGGCTGGCTCAACTGGCTGGGCGCCGAAAGCATCGGCGTCGTGGTCGCGATCCTCAACCTGATCTGGGTGCCGTTCGTCGCCTTCGCCGGCATCGCCATTCCCGACACCATCCTGACCTTCCCGATCATCGCGGCGTTCGTCGTCGCGCTGACGCATTTCTTCGTGCTCTATAACCTGCGGGTGCGGGTGAAGCTCGGCCAGTTGCTCGGCGCGATGATCGCGGCGATGTCGGTGCAATGGACGGTGGCGCGCGCCGTCGGCAACGGTCTGATCAAGGATCACCTGCCCTTCGCCCGCACCTCGAAAGGCGGGCTGTCGCTCGTCTCCGTCGAGTTCCAGGCGTTCTGGGAGGCGGTGATCGGGGCGCTGCTTATCGTCGGCGCCGTCGTGCTGGTGATGACCAACCAGAAGGAAGTGCGCGAGGTCTACATCTTCGCCGGCGTACTGGTGATGCAGAGCCTGCCGTTCCTGTCGGCGGTCGCGATCGCGGCCCTGGAGAATTCGCGCCTGAACCAGTTCCTGTTCTGGCGCCATCTGCGCAAGCGGATCGCGGTGATGATCGGCTGGCGTCCGCCGGTGCGGCTTCCCTCGCGGATGACCGCCAAGGCGCCCCGCGATCCGGCGTGAAACGCGAGGCGGCCGGCCGGCCGCTCGCCGATTGACCGCGCCGGGTATTGACCGCGTCGGGCGCGACACCTACACAGCCGCCAAGGGCCGGCGCGGCATGCGCCCGGCGCCTCCGATATCCCACGGGATCGAGCGCGTAGCTCAGTCGGTAGAGCACCTGACTTTTAATCAGGTGGTCCTGGGTTCGAGTCCCAGCGCGCTCACCAACGATTTCAAAGGCTTGCGGAAAACTCCTGAAGAACGCATGGAGAACGTGAGACACTTCTCGGTGTCTCACGTGAGACATTTTCCGAAATCAGGAGCGCTCCAGCCATGCCACCATTTTGGTGATGGCGGTGTCGGCAAGCTCGGGTGTTATTGCCAGGTAGTGGCGGAATATCGTGTCGATCGATCCTGGCGTATGCCCCGTGATCGCCTTGATCTCGGCGGTCGTGCATGTGGAGCGCGCGAGCCACGTGACCGCCGTGTCGCGGAGATACTGGTCGCGCTTGCCGGCGATCGACGGCATGCCGCGCGCGGCGGCGGCGCGCACACGGGCGAAGGCGTGCTTGTAGCTCGATCCGTTCCAAGACGCCCGCGCGGCCGCGGCGACATTTTCCTTGCTTACCGGGGCGGGCGCGGCCCATTTTGCCACCGACGCTCCTTTCCGGAGACCGGCGATGTGCTTTTCGGCCACGGCCAGTTTCGTCACCGCCGGCGCCATGGTCGCGGCCGGAGCGGTGACGCTCAGGCGCGTCGAGCGCCGGGAAGATCTCCTCCTTGCCGCCCTGCCGCTATTTTTCGCCGCCCAGCAGGCGACCGAAGGCATGTTGTGGCTCGCCCTTCCCGTCATGCCCGACCAGCCGGTTTCGACATGGCTGACGCTCACCTTTCTGGTGTTCGCGAAACTGTTCTGGCCGATCATCGCGCCGCTCGCCGTCCTGCTCGCCGAGCCCGAGCCTTGGCGACGGCGCGCGATGGCCGCGTGCCTTGCGTTCGGCGTCGCCGTCGCGCTTTTCTTTCTCTGGTCGTTCGCGGTCGATTCTCACGCCTCGCACATCGTCGGCGCCCACATCGTCTATAGCCAGACGCGGAGCACGCCGGTGATCGTCGGCCTCGCCTATCTCCTGGCCACCGGCGTCACGCCGGCGCTGTCTTCGCACCGCTACCTCAAGCGTTTCGCGGCGATCGTCATCGCCGGATCGCTGGTGAGCTTCCTGTTCTATTGGGAGGCCTTCGTCTCGGTGTGGTGCTTTTTCGCGACCGCCGTCAGCGTCGTGCTTGTGCTGCATTTCGAGCGGGCGCGCGCGGCCCGCCGCGTGGCGTGAGGGAAAGTTCCCCACTTGCTCCGTTGTCCCCGGTCTCGACCCTTGTCCTCCCCTATTGCCGTAAACCCTCCTCGTCCCCATTTCCGCGCCCCATCCCGCCCTCGCCTTGCCCCTTGAGCGCGGCGGCCACGATGTGAGATGTTCGCCGCCGCGATCAACAGACAGGGCCGCCCGCATGACGCCAGAAGAATTCCGAACGATGATGCTCCCGCTCTGCGACGCGATCGCCGGCAAGCCGGTCGACGCGCGCTTGGCCGACGATCTCAATCGCGCCTTCCCCGGCGAGGGCAAGGCCGTGCGCGACATCGAGGCCGCCTGCCAGCAGGCGATCGCCGCCGGCTGGATGTGCTCGCAGGGTGAAGGCAACCGTCGGTTCGGCCGGGTCGTCGAGCCGTCGGCCGACACGCGCGATCTGAGCGTCGACGTCGTCTACCTCGCCGACGTCATCGGGCCGCATCACAAGCACCCCAATGGCGAAGTCTGCCTGGTGATGCCGCTGACGCCGACGGCGACCTTCGACGGCAAGGGACGCGGCTGGTGCGTCTATGGGCCGAATTCCGGCCACCGTCCGACCGTGCGCGACGGCCGCGCGCTGGTGCTCTACCTGCTGCCAGAGGGCAAGATCGAGTTCACCGGCAAATAGCCGCGCCGCGCGCCGGCGCGGTTCGGATGGACCGCGCGAGTTCGTCACCGCGCGGTTTCGAGATTGCGGGTCAGCATCTCGATCAGGACCGGGATTTCGGCCGGGATGACGTCGCCGTGATAGACGAGCACGTCCTCGACCGCCTTGAAGTCGTGGCGGTGATAGAGCTTGCCCCCGCGCAGCGTGAGTTCCTGGCGCGCGAAGTCGGTCGCGCGGCCGTGGCAGGTGGCGCATTTCTTCCGGAAGATGAATCGGCTGGCGAGCATCGCGTCGAATTGCGCGACCAGCGCCTCGACCTCGGCGGGCGACAGGACGGCGCCGCGATGACCCTTGAGCAGGAATTCGCTCAAATCGCGACCGGCGCGCGCGGTCACGGGCCTGCCCGCCTCGTCGCGCAGCACCGATTGCACAAGGTTCGAGGCATGCGGCTCGTGGCATTTCGCGCAGGCCCGCTCGTAGACCGCGTGCGGGTCGATCGGCCGATCGCGCGGAACAAGAAAGATCGTGGCTGCTACCGCGGCGATCACAATGCCCACCGCCGCGAACCCAAACGCTAGCGCGCGCCCTCGCGTCATGACACGTCCGCTTGGCCTCCGCGTCTCGACAGGACCGTCACCACTGATATGGAATATCTGGCCCCGGCGCGCCGTTTTTCCAGAGGCCGAGCTTCCTGGAATCCATCTATCCGAAGGCCGGTACCCGCATCGCCTTCGCGCCGGTTTCGCCAAGGGAGGCGGTTGCCATCCCGCCCGGCGATTTCCTATGCTTCGGACACCTTTTCTTGCGCCTCGCCCGCGCGAACCGCCCGGCCGAATCCCTCCGGGCCGGACCCCGATACCCCTCAAATCCAGGAACCCGCATGAGTGAGAATTCGGCCGACCGCCTTGAAATCCGCGCCCTCGTCGAGAACTGGGCGGTCTGGCGCGACGCGCGCATGTGGGACCGGTTCCGCACCGTCTGGCACGACGACGGACGCATGATGGCGACCTGGTTCCAGGGCACGTTCGAGGAATTCATCGCGGTCAGCGAGGCCGGCTATAGGCGCGGCGTGCGCATCCTGCATTTCCTCGGTGGATCGAGCATCGATGTCGCCGGGACGCGCGCCATTGCCCAGACCAAGATGACGATCTCCCAGCGCGCGCCGGTCGAGGGCGTGATCTGCGACGTCGTCTGCACGGGACGATTTTTCGACTTCATCGAGAAACGCGGCGGCCGCTGGGGCCTCGTGCTGCGCCAGCCGATCTACGAAAAGGACCGCCTCGATCCGGTCGACCCGTCGGCCGTGCTCAAACTCGACGCCGATCTCCTGACGCGCTTTCCCGAAGGCTATCGCCACCTCGCCTATCTTCAGACGCGCATCGGCTACACGGTCAAAACCGACATGCCGGGGCTCGACGGGCCGGAAGTCGAGGCGCTCCAGGCGGCGGGAGACGCCTGGCTCGCGGGCGCGCCGCTCGCGCGTTGAGCGTTGCCTGACGCAATATCCGGCGAGAGTGAATCATCTCGCCGACGAGAAGTGCTCCAGACTGGGAGCCTTCGGCAAATTCCTGCCGCGAAATTGGTCCGCGCTTTCGCGGGGGCTTGCGTTAGCCGATGCCCTCGAACAGCGCGGTCGAGAGATAACGTTCCGAGAACGAGGGAACGATCGCGACGATGGTCTTGCCCGCGTTTTCGGGACGCGCGCCGACGGCGAACGCGGCCGCGATGGCCGCACCCGAGGAAATCCCGCCGAGAATGCCTTCCACGCGCGCGAGCGCGCGCGCGTTCTCGATCGCGGTCGCGCTCGAAACCTTGACCACCTCGTCGATCACCGAGCGGTCGAGCACATCGGGAACGAAACCGGCGCCGATCCCCTGAATCTTGTGCGGCCCCGGCGCGCCGCCCGAGAGCACCGGGCTCTCCTCCGGCTCGACCGCGACGACGCGCAGCGACGGCTTGCGCGGCTTGAGCACCTGCCCGACGCCGGTGATGGTGCCGCCGGTGCCGACGCCTGAGATGAAGATATCGACGCCGCCATGGGTGTCGTTCCAGATCTCCTCGGCCGTGGTGCGCCGGTGGATGTCCGGATTGGCGAGGTTCTTGAACTGCTGCGGCATCACCGCGTTCGGCGTTTTGTGCAGCAGTTCTTCCGCCGCCGCGACCGCTCCCTTCATGCCCAGCGCCGCCGGCGTCAACACCAGATCGGCGCCGAGATAGGCCAGTATCTTGCGCCGCTCAATCGACATCGATTCCGGCATCACCAGCGTGAGGCGATAGCCGCGCGCGGCGGCGGCGAAGGCGAGCGCGATGCCGGTATTGCCCGAGGTCGGCTCGATCAGCACTGTGTCCGGCTTGATCACGCCGGCCTTCTCCATCGCCGTGATCATCGATACGCCGATGCGGTCCTTCACGCTCGCGGCTGGATTGAAGTATTCGAGCTTGACGAGGACCGTCGCGTTGACGCCGTTCTGGCGCGGCAGCTTGCGCAACCGCACCAGCGGCGTATCTCCGATCGCGTCGGTGATGCTTTCATAAATCTTGCCGCGACCGGCGGTTCGCGCGGGCGATCCTTGGGCATGATTCGGTTCGGTCATGGCGTGTCCCTTCGACGCGATAATTCCAATTTGATCGATGTTCTATTCGGTTGCGCCGCGACAACGCAAGTCCAAGCTTGTCGGCCGAACACGCGATCTGCCCGACCGCGCGCGCTTGGAAACTCCTGCCACCAGCCATTGCGATCGCAGCATTTCCCATTCGCGCGCCGGGCGCGCGCGGCGACCGCCCGACGCCCGGAATCACCGACGCCCGATTTATCCCCGGCGCGCGTGCGGCGCGGCATCGCGGTGCAGCATCGATAGTTCTTGAAACGGCCCGAATTCTGTCGCCAGATTGTAGTGTAAGACCGCCTAGAAGCACGCAGCGTTCAACCGCCAGCAGAGGGAGTTCATGTGATGGCGCTGAATCCCACACTGTCCGGGTTGCTTGCGTCACGTGCGACGGAGATGAGCACGGAGCCGCGCGAGAGCGAGATGCCGGTGTGCCCGGTGTGCTCGGATACGATGATCGCGGCGGAGGCCTCGTCGTGGTTGCCGGACAACAAGATCGAATATGTCTGGAGCTGCGACAATTGCGGCTACGGCTTCGTGTCGAAGCACGACGCCCGTCCCTTCGTCTGCCATTGAGCGTCGGCACGCCATTAAGCGTTCGCGCGCCGTTGAGCGTTCGCAGGCCATCGAAATAGGTCATCGCCAGCGCGGCGATCAAACAGCCGCGATGTCGCCGCGCGCCCAGTCGGCCACCAGACGCGCGCGCAGTTGGGCTAATGTGCCCGCCGCGATTGCCGCGCGGATCTCCGCCATCAGCGCCTGATAATAGGCGACGTTGATTTCCGACAACAGCATCGCCCCGAGCGGTTCGTTCGATTTGACGAGGTGATGCAGATAGGCGCGCGCGTAGCCGCTGGTCGCCGGCCAGGACACCGTCTCGTCGAGCGGTCGCGGATCGTCGGCATGGCGCGCATTGCGCAGGTTGACCGTGCCGAAGCGCGTGAACGCCACGCCGTGGCGTCCGTTGCGGGTCGGCATCACGCAATCGAACATGTCGACGCCGCGCGCCACCGCCGCGACGATATCGTCCGGCGTGCCGACGCCCATCAGATAGCGCGGGCGTTCCGCCGGCAGCGACGGCACGCTCGCCTCGATCATCTCCAGCATGACCTCCTGCGGCTCGCCGACCGCGAGCCCGCCGATGGCGTAACCGTGAAATCCCATGGCGACGAGCGCGCGCGCGCTCTGTTCGCGCAGCGCCGGCACGTCGCCGCCCTGCACGATCGCGAACAGCATCGCCCCCTCGGGGCCGCCGACGAAGGCGCGCCGGCAACGCTCGGCCCAGCGCAACGACAGGTTCATCGCGCGCTCCACGTCGTCGCGCGCGGCCGGCAGCCGCACGCATTCGTCGAGCTGCATGGCGATGTCGGCACCGAGCAGGCGCTGCACCTCGATCGCGCGCTCGGGCGAAAGCTCCACCGTCTGACCGTCGATATGGGAGCGGAAAGTGACCGCGTTCTCGGCGACCTTGCGCAACTGGGCGAGTGACATCACCTGGAAGCCGCCGGAATCGGTGAGCATCGGCCCGCCCCAGCCGGTGAACCGTTGCAGGCCGCCGAGCGCGGCGATGCGCGCGGCGCCCGGCCGCAGCATCAGGTGGTAGGTATTGGCCAGAACGATATCGGTGCCGGCCTCGCGCACGTCGCGCCAGTGCACGGCGCGCATGGCCCCGAGCGTGCCAACCGGCATGAAGGCGGGCGTGCGCACCACGCCGTGGGGCGTGCGCAACTCGCCGGTCCGCGCGCCGCCGTCGGTGGCGATCAAAGTGAAGTGGTTTTCGACCGTCATCGGGACATTCTTATCGGCCAGTCGGGGCAAGGAAACAACCGCCGCGACGACGATCGCCGATGATCTAGACGGCCTCGCGGATCACCGCCTCGCAGACATCGATGAGCGCGGTCTTGGTGAAGCGGGCGATGTGAGCGGGCACGTTTTCCCGGTAGCGGGCGATCTCGTCCGGATGCGTCATCAGGCGATCGAGCGCGTCGGCGAGCGCGGCCGGATCGTCCTTCGGCACCACGACGCCGCAGCGGTCGATCGTCTCCGACAGTCCGCCGCTATCCGCGCCCACGACGATGCAGCCGCAAGCGAAAGCCTCGATCGCCGAGATCGGCAGACCTTCGAACCAGCGCGACGGCATCACCATGATGAGGTGGCGATTGAGCTCGCGCGCCAGCGTCTCGCCCCGCAGCGGGCCGGTGAAGACGATCCGCGAATCGACGCCGCGTTCGGCGGCTTGCGCCTTCAGCGCCCCGTTGGCCGGTCCCCCGCCGATGATCGTCGCGGTGATGTCACGTCCGCGCTTGACCAGCAGCGCGATGGCGTCGATCAGGATGTCGGCGCCCTTTTCCGGCACCAGCCGGCCGAGAAAGACGAAATGCCGATCGCGCTCGACCCCGGCGATTTCATGGAACGTCGCCTGGTCGTAGGAATTCAGGATCACCCGCCCCGGCAGGCGCGCGGCGCGGCGCAACGCGTCGGAAACGAAGACGTTCGTTCCCATCATGCAGGCCAGCCGCTTGAGCGAGCCGAGCCGCGGGCCGGTGCCGACGTCGCTCCAAAGCGGGCTGTGATGGGTGAAGATTAGCGGCCGGCGGACGAGAAGGATCGGCCAGAGCTGGCGAAGGCTGACATGGTTCTGCCAGACCACTTCGGCGTCGCGAAAGAGATTGATCAACCGCGTCGGCGAAGGCCGCCGCGCGATCTTGAACGGAAAGCGCGCGTCGTCGGCCGCGTCGCCCTCGGTCTCGGTCGACACGACGACCTCATGCCCGCGCTCGCTCAGCCCAAGCGCGAGCGTCATTCCCGCCGTCTCGGTGCCGCCGATCCGCGGGAAGAAATCATAGGACGAAATGAGGATGCGCATTCGCGGGAACCAGGATGGCGGGCGGAGGTTCGCGGGCGGCCCGCGGGGCACCATGCGGCCGCAAGCACAAAGAAAGCTTTAACGCCTCACGCGGCCGCTTCCGCCGGCCGGAACAGCAGGCAGGCGTCGCCGTAGGAATAGAAGCGGTAGCCGGCCGCAAGCGCGTGCGCGTAGGCGGCTTTCATCGTGTCGACGCCGGAAAACGCGCAGACCAGCATGAACAGCGTCGAGCGCGGCAGATGGAAATTCGTCATCAGCACGTCGACCGCGCGAAAGCGATAACCCGGCGTGATGAAGATCGCGGTCTCGCCCGCGAACGGCGCGATGCGGCCGTCCGGGTCGGCCGCCGTTTCCAGAAGCCTGAGCGAGGTGGTGCCGACGGCGACGACGCGCCCGCCCGCCGCGCGCGTCGCGTTGAGAGCGGCGGCCGTCGCCGCGTCGATCTCGCCCCATTCCGCGTGCATGCGATGGCCGGCGGTGTCGTCCGCCTTCACCGGCAGGAAAGTGCTGGCCCCGACGTGCAGCGTGACGCGGTGGAGAACGATGCCGCGCGCTTCAAGCGCGCGCTCGAGCTCGGGCGTGAAATGGAGCCCCGCCGTCGGCGCGGCGACCGCGCCCTCCGCGCGGGCGAACATGGTCTGGTAGTCGCTCGCATCCCGCTCGTCGGGCGCGCGCTTGCCGGCGATATAGGGCGGCAACGGCGGCGCGCCGAGATCGGCGATGGCCGCGTCGAGCGTGGGGCCGTGAAAGGAAAAGGCGAGCGTCACCTCGCCCGCCTCGCCCTTGTCCTCGATTTCGGCGTCGAGCTGGCCGAGCAGACAAACCCTGCCCTCGGCGCCGAAGCGGACGCGGTCACCCGCCTTGAGCTTGCGCGCCGGCTTGACCAGCGCCCGCCAACGCGACCCATCGAGCCGCTTGATCAGCGTCGCCTCGATCCTCGGTTCCGCGCCGCGCCCGAGCCGCCGGCCGGTCAGTTGCGCGGCGATCACCTTGGTGTCGTTGACCACGAGCGCGTCGCCGGGCGCCAGCAGCGCCGGCAGATCGCGAACGGCGCGGTCCTCGTACGGCGCGCCGGGACGAACCACCAGAAGCTTCGCGCTGTCGCGCGGAACCGCCGGGCGCAGCGCGATCCGGTCGGACGGCAGCTCGAAATCGAACAGCGCGGTGCGCATCGGCGGGCTCTCGCGCCGCGCCGGCCGATCAGGCGTCGGCGGCCATCCGCGCCTTGACGATCTTGTCGGGATCGCTCACCGGCTCGCCGCGCTTGATCTTGTCGACGTTGTCCATGCCCTCGGTGACGGCGCCCCAGACGGTGTATTGGCGATCGAGGAAGCGGGCGTCGTCGAAGCAGATGAAGAATTGCGAGTTCGCCGAATCGGGATTCTGCGCGCGCGCCATCGAGCAGGTGCCGCGCACATGCGGCTCGGCGTTGAACTCCTGCTTGAGGTTCGGATAGCTCGATCCGCCCATGCCGGTGCCGTTCGGACAGCCGGTCTGCGCCATGAAACCGTCGATGACGCGGTGGAACACGATGCCGTCATAGAACCCCTCGCGCACGAGTTTCTTGATGTGGGCGACGTGGTTCGGCGCCAGATCGGGCCGCATTTCGATGGTCACGGGACCTTTCGTGGTCTCGAGGATCAAGGTGTTGTCGGTGGCCATGTCACAAATCCTGTCGTTCGAGAAGCGGAACAGCTACTTGGTGATCGTCGCCTTCTTGATAGCGTCGAGCTTATTGAATTCGGCGTCGAGATAGGCGTTGCCTTCCGCCTGAATGCGCCCCTGATGCGGGCCGGCGCCACGCGGAGCGCCCTCGCCGTAGCCGGCATAAAGCGAATCCACCACCGACATACCCGAGGAGACCTGCCCGAACGGCGCGAAACCCATGCCGTCGAGATTGCCGTTGTCGGCGAAGTTGATGAAGACCTGCGTCGTGCGCGTGTTCGGCCCGGCGGTGGCGAAGGTGATGAAGCCGCGCTTGTTGCCGCGGCGCACCGGATCGTCCGGAATGCGCGCCTCGCGCATTTTCGCCGACACCGCCGGTTCGCCGTGAATGCCGAACTGGACCATGAAGCCGGAGATGACGCGGAAGAACTTCGCCCCGTCATAGAAGCCGCTCTTGACCAGATTGTAGAAGCGGTCGGCGCCGTTGGGCGCCCATTCGCGCGTCACGTCGACGACGAACACGCCCTTGGTGGTCTCGAACTTGACCTTGTACTGCGCCGGCGCCTGTTCGGTCATCGCGGCGGGATTGAGCGTGGCGGTCTGGCTGAAAGCGGGGCCGGCGACAAGCGCGCAGCCGAGCGTTGCGACAAGAGCGGCGATGCGGAACATGAAAACTCCGAATGTTGGGATTGCCGTTTCAACCGGCGAATTTGGTCTTGAGGCGGGCGGACACGGTCGCCGGCACGAAGGCCGAGACGTCCCCGCCCATGGACGCGATCTGGCGCACGAGCGTGGCCGTAATCGGGCGCACCAACGCGGAGGCCGGCAGGAAGACCGTCTGCACGTCGGGAGCCATGCTTTCGTTCATGCCGGCGATCTGCATCTCATAGTCGAGGTCGGTGCCGTCGCGCAGGCCGCGAATCAGGATGGAGGCGCCCACCCGTTTGGCCGCGGTCACGGTCAGATCGTCGAAGGTCGTGCATTGAAGGGCGCAGCCGGCCGCCTTCGCGACCGGACCGAAGACCTCCGCGACCATGGCCAGCCGTTCGTCCGAGGAGAACAGCGGCTTCTTGCCGGGATGGATGCCGATGGCCACCACGATGCGGTCCGCCAAGCCGACGGCATGGCGGAAAACGTCCAGATGGCCGTTGGTTACGGGGTCGAACGACCCGGCATAGAGGGCGGTGCGAGGCATGGCTCTCGTCTAGCCCGCCGGGACCGCCCTCGCAAGCCGGGGGCGGCCGGGCAATTTCCCGATATCACGATTTCTCGATCTAAACGGCTTGTGAACCTTTCCGCCCCCACCCGCGACTAACCTCATGTTCGGGTCGAGAGAAGCCCGCGAAAACAGGGGATGAACCATGTTCAAGGCGATGACAGCGATTGCGGGTGCGGCGTTGCTGGCGGGGATGGGTCTGATGCTGCTTCCCGGCTTTTCCAACGAGGTCGTGGCGCGTACGCCGACGTCGATCGCCAAGGGCGACCGGCTCGACATCCGCCCCGCCCACCTGAACTGCACCGCGCAGACCTGGCCGAACATCGACGCGGGTTGCCTGCGTCAGGCCGGTAGCCGGACCGTCGTGCGCGAGGCGCGCGTCGTCTCGATGGCGCGGTAGGTCGACGCGGCCGGCCCAAGCGCCCTCGGCCGAGGAACGGCCACCCGCGACGTGTCGGCCGGGCTTTGCCGCTTCGGCCGACGAGGTTTTCCCGCTCGAACGGCATCGCCGCGCGCGCGTCCCTCCCCTCGCGGGATCCCTCTCCGAAATTTCCGTTACCCGATTTGCGATGAAAGCCGCGCCAGCTCGACAAGGCGCCGCGTCATCGCGCTCGCGGGATCGGCGAGCGGGGCGACGACCGTGAAATGGTTCGCGCCCGCGACCGTCGCATAGCTCGCCGTCACGCCGGCGCTTGCCCAGGCGTCCGCGAGATCAAGGCTCTGACGGTGATATTCGGACGATTCATTCTCGCCGACCACGAGATCGATCGTGCGCCCGGCCGGCGGCGGCCAATGGCGGGGCGACAATTTTCGCGCGGTCGCCGCGTCGAGCCCGAGCGCGCCGTTCACGCTGGTCGAAAGCAGCGGTTCGAGTTCCGGCAGGCCCGAAATCGACAGCGCCGCGCCGACGATCGGTTCCGCTTCGCCCCACTCCGTCGCGAGCATGCAGCAGGCCAGGTGCCCGCCGGCCGAATGCCCGGCGACCGCGAGCGGCCGGCCGAACCGTTTGGCCACATGGCGGCAAAGCGCGCGCATCTCCTCGACGATGACGTCAAGCGTCACCTTCGGGCAGAGATCGTAGCTCGGCACGACGACGGTAACGCCGTGGGCGCGAGGGCCCTTCGCCATATGGCTGAAGAAGCTCCTGTCGAGCGCCTGCCAATAGCCCCCGTGAATGAAGATGGCGACCGGCGCGTCGGGACCGCCGCCCTCGAAGACATCGTATCTCTCGCGCTCGCCCGCGCCGTAGGCGAGGCCGAGCTCGCATGGCGCGGCCGCGCGGAACATCGCCGCCTCGCGCGCCCAGCCCGCGATGATGGCGGGATGCTCCGGCACGCGCGCGCGATTGTTGTATTCGGCCTCGAAATCGATCGCGGTCACGCGTCACCTCCCCGCGCGGCGCGGGCGCGACGCCATGCCGGCGGTCTAGCCGCCATTCGCGCCCTCGCTCTCGTCGCCGATATGCTCGACCGAAACGACGCTCTCATCCTCCGCCGTATCGAAGACGATGACGCCCTGCGTGGAGCGACCGGCGATGCGGATGCCGTTGACGGGGCAGCGGATGAGCTGGCCGCGATCGGTCACCAGCATGATCTGGTCGGCCTCCTCGACCGGGAACGAGGCGACCAGGCGTCCGTTGCGCTCGGTCACCGACATGGCGGCGATGCCCTTGCCGCCGCGTCCCGTCGTCCGATACTCGAACGACGAGGAACGCTTGCCGAAACCGTTCGCGGTGATGGTCAGCACGAACTGCTCGGCCGCCGACATCTCCACATAGCGCTGCTCGCCGAGCTCGATCGCCCCGCCCGCCTCCTCGCCGTCCGGCGCGACATCCTCCTCGCCGCCGCGGCGCACCGCGTTGGCGCGTCGCAGATAGGCGGCGCGCTCCTCCGCGCTCGCCTCGACATGGCGCAGGATCGTCATCGAAATGACGCGGTCGCCCGCCCCGAGCGCGATGCCGCGCACGCCCATCGAGGTGCGCCCCTGGAACACGCGCACGTCGGTGACGGGGAAGCGGATGCACTGGCCGCCCGCGGCGGTCAGCAGCACGTCATCGTTTTCGGTGCAGATCTGCACGTCGACGATCGCCTCGTCGTCATCGAGCTTCATGGCGATGATGCCCGAGCGGCGCACGTCGGTGAAGTCGGAGAGCTTGTTGCGCCTGACATTGCCGCCGGTGGTGGCGAACATCACGTCGAGATCGGCCCAGCTCGATTCATCCTCCGGCAGCGGCATGATGGTGGTGATGCGCTCGCCCTGTTCGAGCGGCAGGATGTTGATCAGCGCCTTGCCGCGCGCCTGCGGCGCCGACATCGGCAGACGCCAGACCTTTTCCTTGTAGACGCGGCCGTGCGAGGAGAAATACAGCACCGGCGTATGCGTGGAGGCGACGAACAGCCGCGCGACGAAATCCTCCTCGCGCGTCTGCATGCCGGCGCGACCCTTGCCGCCGCGCTTCTGCGCGCGGTAGGTCGAAAGCGGCACGCGCTTGACGTAGCCGTGATGCGACACGGTGACGACCATGTCCTCGCGCTGGATCAGGTCCTCGTCCTCGACCTCGCCCTCCTGCTCGATGATGCGGGTGCGGCGGGGCGTGGCGAATTCCGCCTTCACTTCCTCCAATTCGGCCCTGACGATCGCCTGGATGCGCGCGCGCGAGCGCAGAATGTCGAGATAATCGGCGATCTCGGTGGCGAGCTTGTCGAGCTCGGCCTTGATCTCGTCGCGCCCGAGCGCGGTCAGCCGCTGCAGGCGCAGGTCGAGAATGGCCTTGGCCTGTTCGAGCGAGAGCCGCGCGGTGCCGTCCTCGGCGACGCGGTGGCGCGGATCGTCGATCAGAAGGATCATCGCCGCGACGTCGCGCGCCGGCCAGTCGCGGCTCATCAACGCCTCGCGCGCCGCGCTCGGATCGGGCGCGGCGCGGATGACGCGGATGACCTCGTCGATATTGGCCACCGCGATCGCCAGGCCGACCAGCACATGCGCCCGGTCGCGCGCCCGCCCGAGCAGGAACTTGGTGCGGCGCGACACCACGATCTCGCGGAACGCGATGAAGGCGGTGAGCATGTCCTTCAGGTTCATCACCCGCGGCCGGCCGCCATCGAGCGCCACCATGTTCGCGCCGAAGGTCGATTGCAGCGGGGTGAAACGATAGAGCTGGTTGAGCACCACGTCGGGCACCGCGTCGCGCTTGAGCTCGATGACGACGCGGTAGCCCTCGCGGTCGGATTCGTCGCGCAGGTCGGCGATGCCCTCGATCTTCTTCTCGCGCACCAGTTCGGCGATGCGCTCGACCATCGTCGCCTTGTTCACCTGATAGGGGATCTCGGAGACGATGATCGCCTCGCGGTCCTTGCGGATGGTCTCGATCTCGACCTTGCCGCGCATGACGATCGAGCCGCGGCCGAGGTGATAGGCGGCGCGAATGCCCTGGCGGCCGAGAATGAGGCCGCCGGTCGGAAAATCCGGCCCCGGCACGATGGTGATGAGATCGTCGAGCGCGAGCGCCGGGTTGACGATGAGCGCGACGCAGGCGTCGACCACCTCGCCGAGATTGTGCGGGGGAATGTTGGTCGCCATGCCGACGGCGATGCCGCCGGCGCCGTTGACGAGCAGGTTCGGAAACCGCGCCGGCAGCACCGCCGGTTCCCTTTCCGAATTGTCGTAGTTCGGCTGGAACTCGACCGTCTCCTTGTCGATGTCGTCGAGCAGCGTCTGCGCGACCTTGGCGAGCCGCGACTCGGTGTACCGCATGGCGGCCGCCGGATCGCCGTCGACCGAACCGAAATTGCCCTGCCCGTCGATGAGCGGCAGGCGCATCGAGAAGTCCTGCGCCAGGCGCACGAGCGCGTCGTAGACCGACTGATCGCCGTGGGGATGGTATTTACCGATGACGTCGCCGACCGTGCGCGCCGACTTGCGGTGAGGCTTGTTCCACTCGAAACCGTTCTCGTGCATCGCGTAGAGAATGCGGCGATGCACCGGCTTCAGGCCGTCGCGGGCGTCGGGAAGCGCGCGCGCCACGATCACGCTCATGGCGTAATCGAGGTACGACCGCTTCATCTCGTCGGAGATCGATACGGGCTTGATGTCCGAAGGATGCGACCCTGCGGAATGGGGTTCGTCGGCGTCGGTCAAGAATGGGATTCCTGCTGAAATCGAGCGTTTCTCTACTAGCCCTGATTCACCGCCGAACGCAAACGAATTCAAACGGAAAACGTCGTTATTTCCTAAGTTTTTTCAATAGGTTGTTTGCCATCTCGAACCGGCCGCGCCGCGCGCCGGGAAAGGGGGCCCGGGCAGGCCCGCGCATGGGAAGAATCAGTTCGTCGCGATGGCCTGCGAGATGCGCGGTGCGCCCAAGGCTGGCGCCTGATACGCTCGCGCCATGCCGCTTGAGTTCATCGTCTCCGCGCTCGTCACGCTGACGGTCGTCATCGACCCGCTCGGGCTCGCACCGGCCTTCGTCGCCGTCACGCACGACATCGCTCCACCCGATCGACGCAAGGTCGCGCTGCGCGCGGCGGTGATCGCCGCCATCCTGCTCGCGGGAACCGCGCTCGTCGGCAATTGGCTGCTGGCGCGGCTGGGAATCACGATACCCGCCTTCCGCATCGCCGGCGGCCTCCTCCTGTTCGCGATCGCGTTCGAGATGGTGCTCGGCGTGCGCATCGGCCGCGAGGCGCGCCAGGCCGAGCGCGCGATGGAGGAGCGCGTGCGCCACATCGCCGCCTTCCCGCTCGCCACGCCGTTGATGGCCGGCCCCGGCGCGATCACCGCGACGCTGCTTCTGGCGGGACGCGCGGGCGGCGATCCGATCATGCTCGCGATCCTGATCGCGATCATCGCCGTCGTCGCGGCGGTGTCGGCGGCCGCGTTCCTGCTCGCCGTTCCGATCACCCGCATGCTCGGAACGTCGGGCAATGTGGTGCTCTCGCGGGTCCTCGGGATCGTGCTCGCCGCGCTCGCCGTGCAATTCGTGCTCGACGGAATCCGCCTCGCCTATCCCTGAGCGAGGGCGCCCCAGCCGCCAGACGGAACCTCCAGCCGGCCGCGCGCCCTTGCCGCCGCCTTGTGCTTCTGCAAATCTATCGCACCTGCAAGTTCAAGGCGGGAAGCCCCTCGCTCTCGGGAACCCCGATGGATCGACCATTGCCGCACCGGGCCGGCGTCTACATGGCGCTGCTGCAGCTTTTCTTCACGCTCGGCTGGACGACCTACGCGATCTATCTGCCGCGCCTCGCCGCCGACATGGGGCTGTCCCGCGCGGCGGTGCTGTGGATCCTGATGCTCGATCAGGCGGTCTTCACGGTGGCGGATTTCGCCATGGGGGTCGCCTCCGACAAGGTCGCGCGCGTGGTCGGCCGGCTCGGGCGCTGGGTCGCGGCGATCTCGCTCGTTTCGGGACTGGCCTTCATCGCGCTGCCGCTGATCGCGCGCGGCGGCGAGGCCATGACCGCGCTGTTCCTCGCGGTCACGATCCTGTGGACCGTGACAAGCTCGGCGCTGCGCGCCCCGCCGCTGATGCTGCTCGGCAAATATTCCGCGCGTCCGGCGGTGCCCTATCTCGCCAGCCTCGCGCTCGTCGGCTACGGCCTCGCCGGCGCGGCCGCGCCCTATCTCGCCACCTTCCTGCGCGACCTCGACCCGCGCCTGCCCTTCATCATCGCGAGCGTCTCGATCACCGCGACCGCCTTCGCGCTGTCGCGCGTCGAGCGTTCGCTGGCGAGCCAGGCGCCGCGTCCCGCGCCCGCGCCTCTGCCCGCCGCCGAGCCGCGACCGGGCGCGGCAAGCATGGGCTTGTTCGTCGTCGCGCTCGTCATCGTCGCGCTCGGGTTTCAGCTTCACGCCTCGATCAACAGCGCCAAGATGTTCCTGCGCTTCGCGACGCCGGCCAATCTCGACCTGCTGTTGCCGGTGTTCTGGATCGGCTTCAACGTGGCGATGTTTCCGATGAGCCGCCTCACCCAACGCCTGGGCGGGTTCAGCGTGATGGGAATCGCCGCCATCGCGGGAGCGGGCGCGCTGATCGCGGCGTGGCTCGCGACCTCGCTCGGCTTCCTGGTGAGCGCGCAGCTCATCGCCGGCGCGGCATGGGGCGCGCTGCTGATGAGCGCCTTCGCCGCCGCCATCGCGCTCGGATCGACCGGGCGGGAAGGCCGAACCCTTGGCCTGATGTTCTCCGCGCTCGCGCTGGCGACGCTGGCGCGCTTCGCCGCCGTAACCGCGGATCTGCCGAGCCATCCGCTGGTCGCGAGCCTCATCGGCTGGCTGCCCCCGCTTCTGTGGGCGAGCGGCGGAGCCATGCTCGTCGCCCTCGCGCTGACGCGTCGGCCCTCGCGCGCGGATTAGGCGGCCCGGCGGAGATCAGAACGGAATGTCGTCGTCCATATCGCCGGAGCGCGCCGGCGCGGGCGCGCGGCGCTGGCCGCCGCCGGAGGAACCGCCCGATGGACCGCCCGAGCCGAAATCGCCGCCGGCGTCGTCCTGCGCGTATCCGCCGCCGCCACCGCCGGAGCGGTCGAGCATCGTCAGTTGCGAGTTGAAGCCCTGCAGCACGACCTCGGTGGAGTATTTCTCCTGCCCCGACTGGTCGGTCCATTTGCGCGTCTGCAATTGGCCCTCGATGTAAACCTTCGCGCCCTTCTTGAGATATTGCTCCGCGACGCGGCAAAGCCCCTCGTTGAAAATGACGACGCGATGCCACTCGGTCTTTTCCTTGCGCTCGCCGGTCGCCTTGTCGCGCCAGGTTTCGGATGTCGCCACGCGCAGATTGGCGATCGGCCGGCCATCCTGCGTCCGCCGCACTTCGGGGTCGGCGCCGAGATTGCCGATCAGAATGACCTTGTTGACGCTTCCTGCCATGACCCGTCTCCCTCGCGCCGCTCGCGGCCGCGCATTCGTCCTATACCCGAAGCGACGGACCGAACCCTCGCCCTATTCGCCTTTTCCACATGCGCGCGTTGATCCGCTCGCGCGATCCTAAGTTCGTGTTTTGTTCTAGTCGAGCGCACGTCGCCCGTCAAACGTCGCGACCCGGCCGGCGTGGAAAAATCGCGCTTCGTCGCGATCCCACGCCGGCACCGGGCGTTCCGAGCCTCGGCGGGCTCACTTCGCCAGAAAATCCGCGATCGCGTTGGCGTGCTGCGACATGCTCACCACGCCGTCGAAATGTCCGCGATTGCCGACGAGCTTGAGGTGCGTGACGCTCGCCCCGCCGGCCTTGATCGCGGCAACGGTGTCGGCGACCTCTTGCGCGGCGAAGACGAGGTCTTCGTCATTGGTGATCAGCAGGACCGGCGCCTTGATCCGGGCAAGACCGGCCTTGCTTTCGCCGCCCGCGACGAAAAGCTGATTGGCCTTGGTCAGGTAGAGGAAATGGTTGGCGTCCGCGGTTCCCGCGCGCGCCTTGCCGGCCGCGTCGAGCGTCGCCTCGATGGCGTAGCGATTGTCCCAGCCGGCGGCCGGGTCCTTGCCTTCCGCCGCCCATTTGCGCCCGAACGTGGCGTTCGCCCATTTCGAATGGTTGGCGTGAAGCGTCACGATCTTCAGCGCCACCGCCAGACCTTCGGCGGGCGGATCGGCCGGATCGTAATCGCCGCCCTTGAATTTCGGATCGAGCCGGATGGGCGAGCCCCAAATGTCGAGCCAGCCGATCAGATTGCCGCTGGTCTCGCCCGAGGAGATCACCGGCATGACACGCCCGACCATGTCGGGATAGCTCGCCGCCCATTCGAAGGCCTGCAAGCCACCCATCGACGCGCCCGCGACCGCGTGCAGCTTGGCGATGCCGAGGCTATCGAGAAGCGCCTTCTGCACGTTGACGAAATCGCGGATCGTCACGATCGGGAAGCTCGGCCCATAAGGCCTGCCGGTGTCGGGATTGATGCTCGCCGGACCGGTCGTGGTGACCATCGGATCGCGCGCGTTCAGATTGACCAGCGTGTCGGAGGAGATGACGTAGTATTTGTTGGTGTCGATCGCCTTGCCCGGTCCGATGATGGCGTCCCAATAGCCGGCGATCTTGTCGTCGGCCTTGTATTTGCCGAAGGCGTGGCTCGTGCCGGAAAAGAAATGCGTGATGAGGATGGCGTTCGATTTCTCGGCGTTGAGCGTTCCGGCGGCTTCCCATCCGATCTTGACGTTCTTGATCGTCCGTCCGCCGGTGGTGGTGTAGCTCGCAAGCTCGAAAACCTTCTTCTCGACGATCAGATCCTGGGCGACCGCGCGCCCGGAAAAGAGCATCATCGCGACCAGGCCGGCCGCCAAGCCGGCCGCCAATGCAATTCGCTTCATTGCAATCCTCCCATTCGTCCCCGCCGGCATCCGCCGCGCGCGGCGAAATACGCCGATGGACGACCGCAAGCCTAGCATGCCCGCGCGAAGGCATGGCAAGGCGGGCAATGCTGCGAGGGTTTGGCTGCCAGGGTTTGGCGGCGAAGGTTTGGCTGCGAGGGTTTGGCTGCGAGGGTTTGGCTGCGAAGGTTCGGCGGCGAAGGTTCACCAGTGAGGGCTTGGCATCGGTCGATGGCGCGGGGCGTCGCGCGGGGCGTGGCGCAGCCGGCGAGGCCGCCTGAACGGCTTCGCGCGGATTGCCCGCGATGCGCGCGCGGGAGGCCCCAAGCGAGGCCGGAGACGGCCGGCGAATATGTTCGAAATGAGGTGCGCGGGCTTGGTTAGCCTATTGAGATTCCTAATTTTTCATTAACAAAATTTCATGCGGTTTCAGCCAATCTGTTGCTTCCGGGAGACGCATTTTGCCTCATTTCTGCGGTATCTTTTTCACGCTCGATTCTCCCGCGCCAAATTCTTCCATGCCAAGCGGAGACCCGAGCGGTCGCACCGGCGTTCAACCGCGTCGGTGAACCGTGTGACGAAACTGGAGTATGCGTGATGAAGCGAATTCTTGCCGCAGCCTTGAGCGCCTTGAGCCTTGCGACGCTCGGCATCGCGACCGCGCGGGCAAGCGACTTGCCGCGTGCCACGCCTTACGCCAAGGCGCCCGCTTACGTCTCGCCGCTGTATGACTGGAGCGGCTTCTACGCGGGCATTTTCGGCGGTGGCGGTTGGGGTCGGCACAACTATCTCGATGCGACGAGCTCGACGAATTACTCCGCGAGCGGCGGCCTTATCGGCGCGACGGCCGGCGCCAACTGGCAATTCGGCAATGTCGTCGTCGGCGCCGAGGGCGATATCGCCTGGGCCAATATCGCGGGTACGGGCGCGCCCCCGACCGTGACTTCGAATCGCTCGGAGCTGCAATGGGTCGGCACCGTGCGCGGACGCGCGGGCTACGCCGTCGACAACATCCTTCTCTACGGCACGGCCGGCTGGGCCTATGGCGGCCTGCGCAACACCAATACGAATGGCGCGCTGGTCGATCAATTCACCACGAGCAAGAGCGGCTGGACGGCGGGCGGCGGCGCGGAATTCGCGTTCACTCCGAACGTGACCGGCAGGGTGGAGTACCGCTATTACGATCTCGGCCGCGTCGGTCTCGCCGCTCCGCCGAACGGCGCCGCGCCCTACACCGCGTCGAACTCCTATCAGACCGTGACGGTCGGCCTGAATTACAAATGGGGCGGACCGGCGGTTCGCAAGTATTGAGGCCTGCTCGAATCCGGCGAGATACGTCCGGCCGGGCGTGCGAAGCCGAGTACGATGATTTCCTAACGGTAGAGGCCGCGCCTAGGCGCGGCCTTTGCTTTTTCAGCGGCGCGCGATGATTTCCGTTCGGTTTCGTGGCAGCGTTTGAAACCGCCGCATAGCTCACGCAGTTCGAAATCCGCCCGGTCCCCGGCCATCCCGCGATCTCGTTTGAGGTTTGCACCGCCGACGAAATTCCAGGCGCCGGCATTGGGACCAACTCCAATACTCCACACCGGTATTTAATTACTTTTTCAATATCAGGAATCTGCTACCTATCCCTCCATGTCAGGATTCGGGCGCGTTGTCGGATTTTTTCCGATCCATGATGATGGTAAATACTTGGAAAACATCGAGAAATCAGAATGGCCGATTTCCGCTGGCTGTTGCATTCGAGTGACAGGCAATTGACCGGAATTGGTCTAAAAAAGCCCCGGAATGAGCGTGCCGCCCCCCTGCCGCATCGATTCGAGGCAGGTAGTCAGCGGTGCCTCTCGCGCCAAGTCACGAAGTTCGGACAAAACGACCGGGCGCGTTTCGAGGAATAAACGAGAAGAGAAGAACTGGAGAACAACATGAAGAAGATCCTGCTCGGAACTGTCGCGCTCGCGGCACTTGGCCTTGCCGCTCCGGCGGTTGCGGCCGACCTTCCCGCCAAGGCGCCGATGTACGCCAAGGCGCCCGCGATGGTCGCGGTGTACAACTGGACGGGCTTCTATGTCGGCGCGCACGCCGGCTATTCGTGGGGCACCACGGGCTATGATCTCGTCGGCGGACCGGTTTCGGGCACCAACTACAACATCGCTGGCGGTCTGATCGGCGCGCATCTCGGCTATAACTACCAGATGGGCAATTTCGTCATCGGCATCGAGGGCGACTGGGACTGGAACAACCTCCGCGGCAACGACGGAAATTTTGGTGGCGTGGTTGACGGCACCGAAGGCCGCTGGCAGGCGTCGATCCGCGGCCGTCTCGGCTTCGCTGCGAGCAACTGGCTGATCTACGGCACCGGTGGTTGGTCGTGGCTCAATGCGAACGTGACCAAGGACGTCCCGAGCTTCTCGGCGAACGCGACGCGCGGTGGCTGGACGCTCGGCGCCGGCGCGGAATACGCGTTCAACTCGAACTGGATCGCCCGCGCCGAGTATCGCTTCGCGAGCTACAATCCGACGTTCTATGATTTCGCCGCGGGCTTCGACCGCAACGCGCGGCGGACCGATACGCATTCGGCGATCGTCGGCATCAGCTACAAGTTCGGCGGCCCGGTCGTCGCGAAGTACTGATCGCTTCCGATCCATTCGGAACAACGGAAAGCCCGGCTCGCGCCGGGCTTTTTGTTTTCACCGCCGCGTCGCATGCATGCGGTCTCGCGCGGATGAAGTCTCGTCCGCCCTCCTCATCTCGTGTGCGAAAATCCGATAACGATGAGGCAACTCCGTGTTGCCGAAATTGCTTTCGATTCCGCGGAACAGGCGTGGGAATTCGCGGATGTTGCGCAACGGGTACAGCCGGCCTATCGCACGTTCGTTATTATGCCCGCCGAATCGAGAGCGAGCTGGGGCACTTTACTTTTCAGCGAGCTTCTCTTCGGTTCGGAACGAAACCGTGGGGACGGAGCAAGGAAAATCCAATGAAGTCGCCTTTGTTTCTTATTGCCTCCGCGCTTGCTATGTCGCTGGCCGTTGCCGGCGAAGTGTCCGCCGCCGACCTTCCGGCCAAGGCGCCGATCTACGCCAAGGCGCCGGTCCTCGCGCCCGCGTTTTCCTGGCAGCGCTGCTATATCGGCGCGCATGTGGGCTATGGCTGGGGCCGTTCGGATTGGGAAGGCGACATCCTCAACACCAGCGGCTTCCTTGGTGGCGGCCAGGCGGGCTGCAACTGGCAGCCACAGGGCAACCTCGTCATCGGCATCGAGGGCGAGGTGTGGTGGTCCGGTCTGCGACAATCGGCGCTCATCCCCCTCGAGGGCCTTTCCTTGGCAACCGCGCGCAATCTCTGGGATGCCGACCTTGCGCTGCGTCTCGGCTTCGCGGCCAACCGCACGCTGTTCTACGCGAAGGGCGGCGGCGCCTACGGCAGCTTCAGCTATTCGCTCGACACCGGGACCCTCTATTCGGGAACGTCCAATCGCTTCGGCTGGCTCGCGGGCCTGGGCGTCGAACACGCGCTCGATCACAATTGGACGATCAAGCTCGAGTACAACTACATCGACTTTGGCCGAGCCGATGTGATGTTCACCGCGCCCAATGCCGGCGGCGGCACGATTTCGATCGCCGAACGCAAGCACGTCGTCAAGATCGGCGTGAACTACCTGTTCGGCGGCCCGGTCGTCGCGAAGTACTGATCGCTTCCGATCCATTCGGAACAACGGAAAGCCCGGCTCGCGCCGGGCTTTTTGTATTTGGCTCAAGCGATCGGGGCGACCTTCGCCGCCCGCGCGCGGTGAGCGCGTGGATGAGCGCGCGCGATGGCGCGTTCGCCGCCGTCAGGCGCGACCACCATCGGAAGAGGCGGAAAAACCTCCCGCGGCGAACCAAATTGCCGGCATTGTTGCGCGCCGGGTACAGCCGCGCGCCGCATTCTTCACTATCTTCGCGGAAGAATCGGAATCCGATACAGGAGCGATTGGCTATCGCGCATTGAAGCGTCCGATTCAAATCTCAACCGTGGGGACGGTGTAAGGATGAACTAATGAGACTGCCGCTTATTCTGTTGGCCGCGGTAGTGGCCGCGTCCCTTGCCGGGCCAAAATCCGCCGCCGCCGCCGACCTGCTTGTTAAGTCCCCGCTCTATACCAAGGCTCCCGTAACCGCTCCGACGTTTTCCTGGCAGCGCTGCTATGTCGGCGGCCATGTCGGCTATGGCTGGGGAAGATCGACCAACGATTTCGGCGCGCAATTCAATCCGCCGATCTTCGACTTCAATCTGTCGACGTCGGGCTGGCTTGGCGGCGCGCAGGCCGGCTGCAACTGGAAGGTCGCGAAGACGCTGATCGTCGGCGTCGAAGGTGAGATCTGGCTGTCGGGACTGACCGGATCGAGGCTCGTGAATTTCGGCTTGTTCGACATCGCCTCGGTGAACTTCACGGCGAAAAACCGGTGGGACGCCGACCTGGCGCTTCGCGTCGGCATGCCCTTCGACAAGGCCCTCATCTACCTGAAGGGCGGCCTCGCCTATGGCAGCTTCTCCTACAACTGGGTGCAGGCTGGCGTGCCCTTCGGAGCGACGGCCGGCAAATGGGGTTGGCTGCTGGGCATCGGCGTCGAATACGCCGTCGCCGACAACTGGAGCGTCAAGCTCGAATACAATCACATCGACTACGGCACCGGCTCCGTCCTCGATCCCGCATGGCAGTTTGGGGCTTTCAACACGCGGGAAACCAAGGACATCGTCAAGGTTGGCGTGAACTATCTGTTCGGCGGCCCGGTGGTCGCGAAATACTGAGACGGTCCGCCGCGCGTTCCCGCGGCTTCTCAGTTCGCGAAAAGCCCGGCCTCGCGCCGGGCTTTTTGTTTGGCCGAGGCGCGGCGCCTTTCGCCGTCGGCGGGCCAAATCCAACCGGCGGGACGGCGAATCGACGACGCTCCCCGCGTTCGCTGTGAATGAAGCGGATGAATCGGCCGCCGCCCACGCAACGCGGCTGGCATTTCGCGGTCGTTCTTCCTATGTTCCGATGACCGCCGCGCCGTGGCGCGGCCCTTTCGGTTCCGGAAATTCCGCATGGATGAAGTCCTCAAGGCCACGCGCCGCAAGGCGAACGGAACGGCGTCCCGCCTCATCTCCATTCGCGGCGCGCGCGAGCACAATCTGAAAAACGTCGACCTCGACATTCCGCGCGACAACCTCGTCGTGTTCACCGGACTCTCCGGCTCCGGCAAATCGTCGCTCGCCTTCGACACGATCTACGCCGAGGGCCAGCGTCGCTATGTCGAATCGCTGTCGGCCTACGCGCGCCAGTTTCTGGAGATGATGCAGAAGCCGGACGTCGACCAGATCGACGGGCTGTCGCCGGCCATCTCGATCGAGCAGAAGACCACCTCCAAGAACCCGCGCTCCACCGTCGCGACCGTCACCGAGATCTACGACTACATGCGCCTCCTCTGGGCGCGCGTGGGCGTGCCCTATTCGCCCGCAACCGGCCTGCCGATCGAAAGCCAGACCGTTTCGCAGATGGTCGACCGCGTGCTGGCGCTGCCCGAGGGCACGCGGCTCTATCTGCTCGCGCCGGTCGTGCGCGGGCGCAAGGGCGAGTATCGCAAGGAGTTCGCCGAGTGGCTGAAGAAGGGCTTCCAGCGCGTCAAGATCGACGGCGGGTTCCACGAACTCGCCGACGTGCCCGCGCTCGACAAGAAGCTCAATCACGACATCGACGTCGTCGTCGACCGCATCGTCGTGCGCGCCGACATCGGGCAGCGACTCGCCGAAAGCTTCGAGACGGCGCTGAAGCTCGCCGATGGATTGGCGGTGGTGGAGTTCGCCGATGTGCCCTCATCCCTCGAGACGCGCGCCGCGCGCGCTCCTCGGGATGAGGCCTCTCCTTCGCCTCGTCCTGAGGAGGCCCGCAGGGCCGTCTCGAAGGACGAAGCGAGCAGAAAAAAGACCGCCAAAATTCACGACCAACAATCCGGCCCCGAGCGCATCGTCTTCTCCGAGAAATTCGCTTGCCCCGTTTCCGGCTTCACATTGCCGGAGATCGAGCCGCGGCTCTTTTCCTTCAACAATCCGCATGGCGCTTGCCCGGCCTGCGGCGGGCTCGGCGTCGAGCAGCATATCGACGCCGACCTCGTCGTGCCGGACAAGGACCTGACGTTGCGGGGCGGCGCGATCGCGCCCTGGGCGAAGTCCTCCTCGCCCTACTACATCCAGACGCTCGCCGCGCTCGGCAAGTTCTACAAGTTCACGCTCGACACCAAATGGAAGGAACTGCCGAAACGCACGCGCGAGGCGATCCTGTTCGGCTCGGGCGAGGACGAGATCAAGTTCATCTACGAGGACGGCACGCGCTCCTACGAGGCGCGCAAGCCGTTCGAGGGCGTCATCACCAACCTCGAACGCCGCTTCCGCGAAACCGAAAGCGAATGGGCGCGCGAGGAGCTCGGCAAGTATTTCACCGACATCCCCTGCGCCGCCTGCGCCGGCCACCGCCTCAAGCCCGAGGCGCTGTGCGTCAAGATCGCGGACCGGCACATCGGCGAGATCGCCGGACTTTCCGTGCGCCGCGCCGGCGAATGGTTCGAAAGCATTCCGGCGAAGCTGACCAAGCAGCGGAACGAGATCGCCACGCGCATCCTGAAGGAAATCCGCGACCGCCTCGCCTTCCTGATCGACGTCGGCCTCGATTATCTGACGCTGGCGCGTTCCTCGGGCACGCTGTCGGGCGGGGAAAGCCAGCGCATCCGGCTCGCCTCGCAGATCGGCTCGGGACTGACCGGCGTGCTCTACGTGCTCGACGAACCCTCGATCGGGCTCCACCAGCGCGACAACGCGCGCCTGCTCGACACGTTGAAGCGGCTGCGCGACCTCGGCAACACCGTCATCGTCGTCGAGCACGACGAGGACGCGATCCTTGCCGCCGATTATGTCGTCGACGTCGGGCCCGGCGCGGGCATTCACGGCGGCGAGATCATCGCCCGCGGCACGCCGTCCGAGATCATGGCCGCGCCCGCCTCGCTCACCGGCCGATACCTGACCGGCGAGTTGAGCATCGCCGTGCCCGAGCGCCGCCCGCCGAACCATCGCCGCACGCTGAAGGTCATCGGCGCGCGCGGCAACAATCTGAAAAACGTCTCGGTCGAAATTCCGCTCGGGCTTTTCACCTGCATCACCGGCGTCTCCGGCGGCGGCAAGTCGACGTTGCTCATCGACACGCTCTACAAGGCGCTCGCGCGCCGGCTCAACAACGCCTCCGAAGCCCCCGCACCGCACGACCGCATCGAGGGGCTGGAACACATCGACAAGATCATCGACATCGACCAGTCGCCGATCGGCCGCACGCCGCGCTCGAACCCGGCGACCTATACCGGCGCGTTCACGCCGATCCGCGAGTGGTTCGCCGGCCTGCCCGAGGCGAAGGCGCGCGGCTACGAGCCGGGGCGCTTTTCCTTCAACGTCAAGGGCGGGCGCTGCGAAGCCTGCCAGGGCGACGGCGTCATCAAGATCGAGATGCACTTTTTGCCGGACGTCTACGTCACCTGCGACACCTGCAAGGGCAAGCGCTACAACCGCGAGACGCTGGAGGTGCTGTTCCGCAACAAGTCGATCGCCGACGTGCTCGACATGACGGTGGAGGAAGCCGCCGACTTCTTCAAGGCGGTGCCGCGCGTGCGCGAGACGCTGAAGACGCTGCACCGCGTCGGCCTCGACTACATCCATGTCGGCCAGCAGGCCACCACGCTGTCGGGCGGCGAGGCCCAACGCGTCAAGCTCGCCAAGGAACTCTCAAAGCGCGCGACCGGCCGCACGCTCTACATTCTCGACGAGCCGACCACGGGCCTGCATTTCCACGATGTCGCGAAGCTGCTCGAAGTGCTGCACGAGCTGGTGGCGCAGGGCAACACCGTCGTCGTCATCGAGCACAATCTGGAAGTCATCAAGACGGCCGACTGGGTGATCGATTTGGGGCCCGAAGGCGGCGACGGCGGCGGCGAAATCGTCGCCTGGGGCGCGCCCGAAGACATCGTCAAGGCGCCGAGGAGCTATACGGGAAGGTTCTTGAAGGGGGTTTTGGGGAGGTAAGGGGTAATAGATTGGCCAAATCATTGCCTGTGAATATCTGTGAATTGCGTTGACGAACCTTTTTTGTTTGCAACCCATCCTTGTCATTTGGCGTGTCTCATTTGTAACTGGCTCCTTATAGTAACGGGGGCGCATATGTTTATTTTTTGGTCGCGGATTATACCTTTGTTTTTTCTTGCCGTCGCCGTCGGTGGTTGCGCTGAATTCAATAATCGCGGCGGCTTTGTTGATTGGGTCGAGGACAAATACCTATTTCCTGCGACGACAAAAACCCATCGCCTGCTCCGGTCCTATGCGCTTGCTGGCGCTTTCGCTGCGGTCGCGCGGCGATCGGACATGACCGAGCAGGAGCGAAAACTCGTCGCTCCATTGCTCAAATCCACGCATACCTCCGCGCGTGAAGTTTTTTCATGCCTGTATCCCCAGGTCACGACCGGATTCAACCTAATCCGTCGTGACGCGATCCTCAAGAACCACCGGTCGGCGTTGACTGGAGTTGGGAGCATTAACAAACACGCGCCTGTTCCGTGCATGTTTTTCGATGAGAAAATGGCGCGCCTCAATTACGACGTCTATAAGCTTGCCGCCTATGTTCTCGCTGATCGCACCCAGAAGAGGGGGTTCGAGGTTACCGCGAGCATGCTCAGCAATGCTCCATTGATCGGACCGCTGATCAATGCGACCGCGCAAATGCTGAGCGCCGCCACCGACGCGGCCGCGATCGCGCTGATCACGGCGAAATTTGTCAATGACGTTTTTCGTTTGGCCTACTCGATTGACAATAGCGCGGCATACCTTTTTCCGATCTATCGCGATTTGTTGGAACTCGACATGCGGATCGTAACCGATTCGATCCTGCTGACGAACAGGTGCGCTGGTGTTGTTTGGCGCCCGACTGTTGATGCCGGTGATGCGTGCGCGGCGGCCGACGGCTTTGTCACTGAAAGGACCGACGTCCAAGAGTGGCGTAACTTTCTGCAATCATACGATCGCAATGGCTATCGAGTGCAAGCCTATCCCTATCACTTCGCAGTGGTGTCAAAATGGATCTATCGGTCATGCGTCGCGGTCGCGACCGACAGGTCCGATTGCACGCCATTGTTGGCCTTTGACTCCAGTGATGATGCGGTCGAGAACCTTATTGGATACCGCCTGAGGGGTGGCGCAAATCCGGTGTTGCTGAACGCAAGACGCCGAGAGCAATTGCCAGCCGCCGTGGCCGCCGCTCCCGCGCGAATCCCAACCCCAATTGGAACAACCGCAGTGACGGGCTCGATCGCACCGACGGCCCGATAATGCCCTGCATCGCAGCTTTTTTGGACAGTCTGTTCGCTTCACGACGCCGGGTGACGAAATGAACTGTCAGGTTTCGGCCGCAACGGATGAAAGTTAGGAGGCTAAGGAATGGCGGCGGCATCGGCGCCGCCGCGCGCTCGGCCCGAGCATCCCGTTCGCGTTTGATCCCTGTCCGAAATGGCGGTTCCCAAATTTCGAGATCATGCGCTAGAATTTCGCTTCGCGCCGCGCACGCGCCGGCGGTGAAACAATGACATTCTTGGAAGGGGGATTCATCTTGGCTATTCGTTCGATCATGATGTCGACATTGATGGGCGCCGCCTTGGTCGCGACCTTGGTCACGGCCTCGGTCACGACCTTGGGCACGGCCGCGCTTGCCGCCGACGACACGCAGACCTTCGCCGAGGCGCGCAAGGTCGCGAGCGCGGTTCCGCCCAAGCTGCTGGAAGTGCTCGCCGCCGAGATCGACAAGGGCGGGCTCGCCCATGCCATCGGCGTCTGCCGCGACAAGGCCCCGCAAATGGCCAAGGAGGCGTCGGAGAAAAGCGGCTGGCAGATCCGGCGCGTCAGCCTGAAGAACCGCAATCCGAAGGCCGTCCCCGATTCCTGGGAGAAAGCCGCGCTGGAGGATTTCGACCGGCGCGTCGCCGCCGGCGAAAATCCGGCCGGGATCGAGAAGGCCGAGGTGGTGACCGAAGGCGGCGCCAAGCTCGCCCGCTACATGAAGGCGCTGCCGACGCAGGACATCTGCCTCAACTGCCATGGCAAGGCCGAGCGCGTCACGCCGGAGGTCAAGGCCAGGCTCAACGAGCTCTATCCCGACGACAAGGGAACGGGCTACGGGCTCGGGCAGGTGCGCGGCGCCATCACCATCAAGCGGCCGATCTGACGCGCGGCGCGGGCGCGGCGGCGCGAGACGCATCAGCAAGTCCCGAAAAAGTTGACAGACTTTTTCGATAAGGACTTGCTCCAGCAATTTGATTTGGCGCGATTTCCTGTCGGGAGCATGATTCCATGCGATCGGAAAGCGCGCATGGCCTCGCGGAACGCCACGCCGCTTGCCCGCATTGCGCCGCCTCGCGTCGCGTGGCGATTTCCCGCGCCGATTTTCGGCGGCGATGTCCCGCTCGCATCCTCCGCGACGCGATCCAGTATCGCCGATCGGCACGGACCTGCCATTAACCACGTCCCTTCAGTTTTTCGAAAAATTTGTCTCGCATTGTCGCCCCACGCTCGCGACCAGCGCAACCGCGCCTCCTTCGTCGCGAGCCTCTTCGCCAGCGTGCGAGAAGCGCACGCTTTCCCGGCAGAAGCATCGTCTCCTCACAGAGATCATTCAGATGCGAAACATCATGCGCTTCCTGCGCGACGAATCCGGCGCGACCGCCATCGAGTATGGCCTCATCGCGGCGGGAATTTCGGTGGCGATCATCGCCGCCGTCAAGACGACCGGCACCAAGCTCACGACAACCTTCACCTCGGTGACGAACGCGCTGTAGCGGCCGCGCGGGGCTCCATCGCACTGGTGACGCGTTCGCGGGCGGCGTTCGCGCCGCTTGCGGCCGTCCGCCCGCTTTCCTAAACAGGTGCGATGGATCCCGCCGCCGCCCCCTGCCCGCATTGCCTCAAGCCCGCCGCGCTCTGCGTGTGCGGGGAAGTCGGCGCGCCGGTCGACAATCACGTCGAGCTCGTCATCCTCCAGCATCCCCGGGAGCAGGACCGCACGCTCGGCTCCGCGCGGCTCGCGGTGCGCTGCCTCGCGCGCGCGCGGCTCAAGGTCGGCCTGTCGTGGCCGTCGCTTGCGAAAATGCTCGGCCGCGAGGCGGACGCGAAGAACTGGGCCGTGCTCTATCTCGGTTCCGCCGATGCCGGGAAGCTTGCGCCGGGCCGCGACATCGTCGCGCTCGATCGCAAGGGCGAAGCCCTGCCCGATCAGGCCGCCGCGCTGCGCGACATCGAAGGCGTCATCCTGCTCGACGGCACCTGGAGCCAGGCCAAGGCCTTGTGGTGGCGCAACGCCTGGATGCTCAAATGCCGCCGCGTCATTCTCGCGCCCGCGCGGGCATCGCGCTACGCGGGCTTGCGCAAGGAGCCGCGCCGCGACGCGCTCGCCACCATCGAGGCCGCCGGTCTCCTGCTCGCGCGCCTCGAACGCCGCCCCGAGATCGAAACGCGGCTGGACGCCGCATTCGAGGCGATGCTCGCGAAGTTCCGCGCGGTCAAGCGCACGCACCCCGAGCTGACGCGGCGATAGCGCGGGTTCCCGAAGAAGAGGAAGCCATCCGCGCGCGTCGGAATCCGCTCGCGGCTTGCAATCCACGCGTTGCATTTCGGCGTGGCGTTCGGCTCTCGCTGAGGCAAATGCGCCGACGCCGACGCAACGCAAATGTCCATCGTGGGGTTTAGCCGCGGCCGAAGCATGAAAGCCACCCGCGCCGGTTCAAATAGGGTTTCGCACGCGCCGAAACAGCGCCGCGCCGGATCCCGGACGCCGCCGACGCGGGCAAAAAAGCGATGGGTATCAAACCGATACGGCCCAAGCTTGAAATCCAAGCCATGCTGGATTTAACCCAACAATATGATATAATTACAAAAACTCTCATTGGAGAGCGGCTTGTTCGTGGAATATTCCAATTGTCCACCCGAAGGACGTTGGCCTTGCTGGAAAACCGCGCTGGAAGACCCTGTTGACAAAGGGGTTTTGGAAGCAGAGGCTGACACCCCTCCGCGACATGCAGCGGATTGAGACCCAGTGTCCGTGGCAGGGGAGAGGGCCTCGGGCTGACACCCCTCCGCGACATGCAGCGGATTGAGACATCGCGGCAACGCTGACCATCACCGCCGCCGAGGCTGACACCCCTCCGCGACATGCAGCGGATTGAGACGGTCGTTTCGGGCTGAGAGGGGGCGGGTCCATTGGCTGACACCCCTCCGCGACATGCAGCGGATTGAGACTGGCGGCCGTCGCCTGGCCAACCGTCAACGGAAGGCTGACACCCCTCCGCGACATGCAGCGGATTGAGACCCCCGCTCTTCGTCTCTCCGATCACCGTGTATATGGCTGACACCCCTCCGCGACATGCAGCGGATTGAGACTCGAGCCGCCGGATCCGATGCCGGTGTACTTCCGGCTGACACCCCTCCGCGACATGCAGCGGATTGAGACCCTGCCACTCGACACGGTCACCCTGACAATCGGGCTGACACCCCTCCGCGACATGCAGCGGATTGAGACAGGTTGTTCATCTGGTTGCGACTCATCAGAGAGGCTGACACCCCTCCGCGACATGCAGCGGATTGAGACTGCTCGGCGATGTACGTGTCGATCGACGAACCAAGGCTGACACCCCTCCGCGACATGCAGCGGATTGAGACCCGGGCACCCACTGCCGTTGTTTACAACACTGGGCTGACGCCCCTCCGCGACATGCAGCGGATTGAGACTCGTCGTCCACGTCGCCACGTGGTAGTGCGGAATGGCTGACGCCCCTCCGCGACATGCAGCGGATTGAGACCCTGTCGACCTTCGTCATTGTGAATAACGAAGGCTGACGCCCCTCCGCGACATGCAGCGGATTGAGACTCACAGCCGAGCGTCGTGAGACGCAGAAGCCCAGGCTGACGCCCCTCCGCGACATGCAGCGGATTGAGACCGCCCTGGAAGCACATATCGAGCCGGTGTGTACGGCTGACGCCCCTCCGCGACATGCAGCGGATTGAGACGTGCCAGCAATGTTATATGACGACCGCATACGGGCTGACGCCCCTCCGCGACATGCAGCGGATTGAGACTCATCGGCGGCGCGCCAGGTGCCACGGTACTGGCTGACGCCCCTCCGCGACATGCAGCGGATTGAGACCAGATAGTACAAGCCCATGTGGCCCATACCCTCGGGCTGACGCCCCTCCGCGACATGCAGCGGATTGAGACATCCGACTTCGCCGCCTCCAACTCCGCGTTGAGGCTGACGCCCCTTCGCGACATGCAGCGGATTGAGACCTTCGACATCTGTTCCACCAGAGCCTTCGCCTCGGGCTGACGCCCCTCCGCGACATGCAGCGGATTGAGACGGAGCTCTTGGAGCACTCCGCTGAATGCGTTGGGCTAACGCCCCTCCGCGACATGCAGCGGATTGAGACCGATGATCGCAGTGTGATGGACCACGAATTGGGCTGACGCCCCTCCGCGACATGCAGCGGATTGAGACTTGACCGGATCGGTGAAGCCGAGCCCGCGCAGGGGCTGACGCCCCTCCGCGACATGCAGCGGATTGAGACAGTACCGCCCGTTCGTGATCCCGCGATGGATAGGCTGACACCCCTCCGCGACATGCAGCGGATTGAGACTGACCTTGCGCACCGTGTAGCTCACGCCCATATGGCTGATGCCCCTCCGCGACATGCAGCGGATTGAGACGTTGGAAAAAATGCATGCCCTGTCGCAACCGAGGGCTGACGCCCCTCCGCGACATGCAGCGGATTGAGACTTCTGCATCGTCGTGACCGACGGCGTCTCCTTGGCTGACGCCCCTCCGCGACATGCAGCGGATTGAGACGGACGAGGCCACCGCCTTGCGTACCCCAAACTGGGCTGACGCCCCTCCGCGACATGCAGCGGATTGAGACCGTCGGCAGGCCGTTGTACTTCGCGATGTACCGGCTGACGCCCCTCCGCGACATGCAGCGGATTGAGACGCGAGTTGGCCGAGCAACCCAATGCGCTGTTGGGCTGACGCCCCTCCGCGACATGCAGCGGATTGAGACACGAAGACATCTCCGATGTTGTCGGTCCCGAGGCTGACGCCCCTCCGCGACATGCAGCGGATTGAGACTTCTCCCCTTCTTTTACGTCGTAATCGAAGTAGGGCTGACGCCCCTCCGCGACATGCAGCGGATTGAGACGCGCTTTGCCGCGCTAATGCGCTGGCACGGTTGGGCTGACGCCCCTCCGCGACATGCAGCGGATTGAGACTGTTGGTCGCTATAGAACAGCGCCACCTTGTGGGGCTGATGCCCCTCCGCGACATGCAGCGGATTGAGACTTCCGGCTGAAGACCGGCGGCGATATGCATAGGGCTGATGCCCCTCCGCGACATGCAGCGGATTGAGACCATCGCGTCGGTGTATTCGGTTCCTCTTGTGAGGCTGATGCCCCTCGGCGACATGCAGCGGATTGAGACGGTCAGCACGCGGCGGGCAATCTGCGCGTTTTTGGCTGACACCCCTCCGCGACATGCAGCGGATTGAGACCCAATGCTGCGGCCTGATCCTTTCTCACGTAGGG